>VFSW01006380.1_pt1 | contig 17358 bp, 12 predicted proteins | sample 5358111 | NCBI WGS metagenome assembly VFSW01 (sample SAMN11554181, study PRJNA540505) | mine drainage metagenome | isolation source: sediment from site ElyBrook_90M | place: USA: Ely Copper Mine, Vershire, VT | collected 2017
GTGGCCCACTCCCACCAGCGGCTGGACCGATCTGAACAGCTTGCAAAACCCTACACTTTTGGGCAGCCGCCCCGCCACCACCACCTATTACCGCATGGCCGTCTCGGGCGGTAAGAACATTCCCTTCCCGCAACCGGGCTTCGGCGGCGTGGCTAACGACTTCGGAACCGACGGAGGTCTGCACAACTTCCTCCGCCTTCTGGAAAATTGGGGCAATGGTTCGGTTCTCAACTACAACGGATCGCTGGTCAACATGTACTACTCCGAATACAACACGGGTACGTTCAAATGTTGCACCGTGGTGTACGGCGCGCCAAAACGCGATTTTTATTTCGACACGCTGTTCCTGAACCCCAACAACCTGCCTCCGGGCACGCCCATGTTCCAGGACATCGTCAACCTCAGCTATCACCAGAACTTCACACCACAATAGGCGCCAGCAATTCGGCTGAACGATCGCCCGGCTCCGCTTTCGCGGAGCCGGGTTTTTTGTGGTGAGAAACTCGATTGCGGAAGCTTTTGGGAAGGGCTCGAGTTTACTCGTGCCGTAAACTGTTGAAGGTGCGTCCGCGCTTTTAGCGCCTGCGGTATGCTTCTTGCCTGCAGCCTCTGAGGTCTCGCTCGCACCCAGACCCGAGGGTTTATGAAGGCGGCTGATGGCCTCCAGCCGATCTGCCCGCCGCCGGGAGGAAACGCCGTGCCCTTAATTCGTGCCATCTTCTGGGATGTGGGCGGAGTGCTGCTCACCAACGCCTGGGACCACGCGCAACGCATGACGGCCCTCGATCATTTTCATCTGGAGGAAGCAGAGTTTCATGACCGCCACCAAATGGTGGTCTCATCCTTCGAGCGCGGGAAAATCACTCTGGACGAATATCTGGACCGCACCGTCTTCTATCGCGAGCGCACCTTTTCGCGGAAAGATTTCAAGGCCTTCATGTTTTCCTTGTCGCAGCCTATCCCGGAAGTTCTCGACCTCGCCCGGAAGCTGGCGGCATCGGGGAAATACTTCATGGGCGCAATCAACAACGAATCGCGCGAACTCAACCTCTACCGCATCGAAAACAACGGCCTGCGGAATATTTTCAGCGTGTTTGTGAGTTCCTGCTTCGTCGGCATGCGCAAACCCGAGAGCGACATCTACCGCACCGCCCTCGAAATCACTCAGATCTCACCAGCAGAATGCTGTTTCATCGACGATCGCGCCTTGAACCTGGAGTGCGCCACCAAGCTGGGCATGCAAACCATCCAGATGCAAACTCCAGAGCAGTTGCAGAAAAGCCTGGCTGGGCTCGGCGTGGTCGCGTAGCGCGAGCATTCATTTCGGCGCTCGGGATAGAAGAGCGTCAACACGTCCTAGTCCTTGCCGCCCTTCTCCTTCTTTGGGGCAGTGAATTTCCTACCCTTCTTTCCCGCCTTCCCAATCGCAGTCTTTGGCACTTTGAAAAGTGCTATCATGCCGCGTTCAAAGTTCTCCCTCGCCTTCGGCCCTTCGATGTACTCCGGTTGCTTCATATGGAAATACTCATTGCGTACCTTCTCGGCATTCTGACAGCACTTAAGCCCAAGCACCGGAATGGAAACAGCGACCATACATCCTCCGATTCCCATAAGCATCAAAACGGTATCAATGCGCCAATCCCGGTGATCTGTGTTCCACCGACCCAATCCAAAGAGGAACAGGCCGAAAACAAAAAGGAAAATGGACGTAAGACAATAAAATTTAGAGTCGAGATGGGTAGTGCGCTCGTTCTCTTCGGATACGCTGCGCTCACGGCCATAATAGCTTTCTATTCGATTCGAGCCGCTAATGCCGCAAAGAAATCTGCGGAGGCCGCTAAGAGCGCCGCTGATACCGCCGCCCGACAATTGGAGATGACGGACCGTCCTTGGATAACCATCGATGTAGTCATTACTTCTGCGCTGAATTACGACAGCAAGGGCGTTAGGATGAACTTCTCCTTCGTTCCAAAGAATATCGGCCATTCCCCAGCACAGAATGTTTTGATAATTCCGGAATTGGTTCCAGTTTTTATGGGCGATGACGTGCGCGAAATCCAGAAGAAGATCTGTGACAGCGTACCTCAAATAAACAGCGCCTTCCCTAAGTATGTACTTTTCCCCGAGGAACCATTTTCGGAACCTTTCGGCTTGGATATTTCGGCCGAGGCTATCAAGGCGCACTGGGGAAAATTGCCACCCGGGAAAGGATTGCCCGATCCAATTCCAATCGGCATTGTTGGATGTGTTGACTACACCTACGAAACGAGTTCGAGGCACCATCAAACGGGATTCGCTTTCGACATACTTATGAAAGACGGGCGGCTTCCACTTAGGAGTCTCACCCCGCTTGACCCGAACTTGCTTATCCTGAGACAGCATGGCTTCTTTGGTAGTCATTTTGCCAACTAGTACGCCTAGCAACCCTGTCACGGCGAGGGCAATTACACATGTGAGCCGAGGATATGATTGCTCTTCCTTGCGATCTTCGCGGTGAAGGGCTTTTGAAGTTGTCTTGGCCTGGACCTCTGCCTCTCCTGCTTGAGATCTAACACCTTTTGCTCCAATCGCTTACCCCATCACTCCGCTGAGAATCCTTGCTGGACGCTGGATCCCGGCTCTTTCCCGCCTCGATGCGGGAGAATTTGACGGTTTATTTCTCACAGTTTTTCGCTGGCACGTGGAATCAATCAGTTACAGCGCAAGATCGGGGGTTGGAAGCAATCCGTTGCGAATCAGAGAGTTCGCAATTGCGCGGCGGGGAGCGCGTATAACTTCGTGATATAAACCGACGGCAGGGCACTTTCCTGCCGTTCTGGCGCAGTTTTGTTCCCAGACGGCCCTTGGGTCCACCGACCTGGCGGTCGTCGCTCCTGCGCCATCGCAGGCCAGCCTACGGCTACTTCCTCGGCACGCTCGTCTTCACTCCCGGGCCTGCGGGAACGTTCGATTCGGCCGGCCCAAAGGTCAGATCACTGGACCAGCAGTCGGAGGCGAGTTTCCATTCCCCGTTGCTCTGGCGAGCCAGGACCCAAAGATATTTTCCCCGCTCTTCGCGGCGCTTGCCGGCCGCGCCCGGCACCAGAGCTTTGCAGCGTCCGGCTTCGTAGGCCATGTCGCCCACCACTTCCACGCGGATCGGCTCCACTTCCACTTCCCCAAGTCCGGCATCAAGCGCGCCGAAGAAAAACTCGCGCACCGCCGCCGCCCCGCGCACTGGAGGATAGTTGGAGCGCAGCACCAGCGCGTCGGAGACATAGAGATCGAGCAGGTCATCCAGATGCTTGGTGTTGCAGGCCAGAACCCATTCCTGGGTAATGCGACGAACGGCGGCCTCGGCCCGGCTCATCGATTCGCCGCGCAGCACAGACATCTGCCGCTTCTCCGGCTCTCGCAAACTTTCGGCGGGCGGCCGCGCCGCGCCACTCTCCTGTCCTCCGGGAAAGTAGTGGTGATGGTAGTGATGATGGTAATGGTGGGTCTCGGGAGCGGCCGGCACCCGGCCCGCCCCGGATCGCGACAACGGTTCCCGTTCCTGATGGAGCAGGTGCGGCTGCGCCGCCGGCGCAGACGCTACGTTTCCTCCCTGGGTGAATTCATGCGGGAGCCGCTCGTCCAGTCCTCCATCGAAGCCATCGGCCGGCAGGCCGCACATGGCGCAGAACTTGTTGCCTTCGCGGTTGCGGTATCCGCAGACACGGCACGATCCTAACGATGCCTCCGAGGCAAGGCTTTGAACCGAGGCATCCTCGGCGTCGGCCTCGGCCGCCAGCCGCTGCACCGCCTCGAGAGCCGCAGCCATGGCGTCCGGGCCGGGGCGGGGACGGCGCATCTCCGGCTGCAACTGCTTATAGAAATCATCCACTTCCGAATTGGAGGCAAGTTCAGAGTCCGCGGAATCGCTGCCGAAACCGTCATCTCCTGAGGCAGAGAACGGCTCCTCCGACTTTCGCGGAGCACCCGCGGGTTTTGGCTTTTTATCCTTGTCCAAGACTTTTGAACCACCCTAGGTAGGAACATTCTAGCCCAGCCCCAGTTTTCGCAACTGGAAAATCAGCAACTCGAAAATCAGCAACTGGAGAATCAGCGACTGGAAAACTCGATCTTGCCCTCGGTTTCGGTCGGAACTCCGTTGCAGGTAGCCGGGCGGTATCTCCAGGTGCGGACCGTGCGCAGGATGCTGCGGTCGCCGGTCGCGCCCGCGCTCTCCAGGATGAGTGGGCTGTGCACGCGGCCATCAGTGCCGATAATGAAGCTGACTTTCACGTTCGTGCCGGTTGCAGTCCGGGTCATCAGGGGTGAAGGCGTGGTTAGAGCCTGGGGCGGTTGCACTTCTCCGCAACTGGAAGGCGACGCGGTGACGTGAAGCACATTGCTGAACTGGGCAGCATGGGTCAGCGGCCTCCAGGCTAGAAGCTCGCGCTCCGCGAGGGTGGCGGGACGAACCGTAGGCACGGGCGCGTTCGCCGTTGCGGAGGCCAGCGTCGATGCGGCGATCGACGCGGCGAGAATCAGAATAGGCCAGAGACGCGGCATGGGTTCGTCACCCTACCCCAAACAAAAGAAGCTGCATTCTCTTAGGGGCACCCCAATTGCCAAGTGAAGGACTTCGCTAACTACACTTCCTGCTATGAGTTAAGAGACATTCCGCGGGCCGGTGTTCGCGCTGGTGTGAAAGTGATTGCATCATTTCGCTGGCACATGCCCCTGACGTCCCTCATCGGCGGGCGGTGCGAGCTGGGCTGCCTGACACTCACACAAGGTCAGAAGCTGAAGGATGCCTGCAAATCGATGCGGCGGTTGGCCACTCCGGTAGAGAACGGGCCGCCTTGAAGATTGTTGTATTTGTCGAAGAATGGCGACCCCAGGACGCCGCCCGGATTGGCAAAGTTCACTTTGTTGAACGCGTTGCGCACCGAGGCGCTCAGTGTCAGGTTGTAGCGCCGGTCGGAAGCGGCACCCATCATCATCGGACCTCCTCCACCGAAGCGAGGACCGCCACGATGGCCACCGCCTCTGCCGCCATCTGGACCGCCCGCACCGCCCCCAGAACTCTTGAGCTTGGGGCCGAATCCGAAAGCCTTGGCTAGCCTGAAGTTAAGAGTGACGTGGGTTGGGCCGGTCGAGTAGTTGATGGGAGCAAGTTTTTCAGCGGACGTGGGCTGAGCGTCGAACGTTCCCAGGGGCGTGCAATAGACTGTTGATCCTGCACCCGGCAGCACCACCGTGGGACAGGTGGCGCTGGAAACCAGTCCCGGCCGGTCGTTGAAAATCGAGTCGCCGTTCAGATCGGTGTTCGTCGTGAGGTTGAAGGGCGAACCGGAGCTTGCCACCATGAAGGGACTCAACCGAAAGCCATACTTCATGGCGAGCGAGCCGCCGAGGAACAGTCGATTGCGGGTATCGAATGAGGCGCGGCCATAGTCCTGGCTGATGTTGTAAGAGTTCGATGCGAAGCTGGAGACTCCGGAAGTATCGCTATTGGCGTAGTTCAGGGTGTAGTAGGTAAAGAGCTGCAGCTTTGTTCCCAGGCGAATGTTCGAGTTCACGATTAACTGGTTTTGCCGGAAGACGCCTTCGGAGACATACCGGTAGAGATTGCCGCCGGCCGGCGCCGCGCAGTTGGGATAGCAGGGTGTGCCCGGGGAAGGCGCGTTCGCGTTGATGGTGAGAAGTTGATCAAAGCCGCGAGAATTCAAGTACGTGACCGACAACGTGGCGGACTTGGTGAGCTGCCGCTCGGCGCTGATGGCCGACTGCACAGTGTAAGGCGAAGTCAGTGACGGGCTGATCTGATAGATGGCGGAGGAACTGGAAGTGACGGTGCCACAGCTGCTAATCGAAGTGGTGAGAGGCTGGTCGAGGCCCGGAAAACAGGTGGGATTGTTGATGACGAATTGCTGTTGCGTGATGCCGTTCAGCCGCTCCGCCTGCAGGATCTGCCCGGATTGGAAGCGGTCGTAAAAGATGCCAATGCCGCCGCGAATCACCACGATGGGCGGAGCGCTCCTGCCGTGAACTCCCCAGGCGATGCCCAGCCGCGGCGCCAAATCCGCGTGATCGTGAATGTCGTTCTGGGTCTCAAAGCGCATCCCTAAACTGAGAGTGATATTCGGCCGAGCCCGCCAATCGTCCTGCACGTAGAGGCCGGCGTCGTAGACTGTAACGCTGGCATTCGGAGAGCCCTGCGTGATGGAAAGTTGCCGGGGCGTGGTGAGCGGCAGGGTTGCGCATACGGGGGGCGGCGAAGTCACAGTGGCGCACTGCGCCGCCTGAAATTCGGCCAGCGAAGAGAACGTGAAGGTGCCGTTGAAGCCAGCGTCAGAATTGTTGGCGTCGCGCAAGGCGCGCAGACGGCCGCCGAACTTCATGGTGTGGTTGCCGTGAATCAGCGAAGTGTAGTTCTGCAATTCGTAGTGATCCTGGTTGTCGGAGCTGATCGTTCCGTTGCCGCCGCCGGTAAATGCGCCCAATACAGTCGTCTGCGGATTCGTGTCCAGGGAAGTCAGGCTGCTGTCGTCGCGCAAGTACTGAAAGCGCGTTTCGTTCACCACCTTGGCTCCGTAGACCTGGGTGTCGCCGATCTGGAATGTCTGTTCGGTGGATGTCGAGTCGTAAGCCTGCGACTGCAAGGTGTTCTGGCCGATGCCGCCGTTGGTATCCGTGTCGCGGTAGTACTGGTAGCGCGCGGTCAGCGTGTTGTTCTTGCTAAGCGCATAATCCAGACGCGGGCTGATATTCGTGCGTTGGCGCGGCGTCGGCACGGACTCCAAGGTTTGAACCGGATTGAGGTTCTGATCCAGAATCTGGGCATCGATGGCGGAAAGGTCGTTGATATTCCTGCGCTCGACATTCCCAAAAAATGACCCGTTCTTGTTGATCGCACCGCCGATGTTTCCGCTGTATTGCACGGTGTCATAGCCCGGCTCGGCACCGGCAAAGGGATCGGACGAGTTGAACGCCGAATCATTGCCGTTGACCTGGAATTGGCCATGCAATTTGTCGGTGCCGGGCCGGGTGAAGATTTCAATCCGGCCGTAACCCAGCTTGTCGTACTCGGAAGAAAACGGATTCTGGTTGATGCGAATCTCGCGAATCGACGCCTTGGGGGGAAGCTGGCCCGCGGTAAAACCGTCGATATACATCTGGCCGCCATTCGGTCCCGCGGAGGGACCCGCAAGAGCCTGCAGATCGGTTAACAATTCGTCGGGATCGTCGGGCAGAGCTTCGAGTTCCTTGTTGGAGATGACGATGGCGCCCGCGTTGCTCGCGGGGTTGACGTCGACCGTGGGCGCGGTTTCGGAGACCTGGACCTTCTGGGTCTGCACCTCGATCGAGAGTGAAACGTTCAGCCGCAAGGGTTGGGCCGCGATCTCAACCTTGGTGTTTTCATAAAGCGTGAAGCCTTGCGCCACGACATCGAGCGTGTACTCTCCCGCCGCCAGGCCCTTGAATTCGTACATCCCCTGGGCGTCGGTTTGCGTCGATAGCGGCTTTCCACCTGCCGGCGTCAGAGCGACATCGGCTTTAGAGATGACGGCTCCGGAGGGATCCGTAACCTGGCCTCGCAGACTTCCCGATCCCGCTTGCGCGAACCCAAGACTCGCCGACAGCACCGCCGAAGCACATATGATTGCGACAACTATGATTCTTCCTGTCTTCATTGAATCCTTCTAAGTACCACCATGGTTGATTTTTGATTGTTGATTGCTGATTGAAAACCGCGATTGGTGGATGGTTGGTTTACCAATCAGCAATCAAGAATCAACAGTAGTTCGGATTGACTATCGTGTATCTACTATCGTCGATCTATGGATTCCCTTCACCCCCGGCAGGCGCGCCTCCGAGACTCCAAGGCGCCAGGGTCATGGCCTGGCTCGCGCTGGGAACTGCTTGCAGGATCGGTTCCACGCCGCTCACGAGCGTGATTACGGCGCTTGCGCTGGTCGGGGTCCCTTCCGTGGCAAGGATCACGACCGCATCACCTTTGTGCAGATCGGCCACGGCAACCGTGGGCGTAAAGCTCAGCATCTGTTGGAAATCCGTCGCTCCGCCCAAGCGGGCGCCTCCACCCATTCCGCCTCCGCTGCGCCCTGCGCCTGCGGCCCCTGACGGCGCACCCTGCGCGCTGGCTGTCGCGGGTCCCGAAGCCCCCGCAGGAGAACCTGCGCCTGAACCTGCTCCTGCTGAACGTGCTGCTCCTGAACCTGCTCCTGCTGAACCTGCTCCTGCTGAACCTGCTCCTGCTGAACCTGGAACTCCCGCGACACCTGCCGCGCCCTTAAGCCGCGCGGCAAATCGTTGCGCGGTTTCGACTGGCAGCTTGTGCAGGACCGAATCGCCCGTCACTTTCACCTGCACCGGTTTCTTGCTCTGTAAATCCAGAACGTTGATAACGCCAGAGCTTGCGTCCACCGAATTGATCGTGCCCACGATATAAGGGAAGATACCAGTCAGAATTTCTTCCGCTGCCAGTTCCGTGCCATCCGCGTTGCGCTCGCCGCGCGCCCGAAGTTGGTCGCCGGGCTTGATCTGTTGCAGCGAGCTGGGCCTGGCATCTTCAATTTTGTTGGAGTCGGGAGCATAGCGGCGGATCGCCGTATCCTTGGATGTGTGAACCGCAACCGCCTTCTTGCCCGCCAAGCTGCTCACGGAGATGGTCACCGTCCCTGTCGTGGCATCGACGGCACTCACCGGTCCTGATATTCCTCGCTTTTGCCAATCCTGCAATTCCTGCTGGTGACGCGCTTCCAGATCGGAACGCGCCATCACCACAATTGTCGCTGCGGCGATCGACTTAGCGTCATCGGAAGCCTGGCCTCCGACCAGAATGCGGTCGCCGACCTGGAGATCCTGAAGCTGCACCGGGGTTGCGTTCTTGAGATTCTTCTCTCCGGGCGCAATCCGCAGGAGGCGCGTGTTCGCTTGCACGATCACGCCCACCTCAGGACCGGAATCCGGAGTCAACGTGATCGAGGCACCATTGATCGCCTTGATCGCGCCGATTTTCCTGGCGGCTGCAGCCGGGGCTGCTTGCGCTTGTGCGCTCGTCGAAGGCGTGGCGGCAAATGGCAAACTCGCCGCGCTCACCGCGAAAAGCAAAATCGTCAATATCGATGCCCTGGTCTTGTTCATACGCCTCTTTACTAATCTACATGCGCTGGTAGCGCCTGAGTTGTTGATTTACAAAGTTTTACCTGAATAAAAATTCACATAAACCTCAAAGATTTCTCGCTTCGGAATGCGGACCTTTTCACGTCTCGCACGTCCCGATCCGGCGAATCCACTCTGCTAATAGACGGCTCAGAAACCCAAAGCTACGATTTCAACTGGAAAGGTTTGTTTGTGGGAATGAGTGTGTCTATGTTGCGCCGTCTCTTGACCTGGATACTTGTGGCTACTTTGCCTGCGTCGTTGCAGGCCGCCGACACAAAATCGGCGATTCTGCACAGCCAGGGCGGCGTGTGGGTCAACGGCATGGAGGCGGCAGATTCCTCAGCCGTCTTCCCCGGAGACTTGCTGGAAACCAAGCCCGGATTCAACGCCAGCCTCAGTACGGACGGCTCGACAGTCTCGATCCAGCCGGAATCGATCGTGAAGTTTGAGGACAACGTTCTTACGTTGGACCACGGAAGCCTCGTGGTCGGGACTTTCACCGGAATGCGCGTGCGCATCCATTGCATCACGGTGATCCCGGTATCGAACGCGGAATGGACGCAATACGAAGTAACTGACGTGAATGGGACGGTCCAGGCCGCGGCCCACAAGAAAGATGTGCGCATCGAAGTGGAGGGGAATCATCCGAAGACTCCCACCGCTACGGAGACCTCCGGTGGGACCACGGTGCATGAAGGCGAGCAGGCCAGCCGGCGCGAATCGGAAGTGTGCGCCGCGCCCCCAAGACCTACGGCCGCCGGCGGTCCCTTCAGCGGTTCACTCCATCCGAAATGGCTCGGAGCGGGCGCAGTCGGTACCGGCATCCTGATCTGCCTGTTGGCGCACTGCTTCGGAGGCGGATCGGGCCCGGTGAGCCCGTCGCAACCCTGAGCAACCAACAACCATCCGCCCCATTTCCTGCAGGGCGCTCACAGCGACCGCAACGTTTACGAGAATCCGTTTCGCGAAAGCGGCAATTCGCGAACCCGCTTTCCGGTGGCGGCAAAAATTGCATTGCACAGCGCCGGAATCAACGGAGGCACTCCCGGCTCGCCGACTCCGGCTGGCGGCGCCGTGCTCGGCACAATGTGAATATCAGTCTGGTAAGGAGATTCGTTCATCCGGGCCACGGGATAGTCGGAGAAATTCGATTGATCGATCGCTCCATCCGTCGCGGTAATCTCTCCCGTGCGCGCGATGCTGGTGCCGAAGACGGCCGCGCCTTCAAACTGCTGCCGCACCATTTCCGGATTGGCCACGATGCCGGCGTCCACCACCGTATGCACGTGGGGGATGCGAATCGCGCCCTGGCTGTCGACCTCGGCTTCCACCACAGTCGCCACGTAAGTGAGAAAACTGCGGTGCACAGCGATTCCCATGCCGCTTCCCTTCCCGAGTTTTTTCTTTCCCCATTGCGACTTCTCGGCGGCCATCTCGGCGACGTGGCGCAGGCGTCCGATATCGAAGGGATGCTTCTCGGCAACGCCTTTCGCCCCGCCTGAGTCGAGCACGCGAGGCGGCCCCATCAGAGCCAGCAGGTAGTCGAAGGGATCGCGGTTGGCCGCATAGGCCAGCTCATTCGCGAACGATTGCACGGCAAAGGCGTGATAGATGTTGGCAACCGAGCGCAACCATCCGATGCGCACGTGGGCGGTGGCTTTTCCGTTCTCGGCGCGGACGTTGGGAACATCGAAGGGAAACGGCGTCCAGCCTAAACTCATTTCGCCGTCACTGCCATACACCGAATTCACATCGAACGTGGACCCGATCGGCGGGAACACGGACCGCTGCAGCCACGCCTTCGGCTTCCCGTTCTCGTCGAGCGATGCCTTCATGTACATCGCGGCGACGGAATGGAAGTAATCGAACTTGATGTCGTCCTCGCGGCTCCAGACCACCTTCACTGGACGACCAGTTTTCTTCGAGAGCACGGCCGCTTCCACCGCGTAATCTGGAAGCGACTTGCGGCCGAAGCCTCCGCCGAGGAAAGTGACGTGGCAAAGCACGTCTTCCTTCTTCAATCCCAGCGCTTTCGCAACTTGCTCCTGAACGCCCTGCGGGTCTTGCGTTGGCGACCACACCGTAACTTTTCCACCTTGCACATCGGCAACAGCGACGGGAGGCTCCATGCTGGCGTGTGCCAGGTGAGGCGCGAAATATTCCGCTTCGATAATCTTGCCGCCCTTGGCGAATTCGGCATCTACGTCGCCTGCCTTGTGGACCACTTTGCCAGGCTGGCGCGCGGTCTCCTGCAACTCTTTCTTGTAAGTGGTGGAGTTGTAGACGCCGTGGCTGCCGTTTTCCCAGGCGATTTGCAGTTTGTTGCGTCCCTTGAACGCCGCCCAAGTGTTGTCGGCGATCACCGCAACCCCGCCCAACGGCTGCGCGGCGTGGGGCGCAGTGAACGGATCGATAGCGATGGTTTTCTTGACGCCGATGACTTGCAGAGCAGCTTTATCGTCGAGCGACTTGACTTTGCCGCCGAGGACCGGAGGCCGTGCGACGGCCGCGTAGAGCATGCCGTCGAGGCGAACGTCCATACCGAACAGCGGCTTGCCGGAGCAAATGTCTGCCGCATCGAGCCCCTTCGCCGGCTTGCCGATGTAGCGCCAGGCGTCGGGAGACTTCAGCTTTAATTCTTCTTTCTTGGGAACCGGCAGTTTCGCGGCCAACGACGCAAGTTCGCCGTAGCCGAGTTTGCGGCTGGAATTCCGGTCGGAGACGACATGCACCGGGTCCGCAACGCACTGCGATTCCGGCACCCCCCACCGCTGCGCCGCGGCGCGGACGAGCATGAGCCGCGCGGTCGCGCCGGCTTCGCGCAATGTGTCAAAGAATTCGCGGACGGAGTGCGACCCATCCGTATCCTGCGAACCGTATCTCTCGTCGCCGTCGCCCTGGACTACCTTCACGCGCGTCCAGTCTGCATCCAGTTCATCGGCCAGGATTCGCGGCAAGCTGGTGCGCACGCCGTTTCCCATCTCCGAGCGGTGCGCCACGATGAGGACGGTGCCGTCGGTCTGAATCCCCACCCACAAGCTGGGATGGAAAGCAGCGGCGCCGATGCCGCCGATAGCTTTTCCTTCGGCCAATCTCCCTTCAGCCCAGAGCGGCTCGGGAACGAGGCGGGCGCAAAGGACAAAAGCTCCGGCCGAGAACATGCCCTGAAGGAAGCCGCGGCGGCTGACATTTTCGATCGTAAGTTTCTTGATCGTTAACTTCTCGATCGTCTTCTCAATCGTCATGATGCCATCTCCTTCGCAGCTTGCTTGATGGCCGCGCGGATGCGCTGGTAGGTGCCGCACCGGCAAATGTTGCCCGACATCACCGTGTCGATATCGTCGTCCGTGACCGCCGGCTTTGTCTTCAACAACGAGATGGCCTGCATGATCTGGCCGGGTTGGCAGTAGCCGCACTGCGGGACATTCACGTCCACCCACGCCGCTTGCACCGCGTGCGGCCCGTGGGCTGAGATTTCTTCAATGGTGGTGATGTCGACGCCCGCCAGAGTGCCCATCTGCTTGCTGCACGAGCGGACGGCTTTTCCGTTCTGCAGCACCGTGCAAGCGCCGCACAGCGCCACGCCGCAGCCGAACTTCGTCCCGGTGAGTCCGAGCATGTCGCGCAAATACCAAAGCAGCGGCATCTCCGGATCGCCGTCGAACGCGCGATCCACTCCGTTCACTTTGAGATGAACCATGAGTCACCTCCTGCCGAAGAAGTCTGATTTACGGGGTATTGTACTGCTGGAGGCTGTGGGAATGGAGATGGAAAATAATCTGCAAGCCCCGGCGCCGGTTACAGAATTCTTTCGTGCGCGTAACCGGCAGCCACCAGCGCGGCGATCAACTCGGCGATGTGGTCGGGGCCGCGCGTTTCCATGGTGATGTCGATGGCCGTGTCTCCGAGGTTGACGTTGTGGTAGGCCCGGTCGTAGGAGGTTTCGACGATGTTGGCGCGGTGCTCGGCGAGGATTCCGGTGAGCCGGTGCAACGCGCCGGGATAGTCTGGCAGGTGGACGCGCAACCGCACTAGCCTGCCATCCTTCACCAAGCCGCGCTCGATGATGCGCGAAAGCAGCGTGACATCAATATTGCCTCCGCAAACGAGCACAGCCACGCGTTTCCCTGCGAGCGGCAGCTTGCGATTGAGCATCGCGGCGATGGCCGCTGCCCCCGCGCCTTCCGCCAAAGTTTTTTCGCGCTCCAGCAACAGGAGAATCGCGTTAGCAATTTCTTCTTCTTCGACCGTAACGATCTCGTCGACATATTTTTGAACCATGGGCAGCGTCCGCTCCCCGGCCCGGCGCACCGCGATGCCGTCGGCGATGGTGGCCGCCGCCGCCAAGGTCACAGGCTTGCCCTCACGCACCGCAGCTTTCATGGAAGCGATCTTCGCGGGCTGAACTCCATAGACGGTGACGGCGGGATTCGTTTCCTTCACGGCGCAGGCAATCCCTCCGATCAGGCCGCCGCCGCCAAGGGGAACCACGACAGCCTCTACCTCGGGATGCTGCTCGATAATCTCAAGCCCCAGTGTTCCCTGCCCCGCGATGACGGCGTCGTCATCGAAAGCATGAATCAAAGTGAGCCCATCCGCGCGGCTTTGCTCGAGCGCCTTCGCGTACGCCTCGTCGTAATTCGCGCCGTGCAGCAGAACATCAGCGCCATATGCCCGCGTGGAGGAAACCTTGGTGAGGGGCGTGGGCAGCGGCATCACGATGCGCGCGTGGATTCCATGCCGACCGGCGTGATACGCGACTCCCTGCGCATGGTTGCCGGCGGACGCCGCGATGACTCCCCGCGCGCGTTCTTCGGCAGTAAGCGTGAGAAGTTTATTCAGCGCGCCGCGTTCCTTGAAAGCTCCGGTGCGCTGCTGGTTGTCGAGCTTGAGAAAGATGGAGTTGCCAGTGAGCGCGGAAAATGCTTCCGAATGCGTGCACGGGGAAACGCGAATGGCGTTGCGAATGCGCTCGCGTGCAGTCTGAATGTCTTGAAGCCCAATCATGAAAGTTGAGCAGTCATCTTACCTTGGGCAGGCCAACTTTGGGTGGGCCAACTCGGGGCGGACCAATTTGCCGCCCCGTGGAAGAGCGGCGCTTCAGCGCCGCGTAAAGCGCCACAATCAATGCGGGCTTCAGACCCAGTGCACGCATTCTGGGCCGACGGTCTTCTAAGCAATCTGCTGCGCCGCAGTCACCAACGTAGGAACCGCTCGCACCGCCGTGGTGGCACGCAGATACTTGTCGACACCCGCTGCCGCTTTGCGCCCTTCGGAAATCGCCCACACCACCAGCGATTGCCCGCGCCGCATATCGCCCGCCGCAAAAACGCCGGGCACGGACGACATGTAGTTGGCGTCGGTGGCCACATTGCCGCGCGGGTCGAGGTCGACGCCGAGCTGTTCGATCATGCCGTTGCGCACCGGGCCCAGAAATCCCATAGCAATCAGCACCAGGTCGGCGTCCATGGTGAACTCGGTTCCCGAAATCGGCTCGAACTTCGGGGCAGGTCCCACGCGCAAGCCGTGCAACTGCTGCACCCGGCCATCCTGCGAACCAGTGAATTTTGTGGTGCCGATACTCCAGTCGCGCACACCGCCTTCTTCGTGCGCGCCTTCAACGCGCAGTTGCATGGGCCACAGTGGCCAGGGCGTAAGCGGCGAGCGCTCGTCGGGCGGCTTGGGCATGATTTCAAACTGATGCACGGAAACTGGCTTCTGCCGATGGACGGTTCCGAGGCAATCGGCGCCCGTGTCGCCGCCGCCAATAATCACGACGCGCTTGCCGGTGGCGAGGATTTCTAGATCCGCGTCGATGGTGTCGCCGTGGCAGCGCCGGTTTTGCTGCGGCAGAAATTCCATCGCATAATGGATTCCCTTCAACTCGCGCCCGGGAACTCTCAAGTCGCGCGGCTGTTCCGCGCCGCCCGCCAGCACGATCGCATCAAAGCTGTTGCGCAGTTCATCGACCGAAATCGTCTTGCCGACTTCCGCGTTGGTCACAAACTTCACACCCTCGGCCGACATCTGCTCCAGGCGGCGATCGATGACATGCTTTTCCAGCTTGAACTCCGGAATGCCGTAGCGGAGCAGCCCTCCGATGCGGTCTGCTTTTTCGTAGACCACCACCGCGTGGCCCGCGCGGCAAACCTGCTGCGCCGCCGCCAGTCCCGCCGGCCCTGACCCCACAATCGCCACGCGCTTCCCGGTGCGCACTTTCGGCGGGTCAGGATGGATCCATCCCTCCTCGAACCCACGCTCCACAATATGTTTTTCGTTCTGCTTGATGGTCACCGGAGGCTGATTGATTCCGAGCACGCACGAAGCCTCACACGGCGCCGGGCAGATTCGTCCCGTGAACTCGGGAAAATTATTCGTGGCATGCAGCTGGCGCACGGCTTCTTTCCAGCGTCCGCGATACACCAGGTCGTTCCAGTCGGGAATGAGATTGCTCACCGGGCATCCGGTCTGACAAAACGGCACACCGCAATCCATGCAGCGCGCGCCCTGGCTCTGCAGCTTTTCTTCAGGCAGATCGAGATAAATTTCAAACCAGTCGTTGACGCGCTGTGTCACGGGCCGGCGCGGGGCAAGTTCGCGGGAGTAGTCCATGAAGCCGGTGGTTTTACCCATGTTGCACCTGCTCCGCGCCCGCGAGAACAGCGATAGGCTCGACCGGGATATACGGTTCGCGATTGCGGCTCACGCCGAGGACGCGCTTGAACTCGTGCGGGAAAACTTTGATAAACCGGGGCAGAACGTCGCACCAATTTTCCAGAATCCATTTGGCCCGCGGACTGCCGGTCAGATCGAAATGCCGCGTGATCAGATCTTTCACGATCTGCGCGTCCTGCGCTTCGATCACCGGCTCCAGGTCCACTGAACCAAGATTGCAGCGCTTCTCGGTGAAATCCCGCCGCTCGTCTAACACGTAGGCCACGCCGCCGCTCATGCCCGCGGCAAAATTGCGGCCGCAGGCTCCGAGGACGAGCACCAGGCCTTTGGTCATGTACTCGCAGCCGTGGTCGCCGACGCCTTCCACCACGGCGGTCGCGCCCGAGTTGCGAACCGCGAAACGCTCGCCGGCCATGCCGTTGAAAAATGCTTCGCCGCTGGTCGCGCCGTAGAGGGCGACGTTTCCGATCAAAATGTTTTCTTCCGGAGCGAAGCGCGACTTTCGCGGTGGATACACCACCACCCGCCCGCCTGACAGTCCTTTGCCGATGTAATCATTGGCCTCGCCCTCGAGCGTGAGCGTGACACCCTTCGACAGAAACGCACCCAGACTCTGTCCGGCAGAACCGGTAAGCCGAATCTTGATCGTGTCATCGGGAAGGCCCACGGAGCCATAACGCCGCGCGATGTCGCCGCTGAGCATCGTGCCCACCGAGCGATGCACATTGCGCACCGGCAGGTCGATGGCTACCGGCGTGAGATTTTCGATGGCGCCGCGCGCTTCTTCGAGAATCTTGTAATCCAGAGCCTGTTGCAATCCGTGATCCTGCGCCTGCACGCACCGCCGCGCCACGCGACTCGGAACCGGCGGATTGTAGAGGATGGCCGAAAAGTCCAGGCCGCGCGCCTTCCAGTGCTCGACCGCGGGCTCCACTTCCAGCATGTCGACGCGCCCCACCATTTCGTCCACGGTGCGGAAACCCAGCTCCGCCATGTATTGCCGAACTTGTTCGGCCAGGAAGAAGAAGAAGTTGATCACATGCTCGGGCTGCCCCTGAAACAGCTTGCGCAGCGCGGGATCCTGCGTGGCGATGCCGACGGAGCAGGTATTCAGATGGCATTTGCGCATCATGACGCAGCCCATCGCAATCAGTGGCGTAGTAGCGAACCCAAATTCTTCGGCGCCCAGCAGCGCCGCCACCACAACGTCACGGCCGGTCTGCAGCTTGCCGTCAGTCTGCACGCGGATGCGGCCGCGCAGATCGTTCAACAGCAACACCTGCTGCGTCTCGGCCAGGCCCAACTCCCAGGGAATGCCCGCATGTTTGATCGAACTTAAAGGCGACGCCCCGGTCCCGCCGCTGTCTCCGCTGATCAGCACCACGTCGGCGTGGGCTTTGGCAACTCCGGCCGCGACTGTGCCCACTCCCACTTCGGCCACTAACTTCACCGCGATGCGGGCTTGCGGGTTGACGTTTTTCAAATCGTAGATCAACTGCGCGAGATCTTCGATGGAGTAAATATCGT
>VFSW01006381.1_pt1 | contig 17358 bp, 34 predicted proteins | sample 5358111 | NCBI WGS metagenome assembly VFSW01 (sample SAMN11554181, study PRJNA540505) | mine drainage metagenome | isolation source: sediment from site ElyBrook_90M | place: USA: Ely Copper Mine, Vershire, VT | collected 2017
AAGTAAGGATGTATGATGTATAAAGCTTGTTTGTTCTCGCTTGATGGTGACTGGACTACAGACTATAGGAGATGTAAAACTAAGCAAGAAGTATGGGATAGGATCAACGATCAGGGAAGTAAATGGTTTTTCTACCCTATTTCCTTTGTGATTGTAGATCATAGCGGTTATATTACTGTAACTCAGCGTGTTGTAGATACTCCTGATGAGCTAAAAGAGTTACAAGGCCGAACGATTGATCAGGTATCTGATTGGATCGGATCGCATGATCTATCATGGCTCGTAGGCTAACACAAGCGCAAAAAGACGCTAGACTAGACGACCAAAAGTGGGAAGCTAGCTTTGCGTTTGTGCGCGCGTATTCTGAATGGCAAACGGCGCAGAAGATGTATGGACCGTTCTCTTCACAAGCGAAGGAAGCGTTTGTTATTGCAGATAGAGCGATAAAAGCGTTTCGGAGGGTGAGTAAGAAATGAAGCATCTAGAATACTGACACACAAAGATGCCGTAACCTATGCTCGGATAGGTTACGGCATCTTTTGTTTTAGACTGAAACTAGGGTTACGTCAAAAATCGTATAAACATTAGCTCGCCCGGCAATACCGTTGGTATTGATGTTAGCGGTATAGATGGAGATTAGATCGTTAGCATTACAAAAGATGTTGTTTCCAAAAATCCAAGGTTGTATGAACCAACTAGCTAGTGGATTAGGACCTATCATTACAGGATTTTGTTTGACAGCAATCCCATTGACTCTAATCTCTATCCAAAATGACGGTGGAATTCCTACCGTAACAGTGGCACCGTCTACTTGTGCTTTTACATTATACCATCCTGTTGTAGGGACCCTAATTCCGATTGTTGGGACAGGGGATGGGTCGATTGTATAGCCGCCTGTATTGATGTTAAAACCAGTATACCAAGTCCATGCACGGTAAACTCCGTCTGGAGTGGTAGCTTGATCACCGTTGCTATTGCTAATTTGTCCTTCACTAAGATAGTTGATTGGCGTACCATTATTACAACCAGTACCAAGCATGTTAATACTAAAATCAGGTCCCGTAATTGGTCCTATACGTGGAGTATCTGTCATATCTTAGCCTAGAACAAGCTCATCACCATCAATGGTAAGTGTAAGAATGTTAGTAGTACCAGCAAGAGCTTGGATAATTTCTGCTGCTTCTAGGACATAGTAAGGATACCAGTCCACCACATTACCTGTAACACCAACGGCGGCGGCGGGAATACTAAAGGCATCTAGAATTCTTACTGCGGCCGCATCTGCTCCGATAGAGATAGTTAAGGTAACTGGAGCAGCCGAAGGATTTTGTACGTGAATATGACGAATGATAGTCTTAGTTACCGCCGGAACGGTGTATTTAGTTACAGCAGCGTTAGTAACTAGTGCGGGTCCTGAAAGACGTTTAGGGATACGTGCCATATTTGTCTCCTATTTTCTTAGGTTGCAATAGCCGCGCTAAGGTCATTTCGCTGTACTAGAACACCGCCAGAGATCGGGTCCTCAGACGTGAAGATCAAGAACTCCCCGACGCCCGTATAGGTGTCCCCGCCGTTGGCTGAGATGTTGAGGCGGTAGTAGAGATACGGCGCAGGAGAGGCGACGGCAAACACGAAGTCAATTGATGGACTTGAGGGCGTGAAACCACTCCGCGTGTCGAGCGTTGTCCACGCGCTATTGTCGTTTGAGCCCTGAAACGTCCACGCGGTCGGCGTTCGGGTGGGATAGGTGTCGGCCCACCATGGCCGAAAGCCATAGGCGATGGCAGTTTTTGCTCCGCTGTACTTATACTTGAGCCATTGGGGCAGCACCGAGCCGTTGGTGATCCAGCCGTTGTAGAGCCCCGGTGTTGCCATAGACTGCCAAGGAGGAGTTAAGACGTAATTTTCGGAAGCCGATGCGATGCCCGAAGGCGTTATATCGCTCGTCATCCGTGGAATAGAGGTTGCATAATAGTTGATCTTACCACCACCACCACTACCAGCAGGCCCAACAGGTCCCGGAATGCTAATAGCATTTTCACCATCTTCACCATCGAATCCCATAGGTCCCATAGGTCCCGGTGAAGCAGTAGATGATCCAGCGGGTCCTTGAATTCCTTGAACGCCTTGTGGTCCTTGTGGACCTAGAATGCTAATACCATCTAAACCATCTTCACCGCTATCGCCGGGAACTCCAATAGGACCAGTAATTCCTTGTGATCCTGTAAGACCTTTATCACCACGTACACCCGGAATGCTAACACCATCTATACCGTCTTCACCATCAAAACCGGGACTACCTGCTACTCCCGGATCACCACGCGTACCTTTACCGCTAGTGATACCACCAATAGTAGGCATTAGGCAGCCTCAATTACGATGATCTTCTGTGATAGTCCGCTTGTTCTAAGAGCTGTGGTAATGACGTATGGAATAGCTAGAGAAGTATCAATAGGAAAAGATTGTCCGGGGCCTAGTTGTGCTCCACCAGTAGAGGCTTCATTAGCGGTAACAGTACTACCACCGACATAGATAAGCTGATCGTTAAGTAATGATGATTGTAGCATGAGCCCGCGACGTAGCGTAAGAATAGCAGAAGGGATCAAAAGTGGGCTAGCGGGAGATACTGGTACATTTATAACTGTGGTTAAAAACTGTTTGTCAAATGGTGTACCAATCACGGTCATAGCTGGAACAGGACTTCCAGTACCACCAATATAAGTACCGGGCGTTTGCTGTACTTGATCTGAGTCAGTCCAAACTAGATTAATAAAAGAGCTAACTCCAATAGGAATGCCTTGTGCTCCAAATGGACTGGCTACAGAACAGTAAGCGTAGTCTGTTGTATGGATTAGAGAACGAATAGCACCAATCCAATATGGAGCAATATAGGAGCCTGAATCCTTGAAGTAAAGATAGTATGGTGTATAGTTATCAACACCTACAGCACTAGCTTTAAAGCCTATATCCTGTGAAAATAAGGCACCGTCTATTACGGCAGCGCCGGGGATTGTCTGCGTCCATACGGCCATAAGTGTTACCTATTCTTAAACCACCAGTATCCGACGATAACGATAACGATGAGAAGCCAATTCTTGCGGAGAGTTGTCATTAGTTAGGTTCCTTTACCTTCTGATTGACCCGCGGATTCTATCCCAATCTGGAACAGTGAATCCATAGATGAATAGACCGCCAAGCGTAGCGTCAGCAGGACCATTTACAATAAGAGGATTTGCAATCGTAGCATCTGCGCTCATAACGTGTACAGAGCTTAGAGGAATTGTAAGATTAAGTAATCCATTTGTTATCAATGGGTATCCATCACCTACTTTAGACAAGCTAAGAACAGACAGACCAATTGTACGAGCGGCAGCGCCGGTCCACCAAGTAGAGAATGCTAATAGACGATAAATCGTTACTGGTTTACCACCAACCTCAAACATAACCTCATGGGATTTGGTATCGCTAATAGCATTACTAAGTTGTGAGGTACCTTTAACTACGGCAGAAGCTAGAACATCAGCGTTCTGTCTGCGTAGATACATCGCAATTTCGGCAAGGTGATCTACCTGTTGTGCTCCTAGAAGTAAGTTCTGTTCCGTTAGATTAGGAGCGGGGGCTTGCGTTGGATCATGGTTAAGAAAATCACGTTCAGTCATGCTTTACCTTTCAATGCAATTAGACCACCAGTACCAATGAGTGCAATACCGACTAAGATAACACCAATGAACATAACGGCGCCTACGATATCAAATTTAATTGATGGTTTTGCGGAATCAGCCGCTGTTGTTATTTGTGATTGTAGAGCATCTCGGTTAGCCTTGTTCCAAGGCTTTCCTATGAATCCGCTAAGAATGGTTGTAAAGGTGGCTCTAGCGGCGGCTCCAACACCCGGAATAGGGCTATCAAATTGTCCTGTAGTGTTATAGCGTTGTAGGATATATGTAACATCTTGTAGGTCTAGAAGCTTACCTTCGGTAATGTCTATAAATGGCGTTGGTGTATTAGTAGGAACCTGCGTTAACGGAGTACTAGCTCCACCACCAGGAGCCGCAGAACCAGTAGGGCTAATCAAATCCTTAAACACCCCCACATAATAGGTCCTATTCCACGGAGACGTAGCAATAGCATTAGCTTGTATAGGAGCAGATTGTCCTAGAGAGCTCTTAATTCCAGTATAAATCGAACGATTCTGTATCCAACTAGCGGCATCCCTAAGGCCTGCTTCCTGTGAAGGATAAGTAAATAAGGCTTGTTTCCCAGTGATTTTGCTTGTAAAGGTAGTCCCTAGTACATTACCAGAAACACCTTTCTCAGAGCTAATCCAAGTAGAGGCTACGTTGTAATTTAATCCGGGAAGTAGGGATTGAAGGTACTTAGCTAAGTAGTCTATTCTAGATGCGGTATAGGGTTGGATTGACTCTGCCATAATGGTCAAGAGGGTGCTAGCTTACCACGGACTAGTGGCGTGCTAACAGGCGTAGGGGTAGGAGTAGGCACTTGACTGGGAGTAACTCCCTTTGGAATTCTTACAGAATAGGTTTTTCCTCCGGAGGAAACGGTAGCAACAGGGGCGCCAGTAGGCTGCGATGTCCCCTTGATAGCCGTAATATAAGTACCGCTAGGTGTAACAGAATAAAGAGCTGGCGTCGTAACAACTGGAGTAGGCTTTGCTAAACCACCATAAACAGAAGGTGATTTAGCAATAGGAGCAATTACTACGCCAGTGCCACTACCACCACCACCAGCAGCACCTCCGTTATCACTAGCACCACCACTAACAGCAACGACATCGGTAGTGCTAACAGCACCCCCGCCAGAGTAACCTGCAATAGTACCGCTACCAGATGTAGCAGCCGTATCACTAGCAGCCGTACCACTAGCAGCTACGCCCATGATTCCACCTTGATTAGACTGATCTAGTGTTTTAAGTGCATCCGCAAGTCCAGTCAAATCTGGTGTAAGAGGGGTTGTTAGTCCTGTAGAGACAACTCCAGATGATCCGCTTTTACCACTAAGCAGTAGATACACCAATAGACCTCCACCACCAATTAGCGAGTAGAGGATAGGTTTCTTAATTTGACCCGTAGCAGGGTCTTTGAGTGATTCAAACATTAAGCGTAACCTAACTCTTTCTTAGCCTGTTCTATAGCAGAAGCATCTAGAGTCTTTTGCGGAGCGCCGGCATTAGGTCCATACAAACCAGTTAGTTTTCCAGTAGTCAAAAACTGATACTTAACCCATTCAACAAGTGACATATTTTGAGACTGTGCTATAGCATAATCAGCGTCAGAATAACCGGGAATACGTGTAATGGGCCCAACTGTTCTAAGCTCGCCTTGTGTACCAACATCATACGGAGCTGGATTAGTGCTAGGAGACAATCGACCTGCTATAACATCTTCGGCTGTAATACCACTAACACCACCACTAATGGGACTACTAACACCACCACCGGGAGCAGTCGGAAGATTAGTCACTTGACCACCAGTAGAAACTTGTGAATTACCAGCAAGAGCCAAGATACCTGCCGTCAAGTTGTCAATCTGACTTTGATCTGGTGCGGCACTTTGTGTAAGTACTGCTAGCGGTCCAGAACGTACTGTTCCTCCACTACGAGAACGTAGGTAGAGAATGAGAGCTACACCAAGAATTATGACAGATAACAATACTGGTACATTACGTTTAGTAACGGTAGTAACTGTTTTAGTGGCAGATGACGCCTTATACGGAGAAGCCTTCACCTTGCCCATGATGGTATTCTGAGTCGGCATAAGTTATTCCTTATCTAAATGTCCCAGGGCATTTTGACCGGAATAGGCAAACTAGAGAATGGAGATACAAACTTCTGGCTAGGCTGCTTAGCTCTACTTCCCGGAGAGTCTGTAGGTCCAGCAAGCTGCCAAGTATTAGACGCTGCAAAGACTTGGATAGCATCAGTATATCCTTCAACCTTTTGCGATCGTGAAGGACTGTTACTACCAGAAGGCGCGATCATAGACTCTTTGTATACGGTTTGCAGTCTACGTCCTTGATTAGACGGAGCAAGATAGTTAGCCTTAGCAATCTCTGGAACAAATCCTGCATAAAACGCTTCTAAACCAGTTCCGTAACCGGGATCAATGTTAGGTTGGGGGATGGGAGAACCACCAGCGGCACCCCTAGAGTTAGAACCGTCTCTAACTCCGCGCGGGTTACCGGGAATGGTAGGAGTTGCGATAGAAGGGCTAGAAACACCACCGGGGAATGTAATTCTGCCAGTAGGCATTGCTAAGCCCTCGCCTGTAGAACCTTAGTTGTACCACCAACAAACTGCTGGAGAGAGTTAATTACACTAGAAGATCCCTTAGAATTAGCAACGAGTAGATAGAGAAGGATAGCGCCACCCCAGATTAGGATAATTGTACGGCCCAATTTAAGTCTCCTTTACGTTTTTGTTACTTGGAATAGTGAATCAGTACTAGAGAGTTTCTGTAAAAAGTCTCCAGCACCACCTAAGAAGCCAGAGAATTTATCAGCGTTAGTTACGACATTGTAGAATACTGCTAAGCCAACGATCGTAAAGATAACTACCATAAACAAGTTGGTATTTGAGCTAGGTGGTGTAATAGTACTGACCGCACCACCAACTACGGCACCCCTAGCTTGACCGTATCTAATATTAGCAGCTTGTCTTTGACCACTCTCAACGTGATCCGCTCTAAGAGCTTCACGATCTTGCATGATCTGTTGGGCGCTGGTTTGTCTAGCAGCAACGATACTTCGTGCTGCCTCGGCTTTAGCTCCTACAACTTTAATAGAAGCGCGCTTTCTTGTTCCAATTCGTGCCGTTGCTCTACGTTGGGCTTCCTTAGCATGAAGTTCTTTCTTGGTAGATCTAACAGCCTCTAGTGTAGCGCGATCAATAGTAGGCATAACTACCCCTTAGCACCCTTAACTGCGTCAGGAGCTCCAGATTTAGTCTTAGTAGATTTAATTTTCTTGTTACGTTGTAGAACCCCGACAAAATTAGTTGAGTTAAGAATGACAAAGAGTCCAATTAGAATCAGTAGAAAACTTGTAGCAATCATTACGCTGCTTCTGCCTTAAACTTACTACTAATCCATTCGCCAGCCGATTGATTCATCAGGTGTGTGAACAGAAGCACAAGTAGAATTAGTAGGAAAGCTGTAGCTATGGTTTCGATTAGAGTAGTCATGATACATTTCTAAGTAGCTCATATACGGCAATAGCAACAGCAATTGCGCTTACAGAGCCAAACATAACTAGAATCTTACCTTCTAAGGCATCGACCTTAGCACGAATGTAACGTAGTTCTTGCCACAATTCGCCGTTAGATACGTGTTCGGGCGTGCGTTCCATCAGAGGATTGTCACGCATACTTAACTAACGCCTAGTTTAATTCTAAACCATCCGAGGAAGTCCGGAGTCGTGCGACGAACAGCAGATACCAAAGCACTAACAACAGCAAGACCAATAACAACACCCACTTGCTTAACTTGAGTAACGTCTGAGGGGAGTACGATGTTGAGAAGGAAAACAGCCGCAATTGTAGTCTCCACAAAGTCTACGATAAACTTACGAATGAACAAAGGCATTTAACGCCCTCCAAGCTTAACTGAGGTTCGCCCAATTTTCTTGAATCCAATGTCAAATGCTCCATAAACGTATCCACTCCAAGCGAGAGCAAAGATTAGGAGCCAGAATAGGGGATTACCCCAACTAAAAGAGAGTTTAGGAAGTACAGCGCCGGGTACAGTACCAGAGACACCAATTTGTGTTTCTGGCATAACGGAAATACCGCCAGGTACTGCTTGAGTCCATGAATTAAAACCATATGCGCCTTGCGCCGTGTTAGATGGGTCCATTAGTTTACCTCTATGTAAGAATTAGGTGGGGAGTGTCAGTAGACGCTAACACTCCCCAAGATGCTAAGCGAAAAGTGTCTCTTGAACGATATGCACGTAGCTACCGCCGGTCGGCGGAGTCACATACTGTGTGCGAAGCCGAAGATTAGTGACACCTTCAAGCAACACGAGGTCACGCGCGGGATTGTCTGCTACGAAGTCAAGACAGTAGAGTCCGTCAGGATACGCAACACGGTAATCTCGATTGTTACGGAATCTCTGGAAGGTCATAGGAAGGAAGGTATACGGATTCTGATTAGAACCGTAAATAAGCTGACTCTGAGCGTAGTTAGAGTTAATAGTAAACGCCGGAGCCGTTGGCGTAGTCAGGTTGACAGTATAGAAGATCAACCGTTCGAGTTGCCCATTGATTCTGAACAACTGCGTATCAAGCGTAGTCTGCGATGCGACAGCGTTATCGTTAGAGACAAGACCGTGAAGCACAGTCAAGTCTGGAATAACGAGAACGTCCGGGCTCTGTGGGCTGTAAGGAACCTCGAAGATTTCTTCCTCAATGTAAACAGTAGCTGCGATAGCGATGGTTCCAGCGGTAATATTGAACAGATCGGCTGAATTACGAGTAGTTACCTTAAGAACAAGGTTTGAGGCTTCTGACTGTGCATACAAAGCACCAACAAGCGTTGTGTCGTCCATCGCAATTGGAATCTTGTAAGCAAGAGTAAACGAAACAGCGGCAGCGACAGTAAACGGAGAACCACCGGCGGCAGGGAATGTTGAAACAGTATCAACGTAAGCGCGGTTAGCGGCACGAAGCCGAAGTGTAAGATCCCATCCATCGCAGCTAACAAAGTTATTCTGTCCGTTACCGCTAATCTGAACAGAAATCAGATTCCAAGGGTAATGAGCGGTTGGGGCGATGGTAACAGTACCGCCGACTGTGGTAATAGTGCCGGTTACAAGAATATTGATACTAGAGACGATTCCAACCTGCAAAAGCTGAGTGTTCTGATAGTTTCCAAATGCCGGGAGAGGGTAGTTAATCGGATCGAAAACGATACGCGAAGTAAGCTGATTGAACAGACCGGGATTAATCTGATACTTCGTTACAGGCAGATTACGGATGGCAATGGCGCCAGTTCCAGTAGGCATTAGTTAGTGTCCTTTAGTTCTTGTATCCAGTGATATTAGAGATAGAGCGGGTTAGATTGCTTCTGCAAAGGATTGAAGTCCCGGCAGATTAGACTTAGCTGCAACGAGTTTAAAGACATAGATTCCAACGATAGAGGCGATGATAACCATCAACCAAAACGAGATTTTGTTCATGAGTGCTCCTATGGAGAGATAAGATAAACGAAGAGTGCGGTTTTAGAAAGTCTATCACCGCGTAACAGTAACAACACGCTAAGCACGATGACGATGACTAGTCCAGTATCAACTAACCATTCGGCTCCCTCTAGCTTTTTGTTTACAGTAGCGTACCACGGGGGACGCCATGATGGAAGATTCACTGTTTGTAACTAGGAATACGAGCTGGTTTGCAAGGACAATTAGGTCCTAAGGGACCTTCAGGATCACAGTCTTTGGAATGAAGGTATACATCCATACCAGACTTCATAGCCTGCTTAATAGCATCTTTCACTTCTGGAAAGACGGCTTCTTTTACAGTAGGCGTCCTAGAGTCTCTAATACTGTATGTCATAGTAACGACTCTCCTTCTGGCTTAACTAACTCAGGCGGCTTCTCTGGCGGATTAAGGATACCATCCACTAGTTCACTAGGAACAGCCGGTACTCTGTAAAGCGATCGATACGCTACATCATAGAATAGGTACTCATGTTCTCCCAACAAACTAATCTCGGAATCGAACTCATCTGGTGTCATCCCGATGTAACGAGCGACTCTAATTCTATCGTCAAAGTCGACGAGAGCGAAGGTGATAAGGTACTGCGATTGGGTAACGATGCTCTTACTGATGTCCGCCGGTCGTGGAGTACAGGACAAGTGTCCAACGTATGCTTTACGTCCCTGTAGAAGCACTTTCCTCAGCCCGAACGCGGTATGATGAGCGGTCGTGACTTCGTTAGCTTCGTCTAACCATACCCAACATGCTCCATGATAGAAAACCGACAAGTAGATCGCGTTTATCTGTTCTTCCAGATCGACGTCGATATCGGGAACAAATCTAAGATTGTATGCCTTGTCCCACGGAATGTTAAGAGCGTCGTAAAACGTAAGAGCGGTTGGTTCGATGATAGAATCTGTGATATCTATGATCAGCTTCCACCATTTTACGGGAAGTGATCTAAACATAACTTGTGCAAGAATAGATTTACCAGTACCTGTACCACCGAAGATAGCGACTCGATCATTTAGGCGAATAGAAGGTAGAGCTAGCTTAGAAGTATCATCATCAATCATCATTCACCTTAAGATAGAGTGAAATAGGTCTCGAAGATACTTCTGGCTGATTCGTCATCAGTAGTCTCATCATTCTCTTGTAGCATACGCAAAAGTTCTCTACCAGTAGTTAGTGAATCCTCTACAAACGTATCCGTCAAATCATCCTTAGATATCGAAGGGAGGATTCCCGCTCCTTGTAGCATCCGAAATGCTGATTTCACGGCCAATGCTTTCATCCGGTCCCCTCCCGTTAGTTGGAGTTGGACGTTCTGAAACGCGTTGAGTAGCCGTAGTGTTGACTGGTTTTGCTGCGACAACTTCTGACTTCCTATCACTGTATACCCTTACGCTATAGGCGCCAACACCAAGAACCATCGCCAAGAGATCGTAGTTCTCCAGGATTTCACGTGCAATGCCGTTAGTCGGTTCGTTACGAATCAGATAACTAGCAAGAGGTTCTGCGATAGCTCTAGCTTCATCATCCGTCATAGGCAAGTACGGTTTAACCATACCTGCCATTCCGGTAGCGCCTGTAAGGATATTGACGAGCCTAGTAGCTACCTCTCGTTCCTCACGCTTAGTTAGCGGAGCAGGGGCGAGTGTAACAGTAGCCTTTTCATCCTCAAAGTTAACAGTTGTCTTATTCTTAGACCCCGGAGGACGTCCTCTACGCTTAGGTCTAATTTCACTAACAGGAGCATCCTGAGATTCATCTACATCAGTTGCTCCTAGAGAGGCCTTAATGTTAGCTAGTTCTTCCTCAGAAAAGGTAAAACTAGGAGTATTGTCAAGCATTAGTTATCCTTAAAATCCGAACTTGTCTGCCACTTCTGTCCAATAAGGCTTAGTTTGCTCATGCCCCTTAATACCGCGAGCAACAGCAGTCTTGACAGGATGACGCTTGATCGTTGGCATAACACCACGAGTCTTAATCGTGCTTTTCTTAACCAGTCCAGCGCTAACGCTAGCCTTCGAACCCATTGGCTTGAAAGTAGGCTTTTTAGCCACAGGTTTCTTAGCCTCTACTACAGGTTTCTTAGCTACTACAGGTTTCTTAGCTACTACAGGTTTCTTAGCTGCGGCCATGCGTGGTCGTCCTTGTCTAATCAAAACAGGACCAGTAGTTTTAGGCTTAACCTTAACTATTGGAATAACAGATTTCTTAAGCTCAGGATCAGAAGTCGGTAGAATCGCGGCTACAAAGGAACGCTTCGTTGAAACACCACACTCTGGGCATCTAGCTCGTAGCTTAGCGTTTGCTTCAAACTCGTGCCCGCTAGAGCACTTAAACTGATTCATCGAAATAGGCATATAAACCCTCCAGTAGACCTAACCATGATTCAATGCTAGGCGGCTAGGTAATGAGTGCGCCTCTAGCTACACCAGTAGTATCCCGCATCCATGGGCGGCAGATCAAGGCTACTTAAAGGCACGGGCGCGCGCGATTTTGCCACCATCAAAAGTCACTTGTCAAGTTAAGATTTCTTAACTTGGTACGCTCGGGCTCCCGGTGATAGAATTGATGTTCGGGAGGGCGGATACACAACATATAACAACAAGGAGTCGTCTATGCTTAAATACTGATTCACCACTCATCTACAACTTACCGAGAAAGTAAGATGTAAATGGCGAAGAAACGTCCGAGTTACATTAGTATTCGGCGTCGCCAACGTAACATTGTTGAAGGTATGGGTACTCGTGACATTAAATACGCCCAAACAGCTAAAGAGTTTGGTGTTACGCGCCGAGAGCTACGAACATTTCTAGAAACTAAACCAAAAGATCTAAGACGTATGTACAATCGCAACCCTGCATACACTCGTTTGTACGAGCTAGGGAAGCGTAGCGAAGTTAGCAAGACTCTTGGAATCAAGCGGGTTCGTAGATATGAGGTTTTGGAACAACTCCTAGCAGAACCTAGAATCCAGAGGTATCCTAACAGTAAGCAAATCGGTAGAATCATCCAACGGTACTACTATGCTAACAACTTCGGTGGTATTGGCTGGGCGATCTATACGAGAGAACATGATCTGCCACTTAGCATTACTGCCATCAAACTGCTCTTTAGAAACGACAAACTAACTAACGATCAGTACGTAAGAGCAGTTGATGTTTGGCGTGATCTATACGGAATTAAGCAAGCTATCTACGATGACTATATGAGTATTGCTGATACGTGGGACGCAACTAGCTTTTCGGGAGACGCAATTAACTTTTAGGCGGCTTAAATGACAGAAGCAGACTTCACAACAATTAAGGGGGTATATGAATCTGTTGCAGATGAAGATTCTGCTTCGTATGAAGTTTTCAGGAAGAAACTCCGTCGCTTAGCTAAGCATAATGTAAGAACAACTAATCGCATCCTTAGAAGGCTCGGTCAAGACGTACCTAGAGTCAGGAAACCGCATAGTCACAGCTTTGTAGCCTATGATGGTGAAGGATGGGGTGATAAGTACGTTCTGTTGGCTAACTCAGAAGATGAGTACATTAGCAATCCTGATGGGCTTAACTCTAGAGAATGTCTGGAATTCTTGTCGTCTAGATTTGAGAAGCGTGTTAAGCGTATCTTCTTCTCATTCTCATATGACGTAAATCATATCATTAAAGACTTCAATGACGGACAAATTGAGTTACTACTTCGTGGACGATCTGTAGATTACGAAGGATTCAGAGTTAGCTACATTCCCGGTAAAATCTTCGTTGTCAACGGCTTTCGCTATTATGACGTATTTAGTTTCTTTGCAACTAGCTTTATCAATGTCGTTCGTAAGATGCTTGGACCTGATAGGGTAACAGAAAGCCTAATTGAAGGTAAAGCAGGACGAGGATCATTTGAAACTTGGACTATAGATAAGATCATCAAGTACAACGCCGAAGAATTAGAATTGCTTATCGAGATTATGGATAAGCTAAAGATGGCCTTTGATGAAATTGGTGTAAGACTTACTCAATGGTATGGTCCTGGTGCAGTAGCTAAATTCTGGTTCAAAGAACACGAAGTCTTACCACAAGAAAAGCATACCAGAGGATCATTAACGGCTCTAAATAGCGCATACTATGGTGGTAGATTCGAGCAAGTAAGTCTTGGTAAGATTAAGAGCGTCTATGAGTACGATATCCACTCAGCTTATCCAAGTGTTATGGTTGAAATGCCGTACTTTAAGTCTTGGAAACGAGTTAAGCGCGGTGAATTCGTAGACGATCCTTACTCTTTGTGGCATATCAGTTTTGATCTTCGGACTAGTCAGCAGCATGTTCAGATGTACGCTAATTCTCCAAAAACCCAGAGCTTTATGCCGCTACCAGTACGCTCCCATGATGGTAGAATTTGTTTCCCTATGGTTGGGAAAGGATGGTACTGGTATCCCGAAGTTAAGGTAATGTTGGATTTCTTCCCCGATGCTAAGGTAACATTCCATGAAGGCTATAGAGCTAGTGCAGAAGGCCGACCTTTTGCTTGGATTCAGGACCTCTACAATTACAGACGTTCGCTTAAGGATAGTGGTAATCTTGCTCAGTACGCGATCAAAGTCGGACTTAACTCCCTCTATGGTAAAACTGCTCAAAGAGTTGGAAGAAACCCTTACTTCTCTCTCGCGTGGGCTGGTTACATCACCGCAGTCACTAGAGCAAAATTAGCTAGGGCTGGTTATGATGGTGGATCAGAGCACGTATTAGGATTTGCTACAGATGCGTTATTTACTGATAGTAGATTCAAACCTTCAATCTCCGACGATCTTGGTGATTGGGAAGAATCCCATTTTGCTTCCGCTATTTTCTTCCAGAGCGGAGTCTATAGACTTACTAAGGAAGATGAGTCTAATGAAGACCGATATCGCGGAAGTCCTCTCCGTAGAGGAATTGATGATATCATCGCCCAGCTTAAAGCAAGTCCCACAACCTATCCCAAAGTAAAGATCGTTCGCTTTATCTCGCATATGCTAGCTGTCAAGGCATACAAAGCTTACGGTCCGCTTCGATTGCAGTTTATCCAAGTTGTGCATCAGCTAGCGTTAGATGCTCCTTACAAGCGTCACTATTACGATTTCGTAGTTTCTACCAACGCTAAGGGCGAACGACAATCTAACTATGCTAGATTACTGACTCATCGAATCAACTCTACTCCTAAGGTATTCATTGGTGACAATCACTGGTTGATTACAGATGAGTACCTATGGGGACGATTGGCTTTAGGGACAGTTGAAACACAACCTCCGCCAATGAAAGATAACAATACACAGCGTCTACTAGATGAAGCTGCTTCATTAGGATTAGAAGCAGGTTATGATGACATTACCGATCTAGATGCTTTACCAATAGTAGTGGAGGATGAAATGAAGTAAGCGGGTTCATTCAATCTAAGATTACATAGTACAAAGGGAATTGAACCAAATGGCTACTACAGAAGTTAGGCGAGCCTCAACTTTTGCTCCCGGTATTGGTAAGAACCTTACCGATATTCTTGATACAGACGTTATCGTTAGTAAGATCTGGATTGGGGAACGAAACTTTGATGGTGATAAGCGACCAATCGTGTTGATTACACTAGCGAATGGTGAGTTGTACCACGCTTGGAGTGAATCACTCGCAGATAAGATTAGTGAAATTCCAGAAGATCAGTACCCACTTACCTTTAAGTTTGTGAAGGTTCCGACTCGCAAGTATCCGAGCGGCGTGCTTACGTTCGAGTAATTGAAAAGCTGGTATCTAGTCGTTATGTCTCACCTCCATAACGAAACGTGATCCTACGTTACTAGATTACTCCACTACCAGCATATACCCCCCTTATGAAAGAGTAACTTATGCCTAGTAAGGTAATCACACCACCAACAGAAGTTGATCCTGCGATTGTACTTGTAGAATACGTTTGCCAGCGCTGTGGATTCCATTACAACAAAGGATTCGATTTCGCTCCCTTCCTTTGCTACCGTTGTATGCGCTTCATTGCAAAGCGCGTATTCGTAACTATGAATACCATTATCCCACCAATCAGTAGACCAGAACATGAGGACATCTAAAGATGTGGTATCAAGACGTTGAACAGGTTAGGAATCTCGGACAGGCTCTAAGTAACGCCGGAGTATTGGAAGATAGCGCAGATTTTAATGACTTCCTCCGAAGACCTAAGCGGTGGGATGAAACTTATGAAGCTTGGGAAGCTTCTGGTTCTCCCATTACTGACGATGATGAAGGATTGGATGATTTTGTCTCAGCTATCTCAACAGACGAAAATGAGTCCGAATCTTAGCAATCTAAGCGAACAAGATACTACGATGGCCGCTGGAACAATTTTACGTAAGATGATTGAATTGTGTATGGCCTACTGTAATGATTGTAAACTTGATGTTACAGAATGGGTAGCCTACGATATGGCTCTATCACAATTCATCGACCATCGTAGAGACTTTCATCATACTGAACCAGCCGTAGTTAGAGACTTACCATGACATACCCCTATGTAGAATCAAAGTATCGCTATGGACCACGTAAAGTAACCCTCGCCCTCCTGTACCATATGGCAGAAGGTGGAAATACGGTAGGTTATCTCTCTAAAGCCGGTGGAGTGGACACAGGAGTTAGTGTACACTTTGTCATTAGATACAGTGGTGAAATTGTACAAATGCTTCCACTAGGCGATGTTTCCGGCGGTGTTGATCCTAGACAAATCCGCACAGACAACGAGTCATTTAAGATTAACGGACTGTCTGTTACCTATGGAATCACTGTCGCTAGACAAGTACTTGGTAGGTGGGCGTCTGATCCTAACAATGCGATAATTCAAGTTGAGATTGAAGGATTTGCGAGGATCGGTCCTAATCGTAAGCAAGTAGAAGCTATGAAACTACTAACCAAAGACGTACTAACCACCTACCCTACAATTAAGGGGGTGATTGCGCACCGTGACCTACAAAATGAGAAGGCTTGTCCCGGTAGGCTAATTCCGTGGGATGCCATTGGCGGGCACGGTAAATTATCATACGAAAGTCCTCTAGAGGAAGATATGAAAATCACCGCGCAAGTTAATGAACGTTGGCATCCCTCAGTAACTAACGGTATTTCTAACGGAGTTCTTCGTGTCACTCCGGTCCGTTCCGCAACTATCGCTAAGAGGATTTTGGAGGCAGACTCGATTGACACAGTAGCCGAAGTTCGCACTATTGCAGGCAATGATGGTGATTGGCGTCTAGTGAAAACAAATGATAGGAGCGTTCTGTACGCACTACGCTCTGATTGGGTAAGTGAAGGACCGGTATAAGCATGTCCTACTTTTGGTATATCCTAGCATTACTTCTCTTGGGATACAGCGTCCGTCGTCTAGTAAGCGATGCCGAACAACGTGGATTCGATAGTTACCATGAACCAAGTGAAAAAGCGTTACATGAAGCTTGGTCTAGTGGATTTGAACGTGGTGTAAAGTCAGTGGCATGAACCAGTACTACGGACACCTTAACGGTCATGAAGAATACCTGTTCAAACAATCATCCTTCGGTGGTGTCTATCATATCATTACTGACGCCACCGAATTCTTAACTTGGTTTGCTATTAGTATGCCCAAGCAAGAGTTAAGAATAGATACGTGGTGTGGTAGAAACTACAAGTACGGTGAATACTCTAATATAACCAAACGAAACAATGGCGTTCGCAATGCTTGCGAATACTGTTGGGTAGAATACGATCCGGAGGATCAAGTTGAGCAACGACGAGAAGAAAAGAGAACCAGAGAAATTTTTCACAGTGATCTACCGTTCTAATGGTGAGGTAGATGTAACTAGTAACTTGATGACTGTGTTCGATCTTTGGTCTCTGGCTAGCTATATTAAGATGCGTGCCGATGAAATGTACATTACAACGCAAACTGCTAATAGAATGAAGGAAGCGAATAGCAAGGATTTGGTGCGAGCGGCTACGATTCCAGATCATTTGAGAAAGCGTGATTAGATGATCTTTGATAGATGGTTTAATAAGCGTAATCAGAGAGTCTACATCGTATTTGTAGATGAGTATGTATTTGGAGTCTTTAGCACGTGGGACAAAGCTATGAAGGCACGTCAAGACTTCACGGACTACATGCCGGAAGTAATTACATATG
>VFSW01006382.1_pt1 | contig 17356 bp, 26 predicted proteins | sample 5358111 | NCBI WGS metagenome assembly VFSW01 (sample SAMN11554181, study PRJNA540505) | mine drainage metagenome | isolation source: sediment from site ElyBrook_90M | place: USA: Ely Copper Mine, Vershire, VT | collected 2017
CACCCTCGATCCACGACCCTGCATGTCCCTGTATCTGCACTTCCATGATCACTTTTATACCTTCGCCTTCAGTTCGAGCCACGGCACAGTGACCGTGGGGCGCTTGTCCTTGAAGCCATGGATGCGTGTCGCATGTCGCTCGATCTCAGTGAGCTCGCTGAGCGGCTTGGCAAGGAATTCCTGTCTGGACAGCAGCGCATTGCGGTGATACACCTTATTGGCGAGGTCGCCGTCGAGCAGACGAACTTGCGCCTTCAAGCCGATAAGCTTCTCGCGCAGCTCGCGCTTCTCGTCGAGTGTGATGTCGAAGAACGGATAGTAGGGGATGGTGCCCGGCGTCAGGGGCTGGTGGTACGCTCCAGCCCAGTAGATATATGCCCGGTTCTCGAACCGTGATGGTATGCCGGCCGTAACACCCCGGCGCAAGCCGGGGCTCACCACACGATGCGTGTGGTGGTCATGCAGCAGGTCCATGGATGGTGGCAGCCATGACTTGACGACTTTGCGCTCATTGTGCGGGTCCCAGATGTCGAACTCCCTGAACAGGTGGCTGGCAGCCCAAGCATCACTGGGGTAAAACAGATCGACACCGACGTCCTCGTAGCCCCTGCGGGTGTCGGGTGAGTTGAACGGGTGCCTGCTGGCCATAATGACCTCGCCTGTGTCGAAGCGCACGAACGCGCCATTGTCGGACTTGGTGTGGAACGCCCTGTAGGTATCCCACTGCTGCACGCTGTGCTTGAATTCTTGCTCGATCATGATTTCTCTCCCTCTATCCCCAATCTCTGGGCCACTGCTTTGTTGATGGGCATGGCGACAGCCACGCCAAGCTCAATGCATACGATCATCCGCGGGTCGTTCAACTGGACATCAGACCAGCGCGCCAGATCATTGACGCACTCGTGGTCTTCCCACAGGAGCCACTCATCCTGCTCACCAGCGATGGGTTCATAGACGCAAAGCTCATCGTCAGCGCTAATAACCAGTGGCTTGCGGCCACTGGTCACGTGCTGGTATATAGGGTCTGTGTCGGCCACTAAGCCGGCATCATAAGTCAGAAGAACTGTGCCGACGAAGGTTCGCTTACTCACTTGGCGACCTCCTCTTCCTCCACCTGAAGGATGAGCTTGCCGAACCAGCCACTGAGGATTTTGTTCGACACCACGCTCCCACTCACACCCGATGAGGGCGTCTTTGCTGTAAACTTCTGCCATATTTCGTACACCTGTTGGTTGTAGTTACATCCAATCGAGACCCTAAGGCGAGCGCCGATCTGGGCCGTTTGTACCAGCGCCGCGGCGGAAAGTCAAGGCGGCCGCCGGTTCGAGGGCACGAATATCTCAAAAAAGCATGTAACTATCTCAGTAACTATCTTGGTGGTCAAAAATAAGATCGCATGCGATCAAGCACTTACGATGAGATATCTCACTATCTCACTTTTTTTGAATGAAACGAAAAGACGGGCACATACCCCAAAGTTTACACGTATCGACGAACGCGCGTTCGTTCGCCTTTAGGTTGCAAAAGTATGTGCCTTCCGGCGCGTATCATATTTTTTTATTGAGATATCTAGATATTTTGTATATTCTTACTTACTTTATCTAATGAAATCAATGGATGCCATATCTTTTCCTATGAATTCTTTGGTTGTTGTGGAATGGATTCCCACAAACCGAGATAGTTGCCCGATAATTGCCACATTTACCCCCCTCTTGCCCTTCAATTGCCACAATTAAGCGTGTGTATCGTTCTATTTACGACCAAAATGTCCTGTTTGCGCCATGTCCACCCAATCTACCCAACATACTGTACGTTCACGCGTTAATATCGAGCTATGACCCCCCGACGTATGGGGCGAGCGTAGCGAGCAAGCTGTAAACTTAGCCTAAAAAGACCAATGAAAACATACTGTGTTGTGTCCATGTGTGTTCGAGCAGCCCAAAACATGCCCATTTGCTGCGCCCAGAGTCGATTGTGCTTGTGTAAACATGTCCATTTGTGTCCATCCATGAGTATGCACCCAGCCGTGAGCTAGGTGCAGAGTGTAAACAAGCGAGTGCGCGCGGGGGTTAGCCGCGCGCTGCCGTCAGTTGTCGTATTTCAGGACCATATCGCCTGTCGCATTATAAACAGCCACAGGAAAAGCGCGTGGGTTGAGCCGCAGTTGGTCAACGCGCTTGAGCAGGTCTGCCCATGTGTTGCGCTTGATCTCATGTTCGCGGCCGTCCGCGCCCCAGTAGGTGGCACTGTACATAATCGTAACTCCATTTAGATGGGTTGAGGTGGCGGGATTATTCCCGCCACCCATTATCGTTAGAGCTTGATGCCCGTGGTGGCCTTGGCCTTTGGAGCTTCGAGTGGAACCACAACCACACGGCACTTGCCGAAGTTGTGGCCGAAGGCGAGGGTCTGATCTGCCTTGATGAACTTGGCATTGCGGCCAGCGGTCACAAAGGCGGTCTCAAAAGCTTCCCGTGACTTGCGGGCTTCAGCTGAGAGGGATTTGAACTTGTCATACAAGCCCTTGAGGGCTGGACTGAGGTTGTCCGTATCCACATCTTGGCCATCGTTCTTCCAATCGAGGGTGTTCTTAGCCATGGTATAGCTACCTTTTCAAACAGCGGGGGCTTTGTCTGCCCTAGCCCCCGGTAGAGGGCACCGAAGTGGTTTGCTTCGATGGGTTCAATATGGCCCATTTGTCCTAGATTGTCAAATCACCCTTGTTTGTTCAGGCTCTTGCCTTTGACCCCCTACCCCTATACCTCACATGTTTGGGACAGGCGGGGGTAGGGGGGTACATGGACAGCAAATCATGACCACCCCCACTAATCCCCCAATCTCTCACCGCACGACCCAGAAATAGTAAAGTTTACACCCTCGTAAACTTAAAAATTTTTCCCGCCCCCTCTTGACCACAGGTTAATTTTATGCAATGAGTTACACCCATGCAAATTCGCCTCGTCTCCAACCGAAATCTAGAACTTCCTTGCGCCCCGGGGGTCCTCTATGTGGACGTTAACCAGCGGACGTTGAGGACTAGCGAGCACACTTTTGTGCTGACCCTCAGGATGTACCGTGTGATCATGTGCTTCCTGATGAACCCCAACAAAAACATGTCGATGTGGGATATCTTCTACAACGCATGGGATATTCGCCAAGACCCCGATGGTGGCCCGCTCAACGCTCGCCAAGTCGTGGACAACATGATAAACAAGCTCCGTGAGCCCTGCGCGCTCATGGGCATCCCGATCGAAAACGTCCGCCCTCACGGCTGGCATATCAAGGCAGACACATCCGATGTCGTACCCGGAGTTTCCCCCAGACCACCAATCGTCTTTTACGAGCCCCTCAAGAAATACAAAGGCGGACCCGGCCGCGGCGGAAAAAAGCCTGACCCTGTCGGAATTGAAGAAGTTGCTGCGCACTTTGAGCTGGCAAGACCTTGAGCTCATGGGCGAGGAACTCGACCATGTGCGCACCTATGGCGGCGCGCTTGAGCATTCGTACCTGTCAGCAGATGACTTGGATTTTTGGAGGTGGAGATAGTGGTGAAAAAACCCAAGAGCCGGGCTATATATATCTCGACCGCGATGTGCATTCGCTTTCGCAGTACATCGTCCTGATCACCAATGAGGAAGACTTCAAGCATGAGCTCAAGTGCCTCAACATCGAGGCAGACTTCCCGTTCGTGATCCCGGGCGCGCACGCGACCGTGCATCACTTTACCCGCAAGCCCGGCGACAGCGACATCGCCATGGTGTGCATGCCGCCCAACCCGAAGAACAGCATCGCCCAGATCGCTGGCCTGCTCGCGCATGAGGCCGTGCATATCTGGAAGGAGCACGTGCGACTCATTGGTGAGAAGAACCCCAGCGAGGAGTTTGAAGCCTACGGCATCCAGAACATTACACAGACGTTGCTCAGTGCCTACTTGCGGCAGACCGGGCGGCGGCATATCATGGCCCGCAAATGAGCAACACACAGCAGCTTCCTGAGGTACAGCAATACACCCAGTGGAACGATCGCCTCGCGTTCGACATTGCCTTGCGCCTTGAGGGCTCGGGCGAAGAGCTTCCAGAAATCTGCCTGCGCCACAACATCCTGACACAAGACATCCTGCGCTTCAACAAGGACCCTGTGTTCCGCGGTAAGGTGCAGGCCCTGCGTGATGACATAAAAGTCAATGGGGTGACCTTCAAGATGAAGGCCCGTGCGCAGGCCGAGGAACTCCTGACCACAAGCTGGCTAATGATCCACAACCCCGACGTCTCTCCCGCCGTGCGCGCCGACCTGATTAAGTCCACGGTGAAGTGGGCCGGGCTTGAGCCCAAGGCCAACGAGGGCGAGCAGGCTGCCACTGGCGGCGTGAAGATCACGATCAATCTTGGTGGAGGCACAGCTGTCACAGCCAGCACGACCAAGACCATCGAAGGAACGACCAACAAGCAAGAGGAAGAAGCAGCATGAGACTACGCGCACAGACAACCGAGGGTATGACGTTCCAGCAGGCCGTGAGGATTTTACTCGGGCTGGTGTTTCCCAAAGAGCTCATCGAGAGCAAGGCCGAGCGGAACCACCGGTTCCTTGAAGAAGCACTCGAACTCGTGCAGTCCGCAGGCTGCACGGCAGAACAGGCGCACAAGCTGGTGGACTATGTGTTCGGCCGGCCAGTGGGTGACACACCACAGGAAGTTGGCGGTGTGATGATCACGCTCGCCGCTCTGTGCTCGGTACACAATCTTGACATGGATGCAGTAGCCCTTGACGAGCTCGACCGCGCCGGGCTCAAGATCAACAACATCCGCGAGAAACAGAAGCTCAAGCCGAAACTTTACGACGACAAGGTGGAGTTCGAGCGTGGATAACATCCCCCATGATCTGCAGTCCATGGTCGAGTACGACTTCATCGGTGACCCGCAGATCAGGGTGACCACGCCACATGCCGTCGCTGAGATCACACGCCGCCTCATTGAGTGCGGCGTGTCGTATCGGATCAAGACAAGCCGCGTGAAAAAGCAGGGTCCCATGTACCTGATTAAGTTGTACCCATGAGCGGGCTCGTCATCGACTACACCCCGCCGCCGACAGGCGCTGACTTCATGAACAGTGACGCGCGCATGCGCGTGCTCATGGGTCCGGTCGGCTCGGGCAAGTCGGTGACCTGCTCCTTTGAGATCGTGCGGCGCGGCAGCGCGCAGTCCCCCAACCAGCGCGGGATCAGGAAAACTCGTTTTGCAGTAGTCCGCGAAACTGCGCGCCAGCTGCAGGACACAACCATCAAGACCTTCCTCGACTGGTTCCCACCGGGCATCTGTGGGCACTACATGCGCACGACCAAGACCTATTACTTCTCGCTTGGTGACGTCGAGATCGAGATCATGTTCCGTGCGCTCGACGACGCAGACGACGTGGCCAACCTCAACTCGCTGGAACTTACTGGGGCGTGGTTCAACGAGTGCCGTGACATCCACCCCGATATCATCGACGCCATGTCCAAGCGCGTCGGCCGCTTCCCCTCGAAGAAGGATGGTGGACCCACATGGTTCGGCATGTGGGGTGACACCAACCCGCCCACGATGGATACATGGTGGTATTACCAGCTTGAGCACCTTGACCCCAAAGATGGCGTGAGCCCCAACGACAACGGCTGGGAAGTGTTCAAGCAGCCCTCAGGCCGCAGTCCCTTTGCCGAGAACATCGAGAACCTGCCTGATGACTATTACTCGACCCGGGGCCGCAGCGATGAATATATCCGCGTCTACATCGACGGTGAATATGGTCTCAGCTCAGCGGGTATGCCCGTCTACAAATACTTCCGCCCAGATTATCACGTGTCCCACAGCAAGCTCACCTACCTGCGCCTGTCGAACAGGCCGATCATCGTGGGCATGGACCTTGGCTTGACACCCGCGGCGATCATCGGACAACACGATCCCATGGGCCGTGCGCTCATCCTTGGTGAGTGCGTGAGCTTCGATATGGGTGCACAGCGGTTCATCCGGTCGATGCTCAAGCCGTTCCTGACGACGAACTTCCCGGGCATGAATGTGCTCATCGTCGTTGACCCAGCCGGCACACAGCGTGCACAGACCGACGAGCGCAGCGTGGTGGACATCATCAAGGCTGAGGGCTTCAGGGTTATCCCGGCCAAGACCAACAGCATCTCCGCGCGCCTGAGCGCCGTGGATGACTATCTGATGCGGCAAGTCGATGGCAAGGCTGCGTTCCTCATGGACCCGCGCTGCACCCAGCTCAAGGCCGCGATGATGGGCGGCTATCGCTACAAGCCCAAGGGCGACGGCGAGATCGACAAGGGCAAAGCCTCGCACGTTGCAGAAGCCCTGCAGTATCTTATGCTGCACATCACGATGGGTGGTGAGTCGTTTCAGGCTCAGCGCCGTGAGGTCAAGCAGGTATCGGCCGCAGGCTGGACCTGATCTGACGGGACGCTGCCACCCGTGATGGCAGCTACAAGGAACCTAGACCATGGCCAAGAAAGTTCGTGAACTCGCAAAGAACGACAACTCGAAAGAGGAAAAGTCGGAAACCGCTGCCATGCGTAAACGTGAAATTGAACCCAAAAAGAAAGGTAGAAAGTGATATGCACTATCGCAATGGTCGCCCCGCCAAGAATGGGGATAAGGTTGTAAAGCTCGAAGGCGGCAAGGTCGTCGCTTTCGGTGTGCTGCACTCAGCCGTTGAGGGCAATGACTACTGCAATGGCAACATCGCTATTGTACAGTCAGCTACCGACTATGCTTGCATGGTCGATTGCCTGCATGTGGACGATGTGGCTGAGCTGCTCGCCAAGGCCGAACTGGACAAGCGTCCAGCCGGGAAGTGAGACGGCATACAACCTATTGACACTGCATGAGACGACCCACTATAGTTTGATCTGCCGAGGTTCCCCATGTCCCGGCAACTGGGCATCCCCCCAGAGTTGGTCTGTTAGAGAACCCCCAGTTGGCCTCAGCTGGGGGTTTTCGTTTACCATACCACAATAAGTTTACAGGCTATTGCACCCAAACAAGTTTTCAGGTAGTATGCGCGCCCATGACAAAACCGTCATCAACCAAGAAGCCGGTTAAGAAGGGACTGAAGAAGTTTTCTGAGGGGGGTCTCGTGCCCAGTCCGCAGAAGCCGCTTCCCCAGATCAAGACCGGTAAACTCTTCTAACGGAGACCATCATGGCTAAAGGTTCTAAACCCTCACAACAATCATCGAACAGCGGCGGCAAGTATGGCGTCAAGGGCGTTGCCACTGGCAAGAACCCCAGCACTGGCGTGTTCAAGACCGGCAAATCGCAGCGCGGCAAGTAAATGGCTGCAGCGGGGCTTCATGTTCTGCGTGTTGTCGGTAGTGGCGAGCTTGCCCGTATGGAGCAGGAGCGCACGGCAGCCGAGCTTGACGCACGTCAGCAAGCCCCGCTGATCCAAGGTCTTGCAGGCTACCTGCGCACATGTTGGAGCGCGGCCAAGACTGAAAAATCCACCATCGAGACCATCATGCTCAAGGCCATGCGCCAGCGCAATGGCATCTATGAAGCAGACAAGCAGGCAGCCATCGCCAAGCAGGGCGGCTCTGATGTCTACATGATGATCACTGAGGTCAAGTGCCGTGCCGCTGAGTCGTGGATGCGTGACATCCTGCTCGATGATGGTACCCCACCTTGGGACATATCTCCTTCCCCCATTCCCGAATTGCAACCTGACGAGATGGATGACCTGCGCGCTGCTTTTGAAGACAAGGTGGTCGAGTGCTTGGGTTCTGAAGGACGCGCACCCTCCAAGCAGGAGATGCAACAGATTTATGAGATGCTCCTGCAGAACCGCCGGTTCGACTTGATGCACGCAGCGGAAGGCCGCTGCAGTCGCATGAAGGACAAGATCGAGGATCAGTTCGCAGAAGGCGGCTGGGCTTCCAGCTTCAACGATTTCATCACCGACCTCGTGACTTATCCAGCGGCCTTCATCAAAGGGCCGATCGTCCGTCGTCAGCGCACGCTGGGTTGGGCGAAGGACGCTTCAGGCAAGACCGTCGCTGTGCCGACAGAGCGCATTGCGCCTGAGTACGAGCGCGTCAATCCATTCAACATCTACCCTGAGCCCGGCATCACCAGCATTGATGAAGGCTATATCTTCGAGCACCACCCGATGACCCGCACGATGTTGTCGGAACTGATTGGCGTGCCCGGGTACGACGACCAAGCCATCCGGGCATTGCTGGACAATGGTGACTACACATCATGGCTCAACATCAGCGTTGAGCGTGAACGCGAGTTCAACGAGCGCAAGTTCAATACACAGCTGCGCCCCACTGAGATGTATGACGCCCTTGAGTTCTGGGGCAAGGTCAGTGGCAAGATGCTGCGTGAGTGGGGCCTCACCGAACAAGAGGTCCCTGATGAGGCCAAAGAGTACGACGCCAATGTCTGGCTCGTTGGGCAGTATGTCATCAAGGCCGTGCTCAACTATGACCCGCTGGGTGTGAAACCTTATTCCAAGACATCGTTCATCAAGTGCCCCGGTGCCTTCTGGGGCAAGGGCATCCCTGAGATCATTGAAGACCTGCAGAATGTTTGCAACGCCGCGGCTCGCGCGCTCGTGAACAATATGGGCATCGCTTCTGGCCCTCAGGTCGAGGTCAATCTTGAGCGCATTCCTGCGAACGAAGACATCACGCAAATCTATCCGTGGAAAATCTGGCAGGTGACGAATGATCCCATCGGTGCCAACCAGCCAGCTGTGCGGTTCAACCAGCCAACGGACATCTCACAGACGCTTGTTACTGTGTATGAGAAATTTGCCCGTCTTGCCGACGATCATTCCGGTATCCCCGCATATCTTTACGGCGACACTAACGTCCAAGGGGCTGGTCGTACATCGTCCGGGCTTGGGATGCTCATGGGTGCTGCCGGCAAAGGTATCCGCCAAGTCATCATGCACATCGACGCCGATGTGATTGAACCCATCGTCACCCGCCAGTTTGTCTACAACATGCGGTACGATGAGGATGAGTCGATCAAGGGCGACCTCGTCGTCCAACCTAAGGGCGCTGTGAACCTCGCCACGAAGGAGCAGATGAATGCTCGCCGCGTCGAGTTCTTGCAGGCTACCGCCAACCCCATTGACATCGAGATCATGGGCAAGGAAGGCCGCGCAGTCGTGCTGCGTGAGGTCGCAAAAGGGTTGCAGCTTCCGTCTGACGACGCAGTGCCGTCGCGCGAGAAGGCTGCCTATGACGCACATGTTGCTGGCTCGGCACCCCCACCCCCGGGTGGGGCAGCGCCGCCCGGCGCAGCAGCTGCCGGTGCAGGGCCATCACCCCCTGCGCTTGGCAGCACACCGCTTCAGCCTGATGGTTCACCGAAAGGTGGACAAGCAGGCGCGCTTGCAGTCCCACGTCAACTCGGTGGAGGGCAATAATGCGCCCCACCCCCGATGAGGCGATGATGCTGCAGGTCGTTGCAAAGGCCAATCCGAGGCTCGTGGAGTTCGTCCAGAGATGGGTGCGCACCGAGTTGGATAACCTACCTATGCAACAACAGGACGTGGTAAAGAAGCAAGGATATTGCCTCGCCCTGCAAGAGCTCATGAAGCTCCTCGTCCCACCTGCACCGACGGCAAGGCCTAGCCCGCCGCCGGGAAATCAAGTTTAACATGCACACCTCATAGGAGCATATCGTGGCAGTACCAGAACAAGTTCGCAAGCAGTCCGAGGCTATCCAAGCCCTCTACACTGAGCTCAACACCGATGCAGGCGCAGATCAAGCTGCCGCCGATGCTGAGGCCGCAGCTCAGGCTGAGGAAGAAGCCAACGGTGGTGCGGCTCCAGTTCAACCAGCAGTGACTCCTGAGCAGCTCACTGCTGCGCTCGCGGAAGCAGATCAAAAATACCGGACCCTCCAAGGAATGTACAACAAGGACGCTGCCACACTGAGGAATACAGCTCAGCGTGTGCAGGAACTTGAAGCCCTCATTGCATCCTTCTCGGCGGTCAAGCCAGCTCCAGCAGCCCCGGCGGCTCCAGTGCAAGTCACTGATGCCGACCGCGCTGAGTATGGCGACACCATCGACATGATGCGCAAGGTCACTCAGGCAGAGCTTCACCCGATGCTGGCGCGTTTGTCAGCACTGGAAGTTGCTCTGGGCAACTTGTCTACAGACCTCAACACGACAGTTATTCCGCAGGTACGGCATGTTGCGCAGCAACAGACCATGTCTGCTGAGGACCGCTTCTGGACCGACTTGTCCGCCGCAGTCCCTGATTGGCAGAAGATCAACAACAACCCGGCGTTCCAGACGTGGTTGTTGCAGGTCGATCCACTCACGGGCTCGACGCGTCAGGCGTTCTTGGAGCAGGCCCAGAAGAAGCTTGACGTGCAAAGGGTAATTGCCTTCTTCCGTACTTTCTCGCCAGCACCTGCACCAGCTGCAGGCGGTGAGGCTGCCGCAGACGACAAAGCTCAGTCCAGTGCATCAGAACTCGAAAAGCAGATTGCTCCCGGCCGCTCGCGCGGTGGGAAGCCGCCTGCCAAGCCCAACGAAAAGAAATGGACCGGTGCTGAAGCTGCAAAGCTTTACGATGACAAACGCCGGGGTCTTTACGTGGGACGGGATGCTGAATTCAACTCCCTTCAGGCTGACCTCTTCGCTGCACAAGCGGATGGTCGGTTTATCGCAACCGCATAGATAAGGAAAAACTACCATGGCATTTCCAGTCGCCAACGGCCGCCCCTCTTACTCGGGTAACTTTATTCCCGAAATCTGGGCCGGCAAGCTGATCGAGAACTTCTACGACGCTACGGTTCTTGCAGCGATCTCTAACACTGATTACGAGGGCTCGATCAAGGCCCACGGTGATGCAGTGAACATCCGCACGACCCCGACCATCAACCTGCGCACCTACGTCAAAGGTCAGGCGCTGACGGTTGATACGCCGGACAACCCGAAGCTCCAGCTGCTCATCGACAAGGGCGACTATTTCGCCTGCGTCGAGGATGACATCGACAAGGTACAGGCCGACATCAAGCTGATGGATGCTTGGTCCAAGGATGCGTCCGAGCAGATGAAGCTCAAGATTGACCGCCGCGTGCTCACGGACTTGCTCCCTGATATCGCTGCGATCAACAAGGGTGCCAACGCTGGCCGCATCACTGCGGGCATCAACATGGGCACCACGGGCTCGCCACGTGCTATCGACAAGACCAACGTCCTCGACTTCATCGTTGACGTGGGTCAGGTGCTCGACGAAGCCAACTGCCCTGAGTCGGATCGCTACATGATCATCCCAGCCAAGATGGCTGCGATCATCAAGAAATCCGCTCTGCAGAACGTCTACGTATCTGGTGACACTGTCTCCATCGTGCGTAACGGTAAGCTGGGCATGGTTGACCGGTTCACCCTGTACCTGTCGCACAACCTGAACCTCGCCTCTGGCGGTAAGTTCAGCATCATCGCCGGTCACAAGATGGGCTTCACGTTCGCATCGCAGATGACGAACATGGAAACCATCCGCTCGACCACCACCTTCGGCAACATCATCCGTGGCCTGCAGGTGTATGGCTACAAGGTGGTAAAGGGCGAAGCGCTCGCACAGGCTGTCGTCACGATCTCCTAATTGGGCAGGGGCTTCGGTCCCTCCCTCCCCGTAACAATTTTCTCTGAGGAGATAGAACTATGGTTGCTTATACTGACTCCCTTGGCTTCAACAAGGGTACCGGCCCACTCCCCGATGACGCACTGGCTAAGGTGTTTGTCGCGGACGTGACGCTCGACTTCGTCAAGATTGCTACCTACCGCACCAACGCTGGTGTGGCAGCTCTTGCAGTCGGTGACACTCTCGTGGCGATGATTATCCCAGCCAAGGTTATCGTCGAGAACGTCGGCATGGAACTCATCACTGCCTCGTCCAACGCTACCGCCACGATCGCCATCGGTGACTCGTCCGCTGCTGCAGGTTACCTTGCTGCACAGGCGCTTGCCACCCCCGGCATCTATGGTGGTGTGCCTGTCCTGTCGGCTGGTGCTTATGCACCGACGCTCAGCGGCGGCAAGGCATACTATACCGCTGACACGCTGCTGCTCACCTTCGGTACGGCCATTCCGACCGCCGCCGTCGTGCGCATCTTCGCAACGATCAGCGATCTGTCGTAATCATGAAGGGGGCTTCGGCCCCCTTCCCTTCCAACAAGGACCATTGAAACATGCGCTACCTTATCAATATCAAGGATGGGACCATTTATGAATGGGACGAAATCCTTGCCGCCAACGCACTGTGCCGTGAGTGCAGTGAACAGGAAGCCTTTCCTGAGCGCTTCATTGCCAAGTCAGCCTTCGGCCGTATCCCCAAGGTGAAACTTGACACGCCCGGTGCTCCTGCTGAGGAAGCACCAGTAGACAACTCCGAGCTCAACGCTGACGCTTCGCAGGGGCTGCCTAAGTGACATTGGCTCAGGTCCTCGTTGCTGTCCGTGACTTGCTGCAGGATGCGAACTCTGACCCCGCATTGCAGCGGTACACTGATGACCAGCTTGTGGGGTTTGCGAACCAGACCCTGAAGCGGATCGCGTTGCTGCGCCCGGACCTGTTTGCCTATATCGGTGACATCACATTGACTGCAGGCGAGACACTCCAGTCCGCGCCTGCAGACTCAATTCGCATCTTTGAAATTCTTCGTGTGAAAAACGGTAAGGCTGTTCGTGAGACTGACCGACGCACGATGGACCAGACATACCCAGAATGGGTGAGCGACCCGCAGGGGCTTTGCGTCAACTGGATGCGCCACCCACGCAACAGCAACAAGTTCTTTGTCTACCCGCCGTCACCCACTGGGCAAGTGCTCACTGGTGAATATGCCAAGGCCCCGCCACTGTACAACATTGGTGACACGATCGACCTTCTCCCAGATGTATATTTTCCTGTGGTTGTCGATGGCACGGTCTACATTGCTGAGGCTGTGGACACCGAGAGTGTCAGCAACGCCCGCTCTGAAATGTTCCAGAAATCTATGACGGGCATGCTTGCCGCAGGGCTTGACGCACGCTCGGTCACTGATAAAGAGGACGCTGCAGTACCAGCTAAGAAAGGGGCTCAGTAATGCCCACGCGGGATTTCCTGTCGATCGAGCGCAAGTTGGCTGCGAGTGTCGCTGGTTGCCCACGGCCCACCATTGAGCAGCATGTTCGTGACGCCGCCATTGAAGTCTGCAACAAGACCAAGGTGTGGCGGTATGAGCAGGACCCGATCCGGCTCACGGCCGGCGAGTACAACTATGATTTCGACACCCCTGATTTCACTGAGGTGGCGGCGATCATCAGCGTCACGCTCAATAGTGCTCCTATCAATCACATGACTGAGGACGAGCTGCATGCTGCGATGCCGATGTGGCCGCAGACCGACTCGACCCAGTGGGGCACGCCTACGATCCTCAGCCAAGTGGCTGTTGACCAGTTCGTTGTGGCCAACGTCCCTGATGGGAACCAGAACTACGACGTCAAGATGTTCCTTGCCCTCAAGCCAACACTCGATGCTACTGCAATGGACAGCGCTGTGTTCGACCGGCTGGAGCCCCTGATCATTCATGGCGCACTACAACATCTTCTGGTGTTGCCCGAGAAGCCGTGGAGTGACCGCGAGCTTGCGACCTACCACGCCAAGCAATACACATACAAAACTGCCGCCTTTCGCGCGGACGCTAACCTCGGTGCATCACGGTCTTCCCTTTCCGTGAAGATGCGCCCTTTCGCATAGGTGCCAGATGTCAGATGTAATCAAGCTGGTACAGGGCGACACACTCCCTACGGTCACTATCACCCTGACCGATGAGGTCACTGGTGCTGCCTATGATCTGAGCGGCGGTGGTACGTCGATTGCGATCATGTTCCGGGCGACCAACTCGACTACAGTGCTGGCTACGATTGTCGGCACCGTGGTCGATGGCCCGAACGGCATCTTCAAGTTCGACTTCTCTCCTTCAGTTCTAGCAACGCTCACGGCTGGGCTCTATGAGGGCGAAATCAAGGTCACCACTGCAGCTGGCCTGCAGACTGTGTTCGAGCCCATCAAGTTCCGTCTGAGGGCCAAATTCTGATGCGCACATGGCGGAGCACCTCTGGACGTAGCAGCAAGCGGCTCTTGATGACCGCCAGCTTGCTCGTGCCTATGGTTGCCTCCATCTCTGGTGTTCAGGTGGCTTCTTCAGCCAACCCTCGTCCTGCGGCTTCCTACACGCTTGTAGACCCTGATTTCACCGCCTCATATCCGCAGCCCATGGCTACACTGACCAGTGGTCAGCTTGTGGCAACATCTAGTAGCGTGCAGATCGTCGCCACAATCCAGCCGGCTGAGGGTCTGTTTGACTACGTCTCCGCGGCGGACTTCCTGACTGTGTTCGTAGGGAAGAGCCTTTCTGATACTATTGTTCCGACAGACGTCATTGCGTTCGATATGAGCCGCCCATTGGCGGACAGCGTCACGCTCAGTGACGCGCCAGTATTTGCCTATTCGCAGGTTGCCGCAGACAGCGTGGCGCTCTCCGATGCGCAAGTGTTCGGCTACGCACTTGTTGCTGCCGACAGCGTGACGACGAGCGAGGCTCAGGTATTCAACTTTTCGCAGGCTGCTGCGGACAGCGTGACAGTGGGCGACACCCCGGTGTTTGCCTTTGCACAGGTTGCTGCGGACAGTGTGACGTCATCCGACGCCTTGGCTTTCAGTACGGGCAAAGCTCTTGCTGACTCTGTCACACCGTCAGATGCGACTGTGTTTGCCTATGCACTTGCTGCTGCAGACAGCGTCACTCCTGCTGACACCCAAGTGTTTAGTTTCTCACAGGCTGCTGCAGACAGCGTGACGATGAGCGAGGCTCAGGTGTTCAGTTTCTCACAAGTCGCCGCTGATAGCGTGACTGTGACGGATGCCCTCACTGATGTGTGGACTGCAAATCTTAGCCTCGCTGACAGCGTCACTATGGCCGATAGTCTGGTGACAGTGTACACACCCGGTGGGTCTACCCCAAGGTACCTTAACGGCGCGGCGTTCAACCGCACCAGCTTCAACTAAAGGAGAACAGGATGTTCAACGACGAGACCAGAATTACAGGGGCCGCGGAACTCGTTCTGCGCTCCAAGTCCGGGCGGGTAAAGCGCCGGATTAAAGTCAAGAACCTCGTGGTCACCGCAGGCAAGGTGTTCATTGCTGCGTCGATGGCCAAGACGACGGTCAACACGCCAGTCGCCATGACACATATGGCAGTGGGTACAACCAACACCGCGCCGGCCGCTGGTGATACCACGCTTGCAGCGGAAGTTGCAGCGTCCCGCACGGCGCTCACTTCCACGACCCCATCATCCAACACGTGCGTTTATGTCTGCACGTTCGGTGCCGGTGTCGGTACGGGTGCCCTCGTCGAAGCTGGTATCTTCAACGCTTCGTCGGCCGGTACTATGCTTTGCCGTTTGGTGTTCTCCGTGATCAACAAAGGTGCGGCGGACTCTCTGACCATCACATGGACGATCACAGTCAACTAACATGACCACCACCACCAACGCCCTCCTTACCAACAATGCGTCGTCTACATTGGCGAGTTCGATCACCAATGTGGCGACGTCATTGACGGTTGGTGCAGGCGCTGGTGCATTGTTTCCTAGCCCTGCGGCGGGTGAGTACTTCTTTTGCACGCTGTCGAATGCGCTCGGCACAACGGTTGAGATTGTGAAGGTCACTGCTCGTGCAACCGACGTGTTCACCGTCGTGCGCGGGCAGGATGGTACGTCTGGGCAGGCGTTCAATGCGGGTGATCTCGTTGAGCTGCGGCCTGTTGCAGCGCTGTTCAGGGAGAAGGTTGGTGGACCAAGCTCTGCTATTGATGGCCAGCTTGCTGTCTTCGACGGGGTCACAGGTAAGCTCATCCGGGCTGCGGTAGTAGGTACAGCGACCATCCCATTCACTGATGGTGACACTGCGCGGCGTGTGACTATCACTGATGCAGCAGTCAGCTCGACAAGCAAGATACTTTTCCAACTTCGCAGGCCAGACACGACAAGCGATCTGACCGATCTCGGGTTTGTTTATTTCGCTTCCATTGTCCTGCAGACAGCTGGTAGATTCGATATTCTGGTTGTCGCAAGAGACTGGGGCGGTGATGACACTTCTGATGATCCGCCCAATGAAACCTTAACCCTCAATTATACGGTGCTCTAACATGCCCCAAGTAAACGCAAAAGCTTCCGGTTCGTCTCTGGTCGCAGAAGTCGCTGATGCGGCTGCAGTGGCTGTTGCCACTGACGAGTTTGGTGTGCTGCATAGCCGCGATGAAATCCGCGCGGCATGCGAGCAAGGCACATACAACAAGGTGGTGAACCCCACCTTGGGTACCGGTATTGCGATGTCTATCCAGACGACATTTGCGGACACCGCCCCCCTGATGATCCTCCGCAACACCTCGGCTTCCAAGAAGATCATCATGCACTATGTCAAGCTGATCTGCACGGTGGCGGGGGCAACAACTACGTCTTCGAGGCTTGCGGCTATTCTGGACGTGGCCAACAGGTACACCTCCGGTGGTTCCGACTTGACCGCGAACATTGTCAACGCCGCAAGCAACGCCGGTAACGCATCTATTGCCGACTGCAGGTTTGGTGCCATCCTTGCTGCGGCTGCCTCTGCCAAGCGGCAGATCGGCAATACTGTTTTGAAAACTCAGGCTGCTCCTTGTTGGACGGTCGGTGACGAGATCACGCTCAAGTTCGGTGATGGTGCGGATAGTCCCACACTGAACGGTGCAGCTGCGCTCAACATCACAAAGTATATGGGGCCATGCGTGCTTGCTGGTCTGAACCATTCGTTGCTGCTCCACATGTGGAACCCGGCTAACGCCACCACTGCTCCATCTTGGGAGCTTGAAGCTGCTTGGTGGGAACGGTAATCTAGATGTCCCAAGCCCTTGTCAAGAACAACGCGTATAGCACTCTGGCCTCAGGTATCACGAGTTCAGCAACGTCGTTGACTGTTGCCACGGGGCATGGTGCTCGTTTCCCTGCGGTATCTGGTGGTGACTTTTTCTACGCCACGCTGATTAACGCATCGAACCTCCTTGAGATCATCAAGGTCATTGCTCGCTCAGGTGACGTCTTCACTATCCAGCGCGGGCAGGACGGCTCCTCTGCGTTTGCCTATCTCGCTGGCGATCGGATTGAGTTGCGGCCTGTTGCAGCGCTGTTCAACGACAAGCTTTCGCTTGGTGGTGGCACGCTGACCGGCCCACTGTCAGTGCCAGCTGGTGCTGCAACAACGCAAGCACCACAGGTACAAGAAGTTGTGCGGCGCGTTGGCGACACCATGACTGGGCCGCTGAC
>VFSW01006383.1_pt1 | contig 17354 bp, 13 predicted proteins | sample 5358111 | NCBI WGS metagenome assembly VFSW01 (sample SAMN11554181, study PRJNA540505) | mine drainage metagenome | isolation source: sediment from site ElyBrook_90M | place: USA: Ely Copper Mine, Vershire, VT | collected 2017
TGTACTCGCAATGAGATTCCCTCCCCCGGTGTTATCCCCGGAATATGAGACCCACCCGCGCGGAAATACGCGTTGAGCATTTTCTGGAAAACTTGCGGCTCGTTCGCCGGCAGGTTGGCGAGCGGGTGCGCATCATGCCAATCGTGAAGGCGAATGCCTATGGCCATGGCCTGGAGATTATCGCGCGGGCAGCGATCAAGAACGAGGAGATCGAGGCCTTCGGCGTGGCGACGGAAGAAGAAGGCGCGCGCTTACGCCGGTTAACATCGCTGCCGATTCTCGTCCTCACCGGCGCGGCGCCGGATGAGATTGACGCGTTCCTCGAACATCAATTGGATTTTACCCTGAGCGACATGGAAACGCTCCGCGCCATCGCCGCGCGAGCTTCGGCGCTTGGCCTGCGGGCGCGGGTACATCTAAAAGTCGATACCGGGATGCGGCGCATGGGCGTTGAGCCGGAAGAGGCGCTGCCCTTTCTTCGCGAGATCGAAGGGCATTCGACGCACGTCGAACTGGTTGGCCTCTCGACCCATTTCGCAACGAGCGACGAACTGGATCGGACGTTTTTTCACAAGCAGCTCGCCGTTTTCCGAGCGGTCATCGATGAAACTCGTCTTGCTGGAATTCACATCCCGCTTATTCACGCAGCGAATAGCGGCGCGATCCTGCAAGCGCCTAAAGAATCGGCGTTCGATATGGTGCGTCCCGGAATCATGCTCTATGGCTATGCTCCGAGCAAGGAATTGCAGGAGGAGTGGAAGAATAAGCTAGCCCCGTGCCTCGCACTCGTTAGCACCGTTGTTTTGGTGAAGCAGGTCAGGAAGGGCGAAGGCGTAAGCTACAACCTTCGCTGGCACTCGGAGCGCGATACACGCATCGCGACTGTTCCCATTGGCTATGGTGATGGCTATCCGCGCCTACTCACCAATCGGGCGAGTGCGATGATTCGCGGAAAGCTCTATCCTGTCGTCGGCACGATCTGCATGGACCAGGTAATGCTTGATGTAGGCGAACGCATCGCCGACGATGCGGATGATATAGAAATCGGCGACCGCGTGGAATTTATCTCGGCCACGAATGCCGAATTAAACGCATGGTCGCTCGCCGAAACAATTGGAACGATACCGTATGAAATTCTGACGGGCATTGCCGCAAGAGTGCCGCGGGTAGAGGTCTGAACTTGAACTTGGTTTACCGCTCGATCGAGATCCTCCGCATAAACGACTGTCCGTCCTTCGCACGGATAGATAGGAAATAGATTCCATTAGGGAGTGCGGAGAGATCAAGTGGCGAATCGCCGCCCAGCAGGAGGCTCTCGCGCAGAACGATTTTTCCAGCGGGATCGGAGACCGCCATGCGCGCGGCGCCTGCTAATCCCGAGGTTACGAGCGAAAGACGCCCCGTCGAAGTTGGATTGGGAAAAATTCGAACATCCGCCGTGAGATTCGCCTCTGGTGTAACGCCAGCGGCAACGACCGTGAGCGTATCCACCGCTAAGTTCCAATGATCGCCCGCATCGGCCACGCCATTATAATTGACAGCGTTCCCCGCGGCATAAATATGCGCGGGACCGGCCTGCGATGGGGCCGTGTATTTGAATAACCAGACGGCGGAATCGCCCGACTTGCCGTAAGCATTTGCAAATGGATTGGGAGACTTATGGGTCAACTCACCATAGCCTACTTGCAAGTCCTCCTTCGCGCTATCGACCGCCAGCGTGCCATTGTCAACTGAAATATCGCAGCCGGCTGCGTGTTCGGCCGGGTTCGCGACGGAAATTCGGAAGATGTACGTTTTGCCCGCCTCGATTTGGGCCGAGGCGGTAGAAATAGAGATGACGGTATTAGTGGATCGGGAACCGTGGCAGCCGCCGCCGCTACACCCGTAAGTCGATTGGCCGACAACTCCAAATGAGTACCCCGACGCTTCATGGATAGCATAGCTGCCCAGCAAAAGGAGTGGTAGTGTCAGCAGAATGCTCTTGCGCATTCGATAAAAAACGGGGAGGAGTTTCATTCGATCTATTTGCAGCAATTCGGTTAAAATCCGGATATCCCCTACTCGTCCCTGACGGGAGAAAAGCAGGGGCGGCGGGTTCCGACTTTTGTACTGTGTGCGACTATCTAACTCCGCACGGAGTTGCTTGTAACAATTAATTTACTCCCTTAGTCACATTGTTCGCAACGTGAAAGAGGGTGCGGATTAGCTAACCGTTTAGCTACAGCAGCGCCAGTAGATGCCCGATCAAATAAATTCCGAAGCCCAGCAGCGCGATTCCGGTATAAGCAGCGGCAAGAATCGAGTAAGCGCGAACGGTCTCCACTTTGCTGAGTTCTATAAGATGATATTCGACGTGCTGACTATCGACGGTCTCGCCCTCGATCGTCCCGGCCTTTTGGTTGTACCAGCCGAAGTCCTTATTGAACAGAACCACTTCCCCACTTTTTAGCATGACGCGCGAAATATCGGGCGCGCTTGACGGCCGGACTTCATGGACCGGCGAAACCGTCCGGCAACCGGCAAGCAGTAAAATTATTAACGCGAAAGATTTTGCATGGATGCTCTTTCGTGGTCGAATGATTCGGCGGCGAGCGGTGGCGTTCACAAAGGTGTTAACGCTTCAGAGTGCATCCTTAGTGTCAAAGGCTTAGTGGCGAATGGATAGAAACTTCACCGCTTCCTCTCCAGCCACCCATCCGGTCGAGTAGGCAGCCTGAAGATTGTAACCACCGATCTCGCCCGCAATATCCAGCATTTCCCCAGCGAAAAAGAGTCCCGGCAGGAGCCGCGACATCATGGACTTTGGATTGACTTCACTTAGTGCCACTCCGCCGGAAGTCACCTCGCCACGTTCGAGTGGAATTTCGGCGACATCCCCGAAGTGATAACGAAGGAGTGCCCTGGCGAGGCGGGACCTCTCTTCGCGAGTGAGCGCATTCCACCGGCAATTGTTCGAAATGTCCGCTTGCGCAAGGACGAAGGGCACGAACCGATTTGGAAGCACTTCTTCTAACCAAGTCGACACATGTTGTTGCGGCCTCGTCTGGTGCTCCGCGATCAGGCGATCACGCACCGCTCTCTCGGAGATGCCGAGTAGATTCACTACGATCGAAATGGGACCTTGCTCGAACACTCTTACGGCGGCATTGCTAATGGCCAATACCGCAGGCCCGGAGAGGCCACGGTGCGTGATGAGAATGTCTCCTTGCCTTGTTTCAAGAATTTTTCCAACCAAGGTCTGCTCGTTCGTTCGCACCACATAGATTTCTGCATTTCGGAATGCGATTCCGACCATCTCCTGCACCGGCGGCTTCTTCAAATAAATGGGCGCAAGCGCGGCACGAACGGGGACGATCGAATGCCCAAGTTGCGCGGCGTAGTTGATCCCATCGCCCGTCGTTCCAGTTTTGGAATAACTCGTTCCACCGGTTGCGAGGATTAGCGCCTGAGTATTCCATTGCTCGCCATTGGAAGTAATCCGCCACAGACCTTCCTGGAATTCGACCGACTCAATACGCGATTTCGTATGTAGAAGAATAGATTCCGAGCGAAGTTCTTTCTCAAAGGCCGCCACTACGTCTTCCGCGCGACCAGAGTCTGGAAAGATTCGGCCATTGTCTCGCGTGTGGCAGGCAACTCCGCGCCGTGCAAGCAGCGCGAGAACATCCGCATTCGTATGGCGATACATTGCGCTTCGCAGGAATCGCTGTTCGCTTAGGCGCGGAAATCCTTCGCGCAGCAATTCATCCGCCGGGCCGGCATGGGTAACATTGCACTTGCCACCACCGGAAATTAAAATTTTGATTCCAGGACGAGGATTGCGTTCAAAAAGATGCACATCGAGATTCACCCCTGCAGCTTTTGCTGCCCGACGCGCCGCTAATGCCGCGAAGATGCCTCCTGCGCCCCCGCCAACAATGCCAATGGAATCGTTCATCGCGCGGAGAACACCATCTTCAATCGAATAGCGTCCTCTCGCCAGCCCTGCGAAAATGTTCGGTGGTAAGATGCGACCGCTCTTCATTCAGGCCGAGCCGTTTACGGGTTTTGCGGAACAGCTCTCTAATATAATCCGCATAGCCTCCGGTGCCGCGCATGCGGTTTCCGAAATCAGGATCGTTCATTTGCCCATCTCGGACCATCTGAATGCGCGCCATGATTTTCTTGGCTTCGAGCGGCACGTTCTTCGTGAGCCACTCCTCGAAGATGGGACGCACGGCATACGGCAGCCGGACAATGTTATATCCTGCCGATTTCGCCCCTGCTTCGCTCGCCGCTCGAAGAATCGCGGGAATTTCTTCGTCATTCAATCCGGGAATGACGGGGCCGATCATCGCGCCGGTCGGAATGCCCGCTTCGGCGAGCGCTCGCAAGGCGTTTAACCGGCGCTCCGGCGTGCTCGTCCGCGGTTCGAGCTTTCGCGCAAGATTGCGATCGAGGGTGGTGATCGAGAAAAAGACGCTCACAAGATGGAGCTTCGCCATTTCCGCCAGCAGATCGCGGTCGCGAAGAATAAGCGCGTTTTTCGTAATGATACCGACCGGATTGCGGTAGTCCAAGAATACTTCGAGCATCTTTCGCGTGATGCCAAACTCGCGCTCCGCCGGTTGGTAGCAATCGGTGTTGCCGCTCATCATAACGTCTTGCGGCTCCCACGACCGCTTGTCGAAGGCTTCGCGAAGAAGCTGCGGTGCGTCATGCTTCACCATTATCTTCGATTCGAAGTCGATTCCGGCATTCATCCCAAGATATTCGTGCGTGGGCCGCGCATAGCAATAGGCGCAGCCATGTTCGCAGCCACGATACACATTGACGGAATAGGTGAAGCCCAGGTCTGGGCTGTCATTCTTTGCGAGAATGGATTTGGAATGATCGGGCAAAAATATGGTCTGGACGACGGGGAGCTCCAGCATCTCCTGCGAATCCCAGCCGTCGTCGAAGGCTTCGAGCGAGGTAGCCTCAAACCGATTTTGAGTCCGTAATTCCGTTCCGCGCAGCATGACAAGATTGGTGCTTATTGTAGCACAATTGCGAACCCATTGGAAGGCAAGAAGGCAGAACTTTGTTCCTGAATACTCAAAAATGACAATGACGGAATTTAGAACGATTTGTAGTGCGAACGGACTGCCGCTTGATCCTGTCCAGGATCTGGAGATTGAACGGTATGCTACGCTCCTCGCGGAGTGGAATTCCAAAATCAATCTCATCTCCCGTAAGGACGAGGCGCACATTCTCGACCGGCACATTCTGCATTCGCTCGTGCTCGCAATGCCGGGGATGAGCGATCATCCCATCTGCGATTACGATTTTCGGAATAAGCGCGCGATCGACATTGGCACGGGCGGCGGGCTTCCGGGAATTCCACTTAAGATCGTAATCCCATCAATCGATATAACACTCGTCGATTCCACGAAGAAAAAGATTGCCTCCGTCAATGAAATAATTGCCGAACTGGGACTAACCGGCATCCGCGCGATCGCAGCGCGGGCGGAAGACCTTGCGAAATTTCCGGAACATGCCGCCGCGTACGATGTCATCGTCTCGCGGGCTGTTGCCCCGTTAGAGGATTTGGCGAACTGGTCGCGAAGTCTGTTAAAGCCGTTCGGAGTGCTTTTTTCGCTTAAAGGCGGCGATCTGTCGGAAGAAATTCGGCGCGCGAATCGGTTGAAATCCATTGCTTCCATCGAGATAAAACCCCTGGATTTACATGGCTATTCCGAATTTGTCCGAGAAGAAAAGAAGCTCGTCCGCCTCGATTTTGCTGACTGAATCGAGCAACTAAACTTGCATGCGGTGGTTTGAACCGGCACGCATTTTCTTGCGTAAGAGCAACCATGAAATCGGTCATCTTCAACTTCACGACTCACAATCACCAGCCACTCGGCAATTTCGATCACATAATCGAAGAAGCGTTCGAAAAATCCTATCATCCTTTTTTCGAATTAGTCGCGAAGTATCCCTCCATTCGTTTCGCGACACACTTCACGGGACTTTTGCTCGATTGGCTTCAGGCACATCATCCAGAGCATCTGGAAAGATTGTGCACAATGGTTCGCCGCGGACAAATCGAGATGATTTCCGGAGGATTTTTCGAGCCGATTCTTTCCGTCCTTCCCCCGCGCGATCAACAAGCACAAATTGCGCTCCTCACCAATCGCCTCGAACAACTCTTTTCGACTAAGCCACACGGCTTGTGGCTTGCCGAGCGGGTCTGGGAGCAGCCGCTCGCCTCGATGCTGAATGATGCCGACATTAGTTATGTGATTCTGGACGATACACATTTTCTTCATGCAGGTCTGCGCGAAGAGGATCTTAATGGATATTATCTGACGGAAGACAAAGGCAAAACGCTCGCCGTCTTTCCGATTTCAAAAGCGCTACGATATTCGATTCCGTTCCAGCCCGTCGATGAGACGATCCGCGTCCTGCGCGATGCGGTAAGCGAGAGCGGAACGAATATCGTCACCTTCGCGGACGATGGCGAAAAGTTTGGCGTGTGGCCGCAGACCTATGACCATGTCTATGGCAACGGCACGGAAGAACATCCGGGCTGGCTCGTAGAACTGTTTCGGAAACTTTCGGAAAACGCAAGCTGGATCACGATGCTTCCACCGGGCGAGGTACTCGCGCGCGTTTCACCTCGCGGCAGAATCTATCTTCCCAATTCGAGTTATGCCGAGATGATGCAGTGGGCGCTGCCCACAGCCGAGGCCAACGAGCGGTATGAGAATTTTATTCACCAACTGGACGAAGCTCAAGCGCGCTGGGAACAATACCTCCCGTTCGTGCGCGGCGGTTATTGGCGGAATTTTTTTGTCAAGTACCCGGAGTCGAATCATCTTCACAAGCACGTTCTCCGCACAAGCGGGCGAATCGAGCGTTTGAAGAATAAAGGCGCGAACATGGGCGAAGCTCACCTGGAATTACTTCGCTCGCAATGCAACGATCCCTATTGGCATGGCGTGTTCGGAGGAATTTATCTTTCGAATCTCCGCCATGCAAATTACTCGTCGCTCGTCAAAGCCGATGCTCTACTCGACACCGCAGAGGGTCTTGCGGACATCCGCATGGAGCAAACGGATTTCGATTGCGATGGAGCGGATGAAGTTATTCTCGAATCGAGGACTTTTTCGCTCTACGTCAAACCGTCGCTTGGCGGGATGATCGCGGAAATCGACTTCAAGCCGCGCAGCTTCAACGCCACAAATATTATTTCGCGCCGGCGCGAAGCGTATCATTCCAAAATCGCGGAAGCAACGCCTAATTCCGGAGGTGGGGGCACGGATTCCATTCACGAAGGCATCAAGGCGAAAGAATCCGGACTCGAAAAGCTACTCGTGTATGATCCTTACCGTCATGGCTGCATGATCGAGCATTTTCTGAGCGAGAGCGCAACCGTGGACGATCTCCGTGCAATGCGATTCGAAGAACTCGGAGATTTTGTGACTTTTGCCTTCGAATGGGGTTCGAATAAGAAGGACAACTTGCGGCTCACGCGCGCCGGCAATGTACAGGGGAATGCCGTCACATTGACAAAGGATCTGACGCTTTCTGAAAGCGGAATGGATTTAAAAGTGACCTACGCGATTACGAACGAATCGCAAGGGCCGCTTCGTTTACGATTTGCATCGGAATGGGCATTCAACCTGCTCGCGGGTTCGGCGCCGGACCGGTATTTCGAATCGGCGGGACGGCGGCTCGAATGGCCGGAATTAAATAGCTTCGGCAGCCTAACTGGCGCGGAGAATATCCGGCTCGTCGATGAATATTTGAAACTCGCGATCGATCTTCGAGCGGAGAAAACCACGGAGATTGTGAGATTTCCAATCGAATCCATTTCGCTCTCCGAAGGTGGCTTCGAGCGGATCTATCAAGGCTCCATCATCCTGCCGATATGGAAGCTGGAACTCGCGCCGGGCGAGATGCGGGAACTGAACTTAACGGTACTATTTGAACTTCTGACATGAACCAAAGAAGAATTTATTCGCGACGCACGAGGGGAAATCCCTCTTCACCGCTTGTCCAAATAACGCTGCCGGACCGGCCGATTCTTTCCGTTATCATTCCAACGAAGAACGAGGAAAAGCTCCTCGAACACTGCCTGCAACAGTTTTCCGGGCCGATCAAGACCCGGTTTGGGATCGAACTGATCGTCAGCGACGGGGGCTCTGAGGATAACACCATCGGCATCGCCGCTGCGTATGCGGATTTCATCGCCACCCATGAAGCAGACTATCGACAAACGATTGCCGAGGGCCGCAACCGGGGCGCGGAGCTTGCTCATTCCAATCTGCTTATTTTCCTAAATGCCGATACGATGATCGCCGATGTCGGAATGTTTCTCGACCGCGTGATTCAGCGCTTCGCCGTCGATGAGTCCATTGCCGCGCTCGCCACGCGTGTCGAGGTGATACCGGAGGAGCGGCGCTGGAGCGATTTTTTCTTCCATGCGTATTTTAATCGTTACGTCCAAGCCGCGAATGTAATTGGCCTCGGAATGGGGCGTGGCGAATGCCAGATCGTGCGGCGCAAAGCGTTCGAAGCATTGAACGGCTACAATCCCCGCATGGCCGCCGGCGAGGATTTCGATCTCTTCCGAAGATTGCGCGCCATGGGCAGCGTGAAATTTGATTCGAAACTGCTCGTGTATGAATCGCCGCGCCGCTACCGAAAGTATGGTTACGCCCGCGTGTATCTCGATTGGATTCGTAATGGCTTCGCCGTCCTCCTGCGGAATCGCTCCGCACATCAGGTGTGGGAAGAGGTACGCTGAGGGGCAATGATGAATTATGAAACGAGGAATCGGCGTATTTATTTTCCTCCTTCTGATTTGTCGCTCCCTTTTTGCCCAGCATTTCACTGCCGCGCTTACGGGAATCGTCCGAGATAGTGCGACCCATGAATCGCTTCCGGGGGCGCGAATCGAACTCCCTGCGTTGCACCGGGGCGCCATCAGCGATGTGAGTGGGAAGTTTATTATTGGGCATTTATCCGCCGGATCGTTTAAAATCGAGGCGCATCTTCTGGGATATTTTTCCGAAGCGAAATTCGTAACGCTCACTGAGGGCGATACCTCCAGGATTGACTTCGATCTCCCTTCCACCAGCATTCAAGGTGCGGAAGTCACAATCGAAAGCCAGCGGGAGCGCGAGATCGAGCGGACGAGTGTGAGCCGAATTCTGCTTAATCCGGCCACGATCGAACAAGTCCCGGCGATTGGCGGAGAGAGCGATCTTTTTCGCGTGTTGCAACTCCTTCCCGGAGTGAAAGCGCAGAGTGAAATTTCAAATGGACTTTATATTCGAGGCGGTCCGCCGGACCAAAACCTTATTCTGCTTGATGATAACGTTATCTATAATCCGACGCATCTCTTTGGATTTTTCAGCACGTTTAATACGGACGCGATTAAAAGCGTCGATCTGATTAAAGGCGGCTATCCTGCCGAATATGGCGGGCGGCTGAATGGCGTGCTCGATGTTACTACTCGCGAAGGCGACCCGCTCGAGTTCCACGGCACCACTTCCCTCAGCCTCATCAGCGCGCGGCAGACGCTGGAATTCCCGGTGCCCGGCGGCTCAATGCTGCTCAGTGGACGCCGCACCTATATCGACGAATTTCTGAATGCCGTGAACGCACAGAAAATCTTAGGCGATACTATTCGTCTGCCGCAATATTATTTTTACGATCTCAATGCGAAGATCGACGAACATTTAGGTCCTGCCGATCATCTCAGTTTCTCCGGCTATTTGGGCGGCGATCATTTGTATTATCCTTCGAATGGCTATGTTGAACTGACGCTCAACTGGGGCAATCAACTCGCTAGCGCCGAATGGACGCATATTTTTTCAGATAAACTCTCTGCGCGTACCTTCGCGGGGTATAGTGCCTGCTCTTCTCAATCCTTTGGTAACATCACGGAGAGCCCCTTCGAATTCGACAACGGCATTCAGGAGCGTTCGGTAAAAGAAGATGTCGATTGGATGCCGAATGCCGTGCATGATGTTCGCATCGGCGCTGGACTTTCGCAATTCCAATTTAATTTTTACAATACGCTCGGCTCGACGAACAAGCCTCTCAAAGACACGGGCGGCGTGCCCGATTATCTCTCTATCTACGCACAGGATGAATGGAAAGTGACCGACCACATCACCGCGAACTACGGCCTGCGCGCGGAGTGGCTCGATCTGGCGAATGCTATGACGATCGATCCGCGCCTCACGATCGCGTATCAACTCAATCCGCTTTGGTCTCTTAAAGCATCGACGGGCATATACCATCAATTTTTGCATTTGGTTACCGCGGGGGAATTTACGTTTTTTGATCTCTGGATTCCTGGAACCGCACCGCTTGCGCCGAGCAAAAGCACGCAATATATTCTGGAATTGAGCGGCTATCCCTCGGAACCCACGTTCCTTTCGTGCGATCTGTATTACAAGAAGCTGGATAATATCGTAGAATATAACGAGGCGAAATTCATGTCCAACTCAATTACGGAACTATTGCCGACCGGAACGGGCCAGGCGTATGGCATGGAGTTATTCCTGCGCGAGCGGCTCGCAAACTTGACGGGTTGGATCGGCTACACGCTTTCATGGGTTACCGAGCAAATCCCGGAATTGAATAACGGAAGGCGATTTTATCCCACCTACGACGAGCGCCACGATATTCAACTCGTCCTGAGCTACAAATTCTCCGACCACTGGACTGCCGGCGCTACCTGGACCTATGCGACCGGGCAAGCCTATACCGCCGATATTGGATATTACCATCTGGCATTCGACGAAACCGGCTTCGATCAGAATCTTGATATCCCCGGCGCGATGGGCGGGGAACGATTACCCGATTATAATCGCGCCGATGCGAGTCTTACCTATTCCTTCAAAATGTTTGGCAAGGACGCGAAGGCATCGCTGGATGTTTTCAATCTTTACAACCACCGGAATGTCTGGTTTCGTGTGGTCGACACCCAAAAGCAGCCGCCGCAAGTTTCCGATGTGCTGCTGCTGCCGATCATTCCGACGCTCGGATTGGAGGTAACGTACTAAAATGACAAATTCTCTACGGCTAAAGGCAATAAAAGGCAAGCTGTTGCTTCCATTTGTCATTTGTAATTTGTCATTTGTCACTTTTTCCTGTACCTCGGTTACGGAATCCACCTTTTCGCCTCAGATCGTCATTCAGGGATATTTGTATGCTAACGAACCCCTCGATTCCATCGTCATCCGCGAATCGATTCCAATTACCGGCATTACTGGCAACGACCGGGTGAGCAATGCCATCGTTACACTTTCGACTGGCGATTCCATCTATCCTTTACATAACGATTCTTCGTTCGTTCCCGGCGCAAGATATAGGACCGACTATCCGCTCGTGATTCAACCGGGCGTGACTTATTCGCTCCGCGTGGAAGCGCTGGGTCAGGTTGCGACGGCTACCACCACGGTCCCGCAACTCATCCATCTCGACTCGGTCACGCTGAATGGGCAAAGGCTTTCTCTTACAGCCCTGGATTCCGTAACCTATCCAAAATATGTTGACAGCCTCGGTTCGCCTGGGATTCATTTGTGGTGGTCGCCGAGTCTCGGCTCGGCGGGATATGGCATCGAGGCAGTCTCGCTCGATACAAATGCCGATACGATTCTCGATGCCGTTTCGAGCGCGGTCGGCGATAGCGCGGCGATGGGCCGGTACCGATTCTTCATTCTATCGACCGATGAGCAGGTCGTTTGGCCGCAGTTCACGCGCTATGGCCTGAACGCCATTCGCGCGCTCGCGCTCGATAAAAATTACGAGGACTACGTGCTCGGCCTCTATCTCTCCGGCTCGCAGTTCAATAACAGCACGCTGGATGTCAAAGGAGGGCTCGGAGTCTTCGGGAGCGCGGCACGGGCGAGTAAGGAAGTTTATCTGCGATAAATTGTCAGAAGCGGACGTATGCCTTAAAGTTCACCCCTGAATTGGAACTCTTCAACCCGAGCGCATAGGCATATTCATACGCGAGGCTGAACCCGAGTCCGTGGACTTCGCCGAGCGGTTCACATGCAAGCCCAAGCTGCCCCGCGAGCAAGGCAGCAGAACTATTGCTGCTGGGCGGCACTGGAGTGGACCAAAGATCATAATTCGCTAATCCCAGTAATGGCTCGATCCATCCATCTAAGAATTTGACGGGAATCCAGGTAAGTTGGAACCCGAGCGAACTGGGGGACTTAAGAATTTGGGAAGGATTAGCAGGCGGTGTGTAGCTGAGATAATTCGTCCCGCCATAGAGCCAGCCAAACGAGACATCGAAGGCAAGCGATGGCCGATTCGATTCGATGCCAATAAAGAAATTGTCGCCCGAAGATGCGCCAGTGCCCAGCCCCGCGCGGAAATGGACATCGGCAATAGTGCTCTGCTGATTGGCTTTTACGATTTGCTCCAAATTGAGTTTCTCACACTCGGCTCTGGTGAGCGTCGATTTGTATCGATCATTCAAATCTTGCGCATTCGCAAGCTCCAGGTTCGTTTGGCTGAGTAGCGCGGCCCAGTCGGTTTTCTTTCCCCCCACTTTGAGCGTATCCGACGGCTCGATACGGCTGCCGCCCGCAAAGTAGATCGGCGCGGCCTTGTTGAAATCATGCGTCTCGGTATAGAGCACGTTGCCGGTACCACGTTCGATCGCGGTGAACCGGTATTGATACGGTCCATCGGCAAACTTCGACATATCGACCTCAGCGAGATAATCCGCTGGTTCGCGCACCGTATCGACGATCGTGAGGGGATGCGCCGTATCGACCACGCTCAAAAGCTGCACTTTCGCTTCGCAGGTCCGCGCGACAGAATAAGGGATCGAAAGCCGACCAGAAATATCGGAGATCGTCTGGTTCCCAAGACCGAACGAAAGCTTGTCGCTCTTCAAAATGATATGCTCTTCGATAAAGCGGGAGAAATCGTCGTAGAAATCGAGCACTTTTCCACTTTCGAGTTGAACGATGTACTCGCCTTTCTCAGGCCGTTCATCCGCCAGCCGAAGAAAAACAGGATCGCCAACTTTGGCGGCAAATTCCTTATGGAAGCGTTCGAGCCGCACGCTGTTGTCTGTGTGGTTCGATTCGATCTCGCGCTCAATGATGACGAAATAGCGCATCGAATCCGGGATGACGATACCGACTGACGTGATATCGGGCAGCGGAAGGATTCCGATGTTTACGGTATAGGACGCTTCGTCGCCGGAAAGCGTTTTGGAAAGATTGCTTACCATCGGCAGCGCGAGCGGGGTGCGCGCGGAGCCGACGTAATACATGATCGGCTGCTCGCTATAGACGCGGAAATTCGTGTCCGGCCCCATCGAAGCATGGCTATAATAATGCGGCTGGAGGTGAAAGCTCGCTTCATAGAGTGCGACCTTTGGGGAAGTGGCGCTCAACCGCGCATAGTCCGCTTCGGTCCGTACGAGTTCCGGGATGAATTTCGTTCCCACGACACTCCACTCACTGTCGATACGGTCTCTTATCAAATCCTCGATCGAGGCATCGTTCGAGGTCTCGAAATTTTGATAGCGTTCGGGAACGGGCGGCGTGATCCGCGCTTCCTGCGTCCTCGCCTGAGAAGGCATGAACAACAGGAATGCCGCGAGCGACATCCCAAGCAGCAGGTTGCCGCTCGTGAATCGCATCCAAAAAGTCAATCGCGGCACGGCTTAGGAAAATAGCAAGAAAGTAAGTAGTGCCTTAGAGCCGGTCGCGCCCGGAAATCACGACTTCATGTTTGGCCCCTGCCTCGATCAATTTGGCATATCGTTGTGACAGCATAACGTCCGCGGGGTCCGGTTGTGCTTTAGGTGGCGCGGCCTGAGCGCTGGAAGTGGCCGTTGCAGGCATATTTTGCGCGAACGATGGCGCAGGCGTTACTCGATTGGCTGAGGCGTGGATTGCCGGCTTCATCGAAGCCGCTCTTGGCGCCGGAACTTCGGCTTTCTCCATGGTCACACCAGGCGCGGCGGAAGGGGAGGCCACCGCCGTGCGCTGGGTTGGCGCAGTCATGTGGGTCTGCCCCGTTTGCTGTGCCCCGTTATTTTCGACCGTGGTTCGGGTTAGGAACCATGTCGTGCCGATTGCGAGCAATAGCGCCAGGAACGCATAGCTGGGCCGTAACGACCATTGCTTTAATCGACGCGAGGTCGCGGAAGTGGCGATGGCGGCCCGGTCGGCCAGGCGACCGTTTTCGTCCACCGAAGCCATGTCGAAGCCACCTGCTTCGATGGATTCGAACATTTGCTCGATACGGCTGCGGGTACGCGCGTCGAGATCGCTCGAGAGCTGGAAGCGCTCGTCCGCACGGCTCTGGCGGATCGCACCTCGAACGACGAGATATTCTCGCAACAGCGCGCGGGCCTCTTCCGAATGTGAGAGCCGGTCGAAGAGAACGCTCTCGAGTTCTTTTCGAACGAGCTCGCCGTCTAAGTATTGCACGATCAGTTCTTCGGTGGTCGTGGTACGCGCGGAGTTCGCGCCCTCTTGTTTGGTAGTCATATTCGTAATTCGCAGTTAGAGTTCAAATGTTACACTTTTTTCTTTTTCGCATTGTCCGCCGCCGGCATCTCGCCGCTGGCGTCGCCGATGACGGGCAGTAGCATTTTTCGGAGCCGCGCTTTCGCGCGGAAGATCCGAATCCGAATCGTAGAGAGCGAGGCGCCCAGGATATGTCCAATTTCATCATACGTCAGGCCTTCGTACTCGCTGAGCAGCAGCGCTTCGCGAAATTCCTCGGGCAGCTTCGCAATGGCCGCCAGAAGCAAACCGGTCTGCTCCTCTTGCGACATACGTTCGAGCGGATCGTCGCTCGCCGAAAAAGCCTGGCGCACTTCATTGGCCACATCATCTTCGAAATTCACCCCGTCGCCTATATTATCAATAGTGGCGCGCTGGCGAAACGACCGCTTTTTCATGCTCAAGCACGAATGCCGCGTTACGGTAAAAATCCACGGCTTGAAATCGCCGCCCGTGAACGTATCACGGTATTGCACTAAACGAAGGAATACGTCCTGGAACGTATCTTCGACCGTTTCCCGCGAAAGCCCAGCACTAAAGAGCACCTGCGCGCAATAGGCGTAAATGCTCGACTTATAACGCTCGTAAATTGTAAAGAACGCATGGTCATCCCCTTGTTGGTACCGAAGAAAGATCGCTTCATCCGACCCGTCGTTCGCCACCGGTCCGGTCACCGCAAGGGGCTCCTCGCTTCGGTGATGATCAAAAAATTCCTCGGTGACCTTCGAATTCTTCTTTCCTGCCGGATGATCGCTTTTCTTTCGCGATGCCTCTGCGCGAGCCTCGGCAATCCACTCCGTGCCCCCCGCAGCGGAGTCAGCCTTCGGCATCCGCGACACTTCGCTCGACATCGGCGAATTATCATTCGCCGATGTCGAGGCTTCGTTCGGCACGGACGACGCATCGTTCCCCGAGGATGACGCATCATTCCCCGCGGACGACCGGTCATTCGCATCGCGAAAGTCTTCGAATCGCTCCAAGCGTTCCTCGTGCATTTGCCTCAATGCGGACTGCATGATTCCCATGCTAAAAAATGCGCTCTCAATTCCCTGAAGGATGATCGATCATAATGTGCCAGATTTTTCGAACTATCGGGGTCCCTTTTGACCCTCGAAGTTTCTTTTCCCGCACTCCATTCCCCCGCGATGTCCACGCCCGTTCGGCCATGGCGAACCATAAATAATCTCGCAAGTCGAAAAAAATTACACTCTCAGAGCAAAAAATTGCGCCTTCAGAGCGATCTTTTTCAAAATACCCTCAATTATTCACAAAATGACATTCTTTCCCCGAAAAACGTATGAAATTAAGAACCCTAAGTAAATTGACAGAAAAGAAGAGCAGAGCGTTCCATTTTATGAAGCTGTCCGATTATGAAGAAATCTTTTTCTTCCATTTTAAGCAAAAAATCAATGATTTAGTATGAAATATCCCCGATTTAGGATCATTCCGCATAGGATAATACAATTTCCGGAAACCATTTTCTCATTTTGAAACATTAGGACAATGTCATTGTTCGATTTTGAGACGAAGAATGATACGGCAGGACAATCCCAGCCAATAATTGAATCGCGGTTTCTTTTTAGAGAAGTTTAGTTATCGCCACGATCTTTTAGTTTTTGCTATGATTAAGATAAATGCGAAGCCCCCGGCATTCGGGTCGGCGCTGACCACCGAGAAGCGGATGGACGGCATACGCTCCATCCCCGGCAAAACGCTTCCTGACAAATTGATCGCTTCTCCAAAGTTAATCGGTTCGCAAAAGCCAACGCAGCGTGCCTCCTTTGCCACGGAGGCATCCAACACGCGGCCCGATTATTCCCACCCTAGAGTTCCCGCCGCCGGATTCGACACCAATGCTGACACTGGAGAACGGGAAGCGCGGCCCACGGAAGCTAAGCCCGCCCCGATTCTTATCGTCGATGATGAGCCATTCGTCGCCGACTTGATTTTTCATTGGATCAATTCCGTCTGGGATTATCCGGCGATCATTGCGCACGATGGCGAATCCGCCATTATCGCCATGCGCGAGCAGCACCCGCGCATGGTCTTGCTCGACATTCAACTGCCCGACTTGAACGGAATTGACGTGCTCCGCGCGATGAAAAGTGCGGACGATTTTTTGCCGATCGTTATGGTGAGCGCGCAAGAGAGTATCTCGGTTGCGGTCGAAGCGTTGAAAGCCGGCGCGTATGATTATTTGACAAAGCCGATCGACACGGATCGGCTCCAGGTGATCATCCGCAACGCGCTTACACAGTATGCCTTTCACGAGCAAATGCGCACGCTCCGGGCGGAATTGAACAACCGCTACGATTTTTCGAACATCATCTCGGCCGATCCGAACATGCATACGATCTTCAAGCTGATGCGCAAGGCGGCGGAGAGTGAAATTACCGTTTGCATTCTGGGCGAGTCCGGCACGGGAAAGGAACTCGTCGCGCGCGGCCTTCATGCCAATGGCCCACGGCGCGATAAGCCGTTTCAGGTCGTCAACTGCGCCGCAATCCCGCACGAATTGCTCGAAAGCGAACTCTTCGGCCACGAGCGCGGGAGCTTCACCGGCGCGATCGGCCGCAAGATCGGCAAATTCGAAGCGGCCAACGGCGGAACGCTCTTCTTAGATGAGATCGGCGACATGGACCTCACGCTCCAAGCCAAACTCCTTCGAGCGATCCAGGAGCGAGAGTTCGAGCGCGTCGGCGGAACGGAACCCGTTCGAATGGACGTGCGCATTATCTGCGCGACGAACACCGACCTACATGAAGCGATCCAGGAAAAGAGATTTCGCGAAGATCTGTATTATCGAATCTCCGCTTTTCCCATCAC
>VFSW01006384.1_pt1 | contig 17351 bp, 13 predicted proteins | sample 5358111 | NCBI WGS metagenome assembly VFSW01 (sample SAMN11554181, study PRJNA540505) | mine drainage metagenome | isolation source: sediment from site ElyBrook_90M | place: USA: Ely Copper Mine, Vershire, VT | collected 2017
CCCCCCCCCCCCCCCCCCCCCCCCCCGGCCCCCCCCCCCCCCCCCCCCCCCCGCGGCCCGCTCGGCCACGGCGCAGTTCGCGCTGCGCTGGGGTGCGCTCGCGAATCTTCCGACCGCGGCGCGCGAACAGCTGGTATCGGGCCTGCTGCGCGGCTCCGGCGTGTTGGTGCGCGCCGAAGTGCCGGGGCAGCACAGCTGGGGCGAGCTGCCGCGCAAGGCGATGGTCGACGTTGATGGAATACAGGTGCCGGGCCGGATCCTGGGCCTGCTGCGCCAGACGGGCGAATCGCAGGGCGCCGCGCTGCTGGTCCGCCTCGACAATCCGCCGGCGGGTCTCGGGCCGGGCGCGGTGCTCCCCGTGGCGCTGCTCACGAGCGAGCGCGCCGGCCTGATGCTGCCGCGCGAGGCACTGCTGTTCGACGATCGCGGCGCGTACGTCTACAAGCAGCTTCGCAAGCAGCCCGGCGAACCGCGCACGCGCTACAGCGCGGTGCGGGTGGAACTGGTCGTACCATACGGCGAAGGCTGGCTGGTCGAGGGAGTCGACGACGACGACGACATCGTGGTGCGCGGCGCCGGTGTTCTATGGTCGTTGCAGGGAGTCGACACCCGTCCCACCGGCAATGACGACGACGACTAGGACTTCATCGCATGCTGGCCGCCATCGTTCGGGCGTCGCTCGCCAACCCGCGCATACTCACCGCGCTGTCCTGCCTGATCGCCATCCTCGGCGCCGCCGCGCTGCGGGAGGCGCGCTTCGACGTGTTTCCGGATTTCGCTCCGCCGCATGTCCTGGTGCAGATCGAGGCGCCCGGCCTCGACGCGACTCAGGTCGAAGCGCTGGTGACGCGGCCGCTCGAAGGATTGCTCGCCGGCACGGAAAACGTGAAGACCGTGCGTTCGACCTCCAGCCAGGGACTGTCCGCGATCCAGGTGGTGTTCAATCGCGGCGGCGATCCCTACCGCCAGCGGCAGGTGGTCACCGAGCGTCTGGCCGAGGCCGCGAGCCTGCTGCCGGAGGGGGTGGGTCCGCCGCTGCTGTCGCCGCTCAGCTCGTCGATGGAGTATTTGGTGCACTTCGGGTTCACCAGCGATCGCCTTTCGCCGATCGAGCTGCGGGACCTGGTCCAGTGGATCGTCAAGCCGCAGATCCTGTCGGTGCCCGGAGTCGCCCAGGCGCAGATCTTCGGCGGCGAAGTGCGCGAGCGGCAGATCGAGGCCGATCCCGTGCGGCTCGCCGCGGTGGGCCTGTCGCTCGAGGACGTGCTCGCCACCGCGCGGCGCGCCACGGCCTCGATCGGCGGCGGCTACGTCGAGACCCCCTCGCAGCGCATCGTCGTCGAGGCTCAGGCGCCGGGCGCCTCTCCGGCCGCGCTCGCGGCGGCGGTGATCACCACTCGTGCCGGCATCGCCATACGCATCGGCGACGTCGCGACGGTTCGCGACGGACCGGAACCCCGGTTCGGCGACGCGTTGATCGAAGGGCGCCCGGGCATCCTGGTCGAGACTTCCACGCAATTCGGCGCCAACACCCTCGAGGTCACACGGGCGCTCGAACAGCGCCTCGACGCGCTCGCGCCGGCGCTCGCGCGCCAGGGCGTGATCTACCACCCGGCACTGCTGCGCCCGGCGAGCTTCATCGAGAGCGCGATCGAGAAGCTGCGAAACTCCCTGCTGATCGGCGCGGTGCTGGTCGTCGGCTTGCTGCTGGTCAGCCTGCGGGACTGGCGCGGGGCCCTGGTTTCCTTCAGCGCCATTCCGCTGACTCTGCTCACGACGGTCTGGATCCTGGATGTGCTCGGCTTGAGCCTCAACACGATGACCCTCGGCGGCCTGGTGGTGGCGCTCGGCGTGGTCGTGGACGATGCGGTGATCGACGTGGAAAACATCCTCCGGCGGCGGCGCAACGCGTCGGACGAGACCGATGTGCGCGAACTGCTCATGAGCGCCTCGCTCGAGGTGCGCCGCCCCGTGTTCTATGCCACCGCGGCGGTGGCGGTGGCGTTCCTGCCGATACTGATGATGTCCGGCCTCCAGGGTTCGTTCTTTCGGCCGCTGTCGATCTCCTTCCTGGTGGCGGTCGGCCTGTCGCTGCTGGTGGCGATGAGCGCGACTCCCGCGCTCTGTGCGATCGGCATGGCGCACCACCGGCCGCGCGCGGAAGCCGGGTTCTTGCGGCGGCTGAAGAGGTGGCAGAGCGGCGCGATCCACTGGCTGGCCCGCAGACCGCGCGCACTCGCCGCCATCCTCGCGGTGAGCGGCATCGCCGGTATGGTGCTGCTGCCCCTGCTGGGTGCGAGGCTGCTGCCGGACTTCCGGGAGAACTACCTGATCGCGCACGCTTCGCTGCGCGCCGGCATCTCCTTGCAGGAGACCACCCGCATCGGCGAACAGATCAGCCGCGGATTGATGGCGATCCCCGGCGTTAAGAGCGTCGCCGAGCAAATCGGTCGCGCGGAAAACGGCCAGGATCCCGATGCACCCAACAAAAGCGAGTTCGAGGTGCAGATCGATCCGAGCAAGGGGCACGGCGCGAGCGATATCGACGCGGCCATCCGCGCCGTCTTCGGCAACTACCCCAACCAGCTCGTCGAGATCTACTCGGTGCTCGCCGAGCGCATCGGCGAGACGCTCTCGGGTGAATCGGCTCCGTTCGCCATCAGCGTCATCGGCTCGGATCTGGACGTGGACGATCGCGTCGGCGGGCAAATCGTCGAAGTACTGCAACATCTGCCGGACAGCGGCAACGTACGCCTGATCGTGCCGCCGCGCGAGGCGGAATTGCGCATCGAGCTGTTGCCCGAGCAGCTCGCCGCCTACGGCCTGCAGCCGGACGATGCGCTGCAGATGGTCAACGCGGCGTTTCATGGCAGCGTCGCCTCCCAGCTGAACCTCGCCGACCGTTCGGTGCCCGTGGTGGTGCGCATCGCCGGGGCGGGCGCGGATCCGTTGGCCGTCGGCGCGCTGTTGCTGCGCGGTCGGGACGGGGCGCTCACGCCTCTCTCGAGGGTCGCCAGGGTCGAAACGGTGCTCGCGCGCAGTCTGGTGGACCATCAAGACGGTTTGCGCCGCCAGATCGTCGTCGCATCGCCGCGAGGATCCGATCAGGCCGGCTACGCCCGCTCCGCGCGGCAGGCCATCGGCGCGAAAGTCGATCTCCCGCCCGGCGTGTATCTGCAGTACGGCGGTGCGGCCGAAACCCAGGCCGCCGCCGCCCACGAACTGCTGCTGCATTCGGCCGCCGCGTTCGTGCTGATCGTGCTGCTCATGGCGATCGCCTTCGGATCGTCACGGCATGTCGCACTGGTCCTGGTCGCACTGCCGAGCACGCTGATCGGCGGAGTGGCGGCGGTGGCGTTGACCGGTGGCACGCTCACGCTCGGTTCCATGGTGGGCTTCGTCGCATTGTTCGGCATGGCGGCCCGCAACACCATCCTGCTGGTTTCGCATTTCGACCATCTGGTCGACAACGAGGGGCAGATCTGGACCCTCGAGACCGCTCTGCGCGGCGCGGAAGAGCGGCTGACGCCGGTGCTGCTCACCTCGCTCCTGACCGGGCTCGCCCTGCTGCCGGTGGCACTGCAACTGCACCAACCGGGACACGAGATCGAAGGACCCATGGCGGTGGTGATCCTGGGGGGACTGGTCTCATCCACCCTGGTGAGTCTGTTGTTGATACCGCCCATGGCGGCGCGCTGGCTGCACCTCGCGCGGGTTCCCATCCGCGCCGCTTGACTTGCGGCCCCTCGACCGTGTGGGATAGGGCTTCCCGGCGGGCAGGCTGGCCGGCTTCACCTCATTTACCTCACGAGAATACCCCACAATGAAAACCATCATCGCACTCACAATCGCATTGTTTACCCTGGCCTCGGGCGCGAGTCTCGCAGCCGCGCCCCGGTTGCACACCATGAAATCCGTCACCATCGATGCTCCGGCGTCGAAGGTGTGGGACGCCGTGAAGAATTTCGACGGACTGAATACCTGGCATCCCGCGGTCGCAACCGACGAAATAGTCGCCGGCAAGAACAACAAGGCGGGCGCGGTTCGCCTGCTGACGCTCAAGGGCGGCGGCACGATCAAGGAGAAATTGCTGTCGTTCGATTCCAGCGCCCGCACCTTCCATTATTCGATACTCGAAGGCGTGCTGCCGGTTTCCAGCTACAGCTCGACGTTGGTGGTCAAATCCAAGGGAGCCGGTCATTCCGTGGTGACCTGGTCCGGCAGCTTCAAGCGCAAGAACACCGGCGACAGTCCGCCCGACAACGAGAACGACAAGACCGCGCTCGATGCGGTCAACGGCGTGTATCAGTCGGGACTGGATAACCTGAAGAAGATGCTGGAAGGGAAATAGCGCCCGCGGCGGCCTGGTCTGCGCGCTAGCGCCCGGCGCCGGCGCGCAGACCGGTGATCGACACCGTGGGGCTCAGCGCCTCGATGTCGGTCAGGCAATGCAGGATCGCGGGTTTGCCCGAGGCGAGGGCACGTTCGAAGGCCGGCAGGAACTCCGCCGTGCGCTCGACGCGTTCTCCGTGACCGCCGAAGGCGCGTGCATAGTCGGCAAAGTCCGGATTGCGCAGTCCCGTCCCGATCACTCGGCCCGGATACTGGCGCTCCTGGTGCATGCGAATCGTCCCATAGGCGCCATTGTCGATGACCACCACGACCAGCGGCAGTTCGTACTGCACGGCGGTCGCGAATTCCTGCCCGTTCATCAGAAAGCAGCCATCGCCCGCGAACGCGATGGTCAAGCGGGTCGGATCCAGGCGCAGCGCGCCGACCGCCGCCGGCACGCCATACCCCATCGAGCCGCTGGTCGGCGCGACCAATCGCCCGGAATCGCGAAATTGAAAGAACCTGTTGATCCAGCCGGCATAGTTGCCGGCGCCGGTGGTGATGGTCACCGCGGCAGGCAGTCGGGCGCGCAATGCGATCAGTGCTTCGCCGAGATTGAAGCGGCTGGGCACCTCGGTGGGAGTGTCGCACCAGGCAAGATAGTGCCGGCGCAACTGCGCCAGGTAATCGGCCCGGGGCCGGGGAACGTGCCGCCTGCCGGCCGCGGCGCTCAAGAATGCCGCCGGCGACGAATTGACGGCGAGATCGGCCTGATAGACGCGCCCCAATTCCTCCGCGCCGGGATGCACATGCACCAGTCGCTGGCGCGGGCGGGGCACTTCCAGCAGGGTATAGCCCTGGCTCGCCGCCTCGGAAAATCGAGTACCGAGCAGCAAGAGCAGGTCGCTGTTGCGCACCGCCTCGAGCAAGCGCGGATTCGCACCGATGCCGAGATCGCCCACGTAGTTCGGATGGGTGCCCGGCAGGAGGGATTGGCGCCGAAAGGTCACGCAGACCGGCAGGTCGCGCCGGCCGCAGAATTCGCCGAGTAGCGCCGCGCCGTCCGCCGGCCAACGGCTGCCGCCGGCGATCACCAAAGGCCGATGCGCAGCGGCCAAGAGGTGTTCCAGAGTCTCGAGATCCGCCGCCGCAGGCCAGCTGTCCGCAACCCGCGCCGGCGGCGCATCGGCGCAGCTTGCCACGGACGTCAACACGTCCTCGGGCAGGGCGAGCACCACGGGTCCCGGGCGTCCGCTCGCGGCAACGTGAAAGGCCCGCGCCACCAATTCCGGAATGCGCGCCGCATCGTCGATCTCCGTGACCCACTTGGCCATGCTGCCGAACACGGCCCGGTAATCGAGCTCCTGGAATGCCTCGCGGCCCCGCATGTCCCGTCCCACCTGGCCCACCAGCAACACCATCGGCGTGGAGTCCTGGGAGGCGATGTGCACCCCGGGGCTTGCGTTGGTCGCACCCGGTCCACGGGTGACGAAGCACACTCCGGGCTTGCCGGTCAGCTTGCCGTGCGCCTCGGCCATCATCGCCGCCCCGCCCTCCTGGCGGCAGACCGTGAGCGTGATGGGTGCGTCGTGCAGAGCATCGAGCGCGGCCAGAAAGCTCTCGCCGGGCACGCAGAACACATGAGCGACGCCCTGCGCGACGAGTTGATCGACGAGAATGCGGCCGCCGGTGCGCGCCACCAGGCCGGGGGTCTGAGTCAGCACATCAATGATCCTGTGGACACGATCCCCGCATGATACCAGCGGCGCTTCTCGGACCGCCGCGTGCGGCGGCCGCCACGGATGGGCGCTCGATCAGGCGCCGGCAGGTGCGGGTACGATCCGGCGCGCCGTCGCGTAGTACGCCGGACCGGTCACCGCAAGACCGACCAGCCAGGACAGATCGGCGCCGCCGAGCGCCTTGGCCACCGGGCCGGTGTACATTTCGGTGGCGACGAACGGGATCTGCACGACGATCCCGAGCAAGTAACAAGCGACCGCCGCAACGTTCACGCGACCGTAAATGCCGCCGTCCTCCCGCATGAACGAGGCGACGTCGTAACGGCCGTGCTGCACCAGGTAGTAATCCACCAGGTTGATGGCGGTCCAGGGTACCAGCACGTACAGCAGCAACAGGATGAACTCGGTATAACTCGCGAGAAAGGAATCCTTGGCCATGAGCGCCATGCCGAGGGAGGCGGCGCAAAGGACGACCGACGCCAACGTCCGGGCTCGAGCCCTCGGCGCCCAGGAGGGCACCAGGGTCTGACCGAAGGTCAGGGTCGACAGCGCGCCGCAATAGAGATTCATGGCATTGGTGGCCGCCATGCCGATCGAGAAGACGACGATCACGGTGGGCGCGAGCGCACCCGTCAGCGCCACCAGCGACCCCATCACGCTGTCCTTGGGCGAGTACTCTCCGGCCACGACGCCGAGAATCATGGGCAACGTCGACCCGAGCGCGCATCCCCAGTAGCTCGCCCAGAATGCCGGGCGCGCGCCCGTATCTGCGGGCATGTAGCGCGAATAGTCCGACACGTAGGGCGCATACGAGATCTGCCAAAGCGCCGCGATCGACACGGAGCCGAGCGCTCCCGGCCAATTGAAGCCATTGCGCTCGAAGAAGCCCCACGGCAGTCCATGCACGGCGAAAATCCATACGAAGGCCAGAGCGAGCACCGTGCCGGAGATGTAGGTCATCAGTCGCGTGTAGGCATGGATCAGGTCGTACCCGAAGATCGCCCCGAGCACGCTCAGTATCCCGACCGCCAGGATGCCGGTGTTCTCTGCCACCGACGGCGCGATCAGATGCAATGCCTCCCCACCGACCACCATATTGGAGGCGAAGAAGCCGAGGTACATCACGATGACCACCCCGACCACCAGGAGCGATCCCAGCGAACCGAATTGTCCGCGCGTCTGCACCATCTGCGGCACGCCGAGGGTCGCGCCCTGCGCCGAGTGCAATGCCATGAAGACGGCGCCGGCCAGGTTACCGAGAATCAGCGCGGCCACGGACCAGCCGAAGGACAGATGGAAGACGCTCGCGGCCAGGGCACCCGTGACGATGGTGAGCAGCATTATGTTCGAGCCGAACCAGACCGTGAACAGATCGCGGGCGCGTCCGTGCCGCTCGCCCGCGCCGATCGGCCGGATCGTTTGACCTTCGAGACGTATGGGTTGCTCAGTCCGGCTCATGCCGATGGCCTCGGGCTCCGCGGGCGCCGCTGTGGCGCACCATCACCCCCACCGTTTCTCACGACGCGGGCATCCTGTAAAGCGGCGGCCCGGCGCCAAAACCGTGCCTGGTTCAATAAATCCAAAGCTCCACATACGTTTTCATTAGTTTATATTAAGATCTCCCCCGGCCATGATCGCTGATCGGGCCAACCGATGGAGCGAGTGATGATCAGGACCGGGCAGCAATACCTCGATTCGATACGCGATGGACGCGAGGTGTACATCAACGGCGAGCGTGTCCGGGATGTCACCCGCCACCCCATGCTCAAGCCGCTGGTCGACATCCGCGCGCAGATCTTCGACCTGCAGCACGCGCAGGCGACCCGCGACCTGTTGGCCTATCGCGAGGACGGCGAATGGCACGCCATCGCCAACAAGCTTCCGAGGACGCAGGAGGACTGGTGGGACAAGCGGCGCGCCACGGACACCGTGCTCGAGGCGATCGGCGGCGTCGTTACCCGGGTGGGCGACGAGACGGTAGGGGAAATGTGGTCGCTGTATGACGGCCAGGACGTCCTGAACGAGGCCGACCCGCGGTTCTCTGCCAACATCCGCAGACACATCGAGATGGTGCTGAAGGGCGATCCATTTCACGTATCCGCCAATACCGATCCCAAGGGCGATCGGTCGCGCCCGCCGCAGGAGCAGGACCCGGACATGCTGCTGCACGTGGTACGCGAGACCGACGCCGGCATCGTCGTGCGCGGAGCCAAGTACGAGACCGCCGCGGCGTACGCGAATCAGGCGTTCACCAAGCCGACGATAGCGAACTGGGGCCAGGCGGCGATGTCCGACTACGCGGTCGGGTTCATCTGCGACCTGGGTTCGCCGAACTTGAAGTTCATCTGCCGCACCGGGTTCGCCGGACGGGCGCCGGCGGCGGACTACCCGCTCGCCAACCGCTTCGACGAGGTGGACGCGCTCGTGATCTTCGACGACGTGTTCATTCCCTGGGAGAACGTGCTGTTTTACCGGCACACGAAGGCTGCGGCCTACATCCGTGCCACGCTGCATCGGTATTCCGCATTCGCCTTCGTGCAGCGGAATCTGAAGCTCGCCGACATGATGATCGGCGCGGCCTTGTTCAACGTGCGCCAGACCGGTCTCGACCAACAGCAGGCGGTGCAGGAGAAGCTCGCCGAGCTCGCGGTGTATCGCGAGGGCATCAACGCGCACCTGACGGCGTCGATCGCGCTCGCGCAGCGCAGCCCCGCGGGGCTGATGATGCCCAATCAATCGCTGCTCTATTGCGGCCGGGTGCTCGCGTGCTCGCAACTGCACGAGATGATGCACGTGGCGCGCGAGCTTTGCGGCGGGCAGATCTGCGTGACTCCGGACAGCGCGGCATTCGCGTCGCCCGAGACCCGGCCCTGGCTCGAAAAATTCTATACCGTGAACGAGAACTGGGTGGCGGACGACCGCCGCAGGCTGCTCGCATTCGCGCGCGACCTGCTGAATTCCGACTATGCCGGTCATCGTCTGACCTTTCAGCTGTTCGCGCAGGCGCCGCCCTTCGCGCATCTCGCGGCCGTGTACCGCAACTTCGACTGGGACGGACCGCTCGCTTTCGTGCGCAAGGCCGCGTCGCTCTCCGAACGGGTGCTGTCCGGTTCCCGGCACCAAAGTGCGGCGGACCCGGCTCCCGAACAGTGGCTGGCGGCCCGCGCGGAAATGCCCGCGTGAGATTCGACCCCTCGCCAACCGAGGCCGGTGAGGCGAGCGAGTCGCTGCGGGAGCTGTTTCTCCAGGGGATGAGTCGGGCGGCGTCGACCGTCAACGTGGTCACGACCGACGGTCCCGCGGGGCGCCATGGCGTGACCGTGTCGGCGATGGTGTCGGTGTCGGACGACACCCCGCAACCGACCCTGCTGGTATGCGTGCATCACTTGAGCGCGGTATCCCAGGCGGTGCTCGACAACGGCGTATTCTGCGTCAACGTTCTGCGGGACGATCAGTCCGCGCTGTCCGACTGCTTCGCCGGCCGTGGCGGCACCCACGGCGAGCAGAAGTTCGAGCACGCGGCGTGGACCACCCAGGTGACCGGCGCACCGCGCATCGTCGATCCGCTGGTGGCGTTCGACTGCCGCGTGGTCGCGTCCGATCGGGTCGGCTCGCATTACGTGATTCTCGGCGCCGTGCAGGACATCTTTCTCGCGGACGCGGGAGCGGCGCTGCTGTATGCGAACCGCGCTTATGCGGTGCCGATTCACTACCGCCGCCGGCAGGAGCCGGCACCGGCCACCGACCCGGGGGCCACGCTGGCGCTGGGCTGTTTCCACACGTTCGCGCCATCGGTGATTCCGCCGCTGGTCGCCCGCATGATCGAGGCGCAACCCGGGCTCGCGGTGCGCTTGGTCGAGGGCGGTCAACGCAAGGTCATCGACGCGTTGCGCCGCGGCGACATCGACCTGGCGCTGCTCTACGACTTCGATCTGGGCGCCGAATTCGCCCTCGAGCCGCTCTGCGAGATCCCGCCGTACGTCCTGCTGCCCGCCTCCAGCCGGCTGCTGCATCTGCCCGGCATACGGCTCGAGGATCTTGCCGACGAGTCCCTGATCCTGCTCGACGTCGAACCGAGCGGCGACTACTTCCTCTCGCTGTTTCGCTCTCGCGGCATCGAACCGCAGATAGGCTATCGCACCACGTCGCTCGAGATGGTGCGCGGCTTCGTCGGCGAGGGTCTCGGCTACAGCCTGCTTGCAACCAATCCGGCGGCAAACGTCGCCTATGACGGCAAACCGCTGATCACGCGCCCCCTGGCCACGGCGGTCCAGCCCAGCCGGCTGGTGCTTGCGCGCCTCGCCGGACGGGAACTCGGCGGCAGCGCCGCGCTGTTCGCCGCCGAGTGTCGCGCGCACTTTCGGCGGATCCACGCCTGAACTCGCGCCGAGGAGTTGGCATTGCACACGCGTATCCGACGATTCAACACCCGTGACACCTATCCCGAACAGAAGCTCGACAACGATCTGTGCCAGGCCGTGGTGGCACGCGGCACGCTGGTGTTCGTGCGCGGCCAGGTGGGACAGGATCTCGATACGGCCTTGAACGTCGGCGTGGGCGATCCGGCGGCACAGGCCGAGCAGGCGATGAGCAACATCGACCGGCTGCTGCGCGAAGCCGGTTCCGGGCTCGCGGATATCTGCAAGATCACGATTTACCTCACCGATCCACGGTTTCGCGAGGCGGTGTACCGCACCGTCGGGCGGTGGTTGCAGGGCGTCTATCCGGTCTCGACCGGCATCGTGGTCGCCGCGCTCGCCCGTCCCGAGTGGCTGGTGGAGATCGACGTGACCGCGGTGATTCCGGACGCGACATGACGTTATCGATCGTCGCCAGGAGCGCCGACGCTGCTTGCTTCGGCGCCGCGATCGCCTCCTCCTCGCCGGCGGTCGCCGCCCGCTGCGTGCAGGCGCGCAGCCGGGTCGGGGCGGTGGCCTCGCAGAACATCACCGATCCCGCGCTTCGCGACCGCATGCTGGAGGCGATGGCGCAAGGATCGTCGGCCGATCAGGCCGTTCGCGACACCATCGCGGGAACTGCGCATGGGCCCTACCGACAGCTGCTCGCCATCGGGCGCACGGGCGCGCCGCGAATCCACTCGGGCGCGCAGGCGCTGGGCGTCGTCGGCAGCGCCATCGGACCGCACTGCGCGAGTGCCGGGAACCTGCTTGCGCGTGCGGCGATTCCGTCGATCGTCGTAGAGGCATTCGAGCAAGCCACGGGTCCCCTGGCCACCCGCCTGCTGCTCGCCCTGCGCGCCGGAGTCGACGCCGGCGGGGAGGCCGGACCCTTGCGCTCCGCGGGATTGCTCGTGGTTCGCGACCTGGCCTGGCCCATCGTCGACCTGCGGGTGGACTGGAGCCACGACCCGGTCGGCGATCTGCAGACCGCCTGGACCGTGTTCGAACCGCAGGTCGAGGACTACGTGCGCCGCGCGCTCGACCCGCTGTCGGCGCCGCATTTCGGCGTGCCGGGGGATCCGTGACCGGCGAGCGTGCGCCAAAGCGGCGGCGCGTCCGGCTGGCCGGCACCGCCTCGAACATCACGCTCAGGCAACTGTCGTACTTCGTCGCCGCGGGCGAGACGGGCAGCATCGTCGCGGCCTCGCGGCGCGCGAGCATCTCGCAACCGGCGATATCGACCGCCGTTTCGCATCTCGAGCGCGAACTCGGCGTGCAGCTGTTTTTACGGCATCACGCGCAGGGACTGTCGTTGACCGCCTCCGGCCGGAGTCTGCTGCGCGAGGCCAAGCAGCTCGTGAAGCAGGCGGACGGCCTGTATTCCGTGGCCGCCGAAGTGGGCCATCAGGTGCGCGGCCAGCTCGCGGTCGGCTGGTTCGTAACGCTCGCGCCGATCGTCATGCCGGAGCTGGTCCAATCCTTCATGTCGGCATTCCCGGGCACGCAGATCGTTTCGCGCGAGGGGCATCAGGAAGAGCTGATCGAGGCCTTGCGGCGCGCCGAGATCGATCTTGCCATCACCTACGACCTGAATGTCGCCGCCGACATCGCCTTTCGGCCGCTCGCCGCGCTGCCTCCCCATGTGCTCTGCGGCGAGTCGCACCCGCTGGTCCGCAAACCCAGCGTCACCTTGAGCGAGATCGCCCGGCTGCCGATGGTGCTGCTCGACCTGCCCATGAGCCGGGATTATTTTTACGGCCTGTTTCGCCGCGAGCGGCTCGAGCCGACGGTGCGCTGGTCCTCCAAGCAGTACGAGGTCGTGCGTACCTTGGTCGCCAACGGCTTCGGCTTCACGCTCGCGAACGTGAGCCCGCGGGCGGATCTCGCCCTCGACGGGCGACGGCTTTACCGGCTCGCAATCGCCGGCGATCCGCCGGCCCTGCGGATGGGGATCGCCTCCTGCCGAAATGCGCGGCGCACCCGCCTCGCCCAGGCGTTCGAGGCTCATGCGATCGAGGCGATCAGCGAGACCCGCATTCCGGGCATGACGCAGCCGGACGGCGCTCGTCGCCGGGACGGCCGGGGACATCGATGACGGATGGGCCGGCGCCCTCCAGGCGGCGCGACCGCGGGCGGGCGCCGCGTTCCGCGGGACCGTCGCTCGAGCCGCTCCCTCGGCTCGCGAACCCCTGGCCACCCCTCGAGATTTTGAGCGCCGAGCAGGTCGAGCGCATCCTCGACGCTTCCTTCCGGGTGCTCGAAGAGGCCGGTCTGGAGATTCGCAGCCGCGCCGCCCGCGAGATCTACGCGCGCGCCGGCGCACTGGTGGATGAGGAAACCCAGCTGGTGCGGCTCGATCGCGACCTGGTCGAGGCGCTGCTGGTGCACGCACCCGAGCGGTTCGTGCTGCACGCGCGCAACGCCGCGCGCCATCTCGAGATCGGCGGCAACGTGGTGAATTTCGGCCCGGTGAGCGGCGCACCGAACATCAGCGATCTGGAAGGCGGCAGGCGCTACGGCGACATCGCGGCGTTTCGCAACATCCTCAAGCTCTGCCACACGCTCGGCGTGGTGCATTGGCAGGGCGGCATCGTCGTCGAGCCGGTGGACGTGCCCGTGGCCATCCGCCACCTGGCGACCTACCAGGCGCACGTCGAATGTGCGGACATCGTCTGGGCGGCCCGCGGCGTCGGCGGCATACAGGCCGAGGACGCGATCGCGATCTCCGCGCTCGAGCACGGCTGCACGGTCGAGGATCTCGGCCGGCGCCCGACTCTCATGACCGTGACCAACGTGAACTCGCCGCGCCGCGTGGACGAGGAGATTCTCGACAACATCATGGTGATGGCCCGCCACGGGCAATGTGTGGTCATTACGCCCTTCACGCTGATGGGTGCGATGGCGCCGGTCACTCTCGCCGGCGCGCTCGTGCAGCAGACCGCGGAGGCGCTCGGCATCGTCGTGCTGTGCCAGATGTTGCGCCCCGGAACTCCCTGCGTGCTCGGCGGCTTCACCTCCAACGTCGACATGCGCACGGGTTCGCCGGCGTTCGGCACGCCGGAATACGTCCACGCGGTGATAGCCGGCGCGCAGATCGGGCGACGCCTGCGACTTCCCGTGCGCACCAGCGCGGTGAATGCTTCGCCCGCAGTCGACGCCCAGTCCACCTACGAAACGGCCTTCTCGCTGCAGGCGGCGATCCTGAGCCACAGTCACCTGATCAACCACGCCGCCGGCTGGCTCGAGGGGGGGCTGTCGGCGTCGCTCGAGAAGATCATCGTCGACGCCGAACTGCTGCGTCACTGGGCGCAGATCCTCAAGCCCGTGCGCTTCGACGACGACGATCTCGCCGTCGAGGCGATCAAGCAGGTCCCGGCGGGCGGACATTTCTTCGGCTCCGCGCATACTCTCGCCCGCTACGAGAACGCTTTCTATCGGCCGCTGCTCTCGGACTGGTCGAACTTCGAGAGTTGGACCGAAAGCGGCTCGCGCGACGCGACGGTGCGCGCAACCGGCCTGTGGAAGAAGCTGCTCGGGGACTACGTTGCGCCGCCGCTCGACGCCGGAGTGCGCGCGGCGATCGCCGAGTACGTCGCGCGCCGCACCCGCGAGATCGACGCGCAGGCGGCGCGGCGATGAGGCCTTGGATCACGAACGCGCGCATGTACGCCGTGACCCCGCAGATCGAAACCGCCTGGCGCGCGCTGCTGGGGGAGATCTCGCGCGAGGCGGATGCGCCGCTCGACTACTTCCCGTACCCCGCTCCGCAACCGCTCGAGGATCTCTGGTCGAGACCGGATCTCGGCGCGGTTTTCATGTGCGGCTATCCCATCGCCCTCGAGCTCGCGCCGGTGGTGCCCATCGCCGCACCGCGGCCGCGGGCGGACTGGGCGCAGGGGCGCGCGGTGTACCGGACGGACCTGATCGTGCGGCGCGACGCGCCCTACCGATGCCTCGAGGATACTTTCGGTGGGCGCGCCGGATTTACCGTCGCGCATTCGCAGTCCGGGTTCAACGCGCTGCGCCATCACTTGCTGGGATTTCGCACGACGGCACGCCGCGAACTCTACGGCGAAATGCTCGGCGATCTGCTGACCGCGCGACGGGTGCTCGACGCCGTGGCCGAGGGACGCATCGACATAGGCCCTCTCGACGCGTACTGGCACATGTTGCTCGCCCGCGCCGCGCCCGGGATCGCCGCCCAGGTGAGGACCCTCGAAGCCACGGAGCCCGTGCCGATGCCGGCCTTGGTGGCCGCGGCGGCGGCGCCCGCCGATATGGTGGCGCGCCTGCGGGCCGCGTTCATCGACGCCGCGACCCGGCCGTGGTTCCCCCGCTGGGGCGACGTTCTGCAGATCGACGGCTTCTCGCCGGCCGATCGGGCCGATTACGGCGTGCTGCTCGAGTGGCGGCGCGCGGCGCTCGCGGCCGGTTACCCGCTCCCCGCCTGATCCGGTATCCGCCCCAGGGGATGGGCAAGCACATCATGCGCGCGAAAGAGAAAGCGGCGCGCGACGTCGAAATAAGTCACATACACCAGCCCGCCGTTTTCCGCGATCAGCCGGAGACGCTCGCCGCGATAGCGCGCATTGTATCGGTACCAGGGGATCATCGGCGCCTCGTGATGCAGCGAGTGCAGATTGTTGAACAGGAACAGCGGGCCGAGCAGCCAGGAGCGCTCCACGATCGCGATGCGCGCGCGCATCTGCGGATTCGCGCGATGCTCGGCGAACGAGCGAATCAGCAGGATCCCGTTCGCCGGAATCACCATGGCCAGGGCGTAGATCCACAACGGCATCCCGCAGACGAGTTTCAGCCACAGCACCACGGGTACGCACCAGGCGAGATGCTCGAGCCAGATCGCGCGCAATCCCCGATCCCCACGGATCACCCCGCGCAGTTCCGCGATCAGGAATGTCCCGATTCGCCAGAACGAGCCGACCAGCACGCGTCCGGCCAGCGTCTGTTGCACCCGTAGTGCCGCGCGGGTGATGCGGCCCGATCGCACCCACGCGGCCGGTGTCAAATAGTACGACTCCGGATCATCGAGCGGATCGGTGAGCCGGGCGTCCATATGGTGCGCAAGATGGCTGGCCCGGTAGCAGGCGAACGGCATCCACAGCGACAACGGCACCATCCCCAGCATTCGGTTGACGAGCGCATGGCGCGTCGGATGGCCGTGGATGATCTCATGCTGCAGCGAGCTGTGCAGGGTCAGAACCAGCGCGGTCGACAAGGCGACGACCGGCAGCGGCCAGCGGCCGTAGGTGAGCGTAATCGCGAGCCAACCGGCGTAGGCGACGAACAGGAGGCAGAGCGTCGGCCATTCCACCGCCGCGATACCGTCGCACGGCGCCGTTGAGGCCTCGATGGGTTGTGCAGCGCGGGTGGTCGCGGTCATCGCTCGATCGGTGGCATCGCGGTGGCGCGACCCCTGGTATTGTAGCGAATGTTCAGTCGATGCGAATCGTTCGGCACGTGCGCCGTTCCACCGCCCGCAGCGCCTCGCTCAACAAGATGGCCAGCAGCCCGGTCGCCAGGCCGCCTTGCAAGATGAATGCGGTGTTGTCCGACAGCAGCCCGGCGATGATCACCTCGCCCAGACCTTTGGCGGCCACGGTCGAACCGAGCGTCGCGGTACCGACGTCGATCACCAGCGACAGGCGTATGCCTTCGAGAATCAGCGGCAACGCAAGCGGAAATTCCACCGACCACAGACGCTCCCGATCGCTCATGCCCATGCCGCTCGCCGCCTCCATCAGCGCCGCCGGACAACTCTCGAGACCGGCGATGGTGTTCTCGAATATCGGCAGCAACCCATACGCGAACAGGGCGATCAGGGTGGGTTTCTCGCCGAAGCCCACCAGCGGCACCGCAATGGCGAGCACCGCCACCGGCTGGAAGGTTTGCCCGGCGTTGACCAGGGTGCGCGACAGCGGCAGAAAATCGGCGCCGATCGGTCGAGTCACGAGGATGCCGAGCGTCACGGCGACCATCGCGCTCGCGGCCGCCGCGGCGCAGACGACGCCGAGATGCGCGAGCGCCAGGGTCAGCAGGTCGCCCTGATCGTAGATCGGCGGCGCGCCATGGCGGTTCAGCGGTGCGAACAGCGGAGCGAACCTCTGCGGCCACACCAGGAACGCCACCAGCAGCGTGAACGCCCCGAGGCGCAGGACGTTCGCGGCACCCAGCCTCACGCCACCCAGCCTCACGCCACCCAGCCTCACGCCGCCCAGCCTCACGCCGCCCGGCCTCGCGCCAGGATCGCCGCGACGGTGAGACTGCCGCACACTCGGCCGTCGGCTTCGACGACCTCGGCGGCATCGGCGCCGCGCCACACGAGTTCCGACAGTACCTCGCGCAGCGACGCGCTCGCCGCCACGTTGATGTTCGCCGGGCTCGCGGGACGCGTCGCACCGGGCAACGCCGCCTCGCCCGCCGTGGTCAGGGACAGCAGCCGAAAAGCTCGCTCGGCGAGACCGGCCATCTGCGCCACGAACGGATCCGCGGGTCGCACCAGCAGCGCGGCGGGACGGTCGTACTGCAGCACCCGGCCCCGGCTCATGACGGCGATGCGGTCGCCAAGATGGAACGCCTCCTCCATGTCGTGCGTCACCAGGACGATGGTGGTGCCGAAGCGCCGTTGGATGTCGAGCAGATCGTCCTGCGCCTTGGCGCGAATGATGGGGTCGAGCGCACCGAACGGCTCGTCCATCAGCAGAACCTTGGGTTCGGCGGCCAGCGCGCGCGCGATCCCGACACGCTGCTGCTGCCCGCCGGAGAGGCGATGTGGATACTCGTCCCCGAACGCGGCGGGGTCGAGCTGAAACACCCTCAGCAACTCCTCGACCCGCGCGCGGATGCGCGCGCTGTCCCAGCC
>VFSW01006385.1_pt1 | contig 17350 bp, 19 predicted proteins | sample 5358111 | NCBI WGS metagenome assembly VFSW01 (sample SAMN11554181, study PRJNA540505) | mine drainage metagenome | isolation source: sediment from site ElyBrook_90M | place: USA: Ely Copper Mine, Vershire, VT | collected 2017
AGCCCTACCTAATCATTACCTAACTCTTAAATACTTTTAATTCCAATTCTGCAATGTGATACAATGCCAAAGAAATACGAATTGCCGGCACTTCCTTACGCATACAATGCGCTCGAACCCTACATCTCCGAGCAGATAATGAAGCTGCATCACGACAAGCATCACCAGACGTATCTTGACAACCTGAACAAAGCCATAGAGCTGCATCCCGAGTGGGGTGAAAAGAGCATAGAAGACATTCTCAAGACGTACGACAAGGCTCCCGATGACATAAAGAACATGCTCAGAAACCATGGCGGGGGTTTCTACAACCACTCGCTCTTCTGGCTAATGATGTCGCCGAAGAAGGACCAGATGCCCTCAGGAAAGCTTGCAGAAGAGATAACAAAGCAATTTGGAAGCTTCGAAGACTTCAAGAAGCAGTTCGGCGAAGCGGCAACGAAGATCTTCGGCTCGGGCTGGGAGTGGCTCGTTGTTGATAAAGATAAGTTAGCTCTGATGAGCACTCCTAATCAGGATTCACCAGTTACTCAGGGTAAAACTCCGATATTAGGTCTGGATGTCTGGGAACATGCATATTATTTGGACTACCAGAGCAAGAGGGCCGATTATGTCCAGGCTTGGTGGCACATAGTAAACTGGGAAGACATAGCGAAGAGGTTCGAGCAGGCCAAGAAGTAAGGTAAATTTTCGTTCCCGAATGTCTTTTATAGGTTAAATTGCATCCTTTTCTTTGCAATTGGGGGCAAAAATGGGCTTAGACGCACTGGGGGACGCGCACTGGCGTGCAGAATCTACCTTTGAACTCTTGCGGGAGATAGAGGATGGCGCATCAACTTCTTCTCCAAGTAGAAACTTTCCAGGTTTAGGCATGTATATAACACTTGACCAAACCGGCGTTGACATTGTAGACCGAGCAATCATCAAAGGCATTGAATCCCAAAACATCCAAGTAGCGATAGACTTCATTAGCGATAAAGCTACATCTAGGTTTTTCACGTATGGAGCCGCAAAGAAGGCACTCGGGCTCGCTGTAAATATTAAAAATAAATATTTAAACCCGACTCTAGAAAACCAAATAGCCAAGCGTTTAGACCAGATAAGAAAAGAAGTGAGCGAAAAAGGGGCGTTGGTTGCATTTAGGGCGGGCGAAGAAGAGGTAGGATACTATGACGGCAGATGGATGTATGATACGTGGCTTGCCGAAGGCATTTTGCAATGCGCGGTCGATATGAAATCAGTTAAAGATGTGGAAAGTTTGCTCGCGGACAAAAACTTCTCAAGCAAAATTGGCCTAAATTCACTGACAGAACTCGCCAGATCAAAAAATAACGATGATTCACAAATGCACGAAATTCTAAAGAAATCCGAGCAGGGCAAAGTGGAGGAGCAAAATAGAAGCAGAACGGACGCGGCAATTGACCGTGCTGTTGCAGATATTAGAGACGCATTGCGCACTAAGGATGCAGAGTATGTGGCAAATCAGGTCATAGCTAAAACAGGGCTAGATCTAAGAAAAGATGAAGCGCCAGTCGCAGCCAAACAAAAGCTTACCAACTGATTGACATTTATGGTGTAAAAATGATGAGCACAAAAACAGAACACGAGGGGGACAGGGTGATATACCACCATTTCGATAACATATGGATGAAAGAAGCATTCGGCATGAGCGTCGAAAGAAAGGACGAAATAGGCAAGCTATATCTAGAGAAAGTGCTGAGAGCTAACGGCGGGACCGCACAGGATTTTGTGAACGGATCCCAAGAGGCTTACCATAATGTAGGTGTAACGCAAGGGAACGGAGCACCAAAAGCTGACCTCAAAGGATTCTGGGAAGGGGTAAAGAAGATGTTTCCCGATGATTACACTCAAGTGGATGTGGACTACCTAGCTGGCGAGAATGATGCCTACGCTGCCATAGCGTTTATACTCAGGCTTGATCCGCCTCCTCCATCTAGAATGGAATCTCCGGTTCTGAAGCGGATAGGAGAGAACGGTCACATTTATAAGTAGCAAATCATAGCCTATTATATACCTTTTAGGAGCAATAACAATGCGTATCTCTTAATCGAATTCAGGTGCATTTGTGAAGATTAGACCAGGACGCTGCGTCCGAAAGATAAACAGCCAGGCGTGGTCACGCTACTCGATAAAGAAGCCTAAGAAGAACTTCATCAAGGCGCTCCCGAGGACTAGCCTGCTGATATTCCAGATGGGCGTCAAGAAAGAGACTTACACTCTCTTGATGAGGCTCAACGCAAGAGGCAACATCCAGCTGAGGTCGAACTCGCTCGAGGCAGCGAGACAGTCAGCGAACAAGTACTTGGAAAAAGAGCTGCCTGGAGACTACTACATGAGGGTTGTCCCGTTTCCGCACAATGTGATTCGTGAGAAGAAGTTCGCTACAGGAGCAGGCGCAGACCGAGTATCTCAGGGAATGACGCTTTCCTTCGGGAAGCCATCGGCGGTGGCAGCGAGGGTCTTCCAAGGTGACACCGTGTTTGAACTGATGATAAATGCTGCAGACAAAGACGCGGGAAGAGAAGCACTGAGGAGAGCAGCATCAAAGCTGTCGGGCCTTTTTGTTACAGTGCTGAGCGAGAGGCACGCAAACAAAGCGGTAGCCTCCTAGGGCTTTTTCTTGTTGTATGCTTCTATCGCTCTATCCAAACACATCCTCAACCACGGTGCGTAGTCATCGGGCTTCTCGACCATTTGCTGTTTCAGCTTCTCCAGCGAAACCCACCGAAAGTTCATGACTTCTTCGCTATTGGGTTTCGGCTCGCCTTCATAAACCCCAAAGAAAACATGGTCGTACTCGTGTTCGGTGAGCCCGTTTCCGACATCTGCCTTGTAGATAAAAGAAAAGACCTCATTCAGCTTGCAATCAAAACCCATTTCTTCTCTCAGCCTTCGGTGTGCACAATCTTCCAAACTCTCACCGGGCATGGGATGCGTGCAGCAGGTATTTGCCCACTTTCCTTGGCTGTGGTACTTGCCCATCGCCCGCTGCTGGAGCAAAGTATCCCCCTTGCTATTAAAAACCAGAATAGATATCGCGCGGTGCAACTTCGCGCCGTTCTGGTGCGCCTTTAGCTTGTCTTCAAGGCCGATCTGCATATCTTTATCGTCGACGAGTATGACCTTCTGCGAATCGTTTGTGCTCATGCAAATAATTTCTCATCAACATTTATATAAGCCCAATTCCGAATATCGACAATTAGCTTAGGCCAGTCTGTGGTTTTTTGAAAACGCTGATAAATGAAGATGATGTAAATAGCCCTTCGCTGTTCAGAGCCTACTTGAAGCAGCAGCTTAGGCTCAAAGGGCCTACAACCGATTACGAAGCTAAAAACCACGATTATGGGGTCGCGCCAGACTGGTTTGTAATGAACGCCCTTCGATACAAAAGACCAAAACTCTCTGTGTTGGATCTAGGAGGCGGATACGGCAGAAACTCAATTCCGATCGCAAAAATGGGGCACTCTGTCACGTGCATAGATATATCGAACAAGGCAATAGCGATGTTGAAAGAAGATGCCCAAGCTGCAGGGGTTAAAGTTCACACCGAAGTCTCTAACATACTATCAAGGCCAATACTAAAAAATTATGATGTGATACTTCTCGTCAGATTGCTGCATAACCTGCCATCAGAAGATGGAAGAAAGTTGATAGATTCTGTGCAGAGGCATACAAACCCGAATGGCCTTAACATCGTCGAAACAATTCTTGGCATTCAAGGACTCTTAGGAAGAGTGACATATGTAGAGACCGATCTTATGCCCCAATACAAAAAATGGAAGATTTTAGAATACGGAACCGGCAGAACTCTAGACAAAGGGCATTACCCCGAAATGCATTTGGTGGCGAAAAGAATTTAGTTATTCAATGAGATGCATTACTATGCGTATTTTGTTGCAATTTCCAGAAGGACTCAAACAAGAGGCTCTCAAGCATGCAAAAAAACTTGAGGCCGAGGGAAACGAGGTCATGATATCCGCGTCGCCTACCTTCGGTGCCTGTGACCTTGCGATAGATGAGGCAAAGAAAGTTGGCGCAGAGAAGCTTGTGCATTTTGGCCATGCAGAATTTCATCATGTCGATTTTAACGTAGAGTATGTGCCCTACAAAATGGATGTATCTTTGGAGCTTCTTCCAAAATCTCTGGAGGGGCTTCGTGATTACAAAAGAATCTGTCTGCTCACTACGATACAGCACGTTCACCAGCTTGATGCGGTAAAGCAGTTTTATGAAGAGAATGGCAAGGAAATTGTGCTCAACAGGCCGAATGGCTTCGCCAAAGTGAATGGCCAGCTGCTCGGTTGTGATATAGGTAATGTTGCAACCCTAGACAGAAGCGTTGATGTCTTCGTGTACTTTGGAGGTGGCATCTTCCATCCGTTGGGTGCGTTGCTGCAAACCACTAAACCCTTTTTTGTCGTCGATCCGTTCATGGGAAGCATCAAGCAGATAGATGAGATGCGCGAGAAATACAGGAAGAGAGCCAGAGGAAAAATACTTTCTTCGCTCAGCGCGAAAAACTTTGGAATCCTTGTTAGCACTAAAAATGGTCAATACAATATGAACCTCGCAAAAATCTTGAAGAAAAAGATAGAGGGCACGGGTCTGAACGCCGCAATACTTGTTTCTAACCTTGTAGACTTCGATTCCCTTGGCAACATGCTGGAGTTCGATGCCTTTGTCAACACCGCATGCCCGAGAATTGCAATCGATGACGTGGACCGTATTAGCAAGCCGATGCTCAGCGCCAACGAGCTTATCGAGGTACTGGGAATGCAGGAAAAGATGAGCGAGCGCGCCAGAGAGCAATAGGCCTATTCCACTCTTGTGCTTACTCTCGCGATAACAACTGTTGAAAAGGCATTAGGGCTCCCAAAAACGGTCGCCGGGCCGGGTGTCTTCGTGTAGTTGAGCCAGATCTGACCGGTGAAATCTGTTCCTATGACTTTCGAAACTGGGGCGCCGTTGGGCCCAAAGCAGACAAGCCCATCTACTTTCATAGTAGCTCCGTTTTCAAGACTGGCGTCGCCCGCGGTAGCAACCTTTGCCATGTTTTGCGTAGCAGATCCGTTTGTAGAAATATATACGATAGAACCCCCGTTCGGCAATCCCTGTGCTGTGGCGGTTGCGGCGCACGCCATCGCTATGTTGTATATAGTGCCACCGGTGCTCTGGCCAAGCGTGAAAGACAGGTTCGATCCAACCAGGGCAGCCCCGCTAACTAAGAAGGACGGGCCAGCAGATGCCACTATTTCCGTGCCTGTGATCCCCGTGTTCGCGCCCAGGCTGAATAGGCCAGCTATGACTACTGCAATGATCATGATGGCCCACCCGTAGGTCGTCAGGTATTCGATAGCGGTCTGTAGCTTCAGGGGCCTAAACATATTTACCAATTAGAGCCAGGCGTATTTAAATTTTCGTTCTTGACGCTGCTTCTAAAGACTGCCCAAATCAAAGCATAAGCGCACGCTATGCCTACACAACCTTCGTCGTTATCGTAGCGAACTTCACCGTCAGCATCGGGTTTGAGCCTCCTGGTGCTCCGCTGCCTAGGGTGTAGTTAACCCACAGCGCACCGCTGAAAGAGGTGCCTATAGCTGGAGAAGCGAGCGCATTAGCAGTAGTGCTGAAGCATTTCAACGCGCTTACTGAAGTTGTAGCGCCGCTACCCAGGTTGAGTGAGCCTGCAAAGTTGGATGTCAATGCACTGTTTGCTACGACGTTTGGTGTTGCTGCTCCCGAGGTGCCTATGAACACCATGGCGTTAGCCGGGTTCGGCAGTCCTTGTGAAGTTGAAGTAGAAGCGCATCCCATTCCTATGTTGTATATGAGGGAGCCTGTGCTCTGTCCAAATGTGAACGATAGGTTGCCGTTAGGTCCGAGGGTTATCGTCTGGCATAGGTATCCAGGTCCTGCAACACATGCCGTGCCGACTCCGACACCGCTGAATACTCCGAGCGCGAACAGCGCCCCAAGTACAACAGCTATTATGAGTATGGCCCATCCGTAGGTCATCAAGTATTCCATAGCGCTCTGTAGTCTTAATCTTCTGTTCGTGTTATCGCCTCTAATTACATAAGAGATAACTAATTTAAAGCTTACTATCGGCGCGCACTAGGCGCACTCCTCGACCCGAAGCCAGAGCTCGCGCTGTGTTAGAAAAATAAAAAAAGAAAAAAAAGGAAAAGAAAGAAGAAACGCTTACACGACCTTCGTCGTTACTGTAGCGTACTTCACAGTGAGCATCGGGTTTGAGCCTCCTGGTGCTCCGCTGCCTAGGGTGTAGTTAACCCACAGCGCACCGCTGAAAGAGGTGCCTATAGCTGGAGAAGCGAGCGCATTAGCAGTAGTGCTGAAGCATTTCAACGCGCTTACTGAAGTTGTAGCGCCGCTACCCAGGTTGAGTGAGCCTGCAAAGTTGGATGTCAATGCACTGTTTGCTACGACGTTTGGTGTTGCTGCTCCCGAGGTGCCTATGAACACCATGGCGTTAGCCGGGTTCGGCAGTCCTTGTGAAGTTGAAGTAGAAGCGCATCCCATTCCTATGTTGTATATGAGGGAGCCTGTGCTCTGTCCAAATGTGAACGATAGGTTGCCGTTAGGTCCGAGGGTTATCGTCTGGCATAGGTATCCAGGTCCTGCAACACATGCCGTGCCGACTCCGACACCGCTGAATACTCCGAGCGCGAACAGCGCCCCAAGTACAACAGCTATTATGAGTATGGCCCATCCGTAGGTCATCAAGTATTCCATAGCGCTCTGTAGTCTTAATCTTCTATTCATGTACTCACGTTGTTGTTACTATGAAAAAGAAACTAATTTAAAGCTTTCTGTAAAGCGTGCTTTCTAACAGCCACCGATACTACGTTACTTTGATTACCAAACTTGCTACTTTCTCAGTATACCAGGGTCCGGAGAGACTCCTGCGTGGCGTGTAGTTCAGCCAGAGCGTAGCAGTATAAGAAGTTCCTATCGGTTCCTGTACAAGCGCGTTATTCGTGTTGTCAAAGCACTTCAGACCCGTTATGGCGAAGCTACCCCCGCTAAGCAGCGTGAGCGAATTGTAATTGCTTGATAATGCTAATGGTGAAGCCGGCTGTGTGCTCGGCGCTGCAAGGCCGTAGTCTATTTCCACCATTGCATTAGAAGGGCTGGGAAATCCTGCAGGTGTTACCTGAGCCGTGCACGCGAGTCCGACGTTGTAGAAGGTGGCGCCGTTGTTCTGCCCGAACTGCACTGTCAGGTTGCCGCTGGTCAGGAGTGCTGGAGCGGAGCAGAGGTATCCCGGGGTTGCGATACACGCAGTGCTCAAACCCTGGCCGCTGAAGAGCCCGAGACCGAAGAGCGCACCCAGTACCACGGCTGTTATGAGGATGGCCCATCCGTAAGTCATCAGGTACTCCATGGCGCTCTGCGCCCTAAAACTAGGAGATTTTCCCTGCATGCAAACGAGAAAGCTATACATCGAAAACAATTAAAAGTATCGCTTCTTCTCGCCTGTTACTTCTTCCGCAGAGAAAGCATCTCGCTCGCTGCGCTCTCGAGCTGTATCCTCGCAGTATCTTGCTTGCGCCTGAATTCGGGCACTACAGAATTGGCGAAGCGCATCGCCCTAGTGGAATCGTAGATGCTCTTCATGAAGTTGTAGTATGCGTTAGCAGCTTTCGCGTCGTTCTCCCTTATCGCGTCCAGCGTTTCGCGCTTGAGCTCTCCAGCCAGGTCCATTATGCCAAGAAGATAAGAGATTTCACTCACCCCGAGCTCCTTGAATGAGACAAGCCTGTGCGCCTTAAGTATTGTGTAGAACGCAATTGCCTCAACGTATTCCTGGTGCGCCTGCATCGAGAAGTATTCGAAACCGTACTCCTCTTGCTTCAGTTTTTTGACTAGTGTCTGCATTCGCTTTATGCAGCTTTGAGCCTTGCCTAGTTGCTTTGCGTGCATCAGCGTTATGCTTCTGCCCGCTTCCCTGATTATGTCCCTAGACAGGGACATTACCCTGTCCTTCCTCTCCTGAAGCAACATTAACCTCTTCTCTATGCTTTTCATTTCGGGCATTCCTTTCACAAGATCACCATATCAAACCCTTGTCGCTGCAGTCGAGCTCTGCGCCGCACTTCGCGCATCTGAGATGGCACGTCCTTACCTCTACCATTTCGCTCTCGCACCTCGGGCATTTTTCAAACTTTTCTTTTTTATCCATGCTAAGCCTTCATCTTCAAAGTTCTCGCTTGCCAGAAGAGATATTGTTGGGCATAGCCGCTGTACGCGCCCCACTCGCTCTCCGCAAATTCGTGTATCCTCTTTACGCTCTTGCGTCTTCCTCTGAAATAAACTTTCTCAACTGCTCTTTTTATCCAAGTATCAATAGGGAACGCTTCAAGTTTGCCGTATCCGAAGAGCAGTATACAGTCAGCGACCTTGTCCCCGATTCCATCAAGTGTCATCAGTTCTTCCTTCGCTTTGTCGTAGTCCATGGCGTAAAGCCTTTCTAGCTCGAACGAATCGCTGCAAGAACGCGCAACCTCTTTTATGTACTTCGCCCTGTAACCCGCGCCGTGTGCCATCAGGCTTTGGATGCTTGCCTTTGCAATGACCTCAGGTTTTGGAAATGTTCTAAACTTGAACGTCACGCTGCCAGCAGAATAAGTGCGTTCCTCGCCGTAACTCATTACCAGCTTTTTGACTATTCCCCTTATCCTCTTGACGTTGTTGAACTGCGAAATTACAAAACATAGCGTAGTTTCCCAGGGCTCGTTCTTCGTGAGACGCATGCCGTTGTATTTTTTGACAGCAGTCTTTAGAAATGGATCCGTCGCGATGTTTTCGTATACCTGGTTGAGGTCGTCTTTCAGCCTGAAGCGCGTAGTTATCTCGTGTGTCAGGGTTTCTCCTCGCAGTGCACCGTAAGATTCGTAGACCAGCTTTTTCCCCTTCTGCTCCACTTCCACAAGTGTGTCCTTATGTGTGTACGCAATCCCTCTGCCATCGTTTCTCTCGTCTCCCAAGAAAGTCAGGGGCTGCCCGCTCTCCACAGTGTGCATTATGTCGAAATCCCCAACTTGCATCTCCTGCATCAAATCTCCCCTATAAGCTTCCTTATCTGCTTCGTCGTGTCCCTGTTCCTAATTGTAACGGTCTCATCCTCAAGCGTTGTATAGTCTATAGTAATACAGTATGGTACGCCTATCTCATCGGCTCTCGCGTACCGCTTCCCTATGCTCGCGGTTTCCGAATAGTAGCACTGCACGCCCTTCTCCTGCAGCAGCCTGTGGACTTCTTTCGCCTTTGCGATCAGCTTGTCGTCCTTCTGCAGAGGAAGCACCGCGTACCTGTAGGGCGCAACCTTGTCGTTGAGCCTAAGCCAGTTCCATTCGCGCTCTTTATCCTCGACAAAACTCGTGTCTATTACTGCGAAGGTGAGCCTATCTGGCCCCCAGCTCGACTCGAGCACATGCGGAACCACTTTCTTCCCGTTGTTTATTACGCTCATGTCCTTTCCCGAAAGCTTGGCATGTGCAGATAAGTCATAATCTGTTCTGTAATGTGTACCACCGACTTCTAAGTAACCGTATGAAGTGTTGACCTCTAGATCAAATGCTGCTTTTGCATAATGCGCGCGCTCTTCCTCTCCTACTTCTCTGAATCTGAAATCCTTTCCGAGCCCAAGCGAAGTTATGAATTTGGTTGCAAAATAAAGCACCGCAGCAAACTCCGCATTCGGCACTTTCTTCTCTTTCATCAGTTCCTTTATGCTTTTGGTGACGATTTTTTGAGAATCGCTTGCAAGAAAGGGTATCTTCAATTCTGAAATTTCCTTTTCGACACGTGCGTCACCGAATTCCTTTAGCTCGTCATCGGGGTCGAAGAAAAGCTGCATCTCCATCTGGCTGAACTCGCGCATCCTTACAAGATGCTGTCTTGGAGATATCTCATTTCTGTAGGCTTTGCCCACCTGTGATATCCCCGCCGGCAGATTCAATCCGTGGATTTTCATTAAGTTCCTGAAGTCTACGTAAACCCCCTGGGCGGTTTCCGGTCTGAGGTAAGCATTTTCCCCGCCTGCCGGTCCGATCTGCGTCTTTAACATCAGGTTGAACTTCTCTATCTTGCCGTTGAGCCTGTTCCCACACTTCTCGCATTTTATGTTGCTTTCCTCTATCTTCTTCGAAAGTTGTTCGGCACCCATCCTGCTAACCGCCTTCGCGGATTCCGGGTCTTTCTTTGCGAGGTGCTCCTCTAGCACCTTATCCGCTCGGTATGGTGCTTTGCATACCGGGCACTGTATCATTAGGTCGGTGAATGTTGCAAGGTGCCCGCTTGCCCTGAGCACAATTTCAGGGAGTATGTTTGTAGTTTCGATCTCCAGCGAGCCGAGTCTGTCTACAAAAAGCGATCTCCATATGCCCTCGATATTTCTCTTGATCCTCAGACCTACTGGTCCATAATCGTAGAAACCAGCTAAGCCTTCGTATATGTCAAAAGCTCGATAATAGATGCCCCTGCGGGTAACTATATCGTTTGCTTTGCCCTCGTTCTTAGTCGGCATAGAATTCAATTAGATTAGGCAGAGCAATTATTAATTTGCATCTCTAGGAGGCGTGGCACTCTCTGGTGCAATAATATTTATACTTGCAATTGCAAACCCTATTTGGGCATTTCTTGGTCGAGACTGCGGAGGAAAAAAGAAAAAGGATACTAGCGCTAGCGAAGGAAGCGGTCAGCAAGGCATACTCGACTGGAGAGCATTCCATTGCGCAGGCTGTCAACGCATACAATGAAATAGAGAAGAGCAGGAACCTGCTGCACGAACGAATTGAGGAATGGTACGGAATATATTTTCCAGAGTTGACGATGAGCAGCGCAGAGAGGTACACTAAGTTTGTCCTTGAAGCTGGAGGCAACAAGAAAGCCGCAAGCAGCGAAATATTGAAATCAATTGCAGGAGAGGGCAGCGAGGAACTCGCCGCCAAGATTCAAAGAAGCATAGGCGCGGAGCCCGATGCTATAGAGTTTAAGGCGCTGGGGGCACTTGCAAACGCTGAGATGGACCTGGTGAGGCAGGGCAAGGAGATAGACTCCTACCTGAAGGAAAACGTTCCGAAGCTGATGCCCAACATTGCCTATATAGTAGATTATAAGATGGCTGCAGAGTTGCTCAGCAGAGCCGGCTCTCTCAACAAGCTTGCGGTGATGCCTTCTGGTACGCTCCAACTTCTCGGTGCGGAAAAAGCACTGTTCAGGCACCTCCGCTCTGGCAGTAAGCCGCCGAAGTACGGCGTGTTGTTCAAGCTAAAGGAAGTTGTAGAGGCAGACAGGAGAAGTAGGGGCAGAATCGCAAGACTCTTTGCAACAAAGCTCAGCATAGCGGCAAGAGCCGATGCAATTTCAAAAAGGTTCATAGGCAAGGAGCTGCGCGAATCTATAGACAAAAGCCTAGCAAAGATAAAGGAGAAGGAAAGCAAGATGGGGCCAGACAGAGGTCCGGTGCGCCAGGATTACCGTCAAGGAAACAGACGTGACAACAGACAAAGATGGCAGACAAGAGGCAGTGGGAGAAACAGGCGTAATTTTCAGTAGTCTTGTACTTCTCCTCTAACTATCTAAAGTCTCTTCACTTGCCTTATCAGTTTTTCAGCACCACTACTATCAAGCCTGAACGAATGTGTAAGTATGCGCTTGATCTGATTGTCTGTGGCTATCTTACTTAAGTACTCTGCAATATTCGCTACGTTTCCTTGCTTGCTCATAATATCGAATTACACTTTTTGTCATGGGTTTTATATATATTTCCTTTTGTTTTGCTTTACAGAAACGGCCGGAACTGCACAAAATATAAGGTATACGCTGGTCAACACTTCTCTCCAAAGTTTTTAAATAGTAAAACTGTTAGTTTTGTTTTATGGGGGGAATGTCTGCATCATTAGAGGTAGACAAGTCAAAAGAGCTAAGAGTTTTTGTAAGCGCCCTTGAAAGGGAAACCAGCGCGCGTTTGACGGGCGCAAATATCGAGGGCACAGATCTGACCTTTGGAGATCCTACTTTTGATTCCGATGGTAGAAAACAATTCACCGGATCCGTTGGCATTAAAATAAGAATCGATAAAGGGGAGCCCGAGTTCCTGGATGAAGAAGACAGGAGTTCGTGGCGCGCTGCGCTTCAGAAAGAGTTCCGTGCCCACTTCAAAGACATTCACGAATACATGCCGGATAAAAGCGGGTTCAGCTACTTCTCTATAGATTTTTCAGAAGTTAACGAGAAGTCTGTGCCTACGCCAACAGAAAAGAGCAAGACCGCTATTGCTGTGGGCTTTGAGAAAGTGCAAGAATACGTAAACTTTTACACCACAGCTGTTGATGGCTACGAGCGCATTATCGAAGAGTATAGGTACAATAAGTCAAAGGTTCCTGAGGAGCATAGGCGCAACATGTCAAAGTTTCTTGGCGATCTTAAGCTTCCGCCGAACAGGCCATAGCTCGGACAGCACTTCAAAGTAAGTGCATACTGGGGGCATATCAAAATTCCATCACGATGGATTTAATAAGACTTAAATACTTAACTCTCATAACAGAGTAATAATTGGGGTAATCGCATGGGAATGACTAGTAGTTTTAGATCTGGAGATCCGTCACAGGACGATCCAAACAATAGACTGGGAGCGCTGCAGACAATGGAGGTAATAGCGCCGCTTCAGGCTCCTTACCACAGGACCATGGAAGAGATAGAGTCCATGCCTGTTATAGATAAGACCAAGACCGTATGCCCGGAGTGCAAGCTGATCATCGATGGAATAATCTACAAGGACGAAGACAACGTCATGATAAGAAAGCACTGCGAAGATCACGGCTGGACAATCGAGAAATACTGGGAAGACTACGACATGTACATGCGAATGAGAAATTACAATTACTACGGAAGGGGCTTCGACAACCCCGATGTCATAAACAAAGGGGAGAACTGCCCGTTCGACTGCGCAATGTGCCTGAGGCACAAGTCGCACAGCGGACTAGTCAATGTTGTCATAACAAACAGATGCAACCTTTCGTGCTGGTACTGTTTCTTCTACGCTAAGGAAGGCGAAGCTGTCTACGAGCCAACGAAGGAAGAGCTCAACAAGATGTTCGTAAAACTTAGGAACCAGAAACCAATTCCTGCTAACGCTTTGCAGATAACCGGCGGAGAACCAACCTTGAGAGAGGACCTGCCCGAAATAATAGAGATGGCAAAGCATGCAGGCTTCGACCAGATACAGCTTAACACGCACGGCATCAACCTAGGTCTCGACCCAGAGAGAATGATGAGGCTGAGGCACGCAGGTGTAAGCACGCTTTACATGAGCTTCGACGGAACAACAAAGAGAGCGAATCCGAAGAACCACTGGGAAGCTCCGCTCACTCTGAAGGCAGCGAGGAAAGCAAATCTAAGCATAGTGCTCGTTCCCACTGTAATAAGAACGATCAACGACCACGAGCTTGGGAACATCATAAACTTCGCGCTGAACAACATCGACATAGTACGCGCAGTCAACTTCCAGCCTGTCTCGCTTGTGGGAAGAATGCCTGCAAGGCTGAGGGAGAAGCAGAGAATAACGATACCCGGAGCGATCAAGCAGATAGAAGAGCAGACCGGCGGCGTAATAACCAAGGATGACTGGTTCTCTGTACCGTATGTCGGCGGAATAAACAGGTTCATAGAAGCGCTAAGCGGAGAGTACAAGTACGACCTTTCGATCCACTTCGCATGCGGAGCTGGAACATACCTGTTCCTGGACAAGGACGACAAGATAATACCTGTAACAAGGTTTCTTGACGCAGCTGGGATGCTTGAGCATTTGCAGGAAGCGGTCAACGAGATGTACGGAAAGAGCAAGCTGGAGCGAAGGCTCATAGCCCTAAAAACGCTTTACGACATAAAGAAGTTCGTCGACAAGACAAAGCAACCGAAGTCGATAAACTTCGCAAAGCTGTTCATGAGCGTGCTGATGAAGCGCGACTTTGCAAGCGTCGGCATGTTCCAGATGAAGAGCCTGTTTCTGGGAATGATGCACTTCCAGGACGAGCATACTTACGACATAAAGAGGGTGGAGAAGTGTGATATACATTACTCGATGCCAGACGGGAGAGTGCTTCCATTCTGTACGTTCAACGTGTTCCCAGAAGTCTACAGGGACAAGGTCCAGAGACAGTACGCAATACCGAGCAAGGAATGGGAAGCGTCGCACAAAGGCTGGAACTACGCTGTGGACAAGTACAAGAGAGACATAAAAGCTGCGGAAGCAAGCGAGGATTACCAGAAAACTTACATCAAAGGCACTGATTACTTCAAGCTGCCGGTCAACATGGCAGAGGCCGCGGAAATAATGGCGAAAAGGAAGCAGAAGGTCGCTGTTGTCGAAACGAACAGGGGCAGCGTCGCGGTTGCCATGCCTGTACAGAAAGAAGAAATCAAGTCTGAGCCCAAACACGAACAAGAGCACGAGCACGAACACAGCGGCGGGGCTTGCGCTTGCGAAAGCGGCGGATCTGGCGGATCTTGCGGTTGCGGCAATGGTGGATCTTGCAACTGCGGCGGTCACTAATCAAACGGTGTTCTAGATGGACAGACGAGAAGGCGTAGATCAATTCACTTACAAGAAAGAACTAGAGCGCGAGCTAGCAGACGAAAAGGAATACGATGATTTGGTAGATGAGAACGGGGTGAAGTTCAGGGTTCCTTACCAGAACGTCAAGGAAGTAGTATTCACCGGTCTGAATAAAGAGCAATTGATAGACACGGAGCACTCAGCAAGGCTGCAGTACAGGCTTATGCTGCTCGAGGCGGTGCTGTTTGCAAAAGTAGAGTTCGTAACAAGGAAGATATCTATAACGTACAATCCGGAAAGCGCTGTCAACAGAAAGGAGAAGATGAGCCTGCAGCAGATCGTGGACTTTCTCGCAAAGGAGGGCGTGGCTATTGCGCCTGCCGAGATGAAGGAGCGGGATGTTGACTACTACAAAGAGCACTACAGCTACCACTACAATCCACCGAGCATAAGGGAGCATCCTCCTTACGGCTACACACTAGAGGAGTGGAGGAAGATGAAGGCAGAGTACACTGAGAAAAAGGCCATATTCGAACAGAATAAGCAGGTGAAGTACCACAACTTCCAGATGAACTATCTCCGCGAGCATCCCGAATTGGCAGAAAAGCTAGGCGTTAAGATAGAACCCGAGAAGCCCAAGACGCTTTTGCAGAAGATATTCAACAAAAAGAAGGAGAACAAGGGCGAAAAGGAGAAGGGCTTCTGGTTCCACGGAGTCTGATACGCAACGAATCCTTAACAAATTAATAAATACCCTTAAAGGAAACTATGTATGTGATGTAATTCCAACCACGGCGAAGGATGCTGAAGAGAGATCTATAAAACTCAAAGGCGAATTTGAATTTGCGTATAGACCTGCAGAAGCGCAGCTAAAGTACAACAAAGAAACGCCCGAATCTGAGCTGGAGTTTAAGTTCTACGGAGATGGTGTCGTTTACAGGATCCAGATCAACAAGGACGAACGTGATGCTGCTTTCAGAATGATTTTTGCTGTTGAAGCCCGCAAGTCGCATAACAGGACGCAGGTGGTCGATTCTAGTTTACCCGGGCTCTGGACATTGAATCTTTCTCCGTCTGTTGCCCGTTCGATATTTGGCAAGTTCAATAGTAAACATCCGGTTGCAGCAGTAAACCTTTGCATGGAAAAATTAAAAACAGATTCAAGCGACGATGAGATGCTGCCAGGCCTTTCGGACGCGCTCCTCAAATTTGAAAACAATAAAGACTCCAAACCTTAGATTGATCATTACGGCAAGTGAAATGCTCGAATTATTAGAAGGCATCTGACGAATCCTCAGCGAATTCATAAATAGCACTAAATGCCATCTCGATCTTATGCCTAACAAAGAAATCAATTACCAAGAGCACCAAAAGACAAAAGTCAATGAAGAATTTAATTATTTTGGCTTTCCCACTGCGGTAACCCTGTCTCACTATGCGGAGGCTGATGACTACGCGCTTAAGTTTGAGTTTTATGGAGTCAAAACCGGATTTGGAATCCTAATCAGCAAAAACAGTGAAAAATGCGATTACGAGATGATCTTCAGCAGAACTCCACATAGCTCCATTCGCGATTTTTCGGTTGATTCTGCCAATGCCTTTTACTGGAGGTCAGAGCTAAACCTCTTTTACGCCAGGGTAGTATTTGGAAGGATACGGTCAAATGAATTTTGCAGCGCGGTAGATTTTTGCATCACAATGCTCAAAGAAAGCAAAGAAAATGGCAATATAGAAAAGCTTGAAGCAGCGCTCTCCGAACTTACAGCCGGCAAGAAATCGCTGGAATTTGAATACTAGTCCAGCTCTTTCTTCAATCGCTCAACAGCAAACTTGATGACCTCTTTCTTCATTTCTTGACTCTTCATCTTTATGCTTGCGGCGTTGCTGTGGCCGCCGGTTGAGTCGACATAGTTCGAGTAGCTTGCTCTGGTTTCTTCCAGCGCACCGAGTAGGTTTACCTTCCCTATCAGCGCCTTGCTCATCCTTACCGAGACGAACTGCCCGAAGTGCAGCATGAGTATGCAGGAAGTCTTGTTCAGCTCCTCTATCCTTCCAAGAAGCTTGCTCGCAAACCTGCCAGGAAGCGGGTATCTCTCCTTCTCGTTTATTCTTAACGTCTCAAAATCCGCAACGTATATGTTGATGTTGTTTGCTTTGTAGATTTTTACCGATTTGATCGCAAGGTCGAGCATCTCCATGACTCGGTTCTCTGCATATGCAATCAGCTCCTCGCTCTTTTTCTTATCGTTGACAACTTTCTCTATCTCATCTGGGCCAAGGTTGCCCTTCATCCCTGCGATGACCCGCGTGTCGCTTGTCAGCAGGTCGAGAAGTGCCGCAAGTTTCCTGCTGCCATCGCTTGGCTTTGAGTATATGCTATAGTCTCCTATGAACGAAGCCTCTTCGATTTCCTTGGTATTCACGTCGTTCAGCGTCTTTGCGAACATGCATACCAGGAACCCGGCCGTATAGTTTGAGTCGCCTCCAAAATCCCAGGGATTTATGTAGTGCTTTAGTTTCTTGCCCTCGAATTTCTCAACAATCGGATGGTGGTCGAGCCAGACAACCTCAAACCTATCATTTATCAGCTCGATTCCGGGGTTGCTCTCTTCCGCAGTGCCGAAATCCAGTATAAGCAGCAACGGTTTTTCTACACACTCGTAATTATTGCATGTCAGCACATCGGTTGTCGCTTCCTCCCTGGAATAAGCGACAGAGGGATGCATCCTCCAGCTGATGTTTTGCTTG
>VFSW01006386.1_pt1 | contig 17347 bp, 30 predicted proteins | sample 5358111 | NCBI WGS metagenome assembly VFSW01 (sample SAMN11554181, study PRJNA540505) | mine drainage metagenome | isolation source: sediment from site ElyBrook_90M | place: USA: Ely Copper Mine, Vershire, VT | collected 2017
GATTTTTCTTTAGCAGGAAAGTCGAACTCTTCAATCTCGACGAGAGGAATCACTCTTTTCCTTGTCCCTTGGATAATAATACAGAAATCTCCGGTAGTAAAACAGTCGTCTACCCTATCGAAATACTGTACTGGGTGATTATCTCGGTGCTCTGTTTGCCCTTGTCTCCAGCTTATTTGAAGGCGGCCTTTCATATTATCCACCATTCGGTAGAATACGCATCGCCATTTCCGCGGCTTTCTTATCACGGTTAGAGAATGGAATGACGGAGCCGACGGAGAGAAGGGTTCCGGCGATTGAAACTGCCGCTGCAACAGAGTTCTTTACTACTTTTGCTGGGTCGAGAATGCCAGCGTCCTGCATGTTTACTGTTTCTCCCTTGAGAACATCAAAACCTATATCGCCGCCTATGTCAGGCAGTTCATACCCTCCATTCCGGGCTATTCGACGAGCGGGAGCCTTTAATGCTACCCCAAGAAGTCCGGGAATGCCCTCAGACGCGTTCCAGAGGGCTAACCCGCCTCCTGATACGAATCCTCCCTCAATTGCCAATTTACAGGCTCCGGCGGCGTCTATGAGTTTTGCTCGTTTGTAGGAGAGTTCTACTGCGCTCCGGGCGCCGGCTTTGATGACGGCTGCTTTTGTAGAAAGCCACCCTATACGCGTTTTTAGATTTTCGTCCTGCACGGATTCTGCTTTGAGTTTCGCGATATGAGAGGTAACGTCTAAAGAAAAAGCGGTTCCGAATAAACGAGTCTCGTCTTTTGTAACAATTACCTTTTCGCATTTGCCGAGTTGTTTCATCTCGAAATATTTCAAGGAAGTGACGAGTTCGGCGCCCGTAAGAATACAGGCATCTTCATATATCCATGAATCAAATAGAGAAGGAACAATAATCGGGATAGTCTTGAGAGAGCCGGCAAGGTGCAGTTTTGCCATCGCGTCTGCAATATCCGAATCAAGTCCTTTGCAAAGGATTACCAAGACATTCGGATTTTGCGAAGAGATTCTCTGAAGTATTTTGTCGAATTGTTTTATGTCTTTTATCTCCTGGTTGGTAATAAAAAACGTGGGAGTCTGATATACGGCACGACCGGGTTCAGTCGTAGGATATTGACCTATGAAACCGGCCTGGAGTCGAATACCGTCGGTTACTTCATACCGTGTCTCACTTGAGTATGAATTTTCGAGTTCAATGAGGCCGTCGTTACCTATATCTTTGAAAATTGAAGCAAACATGGAGCCTATTTCCTTGCTGTTTGAAGAAGTATATGCAATGCGCTCCAGATCTCCTTCAGCAAGCGGAAGTGTTTGTGCGTCGATGCCTTCAAGGATAACGGGGAGTGTCGCTTCGAGTTCGCGCTTCACTGCGGTCCCGCGGCGTTTTTGTTTCAATGCTTCTCGAAGAATAGCGTCGGCAATTGTAACGGCGGTAGTAGTTCCGTCTTGAGATTCCTTATCGCTTTGCATGGCGACTTCGGCCATAACGGATGCTCCGAGGTTCTCATAATCATCGTCGAGTTTAATTCTTTCCGCCACCTTGCGCCCGTCGTCCACAATTGAGTGAAACGGCCGTTCAATATTCTCTAGAAGAGCCGAGGAACCGAGAGCGCCGAGTGTCGGCATTACTCGTTCGGAAACATAAAACGCTCCTTTGATTGCTTTATTTACCTCCGAATTCGCGCTTGAACGCGGCATCGCTTGGCTGAAGGATTTCCCGACGGTGGTAGTCGAGATAGGTCCTACTGGGAGCGAGTCGGTGGAAGAATTGGAGATCTCCGCACCACAGACATTGTTCGGCGACTCCGCGCTCGTAAATCCGTTTGATTCGGTAATTGTGGAGTCTTCCGGCGGGACAGAGGGAATATTGGTATCTTGCGTCATATTTTTTCATTATGTGTAATCTTACCGGTAACAAAAGCAACATCCTCACGAACTGTCCAGTATTCTTGCCCTTCTATTTCAGGGGTAACTTCCGCTCCCCATCGTAGAAAGGTGATTTTGTCTCCGGATTTGAAGAAGGTAGACGTACCGGGATTTATAACAGTCCCTGATTCTTGATTATCACCATGCGCGGCAAGGAGCAAACCTTTTTCTTTATCTGGTTGGAAATGAATACGCCCCGGGTATGGTTCAAACATACGGTATTTTTTGTTCTAAAATATCTTCTTCATCTGTTAAATCGACAAAAACAACCCCATTGTCTGATTTCTTCAATTCCTTTTCTTTTTTCTTAAAGAAGATCATTTTTTTGAATGGGGGAAATCGCACCGATCTTCTCTTTGTCTACTATCTGCAATATAGCATGAATCTTAAACGAACCGTCGGTTTGCGGAATGAACTGGGGATAACACAGGAAATCACAATTATATTTTATTGTTAATTCCAAACACTCTTTCTTAAAAGCTTCGATTCGTTCGGATGGTTCCATAAAGGAATAATAGCAGATTAACCCTGATATGTCGGTAATGTGCCCAGTAGTCTCATGCAGTCCATTATCGCACGGTCTTGCGGATAGGGTGTGCGGGCTTTTTTCTCCAATGCTTTGTATCGTTCCATACCGAGTTGTTTTATCTTGAAGTCTCTATAATCACCCTGTTTTTCTTTTTCCCAGAAATACTTGTGACAAGGCATCCAACACACCGCATCGTTGTTATCCGGATTAAAACGTGTTCCTTTGTGCTGGCGCGCCCAGAAATGAGAACAGGTTAATGGATTCTCGGCGGTCATAGGTTTGCCGCAGCGTTGACATTTTCCGTCTCGCTTCCGGATATACAGAGAAAACTCTTTGTCGCATTTATCCAAAGACCACAGACGCGGTTTTTCTCTTTTCTTTCCTCCGGTCATAGCAGCGTATGCAGTGCTCTATTCCCGATTTATTCTTTTCTCGTAGCATGTTTCGCACTCAAACTTACCAGTCACAGGATTCGCGTAGGAGGATCCTTTTTCGATTTTCCCGCATTGTCCGCAAGGGAATCTCATACAGGGAATAATATCATGGCAAAATTGGATATTTGAGATTATCCCCACCTCCACGCTCCTTTACGCGCTTCTGTTTGGCGATTTTGAGGGCTTTTTCCCTTAATTCCTTTGTAAGCTGGTTAAGAATGACGTATTTCATAGGTTAAAGCGTGATTTATAGGTTTTTGCGTCTTTTCGCATTTGGATGATGTTTCCAATAGGGACTGCTTCAGGGAACTTCCGGTGAGCCGATTCCATGGCTCGGGTACCGTCAAGTAAAACGGCGTAGGTGAGTTTTCGGTCTTCCTTCAATTCTTTCTTCAATACTTCCTTGAAACTATCCATAAGTGTTATTTAATGTTGATGCGTTGCGTTGCACCCCTTAGAGAAAGGGGTGCGTGCAACGTATCGCAATCACAATACGTTGCAACGCGTTGCAAGGGTTTTTGCAACGTATTTTCATAGCGTATTTATTGAGTATTTTACTTGCTTCCCATCCTTAACCGCATTGACCCGTTGCTTTAATGACGAAGTGAGGATTCTCCATACCGTTGTCCTGTCTTTACCCAGCATTTGAGCCATTTGTGAGGCACTGAGGCTCTCATTTTCCCTCAAAAGACGGATAATTTCGTTCTCAATAATTCCATTTTCTTCATGCAACGCGTTCTCAAGAGTGATTGCAGGTATTCGATTTTCCTCCCCAAACTCCTCCAATGCGAGGGAATCAAAGGATATTTTGTAGTAAAATGGCTCTTGGTAGGGGAGATTGCTTCTTTTTTGGATGGTAGCCCGTATAAGCTTCATGGATGATTCTTCGGATTCGGTTTCAAGCCTCCACGCGACCCTTGATCGGGCTTTCCAATACATGGAGCCATAGAAGGCGGCTCCATTATTCAATATGTTCTTAGGTTCATGATGCAGTATAAGTTTTGTAACCGGCACTTCTTCAAGGGCGTTGAAAAAATCAAGGACTTTTTGTTCATCGGAAGGACTCCCACCGGTAGCATCTCCGCCGGCGTCGATGATAATTAGGTTTGTCCTTTCAGAAATGACCATGTGTTTAATAATGTTTACGTTGTCCGCAAACGACCCCATGGGCTTGTAGTATCGTGCTGATGGTGCAACATCCTTAAACTCAACCTTTAATCCTTTGCATATTTTGTGCAATCGGGAAGCATAGGCATCTTGAGAATCTTCATAATCGATATACAAACTCCTATTTCCTCCCGAACATTCGTAGTTAAGAAACGGTTGGCCTGTTATAAGGGAAACGGCCATCCGGAGCGCGAAGAAACTTTTACCAACTTCTGAAGACGCGAAAACAAGATTTGAGGAGTCCTTTTGTAGAAATGGTTTTAATAGGAAATCAGGTTCAGTGAATTGAATATCTGATACATCTGCTGATTTCTGTTCCCTTTCAATTTTATCGCTCAATTCCGCTATAAACCCGTTTAGTATGCGTTCCCAGTTATATCCATCCTTTTCTCGTTTGCCGCCAAAAGCATTATTAAGAGAACTGACCAGATTTTTTATTGCACTGTTTGATCGCAAATCAATCCGGTATCGAAAAGGAGCCGATACTTGGCTTTGTTCCGGTACATCTATTTCGATAACACACTCAAGAGAACGACGTGAAGGACGTAACTCGTTTACAAATAATCCTATTGCTCCGTGTTCAACCGCAACGGTTCCGGCATACCCTCCTTCACATGAAACAACTTGGGTAAAATACTTTAATTTTGGGGAAGACTCTGGCTGAAGCGGCGATAGGATGGATTCATTCATATACTAAATACCACCCACGCTCTGCTGGAGACGCGGGGGGTGGTTAATATATGAGTAAATCCAGCAGAATCCATATTTGAATCATACCATCCTAATTTCACGCATACTTCACTTATCCACATCTCTCTTTCTGTGTTTCTCGCATACGGTGTAATAGATCAACCCGTTCTTCCGGGAGTGTGTTTTTACGGAACAATGATTCTGGCAGTTTTCAATGGAGCATTTGTTCATACAAAGCATTTGTTCATACAATCCGTACAATCTGCCGCATCTTCACAACGCGTCCATTTTCCCAGACCGGTTCGTATTCGTATATCTTCTTCCTGTGCGCGTCCTTGATTGAATACCACGCCAATCCTTTTTCATCGTATGAGACATCAAGCATAGCGTTCGGTTCCCGTGCCGCGTCTTGCAATCGGTTCCGGATTGCTTTCGGTGAAGCGTAGGTACCTTTGCTCGAACGAAATAACATCTTCTCCAACTCTGCCGCGACGTGCTTCGACGGATTGTTTTTTAGAAACTCTACGATGTTATCGGTTGTGCTTTTCATAATGTTGGCGCGCAATTTTATTTAACTCAACGCCGTGCATTACTATTTCAATCGCGTTTCTAACCGCTTGCGCCTCGGTACTTTTATTTTTTCGAGCGATTTTTCTTATAAAATCTTTATGTTCTCGTTTCATGCGCACCAATAGAATCTCCGGATATATTTTCTCCATGCAAAAAACATACCATATATGCAGCGATATTGCAATTCTAGTTTTCTGATAACTTTGGGATATGTCTTTCACAAAAATCATGATAGACAATACCTTGTCTGTTTACTTTCTTTACTTTTCTTTTATTATAACATCCATCGAAAGTACATCGCAATTGTTCTGGGTATTCACTCCTTTTCATTCCCTTTATATCTTTTCTTGCGAAACTTGATTTGTGTTCTGGCCGATTGAAATGACACTGATGACACAGTGTAATCAATCCTTTGATTTTCTTAGTACTATCATATTCCTTGCTCTTTTTGCCACATAGGCCATTTAGATGGTGTACATCAAATTGGCGTTTACCCTCTTTCCATTTCCTACCGCAGTCTTGACAAGTAAAATTATCTCGGACACGAACCATATATCTCGCTCTTTCTCTTCCTTTTGCCCTCCACTCAGGAAGGCCATAGAATATGCCTGTTTTCATCTCACTACTATACCACAGGGGTGTGAAATAGTTATCCACAGAGCACCTTATTGGTTCTTGACAGCGATATCGGGAGGGAGTATCCTATACTCAGATAAGAACGACGACAGCAATGAAGTTTCGGCTTCGCTGTTCGTTAGAAATTATCGGTCGTCTGCGGAAGCGGACGCGAGGAAGTAGTTGTACCCGCTTCTTCCCGCCTGCTCCGGCAGGATTAAAAGCTAATCCATTCCGTTCTGGCCGTTCGTGATTAGCGGCGGTCAGAGCAGAGTGAAAACAATTATGCAAAACAACACGCCGTTTGAAGAAGATATGGGATATCAACAATCAGTACCAATTAATATCGCGAAAGAAATTGCCACATTTGTGCTCATGCTCGTATCGGTCATCTTTATAAGTCTCGTAATCATTGCTCTTCATGGCTAAGAAAAACGCACAGGTCGCAGTTACCTTACAAGAAATGGCACGCTCGGAAGTGCAGCCGGCTGTTCAAGATTATTCCATCGAATCGTTTATCGAGAAAGCAATCAGTACCGGCGCATCCATCGATACGCTTTACAGTCTCTACGCGCTCAAGGAGAAAGTTGACGCGGCTAACGCGAAGAAATCATACATCGAGGCTGTCTCAGGTTTCCAAAAAGATTGTCCGATCATCGAGAAGACAAAGAAAGTGATGAACAAGGATGGTCGCTCTATTCGCTACCAGTTTGCGCCACTTGATTCAATCATTGAGCAAACCAAAGTGGCACTTGCAGCGCACGGTCTTTCATATCGTTGGGAAGTAAAAGACTCAGACCGAGGCGTTGAAGTAACGTGTATTGTTACACATAGTTTCGGGCATCAAGAATCGAGTACTTTCACGATTCCAATAGATGAGGAAGGATATATGACTGCCCCACAGAAAAAAGCATCCGCACTCACTTTTGCTAAGCGGTACTCATTCACGAACGTGCTCGGCATCGCTACGGGAGATGAAGACGATGACGCGACGACTGCGAAAAAAGAAGCTGATGCGAAAGACCCGAAAGCAAAAATCGTACTCCGGCTCCGCACTCTCGGAGAAAAAACCGACACGAAAGAAAATATCGAGGAAGCGGTAAAACGCCTGACAACTCTTGCTCTCGTACCGGATGACTTCAGCGAAATCATTACCAGACTTGAAGTAATTATCAGCGACCGTAATGAAGCAAGCATATGAAACAGATTATATTTACCAATGAGCAGGAATGGCTTGATGCGCGTCGTGGTCGTATAACCGGAACTCGCGCTGGCGGTCTGTTCTCCAAACGCGACGGTACGCCGCTCAAAGGATTCTACGAAATCATCGCCGAGCGCGTTGCTATTCCCCGTGATGACGAAAATCGCATGGATCGAGGAAAAAGACTTGAAGTCGAGGCGATAGAACGGTTCGAGGCTGAAACTGGAAAGAAAGTAAATAAAGAGCTGATTCTCTGTGTCCGTGAAGATAATGAAAACATCGCTTATTCGCCGGATGGTCTTATCGGCCAAACAGCCGACGTTGAGGTAAAGTGCTTGAACTCGGCCGCGCATATCGAAGCGTATCTCACGAAGGAAGTACCGAAAGAATATGAAGCGCAGATTGTTCAAGGATTCGTGGTCAACGATAAACTCAAAATGCGCTATATGGTCTTTTATGACCCAACGATGCCAAAAGATTTCTTCTATCTCACGCTCAATCGTAAAGATTATGAAGAAGATATAAAAGTATTCTTGGCACTTGAACGCCGCGCGCTTGAACAGATAGAAAAGATTGCGACCGACCTTACCTTCTAACATGAAGCCGCAATCAATCCCCACACACCTAACGCAGGACTTCTCCGCGAAGATTGTCGGTGGCAAGTTGATTCCTACATATCCCGCCGATCTCCGCGCCTTTCTTGCAAAATGTGGAGAAGGCACCACTGTATCTCTTCAAGTTAGTGAAAGGAAACCGCGCCGCACGGAACGCCAGAATCGCGCTATACACCTGTTCTTTACGCAACTCGCCGATGCGCTCAACGAGGCTGGGTATTCCGTACAGAAAATCCTCTCAAAGAAAATGGACATCGACTGGAATCCCGACTATGTAAAAGAGTTACTGTGGCGTCCGGCGCAAAAAGCAATCGTGCATAAAAAAAGTACAACCGAACTTCGACGCGGAGAGGAAATTGACCTAATATATGACCATCTCGTTCGCCATCTCGGGGAAGAGTTTACGTTAGAAGTGCCAGAATTCCCTCATTATGAAAATGGCGAATACGAGCGCATAACTTCTAACGTATGAAATCCTACTACAACCCCGTCGCTTCCACCCTCGATCTCGTTAACCGCGAAGGGTGGCGCGATTGGGGATGCTCCTTCGAGGAGGAACTTCGCATGGAAATGCGGGTCCGAGAAGAGAAGAATCCTAGTATACTTGAGAGATTGACAGCGTTCGTTCATCAACTTATTCCTTAATGTTACCACAATGAAACAACAGATCATTATCGCCGGTGCTGTTATAATCATAGCGACTTTATTCGCATGGCAAATCATCTACCAAATCAATCAGCATATCGACTCAACCTTCGCCGGTGCACAGTTCAACACCGCTATCTCCGCGCACTGCGAAGCTCTTACGGGCAGTCCGAAGTGGGGCACGCAGTTTCAGTCGGCAACTTCGACCGTGGGACTTATCGGGTGCCTAAATAAATAATTATGAAAACAATCACTCTCACCGCTCCCGCAAAGGCTACAAAGGATTGTTTTACCGACTTCTATCGAGATCCGAGTCTCGACACGTTGCTCCCCAAAGAACAGCCCGCACAATCTGGAGACATCACCACCATCAAGCTAAACAAAGAGCAGACCTTCCTCGAAATGGCGCAGGAATATCTGGGCACGACCGACCCGAAGAAAATCGAGAAGCACTGTCTCACTCTTCCAATGGTCGAAAAGATAATCGCCGAATATCCAAATGAACTGCACACGAACGGTCGGCTAAACTTTTTCTTTGTGAAAAGTAAGGACGGCGTCTCGGTCGTCGACGCGGCTCGCGGTTACCAGAGATGGGGCGCGGTCGTCTACAGGCTTAAGGATTCCTATCACTGGCGCGTCGGAGATATATTCCTCGTCCGGAACTTGGGGCACTCTGAATCTTCCGATTCTTTGTCCCTCGAATCCCGCGTTGCAGAACTCGAAGCGTGGCGAGAAAGAATGGCGAAATGGCTTAATAAAATTGACGATATACAATCATGAAAACACTCTCCGACCTCATCGCGGAAAAGAAACTCGACTGGGTGAACCCCGACATCGAAAAGCACTTCACCGCTACCGCAGTCCCAGAAGACACGGAATACAAGCTCTTCCACTTCGACCGAGACATCTCATCGAAAGACGCGATAGAAGAAATCAAGCACGCCGGATGGCGTGCAGCGAACATCAGCGAACTCCTTTCGTGGTGTGACTGGAATTGGAAGGATTTGGTCGTTGCTCTCGGCTCGGTCGCGGAAGTCCGTGGCGACCGGAGCGTGCCTGTACTCTACGAGGACGACTCCGAGCGGTTCCTCTACCTCGATTGGTTCGGCGGCTACTGGGCTGCGCGCTATCGGTTCCTCGCCGTTCGCAACTCTAGGGTACCTGGAACCTCAGACTCTAGTCCCTCGGACTCTTTGACCCTTGAACTCGAAGAGGCGATACGGAAGTGCAAAGCGGCCGGTTATCAGGTAATTAAGATGTTATGACCACTCTACAACAAATCCAGTCCGAGACAGCAATGGAGTTTGAGAAAAGGTTTGTTGAATATAACAGTAGTGGGGAAAGACAAATCGTTCAGTTTAAGCCGTGGTATAACGGGCACACCGATGAGTGGGAGCATCCCGATGTCGTTGACGAAATAAAAATTCTCCTCCTCTCCGCCCAAGAAAAGAGCTACCGCGCGGCGGTGGAGAGCATAAGAAAAATTGCAGTCGAAATGAGGGATGTATTCGACGTGGACGAAACTGGCGATATAAAAGAAGATGCGATACGAATGAGGGAGCGGACAGCGTATCAGACCGCCCTCTCCAACCTCATCGCCGAACTTACCAAAGCACTAACGGATATAAAATGAACCGAGAAATAAAGTTTAGGGCATGGGATGGCGACACATTACGAGACTGTGAAGAAATTATTAGAAATGGATGGTCTCCTCTAACAACAAAAGAATACAATGGAAACAAAATAATATGGATGCAATTTACCGGTCTCAAAGACAAAAATGGGAAGGAGATATACGAAGGTGATTTATTACACATTGTGATAGATGATGATGAGTGTGTGCGCGAAATAAAGTATTATGGTGATAAAGAATATCCGGCGTTCGATGTAGATGAAATCCCGTGGCTTGGAAATGAATCCAACTATCTATCCTCTATATCGAACCTCGGAACTATGGAAATCATCGGCAATATTTACGAGAATCCTGAACTCTTAAAACCATGAAAAAGATAATTAAAGCGTGGGCGGTTATTGCAAAAGATGATGGATTTCTACCAGACCTTACTCATCCTGCCATTGGAGCTTTCTATCATGTATGTTCAAAAAAAGGTTCAGCCGATTCCTTCGTCAATCGCGCTAATAAAGAATCTGGTAGCAATTATTGGATGGTCGTCCCCTGTGAAATCACTTACGAGATTAAAAAGCGCACCTCCCGAGAGGAGAAATGAATATGAACCCAATCCATGTAATCGAATGGGGAGTCGCGGTAGCAATCTGGATATTCATCTTTAATAATCTACTAACCTAACCCGAACGACACGCGCGGAATAGACGGCCTTAATAAATAAAACAACAACATGCACTATCGAAATGGACGTGAAGCAAAGAATGGGGATGTAATCGTGAGTTTAAACGGCGGCAAAGTCTCTGCGGTTGGTGTTCTTTATAACGCTACCGCAGGAAATGATTACTGCAATGGCAGTTTGGCTCCTATTCAAAATATGCGCGAAGGAGCTTGTATGGTGGATGCGCTTCATATAGAGGACATAGAAGCGATGCTTGTAGAGAAAGGACTCGACAAACGCCCTGAAGGAAAATGAAACGTAAAAGACAACGAGCATACGGACGCGATTCGCAAGGCCGGATACTGCCGCTCAAGCGTAAAAAGGATTGGGTAAGTCGCGCACTGAAAGCGTCTAAGAAAAAGGAAATGCAGCAAGACGCATTGAGAGCCGCTGAAATAGTGCGAGAACTTGCTGATATATTCAATAAATATAAGAAGTTATGAGCGCATCCAACTTCATCCGAATACGTCGAGCCAGTACTGGATATTTCCTAGTCGAAGATGTTGATTACGAGTCGGGGCTTATGAACCTCCACATCGGCGAAGCGCCCTCTTCACTGGAAGCTCTCGAAATGGCCGAGGACTACATGTGCGACCCCGACAACGAGGTCGAGTATGGGATACGGTATAGTAAGGGGTAGGGTATAATGTACCAAGACGAGGAACATTCCGTTCTGCGGTGGTCGTGAGTTCACGAGTCCCGATAAGGTAAGCTCGGAATCTCAACGCCATTAGAAAAATTACGGGCGCGGCACGTTCGACCGTTCGGTTGTATGGAGTCCGCAAACTGTAGGTATTGCCCGTGTACCGATGTGTGGCAGACCTTTCGGAGTCGATGCATCGATCAGCCGAAGGCCGCAGAGCAGAGTGTTTCTCAAAAAGGAGGTCTTTATGAAACAATGCTTGATCTGCAACAAGCTTACGGACACCCCGTATGCTTCATTCCGCGAAGGAGTGATATGCAAACGAGATTGTCTCGTGAAGTACATTGAAGTCCGGCGCAAGCGATTTGAGCCGGCGCCGGTGAAGAAGAAATGAAACAAGCCGCCCGATTTGGGCGGCTAATTTTGTGCAGTCATTTTTCATCATCCTTTGTTCTCAGTTGAAGGGCTGGTCCTATCCTGTCGATGTGCCGGAAGTAGCACTTGCTGTGAACGTAGACGGGTTCCCCGTACTCGTTCAGCAAGACTACGTATGGCGTACCGACGACCACATTGAAGGGACAGAATGGGCATTGCGAACCTTTTGGAGGGATTGTAGCCATGTCACGTCCTCCCGTCGCACGTGAAGCGTAGTACGACTATGTACGCGTTTCCTTTCTTTATCAGTCCGCTTTCCTTGTCGCGGAGCGTTGCGCCGATGCAATGCTGTGCCGGCGGATTAACGAGAAATACATACTGTTCGATGAACGGCTGGCCGGGAAATACCGCTGCGTTCAGTATCCCCACCCCCATCAGAAAGAACGTCATCACGATTACAAATAACACGGCGATAAATGCTTTCATGTATCACCTCCTTTCATAAACTCCTCATGTAGTATACGTGAAGATTATGCACCTCAAGAACTTGTGCACAGTGTAAAAATGCTATGATGGTGGAAGGCCGTCCCTTCCCGAGTATCACATGCTCATGGCGCATAATGAGGAAGCTGATAATACTCCTTTTTCGCTCGGGACAAAATACAGCCGCCTAGATTCGAGGGCGGCTGCGGCCGTTACATGAAGAGCCGTTTATAACAAACCCAATAGTGCGCTTCACCTTTTGAAAACTCTTTGGCCATAAAGTCCAAGCTGAAAGTCGGGTCAAAGGATTGTTCTTTTGTAAAACCCCATGATTTTACATGAAGCTGTGCAATACCATAATCCCCTGTTTTTGAAATAGCATGCGTATCCCAGTTCGACTCACACCCGATAGTATCGAGAAGGCGATCTGTCATACGCTCTCCGAGACCGTACTTGTCGGCATCCGAGCGTGCCATTTCTTGTAAGGTAGAGGTGGAGAATTCTGCCGGCGGTAAGGGTGGTATGGATAACACTGACAGGTTTTGAAGCCCGAAGGTGAGAGACAATACCAGAAATAATGGCATGGCGTCGTGATGCCATGTTGGTAAAAGGGTTAGCCCTTCCTGCCGAGAGAATTAACCGTCGAATGGATACCGAGTACGCCGAGCGCAATACCGATAAGGGACACTTCCGAACCTGCCGGAAGGACATTAACAACGCCACCGACTATCGCAACCGCAAGCATACCGACTCCGATAACGACCGCCCAATTTATATTGTTTGTAGTCATAGATTTATAGTCTAGCATGGAATAAAGTACCTTGTAACCGAGTTGTGGATAGCGAAATAATTGACCCAGTTCTCGATTGTGCTGTAATTTTCACGGAATTGTCCTAAATAAGCGGCGCGGCTATCGTTTGAAGCAATGCCGTGCTTCATCACAACCCCAACATGTGCATACTCAGTCGGTTGCCGGTCTGCCCTGCAAGCCGTGATTATTGCCCCCGGTACGGGCGTTTGAGTTTCTTTGAAACCATTTGCAATCATCCAATCGATAAGCCCCCAGACCGTAGGAATGCCCCTTGAGGGCACAGGATAGCCTACGTTGAGCAGAATAGTACTAACCGCCTCCGCACACCCTGTCTCGGGATTAACGGCTGTATTGAGCGTTAAATGCCTTCCAAGGTTCGCTACGGCCTCTGTATACACCTTGAGGGCTGAACTCTCGTCTGAGGGCAAAGGAGCTGCCGGCGATGGCGTACTTGCCGGGTTGTACGGCACGGGAGGGACGGTATCGAGATTGTCTGTACTGGCCATATCCCACGATAATACCGTCGCCAGATATGAAATGAAAGTTTCTATATATTTATTCATATCTTTTCCATCTACCCTTCCCCATATATGTATCAGTAGTTTTATGACATGGAACACATAATGTTCGTCCGTTATCTATCGTAAAACGCAGTTCTGGGAAATAAGCAAATGGTTTTATATGGTCTGCATTTAAGATGACCTTAACTTTCTTACTACTTCGTATACCACACCATACACATGTCCAGTTATCTCGTTCAAAGACTGCTTGACGCCACAGTTTATATTCTGAAGAGTTTCTTATTTTTATATTCTCTGATGTAACGCCGCCTTTCCAAAAAGGACAGTTACTTCCTGCTAGTACCAGCTTGCCATTACATGGCTGGCATAGTTTAGCTTTGTAAGCTACCAACTGCTTTCCGCATTCGGCACAATTAGGTTTTCCTCTTTTCCAATTACTACTTCCCTTCCCCTTGAACATCTCTCCTCGTTTGATACTAGCGCATTTAATCGAACATGTTTCTTGCTTGTTTGTCGAGTATACTTTAAATAAGTCCCCACAAATGATACATGTTCTATCTATTTTCCCTCCTATCCAGTTAGGATGTTTTGCTCCCTTAAGAGATTCACTAATTTTCTTGCTATGCTCTGCTGTAAATTTTCTTCCAATATGTGCTTTACTAAGTTTCTCCTTGACCTCTGGAGATTGTTTGTGTCCTTTCTTAAAAGTGGTTGAACTTCTCATATCCTAAGTTATCACTAGTTTAGCGATCATAAAAGAGCTTGAACGCCAGCCACACTATCGAGAAGGCGATAACGAGAAGAGTGATGTACGCGTAGCCGTTCATGTTGGGTATACCCACTCTACACCACCCCAAGTGGGGCGATTCTTAATCTTTTTGAGCCAATAAGCGGCATCTATTTCCACTGTCTCATTGAGAGATTTGTAATTCTGTAAATGTCCAATTAGTCTGTGGCAATTCGATTCCATTCCTTCGCATAAAACTATAAGATTTTGAGGATTGAGTTCAAGATCGGGTTGGGTTGCAAAACTTTTTTTATGGTGGACTTGTAGGTATTTATCCCGTCCACAAGCCTCACATGTAGGATGGGTTTTAAGAAAGTTCGCCCGCACTGTCGGCCATTCATTTGAACGAGCCGCACCAAAAGTTCTGTTCTCAAAGAGACTTTTGAAGCGAAGCCAGAAAGTATAAAAAAGTTCAATCATATTGTTTTTTCTTAGAACGTCCACCGTATGTGGGAGTTTTTATGTGACATGGAACACAAAGAGTACGACCATTTAATATTTCAAATCGTAAATCGGGATATAAAGCAAATGGGAGTTCATGATCCGCTTGGAGTTTTCCACCCCGTTGCCCACATGCTTGACAAGTATAATCGTCCCGTTGATAAACATGTCTTCGCCATTCTTTATATTGCCATGAAGTTCGTATTTTTTTATCTGGATATTTAGGATTTCCATTCCAATTTGGATGTTTTTCACCCTGCATATCGGGGCGTTTCTTTCCTTTCCAATAACTAAGATTACCCTTATGACTTTCACTCAATCGTTTTCGAGTCTCAGGAGAAAATTTGCGTCCTCGCTGCCATTCTGCAAAATCAGGACGCTTTTTCCCAAGCCAATATCTGATCGGATTTTTCTTACGAGCGCAAGATACACAAAGTCCAGTAGAATTAGTCCGTCCTAATGGGGATTTTTCACATCCAGTACAGGTACCAAGATAAAATAAATACTTACTTCCTCTTTTTTTATGTGGATATACGCCTGTGGCCATATACACATTATATATCAAAAATTTGCCGAATAAGAGCCAGAAAACGCTCCCATGAGAATAATTCAGTTGGAGTCGAACCAACATTTTTTTGAAGGCGATATTGCATAGCTTCTGAAAAAATATAATCACCCCTTAAATGTTTGATATTTTGTTCGTAACTGTCAAATGCAACAAAAACTATTCCATTTGGTTTCGTAGTATCCTCATAATAGCCGATAATGATAAACCAATGGCACGCCTGTGTTCCAAGTGGGCTGTAATAAAGACCATTGTTGTCTTGCGACCAGGCATACCCAGCGACTCCGATAGGAGAAATTTTAAGTCCTGCTTTGATAGAAGCAACGTCGGTTCCTATCCAACGAAATTGAAGGTTGTACTCGGCGATGAACTCCAATGCCTTTATATAGAGAGATTGCGGCGGTATGGCATAAAAAGCAGCCCACGTCGTGAGGTCGGCAGTGTTTGGCCAATAAGTGTCTAAGACGATTCCTTTCTCTTGCCATGCGGTCATCACGGCTGCTGGGTTGTTTCCTGTTGGAGTAGTTCCTGATGCGTATGCAAGCCAACGTGCTGACCACTTCCGTGTATCTCCAAAGAGAGCGTTTTGCAGTGTTTCTTCCGCGTCGCGCGAGCCGAATGAAGTACACGCTTCAGACTCTACTCCTCGGTTCTGCTGTACGTTTTGCGCGGGCGCGTAGTTCAACCATTGGCCGTCTGGACGTGTTACAGCCCACACATCCCCTAGTTTCGCCTTATGCTCGGGCAAGTGTTCCTTAAACTGATACCCCGTGGAGATTTTTTGGTCCATATCAAGGGTGGTTAATAAGCAAATATCCTATAGGAATTATAACAAGACTCATGATAGTTAATCCTCCGAGAATAAACCCGCGCCACACTTCGAGCGACCTTACACGGCCGTTTGTATGACGCACCTCTTTCAAAATCATGTCGAGTTTGTCGTTGATAGACAATCTGTAGGTCGTTTCCTCCGGAGAAAGATGGTCGGTCATGTTAATACGCAAAGTTAGTACTATCTTGACAAGTAAGACCGATTGGTACGCTTCCCATTGGAGTACTGGGAAGAATTACCACCGATGTAGGCGTTGAACTTGCATAGACTGCCGTTGTTGTAGCAACTCCATACTCAAGCGTTGCCATGCATACCGGTGTCGTGCTCCATGTGTTTGCGAAGTTTACAGTTATTGAAGCGGCAGCTGCCGTTGTTTTAACAAGCATGGTGCGGTCATCACCATTTACTGATGTACAACCAGTTCCACATGCGGGAGTTATACCTCCTGTTATAATATGGCCTGCCGAATCAATTGTCATTGACGGAGCTATTTTCAATGTATATTGGATTATGACTACTCCATTCGTGCCGCCTGTTCCTGCGGCTGTTTGTCCAACACCGTATGTTGCAGAAAGAGTACCGCCGCCAGTTCCGCCAGCTGCACCGCCGCCGGCACCACCTCCCGTACCACCTCCGTTCCCTGCACCACCCGCTCCGCCTGTAGTACCAGAAGCATTTCCACCGGCAACATTACCACCGCCGCCGCCAGCAGCGGTTGTTATACCAGTTGCACCACCACCGCCGCCGCCTGACTGATTTACCGTACCGCCAGAACCTATACCGCCACCGCCGCCGCCGCCGTTGCCGCTTGTAGCTCCATCGGCGCCACCACCTCCAGCATTTGCCGCACCACCATCGTGTTGTGCACCTCCTAGATTCCCGTTACCGCCATTGCCGCCGCTTCCCGTATCTGCACCGCCGCCGCCGCCGCCGCAATTGCTTCCTCCATTCCCTCCCGTTACCCCACTTACGTTTGAGCCTGCGGCCGTACTACCACCACCGCCGCCGCCGCCATAACTTGTTGTATCTCCGTTACCGCCATTGTAGTATCCAGTACCTCCAGTTGCCGAATTATTAACCCCATGGCCGATAACGATAGCATACGCGATACCACCGTCTGCCGACGTAAGTGTCGTACATGCAATACCACCAC
>VFSW01006387.1_pt1 | contig 17347 bp, 19 predicted proteins | sample 5358111 | NCBI WGS metagenome assembly VFSW01 (sample SAMN11554181, study PRJNA540505) | mine drainage metagenome | isolation source: sediment from site ElyBrook_90M | place: USA: Ely Copper Mine, Vershire, VT | collected 2017
AGCTCGCGGGGTGTTGATCGCTGTGATCGAGTACTGCGAGTAGGGAATCACTCCGCCTCGGATGAGTATCAGTCTTTCGTCACAGGGGGTCTCGGACCCAGTAAAGGTGCCGTTGGACCCGATTGACCCACGAAACTCGTTCGTTACCGTGGTATTGGCACCTCGAGACCGACGTGTCGCGAGTGAGAGTTTCATAGTGTCCCAGAAGAAAGAGCTGACATGAAAATAGGGATCATTGGTGCAGGCAATATCGGAGGAAATTTGACGCGTCGTTTGACCCACCTGGGACACGAAGTGGCGGTAGCGAACTCGCGCGGTCCAGAGACCCTCTCCGAACTCGTTCAGCAGACCGGCGCCCGAGTCGTCAGCACTTCGCAGGCGGCGAGTGGAGCGGACCTAGTGATCGTGGCGATACCGGAGAAGAGTGTCCCCACCCTGCCCAAGGGCTTCTTGACTGGGGCACAACTGGGAGTCGTGGTGATTGACACTGGGAATTACTACCCCCAACAACGCGATGGGCGCATTGACGCCATCGAAGACGGTATGACGGAAAGTCGATGGGTTTCCCAGGAGATTGGCCACCCCGTGGTGAAGGTGTTCAACGGCATCTATGCGGCGAACCTCCTCGAACGCGCGCGTCCGGTAGGCGCAAGTGATCGAATGGCGCTCCCGGTGGCCGGCGACGACCCCGCGGCGAAGAAAGTTGTCATGGATCTGGTAAATTCCCTCGGGTTCGATCCCGTCGACGCTGGAAGCATCGATGACTCGTGGCGCCAACAGCCGGGAACACCGGTCTACGGACTCGAGGCTGACGCTAATGGGGTGCGTCTCGCGCTAGCGGCGGCGCACCAGGTGCGGACAGTGGAATGGCGGGCGTAGTGGCTAGGGGTACGGACTCGGCGAACGGTTGGGGTGCTCCGGATCGCAGCCTTGAGTCGAAATTGGCCTAACTACAAGTGGACGATTCGGGCCAGGACCAGAGCGAGGGCCAGTAGCGGGCCCGCACGACACAGTGTGCGCAGAGCATCTTCCAAGGGTGCGAGAAGTTGTTCCCTGTTGAGGAGAGTCGTGGAGCCGTCGCTATTGCGCAGGTATCCCTCGACGCGCTGCACACGGCGACGAAGATGTCGAGCGGGCGTCGAGAGTTGTTGTTGAAGCAAGGTCAACATCGCACCGAAGCCGGCAGCGATGAAGGCGGCCACGCTGAGCGCGCGGTGCTGGGCGTAGTACGCGGTCAAGATCGGAAATGCACCCCAGCTGAGTACGACCACGGCTCGCGTATGCAGGCGACCGCCGAAGAGCTCCAGGTTGTAACTGAGTGCCGCGAAGAGACCCGTGAGAATGAAGACGAAGAACCAACCTCGCACGACGAGGAGACCCACGACGCCTAAGGCGACTGCTCCACCTAATCCGAGCACAGCGGCGAGTACGAGGTGCCACGACGGAAGCGCCGTGTGTAGCGGGCGCCCGTGGAGTTCATCAAGACTGTGGGCGCCGACGCCTACCGCCAAGAAGAAAGCCGCCAGGGTTGTGAGCAGTCGCACGACGCTTACCGGCCCCTGTAGACACGCACCGACCGTGACGAGGGACAGGTGCAGCAACGTGTATGGAGGGTGCAACACCGTCCACCAGTCGCGGTACGCCCGCCGCCGAAAAAGGCTCGGGGCGGCGTAGTAGGCCGGTGGTGTGTCCGGTGCAGGCGGCGGCGGTATGTCACTCACTGGTCGCGCCGATATCCCGAAATGATGACTCCTCCTCCACGACTCATGGTGCGAACTTCGACGTGGTCGATACCCGCTCGGCGCCAGGCCTCGCGAGTCCAGTCGAGGGAGTAGCGCCGGTAGTGGCGGGTGATAGAGGGTCCCAGGAATCGGCCAGCGTCGAACCAGGAAACGCCGCCCAGGAACAGGCCTCCCGCTGGCAGCATCAATCGGGTGTACATCCACCACGTGAGATGCCACCACCGACTCGGCGGTACGGAAAATTCCAGTGATGCGATTGGTCCACCGGGCTTGACGACTCGCGCCAGATCGCGAAGGGTCTCGGCGGGATCGGCAACATAGCGAAGCAGATAGGTGAAAGTGAGCGCATCAAATGTTGCGTCGCCGAAAGGGAGGTTCTCGGCACGCGCTCGAACGAATGACACCCGCTCATCGAGGGCGTAGCGGGCGATGTCACGACGCCCTTGCGCCAACATGTCCGCACTCAGGTCGACGCCGATAATATGGGCCGACGTCTTTCGTGCGAGTCGTCGGATTACTGCGCCGGGGCCACACGCGACATCCAAGATCAATTGGGGACGCGAGCCGGCCACTCGGTCAACCATCGCGGCGCGCCAGCGAAAGTCTTGGCCGAAGGACAGAACCTCGGCGAGAAGGTTGTAGCGACGCGGTAAACCACGAAAGAGTTCCTGGGAGAACTCGTTGGGGGAATCACGATACGACTGCATCACTCGCCGGCCCAACTTCATACGCGATTACTTTCATCGAAGGGTCGCGCCCGCATCCCCGACGTGGCGTGGGTGTTACTGGTCATCGGCTGCTCCCTTCGGTGGGTGACGATCGGCACTTCACGCGATTCCTATTGGCGACCCTATAGCCGGTTGTTCCCGGTGATGACGTAGGCAAATAGGGTGCGCTGTCCTTGGCGACGTGACAGATGGAACGACGATCGTGGGCGCTCACGAACGTCGAGTTCCATTGCATCCAGTGGTAGGGTCACCTTCAGGACGTCCGGACCGAGCATCCTTCGAACGAGGACAGTGCGTTGCGCTGGAGGGGAGAACGGAACGTTCGCGTCGGCGAGTGAGCAGAAATCGATGCCACTGACGGTGAGTCGGGTGACAATATCAGCCGGTGTGGCACTCGGTCCCGGCTCGCACCGCACGCGCATCGAACGGCGGTGCACCACTATCGACAACGCGACGTAGGTGAATTGACCGGTCCGCCGGCGCCAAAACGATATGTTGCGGCGATGGAGTGAGAGCGCGAGGAATAGGAGACATAGATGTCAATGAAGGACAGGGCAAAGAGTTTGGTGCAGACGTCGCTGGACAAGGTGGAGAGGGCCACGGGCAAGGCGCTCGGCGACGAAGACATGCCAGTGAAGGATCAGGTTGAAGAACTGATGGGTCATTTGAAGAACGTGGCTGATCGGGTGGTCAAATCATCGGGCAAGGCGCTCGGCGACGAGGACATGCCAGTGAAGGATCAGGTTGAAGAACTCAAAGCTCAACTCAAGCATGCCGGCGGTCGAGTGCGCGATGCGTTCAAGAAGGATGGGTAGGCCGCACTCGCCGGACCACTCATGAGGAGTGTGGGCACCTCGCGGAGATGCGGTGGCGCACGTGAAGGTTCGCGAAGAATCGGGGGGCCGAGTGCTCATGTCGCGCGGATGGGTAGTGGCCTAGTTTGAAGATCAGGGGTCGAGTTAGCATTGGTACTGCGAGAGGATAGTGTTCCAATGAAGAAGACCAATGACAGCTACTGCATTGTCTTGCGAGGTAAGAGAGTTGCCGAGCGGTATTACCGTGATAGGCAGGGATGGGTGAAGATCAGCACCAAGGACTTGCTCTTCCGAGCGACGGCAGAGCAAGTCTTGAATCACCTGCTCCCAACGTTAGCCATCGGTGAGCAATTGGACTTGACCGTCGAGGTCGAGCATTACGAGGTTCCGTACTGGACGACATTGACCGAAGATCATTCGTCAAACTAGGCCACTACCCGCGGATGGCGGTTCTTGGTCGTCGTGTAGGGTGTAACCAGGCGAGGAACTGTTCCCGCTAGAGACGCCAGGTTCGGGTCGGACGATCTAGTCGATTGTCGCTCGTTCGGGCTCGACGCCTCCATTTTGATGGAGGTAGTGAGGTATGGAACCATGTTTCGCGTAAACCCGACGCAATGGGGGGCGCAGAATATGGTCAGATTCCGTCGTCAAGTTTTCGGGTGTGACTGCCGCTCAAAGGTGGAACGCCTGTTCGACTCGGGTGTCTGCGACGTCTGGAGTTAGTGACGAATCTGAACGTTGGGCGCGATTGTCATCGCGCGTCGGCCCGCGTCGAGACTCCGAGGGATGCATTTGGGATATGGACAATGCGGTGTCCATTTCGCTGGCCGGCGATCGACGGTGCTGTATTGGTCGCTGGAGTGGTCCACCAGTAGGAATCCGAAAGACCTCGAAATAGGAGTGATATCACTTCGATGTAGATACCAGAGAGAAGTCGCAAGTGAGTAGAAATTCCGTTCGATGGGGTCTCGTGAGTTCGTCACCTCCTACGGCCTGCGGCATTGCCACCTTTACGAGTGCCTTGGGGCAGGCGTTGGAGATTCGTGGCGAAAAGGTGAACCTCGTCCGTGTGCTTCAAGGCGATGATTCACCGGCGTCGTCGCCGCTATCGGTGGTCGCAGAGTTGAGTCCCAACGACATCTCGTCATTACAACTCTCGGCTCAGGCTCTCAATCTCTGCGACGTGGTATTGGTCCAGCACGAGTTCGGTCTCTACGGAGGTCTGGATGGCGATGACGTCGTGGAGCTGATGCGCCAAGTGGAGGTGCCCCGCCTGACGGTGCTCCATACGGTGCTCCCGGCACCGACCGAGCACCAACGAGAGGTAATGAACGACGTTATACGTCTTTCGACCTCCTTGGTGGTGATGACCGACGCCGCGAAGGCAACTCTGCGACGCCACTATCGAATCGGTGGTGTCCCGGTGCGAGTGATCCCCCATGGAGCGGCACTGGGCCTCACGCCGATATCGCTCGATCCTGCTACGAGTCCGATTCTGCTGACGTGGGGACTACTGGGGCCGGGCAAGGGGATTGAATGGATGATCGACGCGATGGTGTTACTACGCACTATGTTCCCACGGCCTCACTACATCGTGGCCGGTCGAACCCATCCCAAGGTCCTTACGTACGAGGGTGATGCCTATCGACATTCACTCGAACGTCGAGTACAGGAGAACGACGTCAGCGACATGGTCTATTTCGACAACAACTATCGCAGTCTTGCTGCGCTGGAGGAACTCATTGGCAGCGCCGCGGTCGTCATCTTGCCCTACGATTCGTCGGATCAGGCGACTTCCGGGGTATTGGTGGATGCGGTCGCCGCGGGACGTCCGGGCGTGGCGCCCCCGTTGCCTCCAACGATTGCACTGCTGTCGGGCGGGGCGGGCATCGTGGTGGAACACCGCAATCCACGCGCGTTGGCCACTGCTATTCGAAGGATCATCGAGAACCCTTCGCTGGCGCGCTCGATGGGCGCCGCAGCGCGACGAATCGCTCCGAGTTTGAGCTGGGACGCCGTTGCTCAGAGTTACATCGATCTGACTCGAGAGTTGGACCTCTTGACGAGTGCGACGGTGAGTGCATGACCGGTTTGATCCCTCCGAACTTCCGGCATCTACTTTCGTTGCGGGGGCCCTACGGTACCTTTGAACACGCCAAGGGTACCGTGGCGCGAATCGAACACGGTTACTGTACCGATGATGTCGCGCGGGTAGCGGTAGTTGTCGCGCGCCAATCCGGTCAACCGCTCGAGATGGGGTTGGAAGAGTTACTCTGGTCGTCCCTGCACTTCCTCGAACTCGCACAGCACGCTGACGGTAGATTTATGAATCGGCGCGATCGTACGGGGAATTGGGAGTTGCCGGCCACGAGTGACGATTGCTGGGGTCGCGCGATGTGGGGACTCGGTACGATCAGCGCGCAAAGTCGGGACACCGTGCTGCGTGAACGTGCGATGGCGGCCTTCGTGCGCGGCGCGTCGGTCCGTTCGAACTGGCCCCGATCCATGGCGCTCGCCGTGCTGGGCGCAACTGAATTCCTACGGGTGGATCCGAATAGTGCGGTGGCTCGTCGACTCCTCGTGGCCGGGGTGGCGATGCTGGATCGCGAGTGCGTGAGCGAGGAGTGGTGTTGGCCCGAAACGCGCTTGTCCTACGCGAACGCCTCGTTGCCCGATGCGCTGATCGCGGCCGGGATTTTCACGGGGGACGAGCGCATAATGGACCGAGGTCTCGGCCAGTTGCGATGGCTATTGGCGGGCGAGACGCTGAACGGTCATTTATCGGTCACCCCCGTTGGCGGCCGTGGTCCCCGTGATCCGCGAGGTACGTTCGATCAACAACCGATTGAGGTAGCTGCGTTGTCCGACGCGTGCGTCCGCGCTGAAATGATCACCGGCGATGCGACGTGGGGGGCCGGTCGTCGTCTATGCGAGGGGTGGTTCGCGGGTGACAACGACGTGGGAGCGGTCATGTACGACGTCATCACCGGGGGCGGTTACGACGGTTTGACACAAGATGGTCCCAATATCAATCAGGGGGCGGAGTCGACCCTGTCGCTATTGATGGTCCAACAACACGCTCACCGCGCCGTGTTGGCCGCGTCATGATGGATATGGGACTCGCCCAGCGCAGCTCGATTCACGTGCGCCAAGACCCCTCCCGGGTGCTGTCACGGCTCTTTATCCCCGGCCAAGAATTGGTGGGGGGGAGCGAATCGCGAGCGGCGAACACCGTTCAACGGCTTCTAGATCTCTCTGAGCAGGACGTCAACGCCGCTTTGGGGGTCCTCTTCGAGCGCTTCGGGCATCGCCACGAAGACCTGGGTCGGGTGTTTGACGAACACGCCGAGAAGGTCAGCGATTATGTTCCGGTATCCATCTCCGCGGCCCGACGTCGTCTGATCGGTGCGGCATTCTCCCACGAGTACAGCATCGAGGGAGCGGCCGTGTGTAATCCGAGTCTGGTGCTGCATCCCGATCAGAGCGGCGTGTCGGCGGGTGCGGTGCGATTGGCCATGAGTGTGCGAGCGGTGGGTGAGGGTCATCGTTCCTCCATCTGTTTCCGTTCAGGATCGATTTCAGCCGCTGGGGTCGTGTGCTTGGAGGAGGCGTCGCCATTTCCTATTGCGGGAACTCTCTCGAGCGCGCGGAACAATCGCAACCTATTCCACTCGCTCATGCACGATTTCGGCTCCGACGGCGTGACGACCGCGTCGGTCCTCGACGGTCTGGATGAGTGGTTCAGCGTCGACGAGCTCGAGTCTGCCCTCGCCAAACTCGAGACGCAGAGTGACATCCGACGCAACGTGGTCAAGACTGCCGGACTATTGAGGATGATCGCCACCCTCTCTTACCAGTCCTCCTTCGAGCCCGACGTGGAGCTGTCGCGTCGAGTCCTTTGGCCCGCGGGTCCGCATGAAGCCAATGGGATGGAGGACGCGCGGTTCGTCGAGATGAGTGAAGAAGGCGTCTCGCGATACCTCGCTTCGTACACCGCCTTCGATGGACAGTCGGTCACCCAGCAACTTCTCGAGACGGATGACTTCTTGACGTTCACGTCCTCCCCCCTGTCGGGTCGCGCCGCCCGAAACAAGGGTCTCGCCTTCTTCCCGCGTAAGATCGGTGGTCGTTTCGCGGCTCTGTCTCGATTCGACCGCGAGTCCAACGCCGTCGCCTATTCCGACGACCTTCATCGATGGAATGACGTAGTGACGGTGCAAACTCCTGGATATCCGTGGGAAGTTGTTCAGCTGGGCAACTGTGGATCGCCGATTGAATTGCCCGAGGGGTGGCTGATGATGACCCACGGCGTGGGACCGATGCGGACCTACGGCATCGGCGCGCTACTTCTCGACCTCGACGACCCGACCAAAATCATTGGTCGACTTCCGCGGCCGCTGCTGTCCGCCACTCCAGAGGAGCAAGATGGTTATGTCCCCAATGTCGTGTATTCGTGCGGATCGCTCGTGCATCAAGGAAATCTTTTTGTTCCCTACGGCATCGCCGACCAGTCCATCAGCGTTGCCACAGTTCCACTCGAGGGTCTGATGGATGCCTTCGAACCGTTCACGTCTGCCGTCGCCGGGTGAGAGCCCCGCTGCGCTGGAAGGGATGTTCGTCGCCGTTTTGAACGGTCGGCACTTGATATCGACCGTGGGGATCGGATTTCCTCGACAGTGAACGAGAGAGGTCCATCCGATCGGAGGCTCAATGCGCACATCGCTTCACCCAATCAGTGGGAGTGCAACGGCATTGTCCACTGCGCCGTCCACCGACGACCACTTTGAGTGGACCGCTCGACGCAATGTTTTCTAGTCGACTCATCAACATTTTTGAAGTGATGGCGTCGCGCGAACGCAGCGGGCGAGAGAACGGCCTGTTGTGCGCCGTGGCGGCGCAGATCACCGGCGTCAGCGCGGCAGGAGTCGTGCTGACGACATCGCAAGACTCCCTGCTATGTTTCTGCGCGAGTAATGATGTGGCCCAGGGATTGCTCGAGTTGGAGATCACCGTCGGCCAAGGGCCGTGTCATTCAGCGCTCGACAATGGAGACTGGGTCGCGGAGGAGGACCTGGCGACCGCGCGAATCTCGCGGTGGGTGACGTACACACCAAGTGCGCTGGACGCGGGAGTGCGCTCAGTATTTGCGTTCCCCATCCGAATCGGCGGGATTCGACTTGGCGCGCTGTGCCTCTTCCGGAACGAATCCGGACCGCTCCACGAAGACCAGTTCACCGATGCTTTGTTGATGGCGGCGGTCGTTGGTCGAGGCATCGTGGCGTTGCAAGCAGGAGCCCGGCCCGAAACGATGTCGAATGAGTTACAGAGGGAGGCCGCTTTCGACTTCTCCGTGCACCAGGCGGCGGGAATGGTGTCCGTGCAGGCGTCAATCGACATTTCGAGTGCGCTCGTCGCGCTGCGAATGCACGCCTTCTCTCTTTCGGAGAGTCTTTCGAGCGTGTGCACGCGCATCATCGATCGACGTCTTCGCTTCGATCCGCAGCGTAGAGAGTGGTGCGAAGATTGATATCCTCTTCATCCGAACGGCGTATCATAGGGGCGAGAGACTCGGCCCAAGTCCCATCGAGGGCGCGCCCGGTGCGTGAGAGAGGGCGGTGAAGTTGTGACGAGGGAATCTCTGGTGGTCGCCACTCTGGTCGAGTTGGCCGACAATTTGGTCGACAACTACGACATCATCGATATTCTGACGCTCCTCAGCAATCGATGCGTCGAAACGGTCGACGTGTCGAGCGCCGGGGTGATGTTGTGCCTGCCCGGAGGCGAGTTGCAATTCGTAGCTGCGTCGAGCGAGTCAATGCAACTCCTGGAACTCTTTCAGATCCAGGCGAATGAAGGTCCGTGCGTTGACTGTTATAACGACGGCGTCGCCATCGTCAACCGAGAATTGGTCGACCCTGACGATCTCTGGCCTAATTTCACGCCCCGCGCGCTCGGACAGGGATTCCGGTCCGTGCACTGCCTGCCGATGCGACTGCGTGGACGCACCATCGGAGCGTTGAATCTTTTTCATTCGCAAATTGGACCCTTGTCGGAGAACGACATCATGGTGGCTCAGGGATTGGCCGATGTGGCCACCATCGCGATCTTGCAGCACCAATCGGTGCTCGGCGCCCGACTTCTCAATGATCAGTTGAGTTTCGCGCTCAATAGTCGTATCGTCATCGAGCAGGCGAAGGGAATGGTTGCTCAGTTCGCTGGCAGCGACATGGAAGACTCCTTCCTCCGTTTGCGAAATCATGCCCGCAACCACAATCTGAAGCTCACCGAATTGGCGGGGCGGATCGTTGACGGTTCAGTGGCATTGGAGGACGTTGACTCTCCTCGATGAATGCCGTCCGCGGTGTTGTCGTGAGTAGAAGTTCGTCAGTCCGCACCGTGGTGGGAGTGACGTGCCTCGAGTGATCAATGAGGGCGACCTCGATGATGGGCGGCGTGTCGGCCCCACGTGCGACGCGTGATTTGCCAAGCGAAGCGGCGCCAGCACCGTTGCGCGATCCTGCTCACTGCGACTCGTGCAATTTAGGATGTTGAAAGACGGCGGCTCGGGCAGTTCGAAGTCGACGACTGTGCGCTCGTTCACGACGTCATGAGTGGCCCACTCGATTACGTCGCAGTGGCGCGGATCTACCGAGTAGTCGTAGAGGACCTGTGGGGCGGCGAAGTCAGCCATCAGTCTCACTGGCTAGTGATCCACTTCTTCACTCAAATCGAAGAATATATCAAGGGCTACGATGTCGTCGATAACGTCGCGTAAGGACTTTCATCGGTTCTTGAGCTCGCCTGCGTGCGCTGCTCGCACCTGGGGCCTGGCGGCGGCTAACTGAAACGTGACCACGGGTCGAATCATCGTTTGTACTCCTTCGGAGATTTGATCGAGTGACGGCGTACTCCTCAGGTAGTGACGTTCAGGGCCGCCACGATGATTGTCATCGACACTGGGAGAGTCTTGATGCCCAGGAAGATAAGTGTCCTGATGCGGAGACGTACGCACCGCGCCGTGGTATCACGGTGCCATTCGGTGCGCACCGGTTGTAGCCTCTGGCTGTTACTTCGTTGGGGGAGTCGGTTCTCCGTCGAGGGAGAGGTGGTGTGGTGTGTCGGTTCACCGCGAGCAGTGGCAGTGCAACAGCTTGTTCCTGGGGCTTCGAACCAGTCTGGACGCCTTCGCGATAGTAGTTGCGATACGGGATTCGCGAGGACGGATTGCCGACTTCTCGTTCTTGGAGGTCAACGATAGGGCGTGCACGATTCTGGGTCAGCCGATGGATCGGTTGTTGGGCGCGAAATTGAGCGACGTCGTGTCCGCGGCGTCGGCCCCCGCATAGTTCGCCTGGCTGACATCGGTCCTCGGAGCGGAGCAAGGTGCCCTTCCCCTGGATACCTCATTGAGCGTTGGCGCAACGGCGGGGGCGGCGTACGCTGAGGCGCGCGCCATAAGTGACAGCGATGTTGTGGGCTTCACCTTTCGTGAGAGGGGGACGAAAAGCGCAACGTTAGGGTCCCACCATGTGCAACGCCAGACCTCCTCGCACATCATGGTGCAGATTGACTGCGATGGCAATATCGAGTGGCTCATCGACACCGTACACGATGTTTTGGGCTTTCATCCCGCCGAACTCGTGGGAACGAAAATCGAAGAATTGCTGAATCCCGACCTTGAGTTCGACCGAGCGCAGCTTCGCGAAACTTTGATGGCCGTGGATTCCTCCACGTTTCGCGTGGAGCTCCGCCACCGTGAGGGGCACTACCAATCGTTTTCCGTCGCGAGTCGACGTCTACTGGACGCGAAGGGGCGAAGTGCGGGCGTGATGATCGGTCTATATCCCGTTGACGAGGAGGCCGCGAGTAAGGAAGCCGTCCGACGCATCGAAGAGCGTTACCGATTCCTCACTACCTTTGGTACCGATGTTGTCTGGGGCGAACGGGCGGGAGTGGTCGACTGGGTGTCGCCGACCGTGGAGAACCTGCTGCAGTGGAGGAGCTCTGATCTCATCGGACGTTCAGTCGTCGAGCTTGTCCATTCGGACGACCGGGCATCGTTGGAGAATTTGTACCGCGTCGTGGAAGGTCTCGGTCCTTCGGTTTTGACATTGCGTATCCGAAAGGCGAATGGTGACTATCGCTGGGTCTCCATTCAGACGCACGCTGCCGTGGAAAGTGACTCGCGCGTGAACGTTCGCGTATCGTCAATGCGTGATGCCGAGGATGAAGTCGTCGCCAGGCAGGCCCTTCTAGCCTCCGAGAGGAGATACCGACTCCTAGCGGAGAATGCCACCGACGTGGTGATCGAATACGACGAAAACGGCGTGATTGGTTGGGTCAGTCCCTCGGCGCACACGGTGCTTCGTTGGAAGAATGGCGGTACCCTCGGCACCCGTCTGGTCGATCACGTTGTTGCCGCTGACCGGGAACGATACGTCAAGCATCAGAGTGAGGCGGACTCACGACAGCGAGCCGCCGGCCTGGCAATTCGCTATTCGACCACAGATCTGGAATTCAAGTGGATGTCGCAGGATATCCGCCGTTACCGCGGCAACGAGGCGAAGCAATCCGTGTACGTGGTGACCCTCCGCGATATTGATGAAAATGTATCTCTGCGATCTGCTCTGCACGACTCCCAAGTTCATTTCGAGTTGCTGGCGGCGAACGCGAGTGACGTGGTCTATGTCGTCGATCGGGACGGGAAGCTGCAATGGGTATCCCCTTCGGTGGTGTCGGAATTGGGTTGGCCCGTTGGGAACATCATGGGTCACGATATTTTGGACCTCATTTTCGAAGAAGACCACCCTCGAGTGATTGCCTGGCGCCAACTCCTGCACCTCGGGGAGACGCTCGACTCCTTGACCATCCGAGTACGTCACGCCTCCGGACACTTCGTGTGGGTGAAGGTCCGCGCCCGCGCGATGCGCGACGATGACGGCCGTGTCACGGGTGTCGTGGTGTCGTTGCGCAACTTCGACGCTGAAGTGTCGAATCTCTACGCTCTACGTACTATCTCCGCAGTGGGGCGGATATTGGTCCGCGAAAGAGAACCATTGAGGATGCTGCGCCAAATTTGTCAGGTCGCCGTCGAGGATGGAGGTTACGCACTCTCGTTCTTCGCGCGACGCATCTACGACGAGGGCAAGTCAATGGAGATAGTGGCCAGTAGTGCGGGCCACGAGTCCTACATCGAGAGCATCACGTTCAGTTGGGGTACACACGAAGAGGGGCAGGGCCCGGCCGGCCGAGCGATACGCCTGGGTCAAACCAGCACCATTGCCGACGCGGACCTCGATCCAACATTTCTGCCCTGGCGCGACAACGCGCACGCGCACGGATTTCGGTCGGTCGCCGCGATCCCGATAGTGGTCAACGCGGAGATACAAGGTACGTGGCAGCTCTACGCTCCGGAGTACGGCGCTTTCGTACCCGAAGTTTTGTCAGTTCTCGAGACCCTGGCGATCGACATCGGTTACGCACTGGCTCGCGCTGACTCTGATTGGTCAGCTTCTCGCTAGACAGCGACGAGGGCGCTCCTTACGAATCGATTGAGTGATGGAGTCCCTCGAGAGTCGTCACGATGTGTTCGAGTGACGTGCCCGGTCCAAAGACAGCCGACACACCATCGTTCAGCAAAGTCGTGACGTCGCTCTCGGGGATGATGCCGCCAACGACGACGGGCACGCGTGAGCCTTGCTCCTTCAACGCGAGTACCACGAGTGGTACCAGGGTCAAATGAGCGCCCGAGAGGATTGAGAGGCCCACCACGTCGACGTCCTCATCGACGGCGGTGCGCGCGACTGATTCGGGCGATTGGAACAGTCCCGTGTAGATCACTTCCATGCCGGCGTCACGCAAAAGGCGGGTAATGACGTTGACACCTCGATCATGACCATCGAGGCCAACCTTCGCTATCAGTACGCGCATGGTCATCGTGAGGGGACCTGATATCGACCGAAGATATCGGCCAGCCTGGTCATCATCTCTCCCACGGTGACCCGTGCGCGCGCCGCCGCCATCAACGCCGGCATGAGGTTGGTGTTGGGCTCGAGAGCGTCGTTGGCCAGCTCACCAAGTGCGTAACGTACTTGCTCGTCATTACGGTCCTGGCGAACCCGAGCGAGGCGAGCACGCTGTTGGGTCTCTCCACCCGAATCAACCTGATTGGCGGGTGCGGGTGTGGTTGAACCGCCAGGAAAGGCGTTCACGCCGACGATGATTCGTTCGCCACGTTGCACCGCGCGCTCGTGGGCGTAGGCGGCATCGGCGATATGTCCCTCGAACCAGCCATTGTCGATGGCGTGCAGGCAACCTTCGAGCATCGAACCATCACCCATCTCCCTGATTTCCTCGAGGAGTCGACTCGCGTCCATTTCCAGTTGGTCGGTGAGACTCTCGACGAACCAGCTACCCCCCAAGGGATCAGCGACCTGTGCCACGTTCGTTTCGTACGCGATGACCTGTTGAGTCCGTAGGGCGACGCGCGCAGCGTCGGCGGACGGCAGTGTCCAAGCCTCGTCAAACGAATTGGTGTGGAGGGACTGCGCACCACCCATGACAGCGGCGAGCGCCTCGATGGCGGTGCGGGCGTGATTGTTCTCGGGCTGCTGAGCGGTCAAGGAGACCCCCGCAGTCTGGGCGTGGAACCGTAGTTGCCACGAGCGCTCGTCTAACGCGCCGTAGTGGTCGCGCATCCACGTCGCCCAGAGTCTTCGAGCGCAGCGGTATTTCGCCACCTCTTCGAAGAAGTCGATATGGGCGTTGAAAAAGAAGGAGAGTTGAGGTGCGAAGCGGTCGACCGCGAGTCCCGCACGGCGCGCGAGCTCGACGTAGGCGAAGCCGTTGGCGAGGGTAAAGGCAACCTCTTGGGCCGCCGTCGATCCCGCCTCGCGGATGTGGTAACCCGAGATCGAAAGGGGGTGCCAGCGGGGCATATCGTTCGTGGCGAAGACCATCGTGTCGCGCACCAAGCGCAACGAGGGTCGCGGGGGAAATACGTATTCGTGTTGGGCCTGGTATTCCTTCAATATGTCATTCTGCAGGGTCCCACCGAGCTGACCTCGCGAGACGCCGTGATTCTCGGCGTTGGTGACGAACATCGCGAAAATAACCGCGGCGGGCGCATTGATAGTCATTGACGTGGTGATTGTCGAGAGGTCGATACCATCGTAGAGATCGGCGACATCGTCGATGCTGTCGATGGCTACTCCGCATCGGCCTACTTCGCCCAGAGCCCGCAGGTCGTCGGAATCGATGCCCAGAAGTGTGGGCATGTCGTATGCGGTGGAGATGCCTGTACCACCTGCCGCGATGATGTCGCGGAAGCGTTGGTTGGTCTCAGGGGCCGTACCGAATCCAGCGAACATTCGCATCGTCCACAATCTCGATCGGTACATCGCGGGATGAATGCCCCGTGAGTAGGGGAACACGCCAGGGTATTCACCGTCTTCGGTGCCGTAGACCGCGTCCAGCGCGACACCCGACTGGGTCGTGGCTTGTGACAGAGCGGCGGGGCCCTTTTGGTACGCCTCGAGCCATCGCGAACGTCCACCGTGGTGTTCCACGTGATTCCCCCAATCAGCGCCGAACGTCCATTGACGACTGCGCTACTTCATTCTTACTCCCGTTGACCCCTTATATCCCGCTCGGAGGGACTTTGCGACACGCGCGAGGAGATAGTCTCGCTCCCTAGCTACTGATCAGGTGCGATGCGGTATTAATTGCGTTAACGATTTCGTCGAGGTTCAGTGCAATCGACGCGGGGCGGCCGGGAAGCGTGAGGTCGTTCCGAGCGGCGCGATATGCCGCTCGCGGAGAAAGCGGGAGAGGGTTGCGCTCCTCACCGCCTAGTCGATCGAGTGCATCGACCAACGTCTGGCGAAGATCCTCGATGGAGGGCGTCGATACGCATCGCGCTCCGCGCTCCGCTTCGAAGCGCAATGCGTGAGTCGTGCGAAGAATTCGTAACCCACTCGACAGCAGCCCCCGTTCGACTTGGGGATCGCCGCGGGTCGCCATGGGCTCCTCAAGAAGTCGCCCCACCGCGTTCTCGGCCGCCCCGAATCGAAAGTGAGCGGTACGTGATTCTTGGGAGATAGTCTTGAGGTCTCCGTCATCGTCCAGGGCGTACCCCAAAACCGCGTCAACGTACCGCGCCAGCCCCGCGAACATCGACGCCTCTATCTGGCGCACGTCGTTGGTCGGTGAAGATGGCCAGACCAGATAGGTGACAGCCGCGATGATCGCGCCCAACGTGACGTCTATTAGACGGTCGAACGCGGTCCCTACCGAATTAGTGGTGCTGACCGAGAGCATTATCAGAATCAGAGCCGTGACCAGACCGATTGAAACTGAGAAATTGGCCGGCCACGTGGTGTACGCCAACGCCGCGACGACGCCCACGAGCAATACCGTCAGCGCGTGCGTCGGATGTAGCTCGCTCACCACTATCGCGGCGAGTGAAGCGCCCAACATGGTGCCTAGTACGCGCCCCGTACCGCGATGAAGCAGGGTGCTGTAGTCGGGTTTGAGAATGAGCGCCACGGCGAACGGAACCCAGTAGCCGCGGGGGAGATCCAGCCAATGAGCGAGACCGATAGCGATAAGAATTGCGATAACGAGGCGCACGGCGTGGCGAAAAACGATGGAGTCGCGGCGAAGATTATCGTGCAGCAGCTCAAAGTTGGCCCGTAACCGGGAGGGGTCGAGTCCGCCCCATCGTACGTCCAGCCGCCACGCCCCCTGCTGGGTCTCGGCACTCTCTCGTTCGACGAGGTGACCAATTGAACGCAACTGTCCCGCGAGTGCGTCGAGGTGGGCCAGAATCAGCGCCATCAGGGTTGCGACGTCCTCGTTGATGTCGCCAGATTCGAGCCGACGTTGCAAATCGTCGATGAAGCCGTGAACCTGATTGGCGCTCTCACGCCAGCTACTCACCTGTCCCGGTCGACGCACGGAAGCGGCGAGTTGGGTCACGCCTTCGGCGCCCGCGAGGAGGGCACCGCGCACCTCGCCGAGAAGAGTGGGGTCCATAACCGCAAGGCGTGACCGCAGTCCGGCCAAAGTGGTGAGGTCCAATCGCGCGCGACGAGCTTGAACGACGATCGCTCCTAGGTCGCGATCATCACTTCGCCCAAAGAGCGACATTTGTGAGAGGACGCGTTGGGCGTCGTCGATGTCGGACAATACGCCGAGGGCGGATTCTTCGGCTGGCGTGGTGGCGTATTGCGCGAGGCTAGCCAGTGCGTTGGCGACTTTCGCACGCTGATAGCGCAGGGTAGGCGGAAGACGAAGGACGAGCAGAGCGCCGACCTCGACGAGTGCGCCCACACTGACCAAAAGTCCGAGGTGCAGGGCAGTGAGCGCGGAACCACTGAATCGACCGAGCACCAGGTACGCCACGATCGCCTGAGTTCCCAGCACCGCCTGGGTCTGTCCGAAAATGACCGCCATGCCCGCGGCGAAACAGAGTGGCACTAACAATGTGGTGTGCAGCCATGGATGACCACTCGTCAAGGTCCCTAAGAAGACGGAGAAACCCAGTCCTACGGCGTCGAGCACCGCGAGACGTAGGGGTAACTTCGGTGCGCCCACCAGTGAAACGACCGCCACCAAATTGGCCCCGACTGCCATGGAGATGGCGCCGAGGGGGTCATGCAACCAGAGACCAAGCGCGAAGACGACCGTCACCGGAACGGCAGTGATGAGTCCGGTGACGGGGGCGAGCGAGCGAAGATTGACCTCGAGGGCTCGCGCCATGACTCGCCGAGTACTACTCACGCGGTCTCGTGGTGCACCCCGGTGTCTGCGTTATCACTCTTCGTCAGCGTCCTCGGACGCAACGACGTGTCCGGCGTAGGGATCCACAATCTCGAGAGCGAGGAGTGGCGCCGACGCCTTGGAGATACATTCCTGATATTCAAATTCGGGTGTCGAATCCGCAACGACCCCACCCCCAGCCTGGACCGTGGCCCGTCCATGTCGAAGCGAGACGGTCCGGATCGTAATAGCGAAATCGGCGTCGCCGCGTAACGAAAAGTACCCGAGGGCGCCCCCGTAA
>VFSW01006388.1_pt1 | contig 17346 bp, 16 predicted proteins | sample 5358111 | NCBI WGS metagenome assembly VFSW01 (sample SAMN11554181, study PRJNA540505) | mine drainage metagenome | isolation source: sediment from site ElyBrook_90M | place: USA: Ely Copper Mine, Vershire, VT | collected 2017
CCGTCGCGGATGCGCTCGAAGTGCTCGGTGAATTTGGCGACGCGGGCGTACAGCTCCTGCGCCGCCTCGGCAATCGCCCGGGCATTTTCCGTTTGCGCGTGCTGCTGCCAGCTCACGCTCACCGAACGCAACAGCGCGATCAGCGACGCCGGGGTCGAGAGCAGAATCCGCCGGCCGGCCGCCCACACGATCAGCTCGCGGTCGCCCTCGAGCGCGGCGCTGAAGAGCGATTCCGCCGGCAGGAAGAGCACCACGTAGTCCAGCGCGTTGGGGAACTGGCTCGGGTAATCGCGCTCCGCCAGCGCCTTGATCGTCGCCTTCAGTTTCGCGGCGTGGGCCGCCAGCGCGGTCGCCCGGCTCGGCTCGTCCGCCGTGTCGAGCGCGTTCAGAAAATCGAACTCCGGCACCTTGGCATCGACGATGATCACGCGGTCGCCCGGCAGATGAACGATGAGATCGGGAACGCGGTCCCGGTCATCACTCCGTTGCTGCTCGGTGAAGTCGCAGTGCGCGCTCAGGCCGGCGGCCTCGACCACCCGGCGCAAGGTTTCCTCGCCCCAACGCCCGCGCGCCTGGCCGGAGCTGAGCACGCGACGGAACTGCAGCGTCTCGCGGGCCAGCGCCTGGCTTTGTTGCGCCAGCGACTCCAGGTGTTTCTTCACTTCGCCCAACGCTGCGGACTGCGCGGTTTCGCCCTGTTGCAGGCGCTTCTGGTAGGTGTCCAGTTGCTGTTTCAGCGGCTCGACCAACGTGGCGATCGCCTGCTGGCGCTGGGCCAGGTCGCCTTTCGCCGTCTCCTGGAATTTTGCCAGCGTTTCGTTGGCCAGGCGCAGGAATTCCGGTTGGGTTTGCCTCAGCGCGTCGGCGCTCAGCGCTTTGAAAGCTTCCCGCACGTCGGCCAGCGCTCGGTCCTGGGCCGCCTTCGCCTCCTTCCATCCCTGCTCCTGGAACTGGCGCTGCTCGACCAGCAGTTTCTCCGCCGCTTCCCGTCGGGCGTCGGCCGCCGCCCGAGCGTTGCCGGCTTCCGCAAGCTGGTTGCGGACCTGCGCCAGTTCGCGCTCGCGCTGCGCCGACTGTTGGCGCGCGCCCAGCAGCCAACCGATCAATGCTCCGACGGCCAGGCCGATGAGCAGCGCCAGGAGCAGTTGAAGGCTGAAAGGCATGAACGGGCTGCTCAACGAGGCAATCCGAAAACCGCAAGCCGAAGCCAATCCGAAACCCAAAATCCGTGGCGCGCGCGCGGCGGCCAGGGGCGTTTTGCGCTTGCGGCGTTCGGGCGTCCTCCGGATTTCATTTCAGTAGTGCGCGACCACCTCAATCTCGATGTTCGCTCCTTTCGGCAGCGCCGCAACCTGCACGGTGGAGCGCGCCGGGAAATCGCGGGTGAAGTACCGTGCGTACACCTCGTTCATCGCGGCGAAGTCAGCCAGGTTCGTCAGGTACACCGTGCTTTTCACGACGTGGGCGAACGTCAGGTGCTGGTCGTCGAGGAGGGCCTTGAGGTTGAGCAGCACGCGTTCGGTTTGCACCCGGATGTCGCCGGCAACCAGGTTGCCCGAAGCTGGATCAATCGGGATTTGCCCGGCGCTGAACAACAGGTCGCCGGCGCGCACGCCGTGGTTGTAAGGGCCAATGGCGGGAGCCGACCCGGCGGGTTGGATGATGGTTTTGGTCACGGCGGGTAAGGCGTTTGATTCACTTGATTCGCTGCGGCGGCCCAAGGTACTTCGCCAGGACCGGCTGCAGTTCCTTGATCGTTTTCGCTGGCCAGAGCTTTCGGTCCGTCAGGATCGCGCTCTTCAGCGCCTCATGGCACGACCAAGCCGGCTGGGCGGGGATCCGAGGGATGACGTCCGCGATGATGCGCCGGGCCGTCTCGGCATTCCGGTGGAGGTAATCAATGACCATCTCGACGGTAACGTGCGCGCCGTCGTCCTTCCAGCAATCGTAGTCCGTCACCATCGCGAGCGTGGCGTAGGCGATCTCCGCCTCGCGGGCACACTTGGCTTCACCGAGGTTGGTCATGCCGATGACATCGTAGCCGGCGCGATGGTTGGTGAGCGACTCCGCGCGGGTGCTGAAGGCCGGTCCCTCCATGTTCACGTAGGCGCCGCCGTCGTGGACACGGGCGCCGCAGGCGCGGGCGCTTTGCCACAGCCGTTGCCGCAACTCCTCGCAAATCGGGTGCGCGAAGGCCACGTGCGCCACGATGCCGCGCCCGAAAAACGTGTGTTCGAGCGCCTGCTTCGTCCGGTCCACAAACTGGTCGATCACCACGATGTCGCACGGCCGGTAGCGGGCCTGGAGCGAGCCGACGGCGCTGACGCTGACGATCCAGGCGACGCCCAGTTTCTTCATCGCCCAGAGATTGGCGCGGTGGTTCAGTTCGCTGGGCAGGAGGCGGTGGCCGCGTCCGTGACGCGGAAGAAAGACCACGTCACGCCCCGCCAGCCGGCCGGTGAGCAACGCGTCCGATGGCGCCCCAAACGGTGTCCGGACCTTCACCCATCTCTGTCCGACAAACCCCGGAAGATCGTAGAGACCGGTCCCGCCGATGATGCCGATGCGATGTCGTTCCGACTTGGCTGTCGTTGAACTCATACTGTGTTTTGTTTTGTGGTTCCGGCTCGTCGCGTCCGTCCGGCCTTCCCGTGCAACCATTGCGCGGGAAGAGGCGAAGGGGCGCTGCGCCGCCCCGCGCGGTCCACTCTAGCTTTGCCCCGCCCAAACGAAAGAAGAGTTTCACGCGGGCGAATTTCTTGGGTGGCGGCAATAAATGTTGCGCGCCCGCCAATTCCGGTGGAGCAAAATGAATACTGCCAGCTCACGCTCAGAAACAGAGCGAATGCTCAAGCGGCGTGGCTCCACCGCCGGTTCCGGACCCGGCCTGGCAAGGGCCGGGCTGGATCGGGTCCAGGTGGCCACGGCGCGTGGAACAACATGGACGACCGCCATACCCAGTTCCTGGAAACGCTGGCCCACTCCCGGGTTTACCTGGAGTACCAGAGTGCGTTCGCAGAGATGACGAGCCTCCCGCTGGTGCTGTGTCCGGCGGAGTCTTGGCGGCTCCCGTTTCACGGGGCGCTGAATGAAAATCCGTTTTGCGCGGTGTTGGGGCAGTCGAGCCGGGCCTGTGCGATGTGCCTTCAGATGCAGCAGAAGCTTTGTCTTAAGGCTCGGCAGCGCGCGGCGACGCTGACCTGCTGGTACGGTCTGGCGGTGACGGCCGTGCCGGTGTGCGTTGGCGGTCAGGTACTGGGCTTTCTCAAAACCGGCCAGGTCTTTCGCACGCCCCCCACCACGAGCCAGTTCCGCGACTGCCTGGAACTGGCCTCCACCTGGGGCGTACCGATTCCGCCCGCGGATCTGAAGCGGGTCTATTTCCGGGCTCCGGTGGTGCCGGCCCGCCACTACGCCGGCCTGGTCGAGATGCTGTCGATCTTCGCCGGGCATTTATCCCTGCTGGGAAGCCAAGTCGCCATCCGGCAGGAAAATGCGGAGCCGCCGCTGATCCGCAGCGCCCGCGAGTTTATTCACGAACGGCACTCCGAAAACCTCCGGCTCGGCCTGGTCGCCAAGGCCGTCAACTCCAGTCCCTTTTACTTCTGCAAGCGGTTCAAAAAGGCGGTCGGCCTCAACTTCACCGCCTATGTCTCCCGCGTGCGGGTGGACAAGGCGAAAAACCTCCTGCTCAACCCCGACGTCGAGGTCAGTGAAATCGCCTACGCCGTCGGGTTCCAGTCGCTCACGCATTTCAACCGCGTCTTCAAAGTCGTGGTGGGCCAGACGCCGACCGGCTACCGCCGCCAGATCCTTGGCGGGCCGGCATCGCCCACCACGGCCGGCGCCGTGGCGCCGCTACCGGCGGCTTCGCCGGCTTAGTAGATCCCGGGAAGGAACCGACGCACCCGGCGTTGGTAGTCGGCGTAATCCGGGAACCTCTCCCGCAGCCAGCGTTCCTCGTGGCGCGCCTTCGCGTCGAAGAAGACCCCCAGCAGCGCCGCTACCAACAGCGCCGGCCAGCTCCCCCAGGCCAGCCCCCAGCCCAATGCCAGCAAGCTGACGCTCGTGTAAAGCGGGTGGCGCACGCGGCCGTAAATACCGCGGCGGACCAGCATGGCCTGCGGCAGCGGCCGGGGGAAAATCGTGCGGGCGCGACCCAGTGTGACCGCGCCGGCAATGCCGATGATCGCGCCGACGGTGCTCAAGATCCATCCGGCGCAGCCCGCAACCGGCCCCGCCCACGCGCCCGGCCAGAGCGGCCCCAGCGCGACGGCGGCGCTCATCAGGCCGGTCTGCGCCAGCACCCACCGGCCGCCGCGGTCTGTGAAGGACATGGTCATTTCCACCGTCAACTCAGCGTGGACCGCCGGGTGGTCTCCTGCCCCTGCGGCCCGTGCCCGAGTTCAAGCACCGGCCGCCCTCTTGATCTGCTTCAACACGTCCGCCTCCGGTTTGGCCGTATAATAGCGGTCCAACGGATAGCAGCCGCTGATCAAGCCGTTCCGCGGGGCCGTGGTGCAATCGCTGAACGTCCGGCAAAGCTTCTTCGACTCCAGGACACCTCGTTCTACCGCGTCGGCCAGGATCGTCGGATAGCTCAGCACCATGCGGCCGATGCCGATCAAGTCGGTCCAGCCGTTGCGGATGACCCCCTGGGCCACGTGCGGCAGGTATTCCTGAAGATAGCTGTAGCCCGTGCCGACCAGCAGGGGCGTCCTGGGTCCGGAGGCGACGGGCGAGGCCAATCCACTTCGGACTTGAGCCAGGTGTTCCTTCACCTGCCGCACGGCGTGGATCTGCCGCGCCACGCCGACCAACGGGTCTTCCGGCGGTTGGTAGCCGTCGCTCGGTGGATACGCCGCGGGCCGTTGAAGATGCGGGGTGTAGTAGGGCGAACCGGCCGTCAGGTTCAGGATCTTCACTCCCAGTTGCGCGCACAACTCGGCGAAGCGGAAGGTTTCGGTCAGGTCGGGTTCAACTGGATTGTTCACGTTGACGCCGAAACTGTAGCGGTACGGCAGGCATCGCGAAAAATCCTCGGGCACGCCCGGCCCGGGGCGGCCCGGCCTGGACCGGGCGGGATCGGGCCGGAACGGCACGGAATCGAACGCGCTCAACCGCACGCCCAATTCGATCCGGTTCCCGCTGGCCCGGATGCCGGCAATAATCTCGCGCAGCATCCGCGTCCGGTTCTCGAAGCGGCCGCCGTACGGGCCGGGCCGGGTGTGCGCGGCGAGAAACTCGTGCAGCAGGTATCCGTGGCAGTGCTTGATATCGACGAAGTCCGCGCCAGCCTCAGCGGCGATCTTCGCGGCGCGGATGTAGTCTTCAATCAGCCCGGCGATCTCGTCGTCGCTGACGACCTGGCGGTCGCTGGTGACGCCGAACTTGCCGTCGAGGAGCGGATGGCGGAACGCGACGCGTGGCTCCATGCGTTGTTGATCGGTGGGCTTGCAGAACCGGCCGGAATGCGTGAGTTGAAAGCCGATCACCAGATCGTCCGTCGTCCCGTAGCGTTCCCGGTGCGCCCGCTTCAGGGTCTGGACCAGCTCCGCCAGGCCGGCTTGGTTCGCGGTGGAGATGATGAGCTGATTCGGGTTGGCGCGGCCGTCGGGGCGCACCGCCATCGCTTCGCCGCCATAAATAAGCTTCGCGCCGCTCTCGCCGAAGCGCCGCCAGCGGCGACGGACCTCGTCGGTGATGCCGCCCGTCGTCGTGCCGTCCCAGCCTTCCATCGGCTGGACGGCCCAGCGGTTGCCAAGGATTTTGCCGTTGATCGTCACGTCCGCCACGGGCGCCGTCAGCGGGGACGCCGTGCCGGTGGCGATGGCGTCTTCGCACGGCAGTTCGAGGCCGAGCGACACGACGTGCTGACGGAACTCGGCGACGGTCTTGAGCGCGGGGACGCGGACCAGTTTGGCAGGTTCAGACATAATTCAGCGCCAACGGTGGCAGAACGCGCGCCGTTTGCCAAACACGTCGCGACGTGGGCCGGTGAACTGGTGCGTCCTCATCCCTGACGGATGGGCCGGACCGATGGATCTCGGAGTCTCACAGATGAGATTCTGAGCTCCGGTCGCGAATCGACTTGCCGTTGCCTGTGATTCGGCCATAATACTCCCCGTTGCTGACGTAATGGATCAAGTTCGGCACTGTGAGAAACGAGGCCGCTTGTCGTCTTCGGGCAAGTGAAGTTGTTTTCTCCATGCATCCAGGGCCGAGTGTTCCGTGCGGCGTTGACAGCCGAGAGGAATGGAGCCAAAGGATGGAACCGGGCGACAACGCCCGATGCAAATAGTCAGTCATCAACGATGCCCGCGTGGCGGAATTGGCAGACGCGCTAGATTCAGGTTCTAGTGAGTAACATCGTACAGGTTCAAGTCCTGTCGCGGGCACCATCTTTTGCTGCGGTTATTGAGGAGACTCTTGATTTACTGACAAATTACTGACAGACTCGTGGGGATGAAGACAACCGAGTCTGTGCTGCGGACGAAAGCAGCGAAAAAGCAGGAGATCACGTTCCCGTACACGTACTCCAAGTATTCTGTCAGCGTCAAAATCTACAAAACGCCGCATCGCAACTACGACGCGTTCACTTTGGTTTACTACCAGGATGGTGCCAGGAAGCGGGTGGTTTTCACCACGTTCGAGGCCGCGCTCGAGGAGGCGGAAGAGGTTGCGAAGTTGCTTGGGTCGAAGAACGTCGATGTGCTTGAACTCAGGAGCGCGGACCGGGCCGCGTACCTCCGCGCACGGGAATTGCTCGATCCATTTGCCGTCAGCATCGAGGTGGCGGCCGCCCAATACGCGCACGCCAGGTCGCTGCTGGGAGATGTGGCGCTTTCCACTGCGGCAGAATTCTACTTGCGGCGGCATCCGAGTCGGATCGAGATCAAGCCGGTCAAGGCGGTGATGGCGGAGTTTCTCGCGGCCAAAGAGGCGGATGGTTGCAGCGTCCGGTATCTGCAATTCCTGCGCTACTGCCTGACGAAGTTCGAGAAGCGATTCGAGACGAATATCGGCGCGGTGTCGGGCGGTGATATTGACGGTTGGTTGCGTTCGTCGGGGTATTCACCTCGGACGCGGAATAACATTCGTACTTCACTACAAACGCTTTTTGGGTTCGCCGAGGGGAAGCGGTATTTGCCGAAGCACCATGACGAGCTTGACTCGGTTGCGGTGGTGAATGACCGGGACGGTGACATCGAGGTTTTCACCCCTGCGGATTTGGTTGAGGTCTTGTCGTCCGCGAGTGAACGGATGATTCCGTTTCTGGCGCTGGGCGCGTTCGCGGGGATTCGTCACGCGGAAATCCAGCGGCTGGAATGGGGCGACATCCGTTTTGATGATTCGATGATCGAGATCGGGGCATCGAAGGCAAAGACGGCCAGCCGGCGCTTGGTGCCGATTCTGCCGAATCTTCGGGAATGGCTGTTGAAGCTTCGCCAACCGTCGGGACTGGTGGTTTCACATCGCAACGTTGCCTTCGAGTTGCACATGATTGCGAAGCGGGCGAACCAGTTGCGGCGAACAGCCTGGGCGAACGCCAACGGTGTGACGGCTGAGGAGCTTAAGCGGGCTGAGGAGGAGGGCAAGGAGCGGCTCGCCAAGCGGAAGAAGGTGGAGAGCCGGAAGCGTAGCCCAAAGGGTGTGGTCCCGCCGGGTGCTGAGACGGCTGAAGCTGAAGGCTGGGAACCGTTCGCGTGGAAGCACAATGCGCTGCGGCATTCGTTCATCAGCTACCGGGTGGCACAAACGCAGAATGTGGCGCAAGTGGCGCTGGAGGCGGGAAACAGCCCGCAGATGATCTTCCGGCACTACCGCGAACTGGTCCGGCCGGCGGAGGCGGAGAAGTGGTTCGGGATCGTGCCGCACGGTCGCGCAGACAACGTGCTTGAGATGCCGAGAGTGACGGCGGCGTGAGCGGGAAGACGCGGGGGAGTAGTCGCGTGCGAGGCTGCGCGGCTGTGTGGGCTCGCGCTCGATTTTTATTTGCTGGGAGGGCGGTTTGAAATAGCCTCGCCGCGTACCTCATGCAATGGATCGCACCATCGGAAAAGGACTTTGCGACTGACAAGTTGGAAAAACGCCTCTGCGACGCCGCGGACCAGTTCCGCGCCAACTCCGGCCTCAAGTCCCAGGAGTACTCCGCGCCCGTTCTCGGCCTCATCTTCCTGCGCTTCGCCGAAGTCCGCTTTGCTGCCCAGTGCGCCAAGCTGGAGAAAGCCAGCGCCTCCGCCCGGCGCGGCTCGCGCGTGGATGAACCCGCCGCCTACCACGCCGAAGGCATCCTCTATCTGCCCGCCGAGGCGCGGTTCGATTACCTGCTCAACCGCCCCGAAGCCGAGAACATCGGCGCGAAGGTCAATGCCGCCATGCGCGACATCGAGAAGCACAACCCGCAGCTCGCCGGCGTCCTGCCCAAGACCTACAACCTCTTCACCAGCACCCTCCTCAAGGAACTGCTCAAGAAAGTCTCCGAGATTCCCGCCTCGTTGGACTACGACGCCTTCGGGTGCATCTACGAATACTTCCTCGGCGAGTTCGCCATGAGCGAGGGCCAGGGCGGCGGCGAATTTTACACCCCCAGCAGCATCGTCCGCCTCCTCACCGAAGTCATTGAGCCCTATCACGGGCGCATCCTCGAAACCTTGCGGTTGGCCAATTCAAGGTGCATTAACGGTGGAATGAACCGGGTGAAATCTCGTCGCGTCCGTGGGAAAAGGTGGCCGTGCGCCAGCACTTCGGGCGGCATGTTCGTCTCCTCGGCACGCTTCGTCTCCGAGCATAAGAAGAACCCCGCCGCCGAACTCTCCATCCACGGCGTCGAGAAAACCGACGAAACCGGCCGCCTCTGCCGCCTGAACCTCGCCGTCCACGGCCTCGAAGGCGAAATCAAACACGGCGGCAACATCAACAGCCACTACGACGACCCGCACGACGCCACCGGCCGCTTCGACTTCGTCCTCGCCAACCCGCCGTTCAACGTCAACGCCGTGGAAACGGCAATGCGCGTGAGCGCACGCCGTCACTCCGAAGCCACACCGCAGGACTTGCCTGAAAGGCAAGACCACGAGCGGTTTGTAGCTAAGAAAAAAAGCTCGTGAGTTTGTGGACAATGGCGCTACCATCTACGCAAAACTTTAACCCAGAAATAGGCATCGCATGGACGGGCTGTTAATCTTTTTGCTGTTCGCGGGCTTAATCGCCGTCGTGGTGCATGGGATTTCGGTTTACAACAAACTGAATCCCTTGCGTGAGGAATTGAAAGAGGCGGAGGGGAACATTGAAGTCGTCATGCACAAGGTAAAGGACTTGACCGAAAAGCTGGTTGCACTTGCCACGCGCTACGGCTTTCACGAGCAAAACATCCATTTGCAGATTTCGGCTGACGGCCGAAAGGCACAGGAATCAATTTTTCAACGGACGATGCAAGCCATCACGATGATTTCCGGCTTTGCAGACAATTTTCCGACGTTGAAAGCCGACCACACTTATTTGCGATTGATGGATGACCTGACTCGGCTGTCTGGCGAGACGCAGCAAAAATACGAGGACTACAATCGCAGGGCCAAGGTTTACAACACAGAGCGCACGGGTTTCCCAGCAGTCGTCATGTCCAGCATGTTGGGTTTCACGAAAGCGTCCTACTTGAATCCCACTCGTTGGTATCCAGCGCGCACACAGAAATCGATCCCGTAAGCTAACCACAACCACGACAAAATTATGCCCCACACCAAATCAATCAGCGTGTCACAAGCCGGCCAATCTCTGGCCGCAAGCGGCAATCTCAGCAAGCCGGTCGCTCAACTTCTCGCTGCCGACGACCGCCCGGTTCAAATCGCGAGCATCACGCGCGGATTTGATGACCCGGTGATGTCGTGTTTCTTGATTGATGCGTCCGGTTCAATGGCCGATTACCGCGATGCAGTGATTCAAGGGCAGAACATGATGTTGGACACGCTGCGGGGCAGTTCAAAGTGCCGCAAGAAAGCGCTCTACGTCGCTCAATATCTTTTTTCGAGCGATTCGCGTCCGCTGAATCCGTTCGTTCAACTAGACACTGGAAAAAATGACCCGGTGGTTATCTTGAACTCTGGCAACTACAGCCCAAGCGGAGCGACGGCACTTCACGCGACTGTTTACCAAGTGCTGCAAGACATGGCCGCAAACATCGCCTACGCGCTCGGCCAGCAAATCAAAGCCACGTTCACTTTGGGCGTGATAACCGACGGCGAAGACACAGAGGGCGGTGTTGACCCTGGCGACATCAAAACAATCGTTCAAGAATTGAAGGCCAAGGGGCATCTCGCGAAGTCAGTGATTTTGGGAATCACGCACAGCAAACTTCCGCCGGACAAGGTGAATGAAATCAAAGAACGGCTCGGCTTTGATGAAGCGGTGGCCGTTTCCCAAAATCCGAGCGACATCAGGCGGGCATTTGCGCTGGCCTCCCAAAGTGCGGTCAAAGCGCAGGCGTGATTCCACCTCATGCAACTTGTCGTCAATTCTCAACGCTTCACCGACCCGCCATACATCGCGAGAGGCGGAATTGGCGAGATTTACAAATTAGCGAACGACGTTCTGGCAAAAGTTTACGACCAGGACAAGCGCACGTTCGAGCGGCGTCAAAAGGTGCTTGCTCTTTGCAACTCGTTTCAGAATCACGTCTCGCAGTTCGGAACTAACAGATACGCTTTTCCCGAGCATCCGGCTTACGAGTTGACTGTCCATTTCGATACGTTGGCCGGCTTTTCGATGCGGAACTTTGGCGGAATTCCGACAATCGGCGAATTGGGTTTTGACCTTGCCTCAAATTCTTTTCGCGAGTCGAAAGGCATCCGGCTCGACAACTCATCCGCCATCGGATTTGTCTATCAAGTTTTCGAGTGGGTTGACCTGCTCCACAGGGCGCGAATCGTTTTGGGCGATGTCAACGACGGGAATTTTCTCTACAGCCCGCACACCAAGCGGCCTGTGGTAGTTGACATTGATTCAGTTCAAATCGGGCAGTTCGCCTGCATTGATGTCACGCCTGAATTCATGTCCCCGGAGTTGAAGTATCGAGGTTCAAGTTTGAGCGGTGGCTACATTTTTGATTCGGGCACTGACATCTTTGCGGTCGCGGCCGTGTGCTATGAGTTTCTGGTTGGAGCAAAACCCCACTACGTGCTTCTCAATCCACCAAAGAGCGCGATTGAAAACAAAGACATGGGCGTGAGCAGCATTCGTTGCTTCTCAATGGGAAGAAGTTTTCTTTCGACGCTCGGACTTGCTTACGCTGATGTTCCGCAAAACCGTGCTGTCGAGCAACGTCTGGCGTGGCTTCAATCGGAAGACCGGCGATTGTTTGATTTCTTCGTGTCCATCTTCGTAAAGAACGAGCGGAACAATCTGCTTTCGACATTGCCCGTCACCGACCAAAGGCATCCGGGCTATCATTTTCTGGTAGAGAGCGGTTTCAAAAAAATCGTTGATGATCTCGTTCAACAGCGGGCGAAGCAGCCAACGACGGCGACGGGTTCGACAGCCAAGCGGCCTGCCCCTATTGCTGATTCGGGATTTCGCGGCATCATTGATGCACTCGGCGGCAAACCTCCCGCCCCGGCGAAAGCACCGAAGCCCGGCGGCGCAATACTGAAACCAGACCCGCCGCAACTGGCCGCGTTCCTCAAGCAGTTCAACCTTTCAATCTGATGGAAGCGCCCACACTCACAGAGCCAGCAAAGCAGCATTTTGATTATCGCATGACTCATTCGGCGATGAGCAGGAACGGCGAGGCGTTTCCATTCGCTGCCACGACGGCTGCCGCAAGGAATCCTCGATACGACAAAGAGAACAAGAATAATCAGGATGCGGTTGGCGTCTGCATCGCTCCCGGTTTTGTCGCGGGTGTCGTGTGTGACGGCTGCGGAAGCACTCACCCGGTGATTGAGCAACATTCAGTGTCGAGCAACGAAGTTGGAGCAAAGCTGGCTTGCAGTTTGATTTTGCATGAAGCGGAGAGAGCGTTCGCTCGTAAAAACACTTTCGCTGCCCCGGAGCTTGTCGAAAGGTTTTCGCGCAGCTTGCAGGATTCATTCAAAGCCACAGTGAAGGCGTTTTGTGGGCGTGATGAATCAAAGGCAGAGAAATTCATTTTCGACTTTTTGATGACAACCGTTGTCGGATTCATCGTGACGAAGGAGCAATTCGTAGTCTTTCATTCCGGCGATGGTGTCATAGCCGTGAACGGAGAATTTAAGGTTCTCGACAGCGAAGCGGGCAGTTACTTCAGCAATGATCTTCTCTCAATTTGTTGTCCTGCGAAGTTCCCGAAAGCGACCAACGGCAATTCTCTCAAGGTCCAGGCTTCTGGCGAGGCCAAGAATCTTCAAAGTATTCTCGTTGCCTCGGACGGAATGACGCAACTCGTGAAGCAATACCCTCAACAAATGTCCGAGTTCGTGCAGCGAGCGACTCCGCAAGAGCAATGTGGCGAGGGGTTTGATTTCGCGTTACCGGAATTTCGCCGGGACATCGCGTGGAATCCGAAAATCTCGGCGGAATTGACCGACGACGCTTCGTTCGCGCTCGTTCGGCGAATTTCACAAACAACGGAGGCCGCATGTTGACGATTTCCCCAGCCGAGATTCAGAAAGCGGGCGGCATCCTCGCCGCGTTGACAGAGAAATCGTGCGAATACATCCGTGGCATTTTGCCAACGAATGCGATCCTCGGTTTCGGGGGAGTGGAGTCGGGCTTGGAGCGAATCATCGTCCATACCAACCCACACCTGGACGAGTATTTTGCCGAGTTGGTCTTTCGGCTTTGCCTGCCGCAAGAGAAGCGAAGCTGCGATTTCCTTGAGCAATCAATTTTTTCCAAAACAAATGACTTGGCTTGCCAGCACCTTTGGCCGACTGCCGCCGTTCTTGGTATTGGCGGGACGGTTAGTGGCGGCGCACGCCCATTGTTCTTGTTTGATGAGCACGTCATTGATGAGGAAATCGGCAAGTCAGCGAGAACCGCGTCGTCTTGCAGTGCGCTAGTCGCTCAAAAGCTGCTTCGCCATTTGCCGCCGCCACTGGAAATGCTGTTGAGGGAAGTGAACGCCATTGACGAATACGGCGGCGCGCATCCGCAGAGTCTGGCGAATCTTATCAAACCTCTCCATGAAGTTCGCTTCGCGTTCAAGATTGACCCAACATCCGATAGGTTCGTTAGGGACATGCTCACGCCAGATTGGAAGCGCGCAATTATCGATGCGAGCATTGCTGCCGTCATCTACTGCCTCCAAGAGAAGATTGATCTCGTTGGAAACCCTGATGAGAAGAAGAAGTCTCTTGAGGAATCGCTCAACAACTACGAGCAAAATTCGCCGCATCGCACGCACCCGGAGTTCGACAAATCGGTGCATTGGATTCGCAGCAACTACCTCAATCAAGCCGGAGTCTTTGCTGATGCGATACTGGTAAGAGACCATCAGACGCCAATCAAAGACTCTGCCGGAAACACCATTCCAGAACTGCTGATTTTTTCACGGGTCTGTTTTGCCTGCGAGAAATGCTGGGGAGCAAATATCCGCAACGTCATCGCAACCCACTTCTGGGAAGTGGTGATGCAGGGTCAACTGAATTTCTATCCGGTTCGCAACGCCGTTTCGGAAATGTTCGATAAAAATCTGAACCGGATGGTCAGCCCGGTCGGTTTTCTTCGACGTGAGGTTTTGCCGCCGATGAACCTCGGCGGTGGCTGGAAATGCCCCGTGTGGATTGTCTCAATCGCTCCTGACAGTTCGGTTTTCCTGCCGAACAAGGGGATCATGAACTACATCAACGCGGAGAACAACGTTGACCCGAACAACAAACGAAACCAGAAAGGCTGCGGTTTGGTTCTTGTTCAAGACACCATCCGCGGAACGAGCGCATTGTTCAAATGTTCCGGCATTCCTGACCACAAATGGGAAAAGCTGGTAAAGCTAATCAAAACTAAAGAAAACGAATGCTGGCACGTCGTTCCGAATCCATCTGGCGGCATCGCTCCGTTCATTGTGAACGGCAACAAAACTCATCAACACGTTCCGAGAACGGGGCTGGACGCGACAACCCTCGCTCGCTTGGTTCAACGCACGTTCTATTGAAAGCATGAGCACGAGCAAACGCAACTGCGCGAAGTGTGGCAAAGATAAACCGCTGGAAGGCGGCAGGGTTTGCGAGAAAGGACACTTCGTCTGTAAAAGTTGTGTCTGGGAAACAGTTGGCTTCTTCGGTTTTGGGGATGAGCGCAAAAGATGCCCGCTTTGCAAGACGAGATTGAGTTGATTCACGGGTTGAGCGAGCGCGATTTGATTCGAGCCGCTTGGGAGGCGGCGAATCGCGAGGTGTATCGGTTGTTGAAGGAAGGGATTCCCGTTTCCGTGCTGGAGAGGGATTCGACCACCGGTAGGGCGGAGCTGCCGCTCCGCCCAAATGTTCCCGGCGGCGCAGCAACGCCGCCCTACCAAAGGGGAGGACAGACCACTGTCCGGGTGCAGGTGATTGATTGGGAGCAGCCGGCGAACAATGATTTCCTGCTGGTCAGCCAGTTCAGCGTCACCGGCGCGCTCTACACCTGCCGGCCGGATTTGGTCGGCTTCGTCAACGGCCTGCCGCTGGTGGTCATCGAGTTGAAGAACCCCGGCGTGCCCGCGCGCGCGGCGTTCGACGAGAACTTGACGCACTACAAGGCGGAAATTCCGCAGCTCTTTTGGTTCAACGCGCTGCTCATCGCCTCGAACGGCACGGACAGTCGCGTCGGCTCGCTCACGGCGGAAAGACAAGGCCCAGTGCGGAACGCTACGAAAGGGCGGGTCGGCTACTTGCCGGCGCCGGAGCCTTTGGCCCAACTGTCGGAGTATTTCTGAAGCCAGTCGCGGATGGCCCGTTCGATGCCGATGTCGGCCCCCGCCTCTTTGGAGCGGTACCATTTGTTCTCCAGGATGGACCGGCGTTCCTCCAAGAATCGCTCCCACAATCCCGCCGTCGTCACGGCCGTCGGCTGCGGCGGCAAGTCTTTCGGCGGATTGCCGCTCAAGATGTCCCGTTCGTATTCCAAGAGCTGGGGAATGGCGGCAATCAGGAACTGATGCGCCTCGTCCGTCAACTCGACCTGGGTGGGCTGTTTGGCCGCCGGGCTGCGCAGGATGATGTCGCCCAATTCAATGAGGTCCTGCTTGGCCAGCAGGGCGATGTACAAGCTGCGGGGCAGGCCGAGCGATTCGGCCCGGCGGTCGATTTGCGCCAGCAGCTCCTCGGGAATGGAGATGCTGATGGCGGTCTGGCCTGGGGATCTTGCCTTCACGGATCGAATAATACTCAGTGTTTATGCGGTCGTCAATAGTGTTGACATGATGTATCGGTTTTGTCACTTTTGGCCGTCATGCAAACCCCCGCATGCCCACAGTGGCGGTTTGACATGCCAGTCAGCCTCACCAGGCCCGCCCGGCAGGGTTCCGGGATTTGGTTGAAGGGCGCAAACAGGGAGCAGGGGCCTGGAACAGGCTGGCAGCGGAAACTCGGACTGGGTGCTGGGCCGGACATGCGTATCGGCGACGTAGGGAGGGTATTCGTGACTCAACCGTGGTCAATAAAGAAGGAACCTCATACCCCATGATGCTTTTATCCCCGACGAAGAATCCACCCCTGCGGACGCTCGCCGTGAAGTTATTGCGAGCCGTTCACGTATGGTCCGGACGGCGCTACCAACGGGCCTTGCTGCGGCAGGAATTGGGGCGCATCGGCCAGACGATTACCACCGGGAAAAGCGGGAGCAACGCTGAAACGGAAGCCGCGCGTCGCCGCCGCAAAAGCCTCAAGCCGACGTAAGCGGGGGCAGGGCGGCGGTCCGCGCGTGAGCTAATCACGCCCAAGCCGCCCGACCTGCCCGGTGGACGGAAGACCGGTTCCGGAGGCTGTGCCTTCAAGGCAGCTTGAAGGCCGCCGGGAATCCGTCCATTGCGCCGGCGTCTTGGGGGGCGCTGGCAACCGCATCGGCACCCGTGGCGCGGGTCGGCTGAACCGTCTCGCGTCACAGGCTGGGGATCACCCTGGAAGTCTCTCGCGCGGTGATGTCGTCCCCGCAGCTTCCGTCGCCACCGGCCAACCCTCCGCACTTTGCTGCGGACGGGAAGCCGCTGTGTCCTTTCTCGAAGGAGGGATTGAAGGGCGGCGTGCTGCCCGGATGCGAGGGGCTGGCCGGCGCCACACTGGAGGCGATTGAGCAGACCGTCCAACGCGAGTTGGCGGAGGCTCAGCAACGCATCATGGCTGAGGTGGCCAGGCTGCTCGGGGGCAAACCCGGAAGCCGTGCCGACGTTGTTAATGGGAAGATCGCTGGCGACCTCACCAGCGAAACCCTGTCGCGGATTGAGCGCCGGCTGGAGGAGGTGGTGACGGGGAACTACGAGCTGCGTCAGGAGAACGAGGAACTGAAACGTCTTCAGGCGGAGGGCTTCTTCAAATTCGCGTTGCGCGTGGACGGCGAGGATTTCCGGACGTTCGCGGTCATCATGGCCTTGGGAACCCGGAACGCCGCGGCCGAATTCCTCCGGGTGCCGCTGCGGAGGTTGTATGACCGCGTGGACCGGTGGCGCAATCTGGGCCGGGACCAGCAACGAATGTTCCGGTTGATGGAATGGCGCAAGCGCAGCGGACGCCGGATCAAGGTGCGGCTGGACGAGTCGCTGCAATCGAGCGAATCGGGCGGACAGCCGGAGAATCCGGAGACGCTGAAGACGGCGGTGGAGCAGTTGAAGGACGACGCCGTGGACCGCCGGGACTATCCCGAAATCCTGGGCCAGATCCTGGAGGCGCTACAGCGCCAGAACGCCGCCAACTGGTCGAGCGTGCGCCAGGAACTGGTGGAGATCCTGAGGGAGGAGGTACCGCAAGAAAACTCGCAAACTTTCTAAATCTTTGCATTCCATTGCCGCTGAGTGGGTTGTCACGTGGCAACCCCTTCTTTTTGCCCCAATTCCGTAACTTCCGGGACTCCTGGGTGGCGAGATGACCTTGCCGCCGTCACAACCAAAGAAACGGAAAAACGCGATGAGTATGACGAAGAATGAACGGAACGGAACCCGGCTCACGCACGGCACAAAACGAATGGAAGAGGCGAAGGCGCCAGCGGCCCAGGAAACCGTCGATCGGCCGGCGACGGGTGAACCCGGGGCGGGGGGCGAGAGCCGGAAGACCTTCACCCTCGAGAACGATCCCGAAGCCCTGCGACGCGGGGTGGCTGGGGTGTTGATGGAATTCGTGCGGGCCGTCGAGCCGCGCGACTTCTGCGCCTTCGTTTACATCCTGGCCCACGGCAGCCTCAGCT
>VFSW01006389.1_pt1 | contig 17346 bp, 21 predicted proteins | sample 5358111 | NCBI WGS metagenome assembly VFSW01 (sample SAMN11554181, study PRJNA540505) | mine drainage metagenome | isolation source: sediment from site ElyBrook_90M | place: USA: Ely Copper Mine, Vershire, VT | collected 2017
TCGGAGAGCGCGAACAGGCGGCCTAGTGTGCCGGCGAGCGTGCCTTCTGCGCTGGCGAGTTGCTTCATGGCGGCGGGATCGCCGGGATTGGTAGCGGCGCCCGCGTTGGCGGACGACGCGGCATTGCGCGCAGCGATGACGGCTTCGAGCGTGCCGCGTTCGTGTTTGATGTAACCTTTCGCGGTCTCGACCAGATTCGGAATCAAGTCGTAGCGCCGCTTGAGCTGCACGTCAATCTGCGCGTAGGCGTTTTTGAAGCGGTTGCGCAGCGCGACGAGTTTGTTGTAGATGCCGACAACGAACAGCGTGGCAAGCAATGCCAGCGCAATCAGCACGATTAGGACGATCAAAAATGGACTCATAAAATTCTATCTATTTTCTTTGGTTGATTTTTTGTTTTAGGACAGTGCCGCCTCGATGGCACGAAAAACAGAGGGAATCTGAAGCGGCGCGGGCCGAGCGCGTTGGCTCAAGCGCCGTTCAAATCAGACGAAAGGCGGGCGGTGCGAGACTGTGGAACGCCGGACCAAGGCACACCTCGGGCGTGAAGACCCAATCCCGCGGTTTGACTTGGCCTAAAGCCGCTCTTGTGGGAGCGGTACACACGTATTCGCGCGCCGCGGACAAGAGGGCATTGTTGAGCACCGGTTGTGAAATCGGCTTGGGGAGGACGATAGGCGCAGTCGTCGCAATGAACGTTTGGATGGTCGAACAGCAACACCTATCGTTGCAGCCCTTCTTACCGGCGCAAGGTTCCGGCATCGCGGCGTCGGGATGGTGGGAAGCCGCGGCGTGCTGATGTGCCTCGGCGTCGTGGTGATGTTCTGCGTCGTGCGATTGCCCATGCTGGGATACGGTGTCGTGCTCGTGAAGCCGCCCGGAAGGGGAGGCGCAAGCTTCGTCATGATCCGCGCACTGGCAGACGCGGCCCACGCCGCAGACAACGGTGCCTACCAACCACAGCAACGCGCAAGTCCCCGCGAAAAAGCGGAGCAAGGCACTGACTTTCGGTTGCCGCGGAACTTTCATCTTCAATCGTTAGCAAATTTGGCGCTCGGACATTTCTTTCGTTTTCATTCGCTGTTGGCGTCCGGCGGACAGCGCGTTTGAAAAATCGGTTTCCCGCGATCTGCACGGATGGCAACACTCATGCTACGGCGGCGGAGACGGTTTTCCTAATGGGGATTCCCCCACGGTGGATTTACGCGCTTCCTTTATGATTTTGACAATCGTTGCTTGGACAGTTCACTTCACAATCGGGTCGTGACCTCACGACTATCTCTTGGACAGCTTGGTAACCGCGACGACCAGCAGGACCACCACCACTACGCCGATCAGGTCCAAAGCCACATTCCTCCGCCCGTCCATCCACCCATCCATCCGTCTGTATGGTTCATCATAAAGCTTCTTCTGTTGCGCTAAATTTAGTAGCACTCCACCACTGGACGACCGGGACTACTTCTGCGTCATACCTTCGGTTGTGGCGGAGTCTTTCCGCATGACGCAACAGAAGGCGTCCGTGCTGCCGCATTTTTTACATACGTGCGTGACAACGTCGTGTTTGGCTTTGCCCGCACCCACGACAGTGAACTTCTGCTCGCAGCCGGGGCACATGTCTTCCTGGCCTGTCGTCGATGTGACATGGCTCTTGTCCCTATGGATGTATGTCACCGTGACGGTTTTGCACTTCGGACAGGCCATTGCCACCATATCTCCGTCTTTAAGGTTCGCCACGTCCGCGGGCGAAGTGATCGGCTTCATCATCATCATCTCCCCGCCTTTCATCGGCTTCATGGGTTCATCCGCGCGGGCCGCGAGGGGAAGCGATGCTGCCATTGCCAACGCGAATACCGCACCCATGCCGAGTATGATTTTGGATACTGTCTTATTTGTTTTCATTTTTGTGTCTTTCGTTTGTTTCCCTTGTTTTGTTATTTGTTCCGGAACAAACCCACGCCTCGGCTTTGGTTCACCCATAATCGCGGGTTCAATGAGTTTCATCATCAGGTTCTTTGCCCGTCGCTGGTACTTCGTCAGCGGTTGCGGTCAACTTCTCCGGCACGCGCCGCTTCCTGCATGATTTTAGCGATCGTGTCCTCCACTTCCTGCGCCACCGCTTTCAGTTGGGGCGTGTTGAACAGCGCCAGCAGGGTGGTTGGCTTCAAAGTTGCCAGGATCGTTTTACCGCCCTCCTCGTAAATCGAGATACGGCACGGCAGCGCCGTGGAGACGCTCATGTTTTGGTCCAGCACCTTCTTCGCTTGTTGCGGCTGGCAGACCTCGAAGATCAGACATTCATGGGCGAACTTCACGCCCTTCTTCGCCATGGTCTCTTTGAGGTTGTGGACCTGCATCACGCCAAAGTGATTGGCCTGGACGGCAGCCTGCAAGGCAACCGCCGCTTCGCTCACCGTTTTGTCCGTGGATAATGTGACCAGCATAGGTTTCCTTTCATTTCATGGTTAACAGTTCACTTCACAGGCAGGTCGTGAACGCACGATTATTTCTTGGACAGCTTGCTAATCGCGACGACCAGCAGGACCACCACCAGTACGCCGATCACCGTCCAGAGCCACATCCCCCCGCCCGACCATCCACCCATCCATCCATCTGTATGATTCATAATAAACCTGCTTCCGGTGCGCTGCGACCAGCCCATCACTGGACAATCCAGACCGTGAGCGGAGGCAGCAGTGTCATTTAAAATAGCCGCCACAGGATCCCAGCAACCGTGGTCGCGGGGCATCGTGGCGTTCAGCAATCATTTCTGTTCTTCTTGATGTTCTTTGTGGGAGTCATCCGGTTTTTCGTCCAACGCCTTCATCCCCTTCATCATCGGGCACTGCGACATGGATTCCTTGCCCATCCCGATGACGATGTCGCGCACGGCGTCGCCGCTGTGAAGTGCTTCTCAACGTGTCGCGTCATTGGCAGCACCCGTGGTCTTGTTGCTTCCCGACATATCCATATTCGGCATGCTGTTGGTTGCCGTCATATTGGTGGTTCCGCCCATCATGCCGTTGGCATCGCTCATTCTCGAATAGGAGGATGGTGTTTCGGTTGAATTGCTTTGATTACACCCCACCAGCGCCAATGCGGCCAGAGCGGTGATTGCTGACAGTGGAATAATTGATTTCATAAGCTTATATCTGCTAATGTTGGTCGTACTTCGCGTGGACTTCCTTGATCTTGTCTTCGTCGGCTTTCTTTTCTCTGGGGGTGGCTTTGGCCAGCATTTCATCGACCGCAGCTTTCCTGCGGACGCTGCTGTCGTACGTCAGAAACTCGAGGATCTGTCTGGCCTCCGTGTTGTTGATGTTGGAGCCTGGCTTGCGCCACATACGATTGACGATGCCCTTCCATTCATCTGGCAGCGCGTGGTGGTCGGAGTTGATGGTGTGGTTGAGATGGTGACATTGCGCACACTTTTCCGTGAACAGCAGGTAGGTGTCCTGCACCGCCTTGGGATAGCCGGAAACGTCAATCGTGGCCGGGCCGGCCTCCATCTGGGCGCTGCCCGCTTTGCTCTGGGGCTCGCCGCCTTCCATTGTCTTCTTCGACTCACCTGCAGCGGGCGCCGTGGTTGGCTGCACGGTCTTGGGATAGGCGGAAACGTCAATCGTGGCCGAGCCGGCTTCCATCTGGGCGCCGCCCGCTTTGCTCTGGTGCTCGCCGGCTTTCATCGGCTTCATTGGCTCGTCTGCAGCGGTCGCTGTGGTTGGCAGCCAAGCTGCCATCGCGATCGAGATCGCCACACCTGCACCCAAGAGGTTCTGGTTGTTCACTGTCTTCATGACCTATTGCTTTCTTTCATTTCCGTTTTTGTTCGCTCTTGGCGTCCAGCGGAGAGCGTGTTCGTGAAATCGGTTTCACCGCAACCTGCACGAGTGCGACGACTCATCGTACGCCGGCGGGGGAGACTTCCCTACAGGGGGAAACCCCCAAGGGGAAACCCCGGAGGGTTGATCCCAACCGTCGATTATGGGATTTGGTATCACAACGTCGATGTGCATGTTTTCATAAGTTCTTCGTTCTCCTCTAGCTAATGGAGGGCCAGCCTGACTTCCGGCGCTCTAACCTGTTCAATCCAGGCTATTTAAGGCATTTTTGATTCGCCTTTTGTGGCACTGAGAGATGTAAAGTCATTGCAGCTTGCACGGGGCTGCTTAGTCATCGTGCATTTTGCACACATACCCAACGCGCGCACAAGCCGCAGGCTTGCCAGACCTAGCCCACGAGTTCGCTAAAGCTGCACTTTCAGGACATCCAGCACAAAAGGCCCTGTCCCACTGGGATTTAGATCGGCCTTTCAGTGTTCCGTGTTGCTTCGATAAAGGTGCGTAACCGCTGGCGATGTTGCTGCTATATATCCGCGCATAAATAATTCGACATGTTAGTTTTCTCGAATTACGCTCTCCGGGCAATATGCGGCCCGTATTTGCTCGAGGTAACCGACAAACGGCGGAGTTAATGCTGGAGTTGCGCAAGCAAGCACTCCGGGACCAGGAACCGCGCGTGGCCCAGCGGTTTCACGCCATCGCCTTGAGTCTGGAAGGATATACCATTCCTCGAATCGCCGAGGCCCTCAAGGTGCACCGCTCGACCGTTCCGCTGTGGATTGAACACTGGAATCAAGAGCGCGAGAATGGACTGCTGGAAGGTCATCGCAGTGGCCGTCCTGGCGATCTTAGCCCAGAGCAGCGGGAAGCATTGCAGGACATTCTGGACAGTGGCCCGGTGGCTTATGGTCTGGAAACCGGGATTTGGACCTCGCCGGTGATCAGCCGCGTCATCGCCCAGGAGTTTGATGTTCATTACCATCCGGGTCACGTGCGCAAGTTGCTCAAGCAAATGGGCTACTCGGTGCAGCGGCCGACCACGCGTTTGGCGCAGGCCGATCCCGTGCGAAAAAACCGCTGGGTGCGTTACACCTATCCTCGCCTTAAAAAAAAGCGCGGCGAGAAGGAGCGGTGATCGTCTTTGAAGATGAGGCGTCGTTCCGGCAAACGCCCACCCTGCACGCCACTTGGGCGCGAGTGGCCAGCCAGCCACAGGTTCCCACTCGCGGCGAGCGGAACACGCAGAAAATCTTTGGGGCGGTGCGTTTAGACACCGCGCAATTTATCTATCTGCACCAACAGGATTATTTTCAATGGGAAACTTACGTGGCGTTTCTGGATCAAGTGCTGGTCCCAGCGTTCTACCGGCGTGGCCACCGGGTGTTCCTGATCCAAGACAATGCTTCCTATCACAAGAAGAAGGAAACCTACCAGTGGTTTGCTCAAAACCGACGCTACGTGGAGGTGTTCCAATTGCCGCCTTATTGGCCGGAACTCAATGCCACCGAAAGGATCTGGAATTACACGCGCAAACACGCCACCCACAACCGCTACTTCGAACAACCTGTACACCTCTGCCACGCTTTATTCCGCACTTTCCGCCAAGTGCAGCGCCACCCAGAGGAAATTGCCAATCTGATGCGGCCGTTCTTCTGATCATCATGTCGAATTACTTATGCGCGACTATATAGCTTAGCAGCAGACTATGGCGAAGACCTTGATACTTCTTGAGCGGAACCAATCACTCGAACTCCACACATTGGCCCGACAACTCCGGCAGTGGCGCACGACTCCCCGGCGTGGGCGGTGCATCCCGGAGGCTCTCTGGGAGAATGCAGCCAGGATGGCTCGCACTTACGGTGTGAGCCGTATCTCCGCCGCCCTCAAACTGAGCTACTATGATCTGCAACGTCGCGCTCGCGTTTGCCATCGTGCTATGACACAGCCACAAGCCCAGCCGACCTTTGTCCAACTGGCGACCCCAGTTTTGAGCGCCGGCCCGAGCCAGCACGGAACTATTGAAACAGCCCACACCTCCGGTTCTCGGCTGATCCTGCGCCTGCTCGACGCCAAGCCCAGGGAGCTGTTGGCACTGGTGGAGACCTTCCTGCGCTATCGCCCATGATTCAGATCACTCCGCCGATGCGGATCCTCGTGGCCGTCGAGCCTGTCGATTTCCGCAAAGGCATCGATGGTCTGGCGGCGCTCTGCCGCCAAGCGCTATCCAGCGACCCTCGTTGCGGCGCGCTTTTTGCATTCTGTTCGCGCCGCGGCCACGCTATCAAGTGCCTGACTTACGACGGCCAGGGGTTTTGGATCTGCCAGAAGCGACTCTCGCGGGGCCGCTTCACCGCCTGGCCCAAGGCTGGTTGCGGCGCTTCGCTGCGCCTGAATCTCCGTCAGTTACACCTGCTGTTGTGGAACGGCGATCCCTCCCAAGCTCAGGCCGCTCCGCTGTGGCGTCGGGTGCCGGTCCTGGGGAGCGCTGAAAGCCTCTCCATTTTTTCGCGGGAAAAGGCTAGCGTTCCAGGCGGTATTCATAAACGTCCCGGCGGGAGTGCCAGTTCCTTGAGCCAGTGACCGTGGCCCAGCCCGATCATTGACGTGGTCGCGGGTTGCCAGTTGTTGAAGGACCCGGCCACGCAAACCTCGCGCGCCTCCGTGCTTGAGAACTCCAAGCGGATACATTGAGAATAGATCAGTTGCTTCGATTTGCGCGTTTGCTTTCTGCTCATGGCCGTGCGCTTCTCCTTTCGGGGTGAGGATTCGCTTTCCAACCAGCACATCGAATGAAGTGCTTGACCAGTTGATTGATATGACTCTCACCAGATTCATATTTCGCGCTCTCTACGACACTTAATACGCTTCGAGTCTTAAAATCCCTTAAAGCAAGAAAAGATCGGCGGCGGGTACCGGAGGTTTCAGACCTCGCCGCCGCACGAAATGGCCTTGAACCAACGAATTTGTGCTCGCGCCAGTTTACTTCTTCTCCTTGCGTTCGGTGGGGGCGCTGCCGGATTTGGTCGCCCAGCAAGAAACCGAATCACTGCCGCATTTCTCGCAGACTTGCTTGACTTCGTTCTTGCCCATGGCCAACACCGACCACCTTGATGGAGCTGTTGCAGCTCGGGCAGATGGTCCGCAGCGCCCCGGCCGCAGAAATGTTGTTCCCCAAGACCGCGCTTTTTTCGAGCAGGATGATGGTTTGTCTGAGCCAACTTTTTGTCGAGGGTTTGAACTGTTGCCGGCGTAACAATCTCAGTGAAACTGGAAATTATGGAACGAGCTTCATCTGCCGGTGCCGGTGTCAGTCCACAGCGTCAGAGTAAGGCTCACGATTACGGCGCCCCGCTCGTCGTAGCTCACGCTCGGCGGTTGTTCAAGTGGGCGCGGCGCAACTCCACATTGAAAGTCATTCCGGCCGTTGAGCGCGAGCTGGTGGTGCTGGCCCTCAAAGAAACCAGCGGCAACCGGAGGTGCGCCGCGGCTCTGCTGGGTATCACCCGCGCCACACTGCGAAAACGCATTGAGAGATTCGGCATCGAGATTGAATACATCGTCAGGTGAAATAATCTGCCCCAAGGCGTTGGGCTTGCGCCGGCCAATCACGCCATGTCAAACTGCTCGTGTCCCAGTCATTTGTTTTCCATGCCTTCGGCGGGGATGCTGCTAGGTTTCGTTGCGCAACAAAAGGCCGAATCAGGCTGTGCGGCTGAAAAACACTGGCAAGCACTGTGGCTGAGTCGATCGGGTCTCAGCCTTTCCAAGCACGCAATCGGACACTCCACGGACTGCGCACGCAAGTGGTGGAGCAGATACCCTGTTGTCAGATGCCCGCCTTGAGGCAGGCAAGAAGCTGCTCCGCCTGAGTCTCGATAATGACACGATCGCGAATCAGGTCCAACGCCGTCTCCTTTGCGGCCCGGCGCCAGCGATCCTGGGTTGAACCGCTCTTCGTCTCGACAATGTGAAGATTCAGTTACGGCTGGCGGACGGATTCGTTGCGCGCATCGAGCAACGCCACGGCCTCAGCGCGGTCGCGAGTGCCGAGGCTTTCCTGTTTGCCCGTTTCGGAATCGTGGACATAGAACACACCGCCCATCGTTCTCCGGTAAAGTCGGAATCGGTTTTTCATAGCTCGAACTTTCTGGTTCGGGCCTGCCAAACGAGGTCGAGTGACCGTTTATTAGAGTTTTGCGCTTTTTCCGCTGTTGAACTCTCGTGAACCGCTCCCCCGCGCCACCGATCTGTTTTGGCCGTGACCCAGGTAAACCCCAAATGCAAAGACCTCGCTCACATTTCAACAAACCGGCGGTGGAAACCTAAAATGGGGTATGAAGATCGCTCAAGGCCCGACTTTGCCGCCCGGAGCTACGTGTTACGTAGACCTAACCGGATTCCTCCATCGTCTGGCCTACATGCCCGGCCCCCAGGGCATCGATCCCCGCCAGGTCACTTCGAAGGTCACCGGCGAGCCGACCTGGGGAATCGTGGGCACATTCAACCAGTTCAATACCCTGGCCAAGCAGCGGCCCGGCCGAGTCATTGCCTTTGCCGACTCATCCCAGGACGGATTCCGCGCCGAATTACTGCCGGGTTACAAACGCAAGAGCGGTTCCCCTTATCTTCGCCAACAGCTCGAACGCTTGGCACAGTGCCTGCCCCATCTGGGCATCGCCGTCGTCGGGGCACGCAATGAATTTCCGGGCATGGAGGCGGAGGACCTGATCGCTTGCGCGGTTAAATCGGCGCGCGAACCTGTGGTGGCTGTGTCGTACGACAAGGACCTGTTGCAGGTCGTCAAAGACAACGTCAGCCACTACAACCCCCAGAAGAAGCACCTAGTCACACCTGCCAACATCAGCGGATATCTGCAGCAGGGATTCCTTCCGACCAAGGCGGAACTGGCCGGACCAGACATGGCAGTGTTCCTCGCCTGCACCGGAGACGACTCCGACGGCATCAAACCGATTGGCGGAGTCGGTCCCGTGACGCTGGGGCAATACTACGAAAGGCTGCCCAAAGGACTGTCGAATCCTGCGAAGATCGACTCGCTGCGTGCCATCGATTTGGAGGTCAAGAAGGATCCCGGCAAGGTTGCCGACTGGAGGCAAGCACAGATCAACCTCCAGGCGACCGATTTGGACACCGGGCGTCAGCACGACATCAACTTGGGGACCATTCCGGAACCGCGCCCCAACAAAGAAGCGTTCCGACGGGTGCTGGGAGGACTGACCATGCAGTCGTTCCTCCAGCAGTACGACCGGTGGTTTGCCCCCTTTGAGGCCCGCAACCAGCCGTCACTTTCCATGGCTTGAGAAATGCGACAGAACCAGACCAGATCAACAACGGCAATCTTGGTTGGAGGAGACGCATCCCCGTGACCGCAAACACTATTTCCCTGGCCGTGACCGCCGCGTTGGGTGCCTGTTTGGGGTCATTCCTCAATAGCGCCTACCACTCCACGCTCGCCGGAATGTCTCCCATCACGCCGCTGTCGCATGGCCCAAACTGCAAAACCAGCGTAAAGCCGTGGTGCAATGTCCCGGTCTTGGGATGGCTCCTGCGCCAGGGGCGACGCGCCTCATCCCAAGAGCCGGCCCGCTTCAAAAAACCGACGGCGGAATTTCTGACGGCCAGCTTCTTCGTGGGTTGCTACTGCCTCACTCACGACGCGCTCTCAGCCTGCCTCCGGGGGGCTGTCTTTACTCTTTACGCGCTCGGCGCGGCGTGTGACCACCAGACCTTCTTTCTGCCGGGGATCACCTTGCAGGGAGCCTTGGTGGCAGCCATTGCGCTGGCAGTGCTCCGGCCGGAAGCCACCGACCCGGCGGCCACCAACACGAATGTCGGAACGGTCATCCTCAACCATTTCGCGGGAGGGGCAACCCTGCTCATTGTGATTATGCTGGTCAAGAAACTCGGGGAACATTTCCTCCGAGCCGCCTGCGAGGGGAGGACGCAATTTGAACTCAACTCGAAAGGGGTCGCGATCTCCGACGATTGCGGATGCGAGTTTATCCTCTGGGAGGACTTTCGTTTCACCAAAATCATTCCTCGAAAGGACATTCTTTGCATCCGCAACGGGAAAGCAGAAAATCTTGAGCCTGGCGAAATTGAGATACGCGACGGCAGCGTTCGTTGCCGAGGCCACGCCGTCGACCTCGGAGAGGAAACGATCACAATTCAGACGACGGAGTTTGTCGCCTACCGCAACGATATGGGCCTCGGTGATGTCCTGTTGGCGCCGTCACTGGGAATCCTTCTTGGGTTCAATATCGGCCTGTTCGAAATGTTCCTGCTGGCCTCGATGACCGGCACCGCGCACGGACTCTATCTGAAACGCAATGACCGGCGCCTTCCCTTCGGACCCCACCTGATGGGCGCAACGGCGTTTGTCATTCTCAGCCGGTACCACCTGGTCCCGTCTTTGGCCAAAGTCTTTGGGTTCGCCGTGTAACCCCCACAATCCGCCGCCTTTTCAGAAGCATCGCGGGACCTCTCGCGCATCATGAATTCCCGAAGGGCTCGCCCTCACGGCGAGAGCAGCCAAACGCGGCCAAACACGAAAACGTGAATCCTTTCGTCAAAGCGTCACAACTCAAAACCAAGATGCCGGGGTATTCGGTCGCGCGCATGCACGCCCTCAATCACCAGACGCTCCAGCATCTGACCTCTCATCACCGGGAGAAATTTCTCAAGGCTTTCAAATACGTCCAGGCCAACGTCATCAGCAGCATTACCGTGAGCCGCGGCATCGCCAGCTGCAAGCACGACGGCATTTCCTCTTATTTCTACTGGGAGAAAGGGCAGTCTCCTTTCGTGTTCCACATGCCGGCTTGCGCCGTGGAAGTCGGGATGCCGGCGGCGGAGGAACTGGGGGCGGCCCTGGAGCGGAACGGAAACACCAGCGCCTTGCTGGCGTGCGAACTCGCCGTCGGCGGCGCGCGCTCCCACAGCTACGACGTGATCCGCCTGGTGAATTCGCCCGGCTCGCGGGCGGAGCTGGAGCGACTTCACCTCGTGACGCTCGACATCATCATCCTGGACAAGCAGGAGAAGCAGGGACTCGGCTACGACGAGCGCGTCAAGCTCCTGCAAAGTCTGCCCCAGACCCAAAAGGCCCACTGCCCCGATTTCCAGGAAGTCAACGGGCTGGACCAGCTCAACGCCTATTACAGGAAGCAGATCGACAAGGGCGAAGAGGGCATTGTCCTGCACGACCTGACCACGCGCGTCGCCTACAAGATCAAGCCGAAATTCAACCTGGACCTGGCCATCGTGGGCTACGTGGAGGGCACCGAGGAGCTGACCGGCAACGTGGTCTCGATCATGGGCGCTTTGGTTTCCGGCAACTCGCATCAGCTGGTCGCCCGGGTGGGAGTGGCCGACCCGGCCATTCGCGAGAAACTATTCAAGGAATTGTCCGGGCAAGCGATCACCGCCCATTACACTGAAACCGATTCCGATGGGCGCCCCATCGTTTGGGTGCGGCCGGTTAAAGCAATGGAGATTAACGCAGAGGACGCGCTTTGGGACGACACCGACGGCAAGCCCTGGACGAACACCGTTCTTCAACTGGCTGGGGACCTTTACCATTACCAGGGGCAGGGGTTCATCCTGAAGCCATTTCACCCGACCCTGGAGCGAATCCGCGAGGACAAGGCCGTCAGCGAATGCACCTTCAAGCAGCTTAACGCCGTGGACCTGCGGCTCAAGCAGGCCGCCAACGGCAGGCCGGCCAAAGTGTTCCTGCGCGAGGCGTACACCAAGGCCGTCAAGGGCAACACTGCCGTTCGCAAAATCGTAGCCTGGGAACAGGAGCAGGAAGGCTACCCCCGGTTCGTCATTCACACGGTGGACTACAGCCCCAGCCGCGCCAAACCCCTCGAGGAAGCGACCAAGGCAACCGACGATGAGGGCGAGGCCAAGCAGTTCATCGCCCACTGGAAGACCTCCGAAATCATCAAAGGCTGGGCAAAAGCCTAGCTGCGTATTTTATGGCATCCTGCACATTCAATATCGACAACACCAAACACGTGAGCGAGCTGCAGAAGGTCACTCGCGATGATCTCTACGGAAGTCGCCGGATCCAGGCCCTGGGTCCGGACAGCAAGCCTTTGCGGCGGGCAGGAGTTCCCGAAGAGGGCAACCTTTACCTGGTTTCTGGCGATGTCGCCCGAACCACACGCGCCGGCGATCAGTTTACCCTGACACCGTCGGAGGTCGTGGACAGCGCCACCGGGCAGAAAAAGGAACTCCTGCCGAGTTCTTTCAAGCAAGCCCCGGAATTTCGCAAAGCTACCGCCGAGGAAGTGAGTATGCTGGAGGTGGGGTCGGTTTATCGACTCCCCGGCGCCCAACTCTTGCCAGGGGCGCTCTACGTCGGCACGTTCAATTACCGGGATGGCGTTGAGCGCAACGACGCCGCAATCGTGTGCAATGGGCACGGCACATTCCTGCTCGTTGGAAAAATCAAAAAGCCGGCCTGCGTCGGAATGGAAATTGACTCCCAAATCATCGCGGAGGCGGCGGCCGGCGAGGAAGCCGGGGAATCGGCCGAGAACTTCGAGTCCTTGTTCTAACCTCGATAGAATCACATGTACATCAAACTCACCAACTTTCAAAAGCGCACCGCGGAATTGTTCCTGTTGTCTCTGAACGGGTCGAAAACCAGCAAGCGGGTCATCACCACCGCCAACGGCCAGATGGAGCCCGAGTCACAGGCGATCATCACCCGCATTCCCGGAGGCTGGACGGCGGACAAGAAACCGGAGCAAATCGTCGAGGCGCTGGTCAAATCCGATCCCGAAATCGACACGCGGCTCATCGGCAAGCCGGTGCGCATCCGTTCACTGGCCTACCTGGACGAGCAACGCAAGCCCGTGTGCCACTTCCGGCTGGTTGAGGAGAAACTGACCCCGGAAGGCATGGTAAAAGAAACCAAGCCCTACAAGGTCAGCGAGTCCAACATCGAGCTGCCGATCCAACTCTCTCCCAAAGGCAGCCAGACGACCGAAGATCTGGTGCAGAAGTTTGTCCTGCACAAGATTTACCAGGTCGTTCACCTGGACAGCCTCTCATTCGATTTTCTATACGCTGAATGCAAAAATCATTTGCAGCATAAGGGGTTTGTTCGACTCGGTTGCGGACTTAACGGCCGCGAGCCCATCATTTTACGCCGGGAGGGCCTCCCTTCCTTCGCCTACCTGCGCGGCCGGATCGACGGCGATAAATACTGCTGCACGCTGCATCTTACCCACCAGGAACTCAGAGCGCCTGCGGAGTAGTTCAAGAACGGCCGATCACTCCCGCGCAGCAGCACAGGTTTTCGAGCGCCGTGGCCTATCACCGGCCTCGGTATTATCCCTGAGCTACCCATTAGGCAGGCTGCGCCAAGCAAGCATCACCCAGGAGTGTTACCCCATGCGGGCCTATAATGGGGTAAAATGCGAGTTGCGATGCCAACCGAGACCAGCAAGTCATTTCGTCGATTCAAGGGGTTCTATCGGCTGGAAGAGGAAGCCAAACAGCAGCTTTACGACCTGGTGGCGGGCTGCAAGCCGGAATTCTCGATGTTCTCGGAAGCGGCGCAGGCCGGCGCGGTGCAACAGATGCGGCCCCTGGCCCAGCGCGCCCTATTGAATTCGCTGGAAGGCCGGACGCAGGAAGAGGAGGAACAGTTCGGCTATGATTGGGAGGACGCGCTGCCCCGGATGCAGGCCGGGCCGCTGCGGGTGGCCGTCGCCCAATATCTCCTGGGAAACCTGCCCGGCTCCATTGCCGAGGCGCTCAGCCAGCCGGACCTGCTCCGGCGCGACAAGATCGAATGGCTCTATGGAGAGACCGTGGATCGCATCGCCAAATTCACCCCCTACCTTCCCTCCGAGGAGCGCGCACTAGGGGAATGGAAGGAGCAGTGTCCCCAGGCTTACACGCTGGCCGAGCAAGCGGCGCGCAAGGCGGCGCAAACCTATCAAGATCGGAGCCGGAGGGATAGGCCGGCTTCGGCAACGATTTCCGATGAAGCCCGCCAGCTTTCTTTGACCGCTCACTTGATCGCCGCGCGCAAGCTCTACCAGCACGTGCTGGGCTTGCCCGAATACTACGAGGGCAACCCGTCCGTGGTGGGCCTGAAAGTGCCCCCGGAGATGCAGGCCGACTACGGAACGCGAATCTACGTGCGGCTGGGCATCGCCGGAAAGGCGGCCAGCTACCGGGAAGCCTCGCCCCGGCAGATGGCGGAGTTTGCGGCCATGCTCGAGAGCAACCTGCTGCGCAACCTCCAGGAAAAGGTCTGCCCCTGGACCACCGAAACCGCCGGAGCACAAAAGATTGACGCCAATTTACTGGCCGGCGCGTATTACCAAATCGTCAAGCCGCTGGACGCTCAGAATTCGAAGGGGTGCCTGGACAGCGGGACGCTCGAACGCCTCGAACGCAATCCGGGCTATTACCGGCTGCTGGGCTTCCGCGACGACATCGCGCCGGAGCACGCTCAGATGTTCGGGCAGTTCCTGGAGTCCAACCCTGGACTGCAGGAGTTCCTTGACCGGCCCAGCGTCCAGGAAGCTTTCAAAGCGCACCGGCTCGATCGAAGCCTCGTGGAGCTTGCGCTGCGCGCGGCCGCCGCCCGCGAGCTTGCGCAACTGGCGCGCCAGTGGAAGCCCGAGAGCGTGGCATCACAGCCCAGCGTAATGGCCCAGGCGCAGAACGCCATACCCCAAATCATCCAGGATCTTGCCGCCTACCACGACGCGCTGATGCAGAGCGATTACCTCAGCGTGCGCAAAGCCGGTTTCTTCAAGGAACAGGTCATCGCCGAGCACCTGAACTGCCTCAGCGCAAAGGACCGGGCGAAGATCGAGGGCTACTACCGGCCGATCGCGGTCGCCCTGATCGCGCGGGACGACCACAGCCATGATCCCGTGCCGGCTGATTGGAAGGTTCTGCGTTCGTACACCGACCCGGTGACCAGAAGAGAGTTTACCGATTACCAGGCTGAGCTGGCAGAAGGCCGGGCCATCCTTTGCCTGCGGAAAGGCGCGTCCCCCAAGGCCGCCCAGGATGCCGCCAGGCGATTGCTGGATTTCAACCAGGCGCCCCGCATCAACGATTGCGCTGTCCGAGTCAAGGGGGTGCGCATCTCCGAGTTGAGCTACAACGAGCTCGCCTCCTCGTGCCTGCGGCCCATCAGCATCGCCCGCATGCAGTTTTACACCTCGTTCTCGCCGTCCGACACGCTCGACATTCTGCGGGGAACGGCCGAAGAGCCGACCACCGAAAACCTCGTCGAGGCCTTGAAGCCTTGCTTTGTGCTGCGCTACAGCGACGCCTATTGCCGGATAAAACCGGCGGAAATGGTGCGGGTCAAATATCGCACCCCGACCGGGGAGAAAAAGAACCCTTGCTGGGACGCCAGCCAGGTGCTGTCCGGCCTGCGCGAGCCCGCCAAGGACCCCAACATGCTCGACCGCCTGGAGAACACGAAATGGGGGCTCATCATCATCGAGGGAGAGAAAAAGGCAGCCATGCTGGCCCAGATGTGTCTGGAACGGGAGTTGCCTTACCACGTCTTTTCGCTGCCCGGGGTTTGGATGGGCCTCATGCGGGGCAAACTGGTGCCGGAGCTGGAGCAGTTCAAGATGCAGGACGCGAGCGGGAACAAACGCAGCTGCTACATTTTCTTCGACAACGACAAGGCCTTCAAGGCCGGCGTGACGCACGCCTTGGTCGAAACCGCCGCCGCCCTGCAACGCGCCGGGGCCCGGGTGTTCGTCCCGAACCTGCCTTTTGGAAAGAACATCAAAGGCGCCGACGATTTTGCCCTGGCCCATTGCCACAAAGGCAACGAAATCGATTACCAGCCGCTCATCGACATCATCGAGAAAGCGGTTTACGTCTCGGAACGGCCGCGCAAGGTGAAATATCCCAACTCCGAACAGGAGCGGGAAATCAACCGCAAGCTCAACCAGGCCGAAAAGATCCATGAGCTGCAAACTCTGCTGCGGCAAAGGGAAAATCCCGCACAAGCGCCGGAGATGGGCCAGATGTTCATGCTCCAGGCCCCCTACCTGTTGAAGAGCTCAAATGAACGCCTCAATGCAGCCTTGTGGGACAGTTTGAACGAGCGAGGCCGGGCAGCGTTCATCGGCTCCCTCCTCAAGGACAACCCGGCTTTGAAGCTGCTCCGGCAGGTTTGCGGCAGCATTCCCAGCTTTGAGGAAGGGCAGACCGCCCGGGATTTCAGCGAGGGGTCGCACCCGGTGGAGGAGAGAAGAACGGTTCTCTCGCCGGAACTGTTCGCCGTCAGCTAAAACCAAATGCGCTTGCAGGAACTTATACTGGAGAATGGCGTCCATATGGTTTCTGCACAGAAAAGGTTTCCCCAGCCGGCTTGGCGTATTCGCCCGGCTCAGCCTCATAGCTTTCGCCCCTCTCTCCGGGTTTTCACAGGGATCCGACCTGGGATTTGAGACTCCCGTCGTGGGCTACGGCGGTTACCAGTACAACCCCGGCGGAGCCCCCTGGACATTCGCCGGGGGCAGCGGCATCACGGGAAACGCGAGCGGTTTCACCGGCAGCAATCCAAACGCGCCGGAGGGTTCCCAGGTCGCCTTTGTCCAGACCACCGGCAGCATGTCCCAGCCGATGACGTTCGCCTCCTCCTTCTACAAGCTGGTGTTCTCGGCCGCCCAGCGCAATTACGGTTCGGCCTGGCAGACCTTCAATGTCACCCTCGACGGGGTCGTCCTGACGAACCTGGCGCCAGCCCCGGGGGCCACCAGCTACCAGGACTACACCGTCGGCCCGTTCCCGGTCACGGCCGGCACCCACACGCTCGCGTTCGTCGGCACCGACTTGAACGGCGGGGACAACACCATCTTCATCGACAACTTGCGCTTCACGCAGTTGTCCCTGTCGGCGGCCATCTCCCCCGCGAGTTTCTCGACCAACCACCCGTTTCCGGTCACGATCACGACCTGGCCCACGACGGCCACCGCATACTACCGGCTGACCGGCGGCGCCTGGCTCGCCTACACCAACCCCTTCACCATCGGCGACGGCCAAAACGCTGCCACTGTCCAGGTCGATTCCTACGCCACCGACGGGGTCTCGTTCAGCCCGACCAATTCGGCCACTTACGTGTATCAGCCGCCTGCGGTGGTGAACGATTTCTTTGTGGACCGGATCACGCTCACGCCACCGCCCGTCGTTTACTCCGACACGGTGAACGGAACGACTTTCCAGCACCCCGGCTTCTGGACCAACTTCAACGTGACGCTGACGGGAGCCACGATGGAGAACAACGAGCCCAACCACGCCAACACCAGCCCTTCGGCGAGCGTCTGGTACACCTACACCACTGCAACCAGCGGAGAGATGCGCCTCCTGGTCCCCACCAACAACCCCCGCGTGATTGCGGTTTATACCGGGGGCTCGGACCCCTACTACTTCCCGTTTGCAGGATCCGCGGTCAACGCGCTGAAGGCCAACTTGAACTGCG
>VFSW01006390.1_pt1 | contig 17345 bp, 16 predicted proteins | sample 5358111 | NCBI WGS metagenome assembly VFSW01 (sample SAMN11554181, study PRJNA540505) | mine drainage metagenome | isolation source: sediment from site ElyBrook_90M | place: USA: Ely Copper Mine, Vershire, VT | collected 2017
CAGCTCCGGCGGCGGGCTGCTCACCGGCGGCATGACGCTCTACTTCTGAGGGCCGAGTCCTCACTCCCCTGCCCGCGTTCGTCCTGCCTGTCACGAGGTCGCTGGCTGCAGGAAGAAGTGCACGTGGAGGGTGACCGGTGCGCCGGCGAAGGCGGGAACGGTCATGGCGCGCAGCCGTCCGCCCAGGCAGGCGCCGGAGCCCGATGCGTCGAAACGCGAATCGAGAGATACCGAGCTCACGTGCCCGTCGTTCGAGAGCGTGATGACCGCGCGGCCGGCGCCGTGGGGGCCGCTCTCGTTGCGACACTGGCGCTGGGCGGCGACGCCCCGGCGGCGGGCGGAGGGGCGCGCAGCGTCGCGGTCGAACGCGCGCGCCCCCGCGGGGTGGCCCGGCGGGGGCGGCGGCGGCAGCAACGATGCAGCCGCCGTGTCGTGAATCTCCCCTTCGCGGATGCAGGTCGTGGGGTCCTCGCCGGGGAGGAGATCGTGCTGGTCCTCCGAGTTGCACACGAACACCGCCTCCTGGCCGCAGCCGGTGGCGTCCCACCCGTTGGATCCGAGCGACGTGACCTCGACCTGGCTCTCCGGGCACCCGAACTCGTTGGCCGCGCGGCTGCGGGCCACGCTGCTCATGCAGCCGCAGAAGGCAACGGCGGCGAGCGAAGCTACGGTGAAGTGTCTCATGCCCATCCTTTTAGGACAGCTCTCCCGGCCGTCCAGCACCGAGGGCGACGGCGTGCCATTCAGTCCGCCGCGTTCCGGTTCGATGTTTCTCCGTGGGCGTCCCTCAGTCGAGCGTGTCGTCCGCCGTCGCCAGCGACGAGTCGGGCGGGGGCGCGAGCTGCGACGACGGCGCCGACTGCGCGGCCTCGGGCGAGACCAGCTTGCGCACCAGGTCGGCGCGGTTGTTCACGCCGAGCTTGCCGTACAGGCGGCGGACGTAGGTGCGCACCGTGTTCTCGCTGAGGCCCGAGATGGCCGCCACGTTCACGCCGCTGTAGCCGGCGACCAGCAGCCGCGCGATCTCGCGCTCGCGCTTGCTGAGGCCCTCGATCGCCGCCGGGCGGGCGGAGGTCTCGACGCGCACGGCCGCGCAGCGCGCCGCGCCGAAGACGGGCTCCTCGTCGAGCTTGGCGACCGCCACGAGCGTCCCCATGGGCAGGCGCGGGGGCGTGGGGATCGCGTCGCCCCGCTGGCGGGCCGCGAGCGACCGCTCCACCGCCTCGACCAGCACCTCCTCGATGGGAGCGACGTCTTCCTCCCAGTCGATGCCGTTCTCGCGGTCGGCCGCCCAGACGACGCGCTTGCGATCGCGATCGACCACGTAGACGATGCCGCTGACCTTGCCCAGGGCGCGCAGCGCGGCCGCCTCGCGCGACAGCTCGTCGTACTGCAGGACGGCGCGGGCCCCTGCCACGACGAAGGGGGCGAGCGTCTCGAGCAGGCGCTTGTCGTCCTCGGTGAAGGCCCCGCCGTCGGCGCGCCGCTCCAGCCCCGCGAGGCCGAAGAGCACCCCGCCCTCGTGCAGGAACAGCAGCAGCGCGTGCGCGAGACCGTCGCCCTTCGTCGCCGCGAAGTAGGGGAGCCGGGCGCGCTCGGCGTCGGGCCAGAGCTCGGCGGACAGGTACGCGCGCCGTGGCGCCGCGGCCACGCTCCGGGCGTCGAAGCCGAACGCGGCCGACAGCTTCACCCCGGGCGCCTCGGGGAGGGGCCGCAACCCACCGTCGACCAGACGCGTCGCGTCACCGTACGCGCGGCCGTCGTCCTTGCCGAAGAAGCAGAAAGCCCCCGGCGCGGCAATGAGGTCGCGCATGGCGTCGACGACGCGACGACGAAAGCTGGCGCGCGTCCCGGGGAGGACCACCTGGAGCTGGGCTGATTCGAGCTTGTCCACGTCATTGGCCTATACTGCAAGGGATGCCTGGGCCAACCACAGAAGGCGAGCGCGCGGGATTTATTTACGACTGGAACGAGATCGGCCGGAAGGGGCGCCTCGTTCCGCAGAGCTTCACTTTGTTCGACGAGACGCTGCGCGACGGCCTGCAGAACCCCAGCGTCGAAGATCCGCCCATCGACGACAAGCTCCGGATCCTCCACCTCATGGAGGACCTCGGCATCGACGAGGCCGACATCGGCCTTCCAGGTAGCAGCCCGCGCGCGTTCGAGGACGTCCTGCGCCTGTGCAAGGAGGTCGTCGACTGCAAGATGAAGATCAAGATCGCCGCCGCCGGGCGCACGGTCGTGAGCGACATCACGCCGATGATCGAGATCAGTCAGCGGGCGGGCATCCCGGTCGAGATCTATGCGTTCATCGGCTCGAGCCCCATCCGCCAGTACGTCGAGCAGTGGGACGTCGCGCTCATCGCGAAGCGCAGCGCCGAGGCCATCGACGTCGGCGTCAGGGCTGGCCTGCCCGTCGCGTTCGTGACCGAGGACACCACCCGCTCGCGCCCCGAGGTGCTCTCCACGCTCTTCCGGGCCGCCATCGACCACGGCGCCACGCGCCTCTGCCTGTCCGATACGGTCGGCCACGCCACCCCCGACGGCGTTCGCAACCTGGTGCAGTTCACCCGCAGCGTCGTCGCGGGCGCGGGAGCCACGAACGTCGGCATCGACTGGCACGGCCACAACGACCGCGGCTTCGCGCTCGAGAACGCGATCTGGGCCCTGGAGTTCGGCGCCGACCGCGTGCACGCCACGGCGCTCGGCATCGGCGAGCGCGTGGGCAACGCCGCCATGGAGCTGCTGCTGATGAACCTGCGGCTGCTCGGCCAGCTGCCCCCCGAGCGCGACCTCACGAAGCTGCAAGAGTACTGCGACACCGTGGCGCGCGCGGTGCGCTGGCAGGTGCCGCTCAACTACCCGCTCGTCGGGCGCGACGCGTTCCGCACCGCCACGGGCGTCCACGCCGCCGCGATCGTGAAGGCCCTGCAGAAGGGCGACGAGTGGCTGGCCGACCGCGTCTACAGCGGCGTGCCCGCCGGCATGTTCGGCCGCCACCAGGAGATCGGCATCGGCTTCATGAGCGGCGCCTCGAACGTCGGATTCTGGCTGCGCAAGCGCGGAATCGAGCCGAGCGAGGAGCTGGTGGGCGAGATCCTGAAGGTCGCCAAGCTCACCACGCACATCATGGCCGACGCCGAGGTCCTCGCGGTCATCGAGCGCGTGCGGGGCACGGCCGTCGGAACGCCGGCCGAGTGAGCTTGCTGCTGGGGATCGACGTCGGCACGACGGGGGTGCGGGCGGCCGCGTTCGACGGGAAGGGACGCCTCCTCGCGGACGCGGGCGAGGCGTGCCCGCACTCGGCCCCCGCGCCGGGACGGGCCGAAGCGGACCCGGAGGCCTGGTGGGACGCGGTGAAGGCCACCGTCAACCGCGTGGTCGCACGGGTCGGTGCTGACGCCGTCACCGCGGTGGGGATCACCGGGCAGGCCCCCACGGCGGTGCTCGTCGACGACGCGTGCAAGCCGCTCGGCCCGGCAGTCTTGTGGCTCGACGTGCGCGCGGCGGCCGAGGCGAAGGCGCTCGATGCGGCGCTGGGGCCGGGCGGCGCCGAGTCCATCGGCGGCAACCGCATGCACGCTTACTTCCTCGGCCCCAAGCTGGCGTGGTTGCGGGCGCACGAGCCCCGGAAGCTCGAGCGCGCCGCGTACGTCCTGCAGTCGCACGCCTTCGTGGGTATGCGCCTCACCGGCGAGGCCGCGTGCGATGCGTCCACCGCGATGCTGTGCGCGCCGCTGTTCGACGCGCGGGCGGGGAGCTGGTCCGAGATCGGTGCGCGCGGCGTGGGAGTGCGGCTCCCCCTCCTCCCTCGCATCGCGAGAGCTCACGACGTGCTCGGCCGCGTGACCCGCGAGGCGGCCGCGAGCACCGGCCTTCGCGAGGGCACCCCGGTGATCGCGGGCGGCGGGGACTTCGCGGCGAGCGCGCTCGGGGTCGGCGTCACGAGCGAGGGACAAGCGTGCCTGATGCTGGGCACTGCGGGCAACCTGCTGATGCCCATGCGCGAGCCTCGCTTCGACCCGCGCCTCATCAACAGCCACCACGTCGGCTCCGCCTCCTGGCTCGCGCTCGGCGGAACGCTCTGCGGCGCCGCCCTCGAGTGGTTCCGTCGCGCGTGCGCCCCGGGGATCGGCTGGGAGCAGCTCGAGGCCGAGGCAGCCCCGATCGAGGTGGGCGCCGGGGGCGTCGTGATGCTGCCGTACCTGCAAGGCGAGCGCACTCCCGTCTGGGACGAGCAGGCGCGCGGCGCTCTCTTCGGCCTCGACCTCACGCACGGCCGCGGGCACCTCGTGCGCGCGCTCTTCGAGGGGATCGCGCTGGGCTTCGCCGACTGCCTGGCGGTCGCGCGGGACGCGGGCACCCGGGTCGAGGAGGCGATCGCCGCCAACGGAGCGGGCCGGAGCGCGCTCCTGCGTCAGACCCTCGCCGACGCCATGGGGGTGCCGGTCGCGTGGTCGAACGACCGCGGCGCGACGGTGTGGGGGGCGGCCATCCTCGCCGGTCTCGGGACGGGCGCCTTCCCCGGCGATCGCGTCCCGCAAGTCGCGGGCGACGGTCCGACCCACCGGCATACCCCCGACCCCCGCGCGCACGAACGACTGATGCACGTGATGGAGCGGCGGGAGGCACTCTACGGGGCCGAACGCGCGAGTCGGGCCTAGATCTCGATCCTCGCGAGCGTCTCGAGCGCCGCCGCGAACGGCGCGCCCGGATGGCTCGCCCCCTCACGCTCCAGGACCTCCCGCGCGCGTTCCCGCGAGCACCCGCTTCCCAGCAGCGCCCGCAGGTCGTCCCGGGTGGCACGGTACGACTCGTCGCGGATCCGCGCGACCAGCGCCCAGAGCATCGAATCCACCGGGATGCACACGTCACGAGCAGCGTAACAGCCTTGCGCGCGAGTCCCGGGTGCCCTCCGCCCGGCTACGTGCAAAGATACCGCTCCGGCGGAGGCCGTCATGCGCGCGTTGCACCTGGGATTCGCGGCGGGGATCGTGGCCATCGGTTTCGTCGCGTGCGGCGGAAACAACGACGTGGGGTTCGCCCCCGAGGGCGGCACGGGCAGCAGCTCGGGGGACGGCAGCGCCGGCGGCGACGGGACCTCGTCGGGCTCGTCGGGAGGATCCTCGGGCGGATCGTCGGGCGGCTCCTCCGGCGCCGGCAGCGGCGGCAGCAGCGGCTCGGGTCACGATGCGAGCACCGGCAACGACGGCTCCACGGGCGCCGACGCGCCGTCGGACGTCGCCGTCGAGGCCCCCTGTTACAACACCTGCTCGATGGACCTTTCGTCCGTCGTCGACTGCAACGGCCACGTCGTGCAGACCTGCGCCGCCGGGTCCGAGTGCGACCAGAGCCAGATCGCCTGCATCACGGCGTGCCAGGCCGCCGCCGACAACCGCCAGTACGCGGGCTGCGAGTTCTACGCGACATTCATGGACCAGTTCGACGCGAACGTCTGCTTCGCCGCGTTCGTCGCCAACACCTGGAACTCCCCCGCGCACATCACCGTCAACTTCAACGGCACGAGCCTGCCGGTCGCCAACTTCGCCCGGATCCCGTCGGGAGCCGGTCCGACGCTGACCTACGGCACCTACAACGCGGCCGCGGGGCTGGCGCCCGGCCAGGTCGCCATCCTCTTCCTCGGCGGAGGAGGCGCCGGCGCCGGGGTCGCGTGTCCCGCGGGCGTCACCAGCGCCATGCCCACGGGCGCGCAGCTGCCGCTCAACAGCTCCGGGCTCGGCCACTCGTTCCAGATCACCTCCGACGTCCCCGTCGTCAGCTACGAGATCAACCCCTACGGCGGCGGCAGCGCGGCCGTGACCGGAGCGTCGCTGCTCTTGCCGACCAGCACCTGGGACGTCAACTACATCGCCGCCACCGTGACGCCGCAGGACATCGCCGGTCCGTCGATGAACATCATCGCCAGCCAGGACGCCACGCAGGTCACCATCACCCCGGTCGTCGCGATCGCAGGCGGCGGCGGCCTGGCGGCGGGCGCGGCCAACACCCCGTACACGTTCACGCTGAACCAGGGGCAGATGGCGCAGTTCACGCAGAGCGCCGACCTGAACGGCAGCACGGTGACCGCCACCAAGCCGATCGGCCTCATGGCCGGGCAGCCGTGCATGCGCTGGCCCGTCGGCACGGCCTACTGCGACCACGGTGAGCAGATGATCCCGCCCGCCAAGGCCCTGGGTACCGAGTACGTCGGCGTCATGTACCGGCCGCGCGTCACGGGCGACGCGGCCACCTGGCACCTCGTCGGCGCGGTCAACGGCACCACCCTCACCTGGTCCAGCGCCGTGGGCGGCCCCGCCACGCTCGACGCGGGACAGTCGGTCGACTTCGTGAGCGCGACGCCCTTCGTCGTCAGCAGCCAGGACGCCAACCACCCCTTCATGCTCGTCGAGAAGATGAGCGGGTCGCAGTGGTCGATGCTGTCGAACCAGGGCGGTTACGGCGATCCCGACTTCGTGCTGAGCGTCCCGCCGTCGCAGTACCTCAAGGACTACGTCTTCTTCACCGACGTCACCTACCCGGAGACCAACCTGGTCGTCGTGCGCGCCCTGGGCGGCGCCGACGTCACGCTCGACTGCCTGGGCACGCTGACAGGCTGGCAGACGGTGGGCAACTACCAGTGGACGCGGGTCGATCTCTCGACAGGCAACTTCATGCCCGTGGGCGCGTGCAACAACGGGCGGCACGAGATGAAGAGCACCGACGCGTTCGGGCTGTGGGTCTGGGGCTGGGGCACGCCGCTGACGGGCATGGCCCCGTTCACCGCAAACGTGTCGTACGGGTACCCGGCGGGGATGAACGTGCAGAAGGTCAACAGCCTGTAGCCACGCGCGGTAGCGTCAGCGTCTGCGCCGGGGCCTCTCCGTCCGCGCGTCCTCGGGCGAGCGGGCCCGAAACCATGCCGCGATGCCGGGGATGTGCGGCTCGAAGTCGCCCGGCACCGACACGTTGAGCATGCCCGCGCGCTTGCCCGTGCGGTTCTCGAAGTCGTGCTTCACGCCTCCGGGCGCGAGCACGAACGTCCCTTGCTTCGCCTCGAACCAGCGATTGCCGATGCGGATGCTCATCGTCCCTTCGAGGACGTAGAAGACGTCGTCGTCGGGGTGCGAGTGCAGGCCGGGCCCCTTGGTGTGCGGCTCGACCCACCATTCGGAGATGGCGTAGCAGCCGCGCGTCTCGGCACCGTCGGCCTTGAAGATGGCGCGGACGGGGCCCATCAATCGAGGACGTACAGGTCCCATCGCCTGCCCTGCGCGAGCAGGAGCTTGCGGTAGCCGGTCCCCTGCCGTCCCGGTTGCCAGCGCAGCGCCATGACCATCCGTTCGTAGGGCCGGACAGTCATGCCGTCATCCCGAGCCGCACACCTCCGTGCACACGCCCGAGGTACCGCCGTCGGGCACGACGCAGTAACCCTTGCACACGTCGCTGCCGGACGCGCACTGACCACCCGCGGGCGAACGCGGCGCGCACGCGCCCGCCTGCGCGCCGCCATCGCCAGGATTGCAGTACAGCCCGGGCTGGCAATCGGACTTGCCGCCGCACGCGCCGCCAGCCGCCGCCGGGCCGATCGCTCCGCAGACGCCCTCGTGGCACGTCAGGCCGGAAGCGCACATGTCGTCGCTGGAGCACGATGCACCGGCCGCGCCCTCGGCCGCGCACACGCCGCCGTTGCAGTACGCACCCGAGGCGCACGCAGGATGCGCGCCCAGGCCCCAGTCCAGGTCGAGGATCGAGCCGGCATCGGCCTCGGGACCGCAAGCGTGTCCGACGCCGCCGGGCGTGACGCACGTGCCGTCGTTCGCAGCGCCCCATCCGACGCACGTGAGCCCGTTCTGGCACTCGAAGTCCACCGCGCAGGGAGCGCCCGCGCCCTGCAGGCCCACGACGACGCCGTTGCACGCGGACGAGGCGTACAGCGGGGGTGAAGGCTGGTTGGTGTCGACCTGGGGCCAGCACCAGCCGCCCGCGACCACCGCGAGGATGGATGCCTCGCACGCCTGCGCAGCGAAGGGGTCGAAGGTGACGCGGCCTCGCTGGATCGCAGCGGAGACAGCCTGCCCGCAGTGCTGCACGATGGCCGAGTAGATGGCGTCGATGAACTTGTAGTCGTTCGTCGTCACGTCGCCCGAGGGGCAGCATCCCTCGAACGCGGCCTGCAGTTCGCCCCACGTCGCGTCGCAGAACGCGGTGCCCGCCCCGGCGTCGACGGGCGTGGATCCCTCCGCGACCGAGGTGTCTGCCCCGTCGGCGGAGGCCGAGTCGTGGCCCGTCGCATCCAGGCTCCCGTCGGTCGATGCGTCGAGCGCACCCTGCGGTGCCGGCGAGGCGCTGCCAGCGCTGCACGACGCCACGACGAGCGCGAGACCCGCCGACCATGCGGCCATCCCTGCGGCGGCGATCCGGGTCACGTCCCGATGGTACCGCGGTACGACCCGAGGAGGACTTGCTTCAGCATACTGCGACGCCCGCCACGCTGACCACGGCGCGGGACGGTCTGGTGCTCGTCTACAGCCATCTCTAGATCACGCCGCGATGATCTCCCCGAGCGTCGCGAGCAGCTGGGAGCGTGCGAAGGGCTTCTCCATGCAGCGGTTCGGCAGGGTCGCGAGAAACTCGCGCGCGCGCGGCGTGAACGCCCCCCCGGTCATGAAGACGATCCGCCGCTCCATCTCCGGATGCGCGTGCCGGATGGCATCGTAGAGATCCATCCCCGTGACGCCCGGCATCATCAGGTCGGTGAGCACGACGTCGAAGCGGCTGTCGTTGCGCAGGACCTCGAGCGCCTCGTGACCGCCGGACGCGGTGACGACCTCGTGGTCGGTGCCGAGCATGGCGCGAAGGGAGCGCAGCAGCGCGGGCTCGTCGTCCACGACCAGCACGCGGCCGCGTGGCGACGGCGGTGGAGCTTCGGCGGCGGGGGAGGCCTCCTCGCCGGCCGACGCCGGCGGCAGGCTGACGCGGCACACGGTCCCGCCGCCCGCGCGCGGCGTGAACACGATCTCGCCTCCCAGCCCCGTGACGATGCGATGGCAGATCGCCAGCCCCAGGCCGGTGCCGGCCCCGACGGGCTTCGTCGTGAAGAAGGGATCGAAGACGCGACCTGCGTGCTCGAGCGCGATCCCGCCCCCGGTGTCCGCGATCTCCACGATCGCGCGGCCGTCGGCGCCCGTCGCCGTGCTCACGCGGACCTCGTGGTCGCCGGCTGCACCCTCCGGGATCGCGTCGGCCGCGTTGAGGACGAGATTCAGGAAGACCTGCCCGAGCCGTCCGGCGGTGCCGAGCGCTCGCGGGATGGGGTCGTAGCGGCGCACGACGCGCGCCTTCGGCGTCAGCGCGCTCGCCGCCAGCGTGAGAGTCGAGTCGAGGAGCGCCGTCAGGTCGACGGCCTCGAGCACGTCTTCCTCGACGCGAGAGAGCGTGCTCAGGTTGCGGACGATCCCGCGCACGCGTTCGGCGCCCTCGATCGCGACGCGGATGCACTCGGCGGCGTCCACCGGGCCACCCGCGACCGCGAGCTCCCTCGCCGCCACATCGAGGTTCATCCGCACGTAGGCCAGCGGGTTGTTGATCTCGTGGGCGACGCCCGCCGCCACGGTGCCGATCGAGGCCATGCGGTCGGCCAGCGCGAGCTGCTCGTCGAGCCGGTGGCGCTCGGTCACGTCGCGGACGACGACCAGACGTGCAGCCGCCCCCTCGAACTCGAGGTGCTGCGTCGTGCCGGCCTGGATGCGTCGCACGGTGCCGTCGGGACGGGCGATGCGGTATTCGTGCAGGCCGTCGCTCACGGTGTGCGGTCCTGCCTTCGCCATGGCGATGCGGGCGGGCGCCTGCTCCTCCGACACCAGGAAGCTCAGGACGTGCTTGCCTGCGACGTCGTCGAGCGTCCGGTACCCCAGCAGCACGATCATCGCCGTGTTGGCCCAGATCACCTGACCATCCCGGTGGACGAGCACACCCTCGGGCAGCCGCTCGATGAGCTGACGGAGCTCGTGGCGCGAGGAGCGAAGGGCGTCGAGGCTCGCCTCGAGCTCGGCCTGCTGCCGTCGGACGCCACGGACGGCGTCGCCGAGGCCCCACAGGGTGCGGGCCGCGCGCTTCACCCGCGCGATGGCGGTGTGCGAGGCAGGGGGGACGAGGATGAGCCGCCCTCGGCGTCCGGTGACGCTCTGCTCTTCGATGCGCGACGCCGGCAGATCGAGCAGCTTCGGCAGGGCGACCACGTTGCCGTGGCAGATGCGGAAGAACGCCGTCGACTCGCGCTCGCCCTCCGACAGCTCGGCGGTGATCGTGAACCGGCCGGACGGCAGCCACGCGTGATGGACCCGGACGTTGGGGAACAGGGCCGGCGCCATCATCCGGGAGGCCACCTCGTAAAGCTGGCGCGGCGTGATCACGAGCTGCGCCGCCTGGCGAAGGAAGGCGAACGAGGGCACCATCAGCATCCGCTCGCCCAGCTCCTCGAGCGAGATCGCCCCCTCGCAGGCCTGCTCGGTGCGATCGAACAGCGTCGCCAGGGTGTCCCAGTCGATGCGCTGCGACGGGTCGCGCAGATGCTCCAGGCCGACGGGGAGCCCCTGGACCAGGCGCTCGACGTCGATCCCCGACCGGGACAGGGTCTCGAGCAGGATGCTCGAGGCCTTGCATGACACCTCACGCACGGGCCGCAGCATACGCCCTCACGAGATGGTGCGCCCGGCCCGGGCCGCCAGACCTAGCTGCTGCATGTCATCGAGCAGGTCCCCATCGTGTTGCAGAAGGACGAGTTGATCGGGGAGGGCGAGCCGGTGGTCGAGCCTGTCGCGTGGGGGTTGTCGGTCGAGACCCCGGTGCACCAGTTCCAGTAGGTGATGGGCGACGCGTTGTTCTTCAGCACCGTGTCGTCGATGATGATCTGCGCGCTGGAGCCGTCGGCCGTGAGGAAGATCCCGGCGCCGAACTCGTTGGCCGAGTTGTTCTGGATCTGGTCGCCACAGACGGTCAGGTTCACGCCGTCGCCGCCGTCCTTGTAGATGGCGCCGCCGTTGCCGCCCGAACCGATCTCGTTCTGGCCGTTGTTCATGCAGGTGCACTTGGTGGGGTCGTTGTTGTTCGCGCCGGTGCCCACGGCGCTGTTGCCGTCGAACAGGCTGTCGTAGATGAACGCCCCGGCCCAGAGCATGCCGATGGCCCCGGCGTTGGCGGCCTTGTTGTTCTGGAACGTGCTCTGCGCGACGTACGAGGGGGCGCCGGTCCCGACGAGGTAGAGGGCGCCGCCGCCCGTATCGGGTCCGAGCAGCGCCGCCTGGTTGCCGGCGAAGATGCAGTCGATGACGCGCAGGTTGCCGTCCTGCATCTTGAGCGCACCGCCCTCGCCGTCGTCGAAGCCGGTGGAGCACATCGTGTTCGAGATGCCGCCCGAGGGCGGGCACGCGGGGATGGCCTGGGTGGGCGTGGTCTTGCCGTTCTGGAGGCGAATGTGCTGCAGCGTGAGCGTGTCCTGGCTGGTGCGCCAGGTGGGGTGCATCCAGGACATGATGCGGACCGCGCCGCCTCCGTCGAGGGTGATCTTGTTGCCGCCGTCGATGACGACGTGGACGGGCGTGCTGCCGGTCGACATCGGGGGCGTGAGCGTCGCGGTGACGGGGATCGTGACGAGCCCGGGGCCGCAGTCGAAGGTGATGATTCCCCCGGCGTTCACGGCGGCGTTCAGCTCCGAGAACGTGCAGCTCGCGGCCGTCCCGTTGCCGACCACGGTGGTCGGGTGGCTGGTGTCCACCGCCTTGGCCTCGGACGGAAGGGTGAGCGTGGTGCACGAGCCGTACGGGTTGCCGGCCGCGGGCAGCCTGTTGCCCCCCGAGTCGGAGCCGCCACCGTCCGAACCTCCGGAGCTCGACCCGCTCCCCGAGTCCGTGTTCCCCGCCGTTCCACCGGAGTCGGTGTTTCCGGGGCCGCCGCTGTCGGACAGGCTCGCGCCGTCGGCCCCGGCGTCGCCCCCCGGCGAGGTTCCGTTCGGCGACGAGCTGCCGCAGGCGCAGAAAACCGCCGCGACTACACCGAGACCGAGCTGCGAGATGCGCATGGGGGGTCCTCCGGAGACGAGCGCGGACGCTCGATCAGGTTACCGCCGGGTCCGTGTTTCGCAACGGAGGAAGGGAAGGTCCGTACGGACGGCCCCGTACAACGGCACATCCCGACCCCTGCAGGAGCCCATCCCATGAACTTCGCCTCGCTTGCCCTCGCCAGTTCCGCCCTCCTCGTCACCTGCGCCCTCGCCTGCAGCAGCTCCAGCGGCGGCGGAAGCACCGGAGGCGACGGTGGGACCGGCAGCGGCAGCGGGGGAGGAAGCGGCAGCAGCAGCGGCGGAGGCAGTGGCAGCAGCAGCGGGAGCAGCGGCGGCGGGAGCGGCAGCAGCAGCGGAAGCAGCAGCGGCGGGGGAAGCGGCAGCAGCAGCGGCGGGACCGACGGCGGCAGTCAGGGCGCATGCACCTCCGGCGCGGCGCTCACCACCCTGCCCGCGTGCACGGCCGGGGCGAGCACGTCGCTGAGCGTCCCCGCGGGGTGCGCCCCCACCGTCGACGGCTCGTACCATACGGGCGAGTGGGGCGACGCGGCGTGCATCTCGGTCGCCAGCGATCCGGTCTACGTGAAGTACTCGGGCACCACGCTCTACCTCGCGTGGCCCATGACGCCGACCTGCGGCTGCCCCGCGCAGCTCGCGTTCAACGCCGACGGCTCGATGACGCTCGACGGCCATCAGATCGACCTCGGCATCTTCGACGATCCCGGCAGCGCGACCGGCGACGCCAACGAGTACACGTCGCAGGCCGGCGGCTGGATGGCCGACTCCGCGATCGCGTCGGGCATCGCAATCGCGAACCCGCCGAACATGCCGTCGCTAGTGACCTACGAGCTCGCGATCCCCTTCGCGCAGCTCGGCATCACGGCGGGTCAGGCCCACACCGTGGGCCTCGGCATCAACCATCCCATGAGCGGCGTCTGGCCGGCCGGGCTCACCGAGCCCTCCGGGATGTACCAGCCCGCCGATCCGGCCAACTGGGGGACGCTCGCGTCCTCTGCGAACTGGCAGTAGGCCGCCAAGCCTTCTGCTCGGCGAGCTTGGTCAGGAGCTCGCGGACGGCAAGGCTCAGCGTGCGCCCGGAGCCTGATCCGCGTACGGGCTGGGACCGGTGCCGAGCCGCACGGGCTCCTTGCCGGGTCGACCGGGATCGAGGGGCCCGGCCGGGGCGACGCTGCCGCTCGCCCGCTCGGCTGAACCCGCGTCGGAGTCCAGCTGATCGGCCGACTGGGAACCATCTCTTTTCGCTCAGTCGGCGTGCAGATGGCACGCCGACATTCGTGCGCGGCCCATCAGAGCCCCAGCCACGGCGAGGGCGCGATGGTCTGCGAGCCGTGCCGGATCTCGAAGTACAGCATCGCCCCCTGCCCGTCGTCGCCGACCGTGCCGATACGCTCGCCCGCGCCGACCTCCTGCCCGATCTTCACGTCCACCTCGTCGAGGTCGCCGCTGACGGAGTAGTAGTGCTCGCCGTGGTCGAGGATCACGATGCGGCCGTACGGCCCGTAGCGATCCGCGAACGCGACGCGACCTGCGAACACGGCACGGACCGTCGTGCCGACGGGAGCGTGGAGCTCGAGGCCGGGGCCGTCGGTGCCCTCGCGATGCGCCTGGCGGACCTCGGTCCTGCCGGCGATGGGGAGCAGCAGCTTGCCCCGCGCTGCGGCGAACACACCGGCGCTGGGCTCGGGCACGGCGCCCGTGCCGCCGTACACGGCGACGTAGTCACCGCTTCCGCCCGTGGACGACTGGAAGGCGTGGTCGAAGGCGGCCTGGCGGCGCTGCTCGTCCTCCATGGCGAGGCGCGCGGCGTCCATCGAGGTGCGCTGGCTGGCGAGCGCGACGCGGTCGCGGGCGACGCGCTCGAGGTCGCGCGCGAGGTCGGCGGCGCGGGCCCGGGCGTGCGTTTCCTCTTCGAGGTCGGCGACGAGCATGCGGCGGGCGCGCTCGACGTGCATGGCGTGCGTGACGAGGGACCCGAAGCCGCCTCCAACGGGCAGCAGTCCGGCTCGCGTGAGCTTGTAGAAGCTGCGGGTGCGCACGAACACCTGCGCGCGATACCGGCCGACCTCGCCGCCCAGGCGTGCAATCTCCAGCTTGTCGGACTGCTCCTCGGCGTCCAGATCCGCGATGCGGCGATCGAGGGCCGCCAGGGCGAGGGCCGGATCGGTGGGCAAGCCCGGCGCGGCACGACCCGTCATCGCCACGGCGGAGCCGGCCGCGACGAGGGCGAGCAGGACGCTCGCGCCCTTCATACCGCCACCAGCTTGCGCAGGCTCGCGAGCGCTGCCGCAGCCCCCAGGATCGCTCCCAGCGCGACCATGCCGACCGCCACGGGCCAGGGCAGGAACGTCGGCTCGACGCCGACCAGCGCAGCCAGCTCTCCGTCGAGCCTTCCGCGCACGAGCAGGAACAGGACCGCGAGCAGCGCCAGCGCGCCCGCCGCCCCGAGCGCCCCCTGCAGGCTGCCCTCGATGACGTACGGCTTCTTCACGAACCCGTCGGTCGCGCCGACGAGCTTGAGCACCTCGACCTCGGTCTTGCGGCGCTGCAGGGCCATGCGCATCGTCGAGCCGACGACGGCCAGGACCGCGAAGAGCACCACGACCGTGAGCAGGCCCGACGCCGCGACACCGCCGCGCACCAGGCGCGCGAGGCGCTCGGTCCACGACTGGTACGTCTCGACGTCGTCGACCGCGGGCAGCTGCTTCATCTTGCCCACCATGTCCGCCAGATCGGCGTTCGCGAGGTCGGGGGCGACGTCGATCTCGATGGACGCGGGGAACGCCTCGGCCGGCAGGCCCGCGAGCGCGGCGTTGCCGTCGAGCTGCGTCTGCCCGAACTCCATGCGCGCGTCGCCGCTCGACAGATAGTGCACGCCCGTGACTCCGGGCACGCGCGCGAGGGCCACGCGCAGCGCGTCGATCTCGTCCTGCGTGGCGCCGTCCTTCAGGTAGATCGAGGCGCGACCCGCGTGCGCCCACCGCTCCTGTACGACACGCAGGTTGGCCACCACCATCAGCGCCGAGCCGAGACAGACGAACGCCACCGCGAGCGAGAACACGCTCAGGGCGTGCAGGCGCCACTCGCGCACCATCCCGCGGCGGGCGCGGCGTGACGTCGAGGCCGAGATCATGGGTGTTCCTCCGGGCTACAGGGGCAAGCGGTTGTCGTACTCGTCGGTGGCGATCCCGTTGGGGACGTCGATGGCCTTGCCCTCGTCGAGGACCACGACGCGTCGGGGCCGCACCTCCAGCAGGGTCCGATCGTGCGTCGCGAAGAGCACGGTGGTCCCGGCTTCGTGGATCTCCTCGAACAGGCCGAGGATGTCGATGGCGAGCTGGGGATCGAGGTTGCCGGTGGGCTCGTCCGCGAGCAGAAGGGCCGGCTCGCCGACGATGCCGCGCGCGATCGCGACGCGCTGCTTCTCGCCGCCGGACAGCACGCCTGCGGGATCTTCCCCGCGCCCGGCGAGCCCCACGCGCTCCAGCGCCTCGCCGACGCGTGCCCGGATGAGGCGCTGCGGCAGCCCGAGCACCTCGAGCACGATCGCGACGTTCTCGTAGACGCTCCACGGCTCGACGAGCTTGAAGTCCTGGAACACGACGCCGATGTTGCGGCGGAGGAACGGCACGGCGTCGTCGCGCAGGCGGGCGACGTCGCGGCCGAGGAAGAGGATGCGGCCGTCGTCGACCGTCTCGGCGCGGTAGAGCATGCGCAGCAGCGTCGACTTGCCCGAACCGCTCGAGCCCGTGACGAAGACGAACTCGCCGCGCTCGATCGAGAGGTTCATGCCACGGAGAACGGGCGCACCCTCCCGGTACGACTTGAAGACGTCCTCGAAGACCAGAATGGGCCGCTGGGCGGCGTCACGGGAGAAACGTGCTCCCGCGCGCAGCATGGGGCGGAATCGCTCGGAAGCGTCCATTCGGGCCATGTCACCGCCGTACCAGGGGGGTGTGGAAAGCGACAAGTTTTCGGCTGGGCTAGGCTCGCGTGCGGCGATGCCCTACGTGCCCACCACCACCGACACCCCGTTCCAGCGCCTGGGCGGCGAGGCGCCCGTCCGTGCCATCGTGGAACGCTTCTATGACGCAATGACCGACCTGGAGCCCGCACTCGCCCGCCTCCACCCTTGCGACGCCGACGGGCGGGTGGGCCGCGAGTCGCGCGAGAAGTTCGCCCTCTTCTTCATCGGCTGGCTCGGCGGGCCGCAGGACTACGTGGCGAAGTACGGCCACCCCCGGCTGCGCCAGAGGCACGGGCACGTGCCGGTCGACGACGCGATGATCGCGGCGTGGACGCGGTGCATGCACTACGCGCTCGAGGCGAGCGGCGTGGACCCCGGGGTGCGGGAGTGCCTCGACGGGGCGCTCGGCCAGGTGGCGACGCACATGCGCAACCGGGACTGATGACCACCCCCGTCGACCCGCGCCCGCCCCGGCGCATCCTCGCCGTTTGCGGCAGTCTGCAGGCCAAGTCCGGCAATCGCGCGTTGATCGACTGCGCCCTGCGCGTGGCGCCGTCCGGCGTGGAGGTGATCCCGTTCGAAGGGCTGCGCGAGCTGCCGCCGTTCGATCCGGATGTCGAAGGGGGCGCGTCCGTCGAGCGCTGGCGCCAGGCTCTTCGCGACTGCGAAGCCGTCCTCGTCGCGTGTCCGGAGTACGGTTTCAGCCTGCCGGGCGTGCTCAAGAACGCAATCGACTGGGTCATCGGCTCTGCAGAGCTGGAACGAAAGATCGTGGCGACGACGGCGTCCGTCTCGTGGCCGGAACGAGGAAGGCGGGGACTCGAGGCATTGCACGTCCCGCTCCGAGCCGTCAGCGCGCGCATCGTCGGCGGACGGCCCATCCTCAAGGGCCCGACCTTCGAGCAGGATGTGGCGGCGCTGCTGGCAGCCGTCGTGCGCGAGATCGAGAGGGGCGACGCCTCGCCTCCGCACATCGAAGTGTGGTTCGACTTCGCCAGCACCTACTCCTACCTCGCCGTGTCCCGCGTCGAGGATCTGGCGACCCGGGCGCACCTCCCGCTCGCATGGCGACCCTTCCTGCTCGGCCCGATCTTCCAGAAGCAAGGCTGGGCCGATTCGCCTTTCAACCTCTACGCGGCCAAGGGCCGGTACATGTGGCGCGACCTGGAGCGCGAGTGCGAGCGCGCCGTTGAGGATCCCCCTTCTCACCGTGTGTGTGCATCAGCGTTCACTACGCCGATCTCGACGACCTACCCCTCGTCGGGCTCCAGCTCGATGTTCAAGGCCTCGCCCGGCAGCGGC
>VFSW01006391.1_pt1 | contig 17343 bp, 15 predicted proteins | sample 5358111 | NCBI WGS metagenome assembly VFSW01 (sample SAMN11554181, study PRJNA540505) | mine drainage metagenome | isolation source: sediment from site ElyBrook_90M | place: USA: Ely Copper Mine, Vershire, VT | collected 2017
CGGATCGCTCTACACTACCCGCCAGTGTCTCTCCGCGAACTTCCGAAACTGCTGATGGTTTCCCCTCCCAATTGACAAATCCCTCCGAATCGTGTACGCTTTTAATAAGTACATGAGGAGGTGCCTATGCCTAGAGTGGCCGTGGACGACAACAAGCGAATGAACCTCCGGCTGCGGCCGGAGCAAAAGGCCACGCTCATGCGCGCGGCGGCGTTGAGGCACACGGACCTGACGGACTTTGTTCTGCAACCCGCTTTGCGGGAGGCTAAGGCGGTGATCGAGGAATCCGAACGTATCGTCTTGTCCGAGCGCGATAGCCTCTTGGTGCTGAACTTGCTTGAAAACCCGCCTGCGCCGAATGCCAAGCTGCGGGCAGTCATCGCCGCAATGCCGAAACCGGCGCGGAAGCGGGTGTGAGCCTTCCCGCCTGGCACGAAGAGCCGGTCTTGAAAAAGCATGATCGGAAGTCTTTCGACTGTGGCGATCCGCCCATGAATGACTTCTTGCGGCGTTACGCCCGCCAGAGCCATGAATCCGGTGCCGCGAAAACGTTCCTCGCAATTGACAACGCAGACAACAAGACCATCCTTGGGTTCTACAGCCTGGCTCCGGGCGCTATGGCTTACGCCGGCACGCCGGGGACGGTTCGCCACGGGCTGGCCCGGCACGATGTGCCTGGGTTCCGGCTCGCACGCATTGCTACAGACCTGCGCTGGCAGGGCCAAGGTCTCGGCGGCCAGCTCCTTGCCGCTGCCGCGCGGCGCTGCCTGCGCGCCGCGGCTGAAGTCGGGGGCGTCGTGCTCATCATCGATGCAAAGAGCGGCCGCGCGGCCCGCTGGTACACCAATTACGGCGCTGTGCCTTTGAGCAACAAGCCTCCGACGCTCGTAATGTCGCTCGCCACCTTCGCCGCCGGCCTGAGAACGGCAGGGCAGTTGTGAGCTTGGGTGGGATGCGGAAGGGGGGCTCCCTTGGCTTAAAATGGGGCTTCGCGTGAAACCCTGAGGGGAAGGAATCGCATGGCGCGGTTGTCTGAAGCTCTGACTTGGCTGTGCGAAGAGCCGGAGCGGCTCGAGGCGGCAACCTCCGCGCTCTGGCGGACTGACCGCGTTCGGCGCGTCCGTCGTCAAGGAATGCAACCGGCTGGGCATTCTCGTCGATCTTGCTCACGCCGATCTGCAAACCACCGAAGCCGCGCTCAAGGTCGCCACCCGGCCGGTGATCGTCTCCCATACCGGCCTCGATACGCAACTTGGGAGCAACCCGTCGATGGCGCGCATGATGCGCCCCAGACTCATCGGCAAGGAGCAGGCGAAATTGGTTGCAGACGCCGGAGGCGCGATCGGCGTCTGGACGCATCTGTCCGATACACCGTTGGACTATACGCGAAACATCCGGGCGCTGGTCGATGTCATCGGGGCCGATCGTGTATGCATCGGAACGGATACCAAGCTCACGCAGCCCGGCGGCCGCCCTGGCGGTCAACAGCATGCGCGCGCCGGCGCACGCACCAATCAGGCATGGTCGGGGCAAACGGCCGGGTTTTACTACGTCGTCGTCGATGCGATGTTGAAAACCGGATTCACCCCGGATGAGATCGGAAAAATCGGCGGAGGGAACTTCCTGCGCCTGTTCGACGCGGCCACTTCCGGAACCCAACTACAGCGTCTTCAAAAACGCGATTAAGGCGGCCTTGTCCGGCGGGATCAGATTGAGGCCGAACTCGTGGCCCTTGATGGGGCCGGGATCGATATGGAAGCCTTTGGGAACATATCCGTCCGTCAGGCGCGCGGGATCGAACCACTCTTCCAGGGTCTCAGCCTGGCCGGCGTGGCCGAAACCGGAGCGATACCAAACGCCGCGCAGAGAAGGGACCTTGTAGAAGCCGGTGCCGCGGCGCGTGGCCAGGGCCAGGTTCGGATCGGTGCCGACGCAGACATCGAGGACGTCGTTCGTCTGACGCAGGTCTTCGGGAACGTGAAATCCCAGCGCGGGAGTGAGCTTGTTGTTGGTGTACAGCGGCGGGGTATGGCAGCCCGCGCACCCTTGTTGCTGGAAGACGCGTTGGCCGCGGCGCGATAGGTCGTTCACCGGATTCGGATTCGGCGGCGGTTGGAGCGAATAGATATAGAGCGCGAGGGCGTAGAGCTGCTCATCGGAGTAGCGCATGCCACTGTCGTTGCTGAACGGCGTGGGGCCGGGGCTGGGCTGGAAGTCGCCAAAGTGAGCGAGGGTATCGAGTCCGGTGTTGAGAACGGCGTAGCGCATGAGGTCGCCGATGGAGCGATGGCGTACGAGTCCGGTCGCATCCATGTACCTGAGGTCCCGCACGCCAACGAGCGAAGGTACGCGGACCTGATACATCGCGCTGGTCCCCTGGCGGGCCATGGTCCCAGGGTGACTGGCCTTGAGGATCCGGAGTTGACGCTCGCGAGTGTCCTCCTTGAGGTAGGCTTCTTTGCTCTGGAGCCAAGGCACTCCATAGAGAACGAAGTCGAGTTCCTTCCTCCGGGAGAGACTCGAGTCCGGAAGTTCTTCCAGCCGTTCGATCTGCTCCGGAGTGGCGGGCCGTTCCTTTACCCCCTGGGCTCCGTAGACAAAAGTTCCGTCGGGCATGATGCGTACATGGCAGTTGGCGCAGGCATTGGACTGGATTTCGAGGACGCCTTTCTTGCGGATGATATAGGTGTAACCGGGACGGAAGTAGGGCAGGACGCCCTCGGGCGAAACCGGCAGCCAGGGATCGACTTCGGGTTGAGCCGGAGCGGGGAAAATGCGTCCGCCCGAGTCGAAGACGACCTTCCCGGCCTGAATCCAATCCTCTTTGGTCTTAAGTTTTGCCGCATCGAAAATAATTTCGGGCTCGCGGCCGAGCAGCCATTCCCGGTAGCCGGCAGGTTCGCGGCCAGGGGCGTAGACGGGGTAGCTGCGATAGATAACTCGCGGCGTCAGCGCGTAATAATCGGCGGATTTCATATAGCGCGGGGAGCGGTCGCGCTGCGCCAGCGGGAGTTCGAACGTCTCGACGTCTTGGTCGCCCCAGGTGCGGGGAATGTCGGGCCGGAACTCCTGCGCAGCCGCCGTGGCCACAAAGAGGGTCAGTGTCAAAGAGATCCGCATAGCCTTTTAGCGCTCAGAAGTATAACAGATGCAATCATTCGTGCCGCACGTACAGGAAGGGCGTTAAGACGGCGTGGCCGGAGCGAAAGCCGGATCACAGCGATGGCACTGTCCGTAATCGCCTGATAACACGCCGTTCCGCGCCATCGACCCACAGCCTTCCTTTGGACGGCGTGCTACGCTTCTATCGGCGCGGAAAGAAACGCCCGCGCTGCATTGGAAGTCCGGGCGGCATTTGCAATAAAAAATGCGGAAACGAACCCAAATTTCCACAAGTTAAAGCATTGTAAATACAGAAAACTCGACTTTTAAGACACGGTAAAACGAACCCAATGTCCCGGCTATTTGACAATCGAATATTCGCCTCGCTAGCGAAACCGGGGACCGCTTGCGCGGGAGCGGTCCCCAACCTCATCTACGCCGGGCTGTGCTTCAGCGCGTAGTCGATGCACTCCGGCGGCACTTCGAATTTCGCCACCGCCGTATTTCCCATGTAGCCCAGTTCCTTGATCCCGGCCGGACTCGTGTAATAAGCGTCCACCACCATCTTGCGCGCCCACGAGAAAAACCGGATTCCCGGTCCGAATTGCGGACTTTCATTTTTCTTATACGCGATGATATCCAGCAATTCGCGCTGCCATTCCGGCTTCGCGCTCAGGAAGTCTGTCTTGTGAAGCCGCCGCATTGCGCTATCGGTCCACGCGATTCCTCCGCTGTAAATCGCCAGCATCTTCGGATTTTCACTCGACAGCAAATCGATCCAATCGGCCGCGCCCGCCTTCAGCGCTCCCTGCGATTGATCGCTCGCCGGAATAATCCAGTCGGCGATCTTCTGCAGCGTCTTGTATTCATGCTCGTTGAGGCCCTTCGGCTGGTACCCTCCCGTCGACGCCCGCTCGCCCGCCGCCATCTCGCGCGCCTTCTGCGCCATCGCCGGAGTGAAGGCCGACGCCGCGGTCGCCGCCGCCACATTGCGGAGCATGCCCCGCCGCGTTAGATCAGACATTGTTCTTCCTCATTTCCTCCGCCAGATATTCCGACGCGCGCCATGCCAGCGCCACGATGGTCAACGTCGGATTCTTGTCCGAATTGCTCACGAACGGCCCTCCGTCGGCCACGAAAAGGTTCTTCACCTCGTGCGCCTGGCAGTATTGGTTCAGCACGGAACTGTTCGGGCTCTCGCCCATGCGCACCGTTCCCACTTCGTGGATGATCCGGCCGCCGATCGAAATTTCCTTCGAAGGATCTTCCAAATGCTTCGGTCCGTCCACCACTCCGCCCATCGTTTCGAGCATCGAGCGGAACGTCTCGTGCATATGGTTCACTTGGCGGTACTCATACTCGCTCCACTTGAAATTGAAGCGCAGCACGGGAATGCCGAAGCGGTCCACCACGTCCGGATCGATCTCGCAAAACGACCCTTCGTTCGGAATCATTTCGCCGCGGCCGGACAATCCCACCCACGTCCCGTAGTCCTTCTGAATCGCCTCCATCAGTCCCGCGCCGTAGCCTTCGTGCTCCGCGCAGACGCCGTGGAAATTGCCCACCTCCGGCATATCGAATCCGCCGCCGATCTCGATGTGATACCCGCGCGGAAAATCGAGCCCCTTCTTCTCCCAGTTCCACCACGGCACGAACATGTGCATGCCGCCCATGCCGTCGGAGTTGTACTTCGGCATCCCTTCGAGCGCCGGAATGCGCGCGCTCAAATCGTAGCCCACCGTGTCGGTGAGGTTGCGCCCCACTTGACCCGATCCATTCGCCAGCCCGTTGGGGAACCGCGACGATTTGGAATTCAGCAGCAGCCGCGCGGATTCGCAAGCGCTGGCCGTCAACACCACCGTGCGGCAGCGGATCGTCCGTTCCTGCCGCGTGGTCTTGTCGACATAGGAAACCGCCGTCACCTTGCCTTCGTCGTCGGTGATCAACTCCCGCGCCATCGCGTTCGTGAACAGCTTCAGCTTGCCGGTCTTCAGCGCCGGTATCACCTGCACGTTGCTCGATGCGTAGTTGGACGCCGTCATGCACCCGCGTCCGCACTGTCCGCAATAGTGGCAGGAAGGCCGCCCGTTGTGGGCGCTGGTGATCACCGCCATCCGGTTCGGGATGCACGGAATGTTCAACTTTTCGCACGAACGCTTCACCAGCGATTCATGTACCCGCGGCGGCGGCGGATTTTGAAACACGCCGTCCGGCGTGCTCCGGATGTTCTCTTTCGATCCGGTCACGCCGATGAACGTCTCCGCCTTGGTGTAGTACGGCGCCAGGTCGTCATAGGTCAGCGGCCAGTCCGTCCCCAGGCCATCGCGCGTGTAGGGCTTGAAATCGTAATCGGAGAAGCGGAACGAAAACCGCCCGTAATGGTTTGTGCGCCCGCCGAGAATGCGCGAACGGAACCAGTCGAATTTGTTGCCCGGCGCCACCGTGTACGGCTCGCCCTCCAGTTGCCATCCTCCGAAGGAGGCGGTGAAGTAGCCGAACGAGTACGGAGTCCGGCCGCAGTACCCCGCCCCGCCTTCGCCTGTCCCGCGGTGGCTCACCTGGTAGGGCCACATGTGCTCTTTATAATCTTTCGATGGGTCGAGCATCGGACCGGCTTCGAGCAGCGCCACCGAGATTCCCATGTCGGTTAGCACTTTCGTCACCGTCCCTCCGCCCGCTCCGGAACCGATGATCACGACGTCGTAGATCTGAGGTGTGCGCTGGATTTGGAACATGTGTTTATAGCTTATGACATCGCAATCCAGGCGTCCAGCGGCGCTCGCGGCCCTACAATGAAGGAGGAGCCGAAAATGGAAAAAATCGCCAAGTCCGAATCCGAATGGAAGAAGCAGCTTACGCCGGAGCAATTCCACGTCACTCGCCAGAAGGGCACCGAACCCGCCTTCACCGGCAAGTACGCCGACACGCACGAGGACGGCGTCTACCACTGCGTCTGCTGCGGGGCGCCGCTGTTCGATTCCTCCACCAAGTTCGAATCCGGCTCCGGTTGGCCCAGCTTCTGGCAGCCGGCGTCGAAGGAAAACATCCGCACCGAGAGCGACCGCGCCCATGGCATGACGCGCACCGAGGTTCTGTGCGCGCAGTGCGACGCTCACCTCGGCCATGTTTTTCCCGACGGTCCGAACCCCACCGGCCTGCGCTATTGCATGAACTCGGCCGCGCTCGATCTGAAGAAAAAATAGCCCCGCTCAGAGCGCCCGCACCGCGTCTTCCACCTGCCGCGCCAGCGCGGTATAGTCCTCGCCGTTCAATAGCAGCGGCGCGCCGAACTTCACCGTCACTCTTCCCGGCCGGGCCATCTTCGCCCCTCGCGGCAGCACGCGATTCAACCCCTCGATGCGCACCGGAATCACCGGCGTCTTCAACCGCGCCGCCAGCATCCCCACTCCCGGCCGGAACGAGTTGATCTCGCCCGCTTCGGTGATCTTGCCTTCGGGAAAAATCAGGACGCAGCCGCCTTCGGAGGCGATCTCGCCCATGTAATGCAACGATTCAAGCGTCCCCGCCTCCCGCTGCGGAATCGGAAACGCCTGGAAGCAGAGCGCCGAAAGGTAGTAATTCAACCCGTTGGTGAAGCGTTCGGAAAGCGTGTGCCGCGCGGGATGAAAATGGGCGTCGAAGAATTCCTTCGACATCGCTGGCGCCACGCGGTAGCGCCACTTCGAAGGCAGCGCCGCCAGAATCGCGGGCACGTCCATGTGGCTTTGGTGATTCGGCGCGAAGATCACCGGCCCCTCGATGCCGCGCAAATTTTCCAGGTTCTTCGCCCTTACCCATGCGAACATTCTCGTCAACGGAAGCAGAAAAAACGGAAGAACGATTCTCCGCAGCAGCCGCGCCGGCGTGCTTCGGTTCCAGCGCGGGAATTCGAACGGCGCTTCCGCCGCCGGCGCCGCCGAATCCGGCTTCAGATCGCCGATCGTTTGGGCGTCCGTCAACGATGCCTCGTCCACGTTCAGCGCCACCATTAGCTCCACCCGTTCCAGCGATGTCAGCGTGTCCAGCCGCTGCCGCGGGTCGTACTTCGCATCCGTCGCCGTCTTCGCCGGGCCGGCGCCGCGCGCGATCTCGCGCCGCTTCAGCTTCCCCGTGCCTTCGGTGCGCGGGAACTCAGCGTACGGCCACACCGCGACGCTCCGGATCTTCTGATGATCGGCCAGCCGCCGGTTCGCCTCCTGGACGATGGCGTCCGCGTCGGCGCCGTCCTCGAGAATCAGAACCGCATGCACTCGGTCGTCGCCCGTCACCGCCGCGTCGCGCACGCCGGCGACGTGCTTCAGCGCCGCTTCCACGTCCTCCGGAAAAACATTTAACCCTTCCGGCGTGACGATCATTTCTTTCTTCCGGCCTAAAATCTTCAGCTCGCCGCCTTCATCCATCGCGCCGATATCGCCGGTGTGGAACCATCCGTTTTCAAAACTGCGCGCCGATTCCTCCGGCGCTTCAAAGTAACCGCTGGTCACATTCGCGCCTCGCACCAGAATTTCGCCGTCCGGGGCGATCTTCACTTCGACGCCTCCGATCGGCTTCCCCACGCTGCCTTGCTTGGCGTGGAAGGGATGATTCAGCGTGACGATCGGCGCCGTCTCCGTAAGCCCATAGCCCTGGATGACGACGAACCCAAGCCTCGACCAGAACGCCTCCAGCTCCGGATCGAGCGGCGCGGCGCCGGCGATGAAGCTCCAGAATTTCCATCCGAACAAATTGTGAACCTTGCGATACCGCCACCAGCGCGCGGTCCAGTGCATCTTACGAAGGTCGGGCGTCGCCAGTTCGGGGAACCGATGGATCAAATATTCGCGCAGCACTTCGAGAATTTTCGGCACCGAGACCAGCACGGAGATCCGGCGCGTCCGGATCTGCCGCACGATGTCGGCCGGGTTGTAGCCGCGCAGGAACACCACCACGCCAGGGAGCATCGGAGGGATGAACGTGGCCATCGCCTGCCCGAACATGTGGCTCAATGGCAATAAATTCAGAAATCGAATCGGCGCGAACGGCTTGGCCCATTTCCGGTATTTATAAACCTCGCGCTCCACCGGAACGATGTTCGCGAGCACGTTGGCGTGCGTGATGGTCACACCCTTCGGCTCTGCGGTTGCGCCGGAAGTGAAGATGATTTCAGCCAGCGTCTCCGCGCGCGCCGCGAAGCGAACGGCCGGCCCCGCGCTTTCCTCGCCGAGGGTCGAGAACGGCCACACCAGTGCGCCGCTCTCCGCGGGACGGGGCGATTCGTCTCCGGTGAGAATCAATTTCGCGTGAACCTTCTCCCGCACTCGTTCGAGAAACTCCAGCGGCGAACGGTAGTCGATGGGCACGGCCACCGCGCCCGCCAGCAGGCACCCCCACAGCGCGACGATCCACTCCGGCCGGTTCTCGCCGAAAAAGATTACCTTGTCGTTCGTCCCGATCCCGGCGCGCGTCAACCGTTGCGCGAACCCATGCGCCTGGCGCGAAACTTCCGCATAGGTGTAGCGGCGCGTCCGGAAGCCATCGTCATGAATAAGGAACTCGGCGGAGCACTCCGCGAAGTCGTCGAAAAAATCCAGCAGCGTCTCGCGGCGCACTTCGATCAATCGAACTCGAACGCCGGGGCGGGCTGCTGCGCGCCCACTTCCCCCGCGGCGATCTTCGCCTGGAAATAATTCTCGCTTCGCATCGGCGCGCCCGCCAGGCGCCTCAGCAGGACGATCTGGCCGACATGCGTGAGCGCATCGGCGATCGGGCCTTGAAAGATCTTCTCCTCCGGAGCTTTCAGCGGCTCCGCCGACTTGAGACGGGCGTCCACGGAGGCCAGTGCGGCGAAGAACCGATCGATCTCTTTCTCCCAGGCAAGCGGCGCGGCTTCGCGCCATTCGTAGTTGCCGTCGGCAAGCCGCAGCGTCCATTCGAGCACATCGCCGATGTGAGCCACCAGTTGCGCCGGCGTGCGTGTTGTTTCCGAAGCGCGAAACCCGGCGAAAGATTCCGGAGCGCCGCGAACCGCCTTCCCGCCGCGGTAGGCGAGCGTGGCGAGCGCGTGGCGCAGAAGATCGCGCTTGGGATCGGCCTCGGATAAGTTCATCAGCCTCAGGGTACAACATTCGCATCCCGCGCCCGTGGCTTACACTGTTAACTTCCCGTCCACGAAATGACCTTGCAGCGCGCTTACGAACGCTTCGCCGTCCCCGCATCCTGCGGGCTTCTGTTCGCGCTGAACGTATACATCGCGCACCGCCTCTTCCTTACCGAATTCAAGACGCATCTGGAAACCAACGAAGGCTCGTTCATCGCGATCGCCCGCGTCATGGCGGCCAATCCGCGCGCACTACTGTGGTGGCCGCTTTGGGATCTGGGGATGCCGTTTCAATACACCTATTTCCCGCTGACTCCCGCGCTGGCGGCGGCGTGGTCGCGGATCGGCGGCGTCTCGCCGGCGCTCGCTCTGCATCAGGTGGGCGCGTTTTTTTATTGCCTGGGACCTGTGACGCTTTTTCTGATGGCGTGGACGATGTCGAAACGCGTGGCCGCCAGCTTCTTCGCCGCGCTTGCCTACTCGCTGCTGTCGCCCTGCGCCTGGTTCTTTCCCATGCTGCGCCCGGACATGGGCGGAAGCGTTTGGAACGCGCGCCGCCTGCAGATTCTCAGTTACTACGGCGAGGACCCCCACATCACCACGGTCGCGTTTCTCCCGCTCGCAGTGATGTTCCTCTATCTCGCGCTGAAGCGCGGCGGGGCCGGCTACTTCGTCCTCGGAGTGATGGCGACGGCGGCGGTGATGCTGTCCAACGCATTCGGCACGGTGAATCTGATTCTCATGTGCGCCTGCGTGCTGGCGGTTTCAGACCACCGGCGATTCGGGAGGAACGCAGCCCTCCTTGCGGCGGCGGGCGCGGCCGCCTATCTCTGGGTGTCGCCGGCGATTCCTCCGTCGCTACTGCAAGTCATCCGCGCCAACGCGCCGCTGGTTGGAGGAGATTACCAGTTTACCTCCCGTTCCCTGTTGGGTTTGGCGATTCTCGCCGCGGGCGCGGCGCTCTTGTGGCTGGCCGCACGGAGAGCGAGGGCGCCGGAATATCTTTCGTTTTTTCTCCTTTCGGCGTGGGTGTTTTTTGCCATTCCGGCGCTGGCTTTCTATTTCGATATCTTTGTCTTTCCCCAACCGCATCGATACCAGGTCGAGATGGAGATGGGATTTTGCCTCGTGCTGGCCTTCGGAGGACGGCTCTTGCTGCAGCGGATGCCCAGGGCCGTAAACATCGCCGTGCTTCTCCTGCTGCTGGCGTTCGCATTCCGTCAGACGGTTCACTCGGTCCGCTACGCCCGGCGGCTCATCGTCCCGGTCGAGATTCAAACCACTCCGGAATACAAGGTGGCGCACTGGGCGGATCAGCACATGCAAGGAAAGCGCATGTTCGTGAGCGGACAGCGCTCGTTCTGGTTCAACGTGTTCACCGACGTGGCGCAGATGCACGGTGGGCACGACCCGAACACGCCGAATTTTCTGGTGCAGATCGCCCATTTCGTCATCGGTTCTGGTATGAATACCGGGTCGAAGGACGTCGAGATTTCTCTACTATGGCTGCGGGCTCTCGGAGTTTCGGCTATTCACGTTCCCCTTCAGACGCCGGAGGATTACTACGTCTCTTTCGCCAATCCGCATAAGTTCGAAGGCGTTCTGCCGGTGTTATGGCGGGAGGATGGTGAGACCATCTATCAAGTCCCGCGCCGTTCGGATTCCCTGGCCCACGTCGTCCCGGAGAGTGCGCTGGCGGCGAGAAGGCCGGTAAATGGAATCGACATCGCTCCGTTGATCCCATATGTCCAGGCGATGGAAGACCCCTCGTTGCCGCTGGCAAAGATGGAGTGGCATGGGACGAATTCGTTCGTGGTTCGAACGTCGGCGGCGCGGGGAGAGGCGATCTCGGTGCAGACGAATTATTTTCCGGGATGGCGGGCGATGGTGAATGGGCGGGAGCGCCGGGTGTATGCCGACGCTCTCGGTTTGATGGCCATTGCGCCCAAATGCAACGGTTCCTGCGTTGTGGAATTGAACTACGACGGTGGCCCGGAGAGGACGGCGGCGCTCGCTGCCAGTTGGCTGGTTACGCTGTCGTTCGTTGGATTCGGCCTCTCGGGCGCGACGCGAAGGCTAGGTTATATCGGCCGCCGGCCTTGAATCACCCGAATCAAAACCACAACGATCGCCAGCACTAACAGGATGTGGATGAAGCCGCCCAGGGTATACGACGTCACGACCCCGAGGAGCCAGAGAATAACCAGGATTACAGCGATGGTCCAGAGCATATCGGTTCTTAAATTCCTCCCGCCCTCGGCCAAAGCAATTGGAGTGCCAGAGTTGGATAAACCGCAATGCCTTTTGTAAGCAAGGATTCCTCCTGCTGGAGGGTAGGCAAACATTGCCGGTCGCGCAACTTTTACCCGCCGCGGCTGAGGGCCCAGAATCGTAAGCGAATGAATTGGCGGCCGAGCTCGCGATTGGCATCCAGGCTGCTGCGTATGAATACGCCGGCCACGATTGCCGGCAGCTTGAAAAGGAGAATTAAAACAAAATGAATAGCGATCAACTGGCTGGGAATTGGAAGCAATTGACTGGCTCCGTGAAGGAAAAATGGGGCAAGTTGACCGACGACGATCTGACGCAGATCGACGGCAAGCGTGAAAAGTTCGTGGGCAAAGTGCAAGAGCGCTATGGTATCGCCAAGGAGGAGGCGCAGAAACAGGTGGACGCCTGGTACGCAACTCACGAGCAGAAGGCTCACGCGGCCGGCAAGCGGTAGCTTCCGCGCGGCGGGACGGCGACCGCGCCGTCCCGCGATTTTAAGGCGCAATGCGCCACTCGACGATTCCGGCGGTATTGCCGCGCTCCAGTTGGACCTCGACGCGCAGCCTGGTGGTGGAAACGGAGTTAAAAGTGACGCGATTGAAGACGTTCTTATCCACTGAATATTTGGACGCGTTCGCGACGGCTTCCCAATCCATACCATCCCAATAAACAACCCTCCAAGATTGCGGCAAGCGAACCGCGCCGTCGCCGGGCAGCGCTAAACGGAGTCCGGCGCCCACGCCGCCGGCGCTGGGGTCGCCTTCGTCGGCCCAATAGATTTCGACAGTATCGATCCGGCGCGGTTTGGAGAACGAATATTCCGCCCACTCCGAAGAACCGAAACAATCCCACCATACAAACCAAGGAACGCCGGCGTCGGCAGACGAACTGCCGATGGCGCCGTCATCCATCGCGCTGGGCGGGTGAAAATGCCCGGCGTGCGATGCGGTGGCGACGGGGGGATTCTCTTGCCACGCCGTTCCGTGATCTGCGTCCGCGGCGGCTTCAGGAAACGAGGAAATACGAAGCCGGGCCGCGCCCATGGGAATGAGCGTGACTTCCTCGATAGGCGCGGAGGTCCGGACCGGACTCCGCTGAATTTGCCCAACCAATCCGTCCGGCTCCAGCTTCCACGCTTCCACTTTTCGAGCGCTCGCGTGGATAGAAGACGGAGTTTCTTCGGGTGCGAAGGGCTGCGGCCCAGGGTGGGGATTCTCGACGAAACGGAGCGAGTCCTTTTCGTCGAGAACCAGCGCATAATTCCAGGGGGAAGCGGCGTAGACGTCGTAGGCGGGCCATCGCGGATCGTCGTTGTAACGGCTCCAACGCTCGGCGATTTGTAGGGAGTAAGTGAGCGGTCCGCGCTCGATCGAAACCGCGCCGCGATTCTTCGGCCAATGCCGGACGCGGATGTCCATGGGCAGGCGCAAACGGACGACGTCTCCCGTTTGCCACGTGCGGGTGACGGTGATCCAGCGGTCCTGGCCGGCGGGGATGACGACGGGCGATCCATCGATCACAAGCGACGGCCTGGCGCACCACGCGGGCAGACGCAGCGACAACGGGAACCGCACCGCGCGCGCCGATGTTATTCGGAGAGTGACATCGGGGCTGAAGGGGTAATTGGAGTCGTTGACAATGGTGACTTCTACGCCATCGCCCACTTTCGCGGTAACCTTTCCCGGAGCGTAGAAGGCGGCGGCGAGGCCATTGCCGCGCGTTGCGAGCCAGAGATTTTCCGTGAAGTAAGGCCAGGCGAACGCGACGTTGTGCTGGCAGCAGCGGTACTGATAGGGGTTGTAGGAGAACTGATCGCCGCTGTTGTCGATCAACGGCGCCTTATTCGAGCGGTCGAGCTGAACCTGATTAGCGGCGGTGAGATAGTGCAGGGCTTTCAGATCGGCGGTCATCGAAGCGGGCAGCGAATTGAAAGCCACGTCCTCGGCGTGATCGGCCCAAGCGGCGTCGCCGGTGATGCGGAGCAGCATCTCCGAACTGTTCATCATCTCCACCATCGCGCAGGTTTCCGCCGCTTGGCGCGGGCCGGAGAAGCCGGGACGGGCGTTCTCGTCTGCGGCGTACATGCCGCCGGGGAACTGGCCGTATAAATCCATAACGTCGTTGTAATCGCGCAGCGTCGAATCCAGATAACGGCGGTCGAGGGTTTGCTGGTAGTACTCGGCGGGCTCGCGGAAACACTCGGCGAGGTTGACGCCGTGCCATGTCGGAATGCCGCCCGTCCAATCGGCAGTGCGTTCGTGGTTCACCCGGGCCAGATCGAGCAGCCACGCCTCGCCGGTATGGTTATAGAGCCAATAAATGCTGTCCAGGTTGTCGCCGCCGCGCCATTTCTGCCAACTGGAAGGGAGAAACCGGTTCAGAGGAATGGAGGTCTGCCAGCGGAAATAGCGAGTCATGAACGCCAACACCCGCGCGTCCCCCGTTGCCTCGTAATAAGTGCGGAGCGGGTATAACATGACCATGTTCGGCCATAGGTCGAGTAACTTCGCGCCGGAATCGGAATCGGCGAGATTCGCCCGGCTTCCGAAGTAACCGTTGGGCAATTGGCTCCTCAGCACGGCTTCGATCCAGCGGCGGGACTCGTTTTGAATGCGAACGTCGCCGGTCAAATAGCCCAGGTCGACGAAACCTTTCAACCAATACGGAACTTCCTCCCAACCGAAGACGCCCTGGCCTTTTGGATCGGTCCAGGCGTTGCCGTCGTACTTACAAAACTTACTCACCTCGTCGAGGTGACCGGTGAATCCCGCGGCCATCCGATCCAGTTGGAGGCGGAGCCATCGCGCGGCCGACACGCGGCCGGACGGGAGCTTAATCAACGGGCTTGGAAGAAGCGGGGAGCGGTTGCCCGCGTAGAAGGCGTTGGCTCCCGCCGAGGGGAGACCGCGCACCACCACCACCGCCGGCGGCCCGGCCGCGGTGAGCGCGGAAGCGAGGACGAGGAGAAGCGGGAAGGATTTGCGGATCATAGCGGGGAGTTTATCGGGCGGGAGAAGCGGGGAACCATTTGGCGTCGACGGCGAAATAGTCGAGGGCCTGGCGGCCCGATTGGGAAAGCAGCAGCGCGGTGCGTGGATCGACGCGTTCGAGCGCGTCAAGCTGGCTGCGCATGAGGGTGGCGTTGCGGCGGGCGAGCGGGCCGTCCCACGCCTTGCGCCGCGATTTCCCATAGGCCCGCGCCCCGCGGGCGACGGCCCGTTGGACGATGCCGCCGGCTTCGAGGGAAGGAACCTGGGCGGCGCGCAAACATTCTTCGGCGGCGGCCATCAGAGGGAACATCAGGCTTTCGGCGAAGGTGAGTGCGGCCAGCACGAGGGGCTTGCAATCGGGATCGACAACGATCGCGCGAAAGCCGCTGTCTTGAAGCAGGCGCTTCGATTCATTGACGGCGGCGCGGGATCCTTCGATGAGGCAGCGCGGCTCCGCCAACGATTCGGCGTGGCAAAGCGTGCCGGTATCGGCGCCTTGCGCGGCGAGCGGCGCTAAGCACGACGAATCCAGCCAGGAACCGGCGAGCAGCACCGTCTTACTTTTCCAGGCGAGGCCGCACGCCGCCAACTCCCGAGCGAGTTTGGGCACCTCCTCGTCGGGAGCGACGATGACGAGGACCGGTGCGTCGGCGAGATCGGCATAGCGCGAAACCGAATGGCCCGCGCCAAGACCGTTCGCCACGCGGCTGGCAAGACGGAGGGAACCGGACTTCACCGGACCGAGACGGTCGAGCAGCGCGGGAAGCCGCGCGAAGGGCGACTCGATGACGCTACCCGACGCTACGAGACCGGCTGGCGAGTGTGGGTTCATAGAGGGCGCCCGTTCTTAGCGCCTTGATGCGATCGCGGACTTGGGCCGCTTTTTCGAAGTCGAATTTGCGGGCCGCTTCCCGCATGCTTTCTTCCAGTTCGCCGAGGAATTTCTCCCGTTGCTCCAGAGTAAGATCCCCGACGGGTTCCTCGGGATCGAGGGCGACGGTTACATAGTCGCCTTCGGCGATGGCGACCAAACTCATGTCGATGGGTTTGATAATCGATTGAGGGGTGATTCCGTTCTCTTCGTTATATTGCCGCTGCACTTCGCGCCGGCGGTTGGTTTCGCCGATGGCGCGTTCCATGCTGCCGGTGATCTTGTCGGCGTATAGGATAGCGCGGCCATTCAGATTCCGCGCGGCGCGTCCGATCGTTTGAATCAAAGCGCCAGCCGAACGCAAGAACCCCTCCTTGTCCGCGTCGAGGATCGCGACAAGCGAGACTTCCGGCAGATCCAGCCCTTCACGCAGCAAATTGACGCCGATCAGAACATCATATACCCCGCGCCGGAGGTCGCGAAGGATCTTCACGCGGTCGAGCGTGGAGACTTCGGAATGCAGATAGGCGCAGCGGACTCCGGCTTCGGCGTAATACTCGGAGAGATCCTCGGACATACGCTTGGTGAGGGTGGTCACCAGGACGCGCTCGTCGCGTTCCGCGCGGAGCCTGATTTCCTCCAGCAGGTTGTCCACTTGTCCCCGGATGGGGCGGATATCGATCTCCGGATCGACGAGGCCGGTGGGGCGGATAATCTGCTCGACGACGACGCCGTTGCACTTGGTCAGCTCATAAGGGCCGGGAGTGGCCGAAACGTATACGGCTTGATTGACACGGTTCTCGAACTCTTCGAAAGTGAGCGGACGGTTGTCGCGGGCGCTGGGCAGGCGGAAGCCGAAGTTCACCAGGGTGTCCTTGCGCGAACGGTCGCCATGATACATGCCCTGTAACTGCGGCATGGTCTGGTGGCTCTCGTCGATAAAGACGATGGCGTCCTGCGGGAGATAATCGAGCAGCGTCGGCGGAGCTGCGCCGGGAAGGCGTCCGGTGAAGTGGCGGGAATAGTTTTCGATGCCGTGGCAGTAGCCGATCTGCCGGATCATTTCCAGATCGAACATGGTGCGCTGGCGGAGGCGCTGCGCTTCGATCAGTTTGCCGCCGCTTTCCAGTTCCTTGCTCCACCATTCCAATTCCAGTTCGATGCTTTTCAGAGCCTGCTCGCGCGCATCGGGAGTCAGCACATAGTGCGTTTTCGGATAGATGGGCAGGCGGGTATAAGTGCGGCGGACCTGGCCAAGCAGCGGGTCGATCTGGCTGAGCGATTCGATCTCATCGCCCCAAAGCTCGATGCGGAAAGCGTAATCGTCATAGGTGGGAAAAACCTCGATCGTGTCGCCGCGGACGCGGAACGTGCCGCGGCGGAAATCGAGATCGTTGCGTTCGTAGAGGATTTCGACCAGACGTTGGACGATTTGCTGCCGCGAGGCTTTCTGGCCTTTTTCGAGCATCAGCAGCATGCCGTAGTAAGCCTCCGGCGAACCCAGGCCGTAGATGCAGGAGACGCTGGCGACGATGATACAATCGCGGCGCTCAAACAGCGATCGGGTGGCGGACAGCCGGAGCTTGTCCAGTTCGTCGTTGATCGTCGCTTCCTTTTCGATATAGATGTCGCCGGAAGGGATGTAAGCCTCGGGTTGGTAGTAATCGTAGTAGCTGACGAAATATTCGACGGCGTTGTCGGGGAAGAACGTCCGGAACTCGTGATAGAGCTGCGCGGCGAGGGTCTTATTGTGCGCAAGCACAAGGGCGGGACGTCCGGCGCGCTCCATCACCTTCGCCATGGTGAAGGTTTTGCCGGAACCGGTCACTCCGAGCAGCGTCTGGTGCCGCTCGCCTTCGGCAACGCCGCGCGAAAGCTGGGCGATAGCAGTCGCCTGATCGCCACGCGGACGGTAATCTACAGCGACGCGGAAGGGCATACTTTCAGGATACAGGACGGAACCGGCCGGCCGCCGCCGACTCTTGTCTCATGCAAGATGAGCCTGAACTGGGGACCGGATTCTCACGCAAGAT
>VFSW01006392.1_pt1 | contig 17341 bp, 19 predicted proteins | sample 5358111 | NCBI WGS metagenome assembly VFSW01 (sample SAMN11554181, study PRJNA540505) | mine drainage metagenome | isolation source: sediment from site ElyBrook_90M | place: USA: Ely Copper Mine, Vershire, VT | collected 2017
ACGAGTTTCGCTGCCGTGGTGATTATCCCCACAGCGGCTCCCCACCTCACGCCGAGGACGTTGATCGCTGTGAATGCGACCGTCGCCGCCACCGCGATTGCTATCCCCGTGCCCGTGAGCGTCAGGCCGACCGAGAGGCCAGGTATGTAGAAGCCTGCATAAGTCACCATTATGTCGATGATCGCGGCCGTGCCTGTGAACGCATACAGGAAGTATCCCCAGCCTATGACAAAGCCGCCGGTGTCACCCAGGGCGAGCCGCGGTATTGAGTAGGGGGGCCTCCGGTGATGGGGAACGCCGAGCCGAGCTCGGAGTAGATGAGTGCCAGGAGCACCGTGATCGCGCCAACAAGGACGACCGCAAGGATGAGAGAAGGCCCTGCCACCGAACCCATCATCGCTGGAAGTCCGAAGACGCCGGAGCCCACGATGCCGCCGACGCCAGGGCCACAAGGCTCCAGAGCCCGAGCTCCTTCTTCAAGCTCGGCTTTCCGCTCGCCCTGGACTCTTGAGCGGCTTCCGCTGAGGTGGACGTCTCAATCATCCTTGTTAGGGCTGGAAGTCGGGGGGCCGATATCTCGCCCTCACCATCTCCTTCAGCGAGGTCACGAAGTCGAAGGTCGACGCCACTATGTCGGTCTGAGTGACGATTCCGACGAGGCTGCCGTCCTCTATGACAGGAAGCTTCTTGATCTGCTTCTCTGCCATGAGCTTGGCCGCCTCCTCCACCCTCTTGTCTGAGGCGACCGTGATCAGCCGCTTCGACATTATCTCCTTGACCGAGACCTTGTCGGGGTTCGCCCCTGCCGATATGGCCCTAGAGATGTCCCCTTCTGTAACGATGCCGGCGGGCTTCCCGTTGATGATCACGATCAAGGAGCCCGTGTGGGCTTTGGCCATTATTGTGGCGGCGTCTCTCACGCTTCGTTTCGGGTCCGCGGTTGCGACCCACCGGGTCATGATGTCGTTGACTATCAGCATCTCCCATCACTTCACAATCAGCACGTCGCATTTGGAGTGGTTTACCACTGAGGACGAGACGCTTCCCATCAGAAACCGCTCGACCCCCGATATCCCCCTCCTTCCGAGCACGATTAGGTCGCTGCCCTCTCGATCCGCTTGGCCGAGGATCATTTCAGCCGGATGCCCGTCCATGACGGAGCCCGAGACCTTCGGAGCGGCCTCCTTCGCTCGACTGATGGCCTCCTCCAACGACTTCTCGCCTTCCTTCGTGACCTGCTCCGCGTAGTCGGGCGGATAATAGGGGGCTGTCGTGCCGTATACAGGTAGTATGGTATTCACCGCGACGACGATCCGAAGTGCCGCTCCAACGCCAGTCGCCAAGGCGATCGCGCGCTCGAGCGCCCTCTTGGCATTGTCTGATCCGTCGTAGGCCAGGAGTATCTTCCTGTAGCTCGGGACCGCAGGGTCGTCCTTCATGGCTTCACACCTTGGCAGCCCGATGGCCTAGGCATTGCGGCCGTGAAACGCCTCAGGCTTCTCGCGGAAGCCGGCGCCCTGATTCTGCGATGGGAAGTTCGTCGACAGCCACCTGGTCCGCAGCTTGTCAAGGACCTCGAAGTTTGGCGTGGTCTCTACCGCGGTCTCTCCGGGGTAGAACCTTATCGTCACGTCAGAGAAGGAGGTCCGGTAGATCGCGAACCTCTTCCCGGCCGGCGTGACGACCAGCCTTTCAAGAATCATCAACCCGTCGTCGACAAAATGCCTTATCCTTCTGTAGCACGTGCTCAGAGGAAGGTTTTGCTCTGCGCTGATCTCTTCGACTGTCTTTCCGCTCGCGATCGCCGAGGTAAGTATCCGCCTCGAGGACTCGTCCCCGAGAGCGCTCAGAATCGAGCTAGACGATTGCAGACCGTTGACAGTCGCGCACTCGAGCTGGTCGTGCGGCTTCGCTTCGAGCTTCGACGGGAATTGCGACTGTATTGGTCCTCCCCACGCCCCGCCGACCCTCTTCGTGCCGTTAGCGTGAATTACTTCTTGTGCCAACCTGACCATCTGGCTACATGAGGGGTGCTTGAGGTATTAGAGCCAGATTGTACGTTTGTGCTCCGGAGCGCTACATGCGTCTACAGTTGTAGACACGGCTTTTCAGGGACTAGGACCCCCCGAGAAGGGGGGCCTGCCGACGCCATCCGGGGCGCCTTTTGCGGGGCTGCCGCGCCGTCGTCTACCTTTCCGGCTTTCTTTCCTCGACCGCCGTTACCTCGATCATGCCCTCGAAGACCCGGTTGCTGGTTATCTTGTAGGGGAATGCGGAGAGTATCCCCACCACGAACTGCTCGGTGCAGGACGTGGATTCGAGAGAAAAGCCCGCACCGATGACCCTCACCATGATGTGCGCCTTTCCGTCCTCTTCCTTTCTTTCGATTTCAACCCTCTTGACAGGAAGAAGCCCCTGCAGCTCGTCGACCCTCGGGATGAGCTGCTGGAACTCCTGGGCGTACATGTGCAAGTACGATCCGACCCTCTTGCCCTCATCAAACCACTCCTTCAGGAGCCAGTCCTTGTCCATCTGGTAGGCCTTCTTCATCAGCTTCTCCATGAAGCCCCCGGGGAGCGGGATGGCGTCCGTATCCTTCAGTATTCTGGCCCACCTCCAGGACGGGTATATCTCCTTCGGCGACCCCCCGTATGAGCAAATCCTCAGGACGGCGGGCAGAGCCTCGTTCGTAAGAGCGTAAAGGCTCTTGTTCTCTCTCGTTGCCTCGTCGGCTAACTGGTCAGCGGTCTCCTCGTCGACTGCGACGTTTGTCCTAGCCATTGGGCGCCCGGGATGGGCATTTGTACATAAGCGTATACTAGTTGCGTGAGAACGTACAGACGCCGAGATATAGTCCCAGGCAACTTCCTAGTACCATGAACCTGACGAGGTCCGATAGGAACGTAAGAATGAGGATTGGGATTACTACGGTCGAGGGACTGATGGTCGCGCTTCTACTGGTCTTTGGCACGTTGACATTGGCCTACGTCAGCGCCACGATGTCTAACTCTTCGCAGATATCTAGCATGCAGTCCGAGCTGGTCAACACCCAGACTACCAGCTCAGCTCAGAGCACCACGCCTCAGACCACGACGGCTTCGGCGTCAGGGGTGCTGCCCGTGATGAACCAGACCACCACCGTCAGACAGATACGGGAGACGTGGTACCTATCACCGTCTGCCCATCAGGACAGGTTCTCGCCTGCGTTCCCGGTCGTCAACCAGGGAGACACCATCCAGTTCACACTGATTGACAATGACACGGTCGCCCACGACTTGGTTCTTGGGCCTCCGTACAACATCGTAATCAACGCGACCGTCCCTGGCTTGATCAACGACCTGACCCAGCAGAAATTCACCACGAACGCGACGAACAACTCTCCCGGGGTGGTGGTCTCAGGAACGCCAGGGAACGTGACTGCGACGTACTCGTTCGTCGCGAAATACGCAGGAGTCTTCGAGTTCGTCTGCACCTATCACGCGCAGGTCGGGATGATCGGCTACCTCACGGTGCTCCCCAACGCCGCTTACGGCGCGAAGGCCCCAGCTGGCCACCCGGGGAACGAGACATGTTCGACCGTCACGGTCAGCATGGTCCCAGGCGCAGGCGCCAACACTTCAATCAGCAAGGCATACCTGCCTGACCCTGTCACTGTCGTCGTGGGGGTCAACAACACCGTCACGTGGGTCAACAACGACAGCGCGCCGCACACCGTCACCGCGAACGACGCGAGCTTCGACTCCGGAAACGTCGCACCTGGCCAGTCGTTCACCTTCACCTTCACGACTCCAGGGACGTACCAGTACCATTGCGTCTACCACCCGTGGATGATAGGGACTGTGATAGTGAAAGCAGGGTGATGCTCGCCACGCCGGCAAAGCTGCCTTCAGTTGGCAAGCAGCAGGGTCCAATCACCGTCTCCCAGGGTCGCGATGCGATGCTCATGAAGAGCATCAAGGCGGCCCTGGATGGTTATCTTAGAGGCAGGAAACTGGTCCGGGTTCAGATCAGGCATGCAGAGGGGAGCAAGACCGAGGGCTTCCTGAAGATCGAGGGGGGCAAGGCCGAGCGCCTACTTGTAGACTTCAAGGCCACCTCGACGGCGGATGGCGGACTCTCGTCATTGGAGGTCGGCGGCAAGAAGATCTCCCTACTCAACGGCCCGGCGACGAAGCGCGCGCACTAAGACGGCCACGAATCACGAACGAGTGGCAGAGGAATGCACCCGATTAGGGGGTGAGCGGCATGGCCAGCTCAGGGTCGAGTGCAGTTGAAGTATCGACACGGTCGCGCTCGGCGTCGCGTGCAATCGGCAATAAATACATGCGAGCGTCTCGATTGAGCTTGAAGATGCGGAAAGGGAGGACGGCCGTGACCGCGGTGGAAGGGCTTCTCATTGCGCTGGTGTTCGTGGTCAGCACCATCGCGCTGGCATCCGTGATTGTGGCGATGTCGGGCTCGCAACTCCCGCCTTCGTCGCAGTCGGAGTTCGTCAGCACCCAACCCGGGATCGAGTCCAGCTCTACCGTCAGCGAGACCTCGCTTCGTCCCATCAACCAGACAACGACCGGGCAGCAGACTAGCGCTTCCTCGCCTGAGACCACGTCCGTGAGCATACTCCCTGGCTCAGGCGACCAAGTCGAGGTCTCCTTCTCGCCTGACCCGGTCACGGTCGTGATCGGGGTGAACAACACGGTCCAGTGGGTCAACAATGACAACACCCCGCACACCGTCACCGCAAAGGACGGAAGCTTCGCATCTGGAAACATCGGAGCGGGAGGGACCTATACCCACACCTTCACGACGCCAGGGACGTACAGCTACTACTGCGAATACCATTTGTGGATGATCGGGACCCTAGTCGTGAAGGCAGGGTGAGCGCGCACTTTCGGCGAAATCGATCGCCGTATCCTAGGGAGCATCTGCCCTACTTCATGATGACGCGGACGTCGACGGCGAATGCTCCGTCGGCGTTGACGATGACAGGGTTGAGGTCTATCTCGCCGATTTGGAGGTCGACGATTATCCTGGAGAGCCGGTGCAGCGTCCTCACCAGGGCTATCTGGTCGTAGCCCCTCCTCCTGGCGGTGAGCATGTCATGGACCTTGCTCTCATGAAGCATCTCCTCGGCCTCGTCCTCCTCGACGGGCGCCAGCCTGTGGGAGGGATTCCCGATCACCTCGACGTAGATGCCGCCCGCCGAGACGAGGACCGTCTGACCGAAAATGGGGTCGTCGAGGCCGCCGACGAAGACCTCAAGCCCGCCAAGCTGTTGCTGTATCAGCACCCGTGGCGTGATCCTCGACAGGTCTGAGAAGACCTCCCTGACCTGCTCAGCGTCCACCACGTTCACGACCACGCCGTTGAGCTCCGTCTTGTGGATGGGCTCCTCTGGGGAGATCTTCATCACAACGGGGTATCCGATGTTCTCGGCGGCCTTCACGGCCTCGTCGGCGGTCGTAACGACGGCGTACCGCGGCACCCTGATCCCGTAGAGCTCCATGAGCCGCAGGCCGTCGCTGTCTTTCAAGACCCGCTTCCCTGAGACGAGCCTATCCGCCTCGAGGACGGGTTGAGACTTCCGGTCCTTCATCCTCGCGGCAGGGCGAGCGACATAGTGCTGTATCGCCCGGACGGCGTCTTCGGGAAACCTGAAGCTAGGGACGCCTCCAGCGTCGAGGATTCCCGCCGCTTCGTCCTCGTCGGTTCCCATCATGACCCCGACCACGCTCTTGCCCTTGAACCGCATGATCGTCTTCGCGACCTCCACGCAGCTCAGCAAAGGCAGGGACTGGACGAGGACTAGCTTGGTGCAATCGAGGTCTTGCACCTCCTCGAGCGACGCCCTGTACCTCTCAGCGGTAGCGTCGCCAGAAAGGTCGAGCGGATTCCTGGGACGGATCTGCGGCGGCAGGAACTTTGAGAGGCCGGCGACCGTCCGCTCGGGCAGCGATGCCAAGCGCAGCGCCCTGCGCTCTATCTCGTCCGCGGTTATCACCCCATGTCCTCCGGAGTTCGTGACCACGAGGAGGTCTGGCTTGATCGCCTCTTCGCCGGTGAGCAGCCTGGCCAGGTTGAGTGAGTCCTCAAGGTTCTCCACGAGCATGCCCCCCACGGCGTTGACCGCCGCCCTGAACACGTCGGCAGAGCCCGCTAGGCTGCCCGTGTGGGTGCGGGCCGCCTCCGACCCCTTCTTCCCGAGGCCTCCCTTTAGAAAGATCACCGGCTTCCGCCTCGTAGCCTTCGGGACGAGCTCCAGGAACCGCCGGCCGTCGCTGACGCTCTCGAGGTAGACGAAGATCACGCTCGTGGACGAGTCGTCGGCGAGGAACTCCAGGACCTCCGCTTCGGAGACGTCGACCTGGTTGCCGAGGCTGACGAAGTAGCTTATTCCGGTGGCTGACCGCTGCGCCCACTCGAGCATGTACATCCCGAGCCCACCGCTCTGCGCGACGAGAGCCACCTTCCCGCGGGGGACATCCGTGAACGCGAAAGTGGCGTTGAATGAAGGCGTCACGAGCCCGAGGATGTTCGGCCCGAAGATCCTGATTCCAGCGTCGGCTGCGATGGCGCGCACCCTCTCCTCGAGCTGGGCGCCGTGCTCGTCGACTTCCCTGAAGCCTGAAGTGATGATGACCGCCCCCTTGACCCGTTTCTTGGCTGCGTCGACCATCACGTCGGGGACCGCGTCTCTCGGGACTGCGACGACGACGATGTCGACCTGTTCCTCGATCAGAGAAAGCGACGTGTAGGCCTTGGTCCCCTCGACGTCTCCCCCGCTCAGGTTGACGGCGTAAAGCCTCCCGGTGAAGGTGGCCGCGAGGTTCCGAAACACGATGTTCCCGATCTTGTCCTCGCTCCGTGAGGCGCCCACGACCGCGATGCTCACAGGGTTCAAGAGCGCTCCCAGCGAAGCGCGCTCCGTTGGATTGTCGCTCAAGAAGCCCTCGAGGACGTCTTGTCGCGAGCGTAGATATAACCTCGCGATGATGTCAGCGCCCGTCTTGACGTTCTCGGCGGCGGACTAGGATCGCGTCGACCTGGAGAGGTGGGGCACCATCGGTTCCAGAAGCCGGGTCACACCAAGGTGACCTGCTCTTTCTTGAAGCCCGCGTCAATCCGCCTGCTGACCTGGTCGAGCATCTTCCGCTGCTCCGCGCTTGCCGAGCCGAGAAGCTCCATCATCTTCAGGCTGCTCTCGACGGCGTAACCCCTGAAATGGTTGTTGAAATATCCGTAGACCTTCTTTGTCTTCGTCGCGATCGCCTCGACCCTCTTGGTCCATCCCTGGAGTTCACTGTCCCGATACCGATAGTTGTACCACGGTCGGTCTCCGCGGCCGTGCCACCTCACGAACGCGAAATCCGCAGTGGTGGTGGCATCGGGAGGGAGGAGGGGCTCGTCTACCGTCGTGACTGCGACGTTGCCCGCCCTCAGAAGGTCGAGCGCGTCGTCCTTCTTCAACCACGACTTGTTGCGGAACTCCACAGCGAAAGACAGGTCGGTCGGGAGGACGTCGAGGAAGCTCTTGAGTCGCGGCAGCCCCTCCGAGTAGGTGAAGCTCGGAGGGAGTTGGACCAGCAACGGACCCATCTTGTGGTCCTCGATTAGCGGCTTCATGAGGTGCAGGATCCTGAAGAGGTCTTCCTTCACCCCCCTCTCCACGTCGAGCTTCTTCTCGTGCGTGATGAGCTTGGGCAGCTTCGCGCTGAAGACGAACTCCGGCCGGGTGTTCTTCGCCGCTCCCAGTATCATGCCCTTGCCGGGGTATGCGTAGAACGTGGAGTCGATCTCCACTGTGTCGAAGAACTTGGAATAGTATGTGAGCTTCCTCTTCTCGCCCTTGGGATAGAACGGGCCTTCCCACTCCTTGTATGACCACCCCGACGTCCCCAGGAGGACATCACCCAAGCCGATTCTTGCCGTGCGTCCCCATTGATAAGGTGACGGCTCACGGACAGCGCGTCGAACACATTCAGGCGGCGGCCTCCCTCGTCGCTCCAGATGTAGCCGCCGCAGCCGTGTGCACCCCCAGCTTCTTGATCCCCAACGCTGGCGAGACGTCTGGCGTGGCTAGGCGACGATGGTATGCGGGGTGTCCCCTAGTGGATGACTTGAAGCAATCCGCTCTGCATGTAGATGTGAATCGTGCAGAGGATGCTGCAGTAGATGTCGAAGTTGCCCGTTTCGTCGGCGATGAAGGACACCCTGAGCACCTGTCCCGGGACGATGGTCTCTATGCTCTTGTCGAAATAATGGTTTACTTGGAATCCGTGAGCCTGTTCGTCGATGTTGCAGACGACGATGGACACGTTTTGGCCTTGATGGACCGTGAGGATGGGCCACGGCTTTGCAGGCGCGCCGTGGTCTATGCTGTCGTTGTAGCCCGTGTTGCTCGCGATGATCAGGAACCCTCCCGCGGGCCTTACGCAACCCGCTGGAAGCGAGGCGCTGCCGCTCTTGTTGAGGTCGACTTCGTAGGTGACCGAGATTATCGCGGCGAGTGCAATTCCCGCCAGAGCGACAATGACCAGCGTTCGACGACGTGCGTTCAAGACGGTGCTCTCGATTATGAGTGGAATAGCGCCGCAAGATAAATGCAGAGGAACCCGAAGACCAAGGGCAGGGCTATCTTGACCGAGTCGCCCGGGGTAGTCCCCTCCATGTTCGCGAAGAGAGGCCTCGCGAGCCTCAGGGCGGCGTATATCGACGTGCCTGTGCCCAAGGCGAAGAAATAGGTCGCGCCGTAGGAGACGAAGTAGCCGGTCGTCGCACCGATGAGCGATGGGACGACAAAGAGGAGGGTGAGGAGCAGGACGTCGGCCAGATGCCTGATTGCGTTCCTGGCTCTGCCGTTGGAGTACGCCACGTAGCACGCCCCTATCATCATCGGCTCAAGCGCCTTGTGCAGGACGTAAGCCACCCCAGCGGTCAGGCCTCCAAACGCGTCGAGCAAGGACGCGCTTGGGGTCGAGGCCGCCGTGAACCCGAAGGCGGTGCCCTCCCCGAATCCGTGTATTCCCACGGCGATCGCGACGAGGACGGGGACGGTCAGGCTCAGGTCTTCGACTGCGGAGCCCCGGGAGAAGAGGCCCCCGTCGACGGAGAAGAAGAGCAACACCCCCACCACAAAGAGCGCCACTATGGCCACCTGGTCGACGCCGCCTGTGAAGCCGGCGTTGACGTCAAGGTTGGCGGAGCCGCCTATCGTGTCCACGAAGAACCACATGAAGATCCCCATCGCGAAAGCAGCGAGGTACCTGCCCTTCACCCACCTCCCCATGCTCGTTATGATGAGCAGCCCTAGGAAGGCGGGGATGGCCGTGGCGGCGAGCCAACCGAGGAAGCTTTCGCCAAAGCCCAGCATGGGAACGTCATTCCAGAAAAAGGGTTATACCCCTTTTGGTTCAAACACGGAGATCGCCACGGACGGCTAGTCGGCCTTCGGTGGCCGGTCTGCCTTGCGCGACTCGACCACCCGCCTGATCGTCGAGTCGGTGAGTATCTTCCTTACCAGCGCAGGCCCCTGGTAGACCAGCGCAGTGAAGACCTGGACGGTGGTCGCGCCGAGCTCCATGAGCGCGGCAGCATCCGCTGGGCTGCTGATGCCCCCGCATGCGTTGACTTCGAATAGACTGTCGACCGAGCCTCTGATTCGCTTCAGGGCGGCTTTGGTGTGGTCGAGAAGAGGGGGGCCGCTCCACCCTCCCCTCCCTACCGCCATCCGTTTGTCCTCGATCGGGATCGAGTTCGAAGCCGTCACCCCCTCGAAGCCCAGCGACTCCCACCTCCTCACCAGCGACAGTACCCCGTCGAACTGGGCGTCGTCGACGTAGGGGGGCGTCTTGAGGTACGTCGGCTTGACCTTCGCGTCCCTCATCGATTGGGCGAGCTCGGCGAAGGCGGCCTGCTCCCTGAGATCCCGGAGCTTCGGGGTGTTCGGGGAGCTGAGGTTGAGCTCAACCCCCGCCACGTGCGGCTGCACCCTCGAGTAGCACCCGAGGACGTCCTCGATGGTCTTCCCGCTGATGCTGGCCACCAGCGGAGTCGCGGGCGCCCTCCTCGAGGAGAGGTTGAGGATGAAATCGTCGACTCCCGGGTTGGGGAATCCGAGGGCATTGACGAGCGTCCGTTCGTTCTTGTCGCGGGCGACTCTCGGCTTCGGGTTTCCTGGCCACGGTGACAAGGTGAAAGTCCCGGCGACGATGTAGCCGAACCCCAGCCTGGCGAGGGAGTCGATGTGCCTCCCGGTCTTGTCGTAGCCCGCTGCAAGGCCCAACGGGTTGGAAAGCTCGCCTAGAGCCGTCGTCACCGGCATGCGCTCGACGGATATCCTGGACGCGAACCGCATGAGGCTGAGCCCGACGTTGTGGGCCCTCTCCGGATCCAGGGCGAAGAGGAGGGGGCGCGCGACCTTGAATCCGTCCATCAGGATCAGCCCGCTCTCCTGGTCACAGAGGCCTCTGCATCTCCCCTCTGCATCGGATGTCGATGTGGCCGTCCTCCATGACGACGCGGCCTCTTACGATGGTGTAGACGGCCGCCCCCTTCGCCTTGAAACCCTCGAACGGGCTGTACCTCGCCTTACTGACGAACTTCGCCGCGTCTATCGTCCACTCTCTCTTCGCGTCCACGACGGTAAAGTCGGCGTCTGCTCCGACCGCGATCCTCCCCTTCTTCGGGTACAGCCCCCAGGCCTTCGCTGGCGCGGCCGACGTCATCTGGACGTACCTGGAGAGGGTGAGGAGGCCTTTGCTGACGCACGTGAGCATCAGCGCCACCGAGGTCTCGAGCCCGGGGAACCCCGAGGCCTGGTCGAAGATGGACGCGCCCGAGGTCTTCTCCTCGAAGGTGTGCGGCGCGTGGTCGGTCGATATCATGTCGATCGTCCCGTCACGGACCGCCTTCCACAGCGCGAGCCTGTCCTCTTTGCGCTTGATGGACGGGTTGGACTTCATCATCGGCCCCTTATCGGCGTAGTCGTCCTTGTCGAGGAGGAGGTACTGCGGGCAAGTCTCCGCGGTCAAACTGCCGCCGCCGCTGGCGCGGGATAGCTTCGCCTCCCTGACCTCCTTCGCCCCGGCCGCGCTGCTCAGGTGAGCGATGTGGAGGTCGCACTTCGTCTCCTGCGACATCGCGATCGCCCGCCGGACCGCCCTCTCCTCGACCACCTCGGGGCGGGACTCGTAGTGCGCAATCGCGTCTCCCCTCTTCAACTTCCTCAGCTTCGAGATGCGCTGCTGGACGATTGAGTCGTCCTCGGCGTGGACGGAGAGCCTCATCCCCACCTTCGCCAGCACCGCCATGTCTTCGAGCATCTGGGCCTCCGGCGGCGTGGCGAGCTTGCCGGTGGTCTCAGCCATGTAGCACTTGAAGCCGATCACCCCCGCTCTCACCAGGGGCGCTATCTCTCGTGAGTTTCCCTCAGTGAGGAGGCCGTAGAGAGCGTAGTCGACGAGGGCCTTCTCCGCCGCCTTGACCTTGAGCCTGAGCGACTCGACGTCCTTGGTGGGAGGGGTGTTGTTGGGCATGTCGAAGACGGTGGTCACCCCTCCTGCCGCCGCTGCCGCTGTGCCGGAGCGGAAGTCCTCCTTGTAGGTCGCCCCTGGGTCGCGCAGATGGACGTGGACGTCGATGACCCCAGGGAGGACGAGGAAGCCAGAGGCGTCGACCACCCTGAGAGCTTTCGGCGCGTTTGAGTTCTGGCCTATCCAGGTCACCTTTCCGTCCTTTGCGGCCACCGCGCAGCTGCGAAGAGACGATGAGACGGCGACCCTCCCGTTCTTGATGACCAGGTCGGCCGAGCTCAAACTAGGTTATAGCCCGAACCTCCCTGCTCACTATTTATTGCTATTCCAGCCTAGAGGGGTTCTGTCAGTTTGGCGTCGCCTGCTCCTGCTTCTCTGTGTTAGCTCCCGTCACCCGAGCGTTCGGCTTATTCGACTGCTTATACCGTAGTGTCCCCAGAATGAATCCGTGAGCCGTATGATGGTCATCTGCGCCGATTGTGGTTGCGCTCCCGACGAGTGCAGGACCAGCAAGCCGCCGAGAGACTGCCCTGGCTGCACCCTCGACGAGTGTTGTTGCTGGGCTTCTGTCCATCCCGAATCTCGGTAGCCTAATCTCCAATCGGGTGACGAGAGTCAACGCCCGCAATTTGCCGCGGTGGGGGACTAGTTCTTAGCACAACCTGAAATGGAAGCCTTTATACGCACGAGAGGCTCTCAAGACTCGCATAGCTTGCCCCAATGCGAACGCGAAGGGACAGGACTGCGGGAACTATTAGGCAAATGACAAGAATCGAGGAAGACGACACCGGCATCGACTCGGTGCTGCTCACCGTCGAGAATCCCGTAAGGCGCAAGATCATCAAGCAGCTCAGCAAGGAGCCCAGCTACCAGCTCCGCATCTCGAAGGAGCTCGGCTTCAGCCAGCAGCTCGTCGCGAAGCACCTCGACGCGATGGAGGACTCCGGGGTGGTCTCATCGCAGATGGAGGCGAGCCCTCACGGCCCGAAGAGGAAGGAGTACCTCCTGAACAGGAGCATCTCGCTCACGATCGACTTCGCGCCCAACCTTTTCCGGGCGAGGGTGGTGGAATTCGACCCGCTTCCGGAGCTCGACCTCCCTAGCTCCTCCGGCGAGGTGTTCAGGACGCTCGCGGAGGTGATGCAGCGGCCAGAGGAGAACAGGAAGCTCCGCCCGCTCGCCTCGTTAATCAAGGAGATCGACAACAAGCTCACCAGCCTCGAGGACGAGAGGTCAGTCCTCCTCTATCTCCGGAACCTTGCGATGGGAGAGGTCTCAAGGGCAATAGGAGGAGGCTCGACTGGAGGGTGGGACGAGGGAGGAGTCCTCAACCACCTCGTGGACGAGAACGAAAAGAGCTTGCGCGACACCTTCAGGGGTCTCAACATGGGGGACGCGTGGGTGCGGGCCATCCTGGCAGAGCTAGAAAAGGAACTCTGAACTGGTCTAGCTCCCCGTCTGAAGTTCTCTCAAAAATAAAGAAGAGGGGACCTGCCCCTCTATCAGAGCCTGTCTAGACTACGAAAGTTGATTGTGGAACGCCAAGCTGAGTCTGGAGGGTGCGTATCCTCTCAGAGTATTCCTTCATCTTGGGCGTGTCGTGCTGGACCTTTGCGATCTTGTATGCTTTCCAGGCCTTGCGTAGGGCTCCCCATGTCTGTCCGGTTGTGTAGGTGCTCATGTCGATTTACCTTACACATGATAGCGACATCACGATATTTTGGAAACTGGGTGAATCTTACTTGAGCAGATGATGCTAACAGATTCAACCATTCAGGCGGCCGGATCGTCTTTGCTGGGCGGTTTGGAGTCTCCGGCTGATGCCGGGCGCTGAGCCATCGAGATTATGTCCTGCTGAATCTGTTCGCGCGTCTTGCCTTGGGTCGGGATGCCTAGCCTTCTCGCGGCCTCGATCAGCAGCTGGTCGCCGGTCTTGACTGCGGCGTATCCAGCGGGAGGCTGGGGGAGAGCCGAGCTTGGCACCTGCTGCGCCGGCTGCGGGAGGGGGGCTGCCGATGAGGTTGGCGCAGGCGGCGCAAGGAGCGGGTTCGTCCCGTTCTGTATGCTTGTGGAGACCTTTTGGAACTCCCTCGTCGCGTTGTCGAACTCCTTCCTGGCCTGGGCGACCATCCTTGCCAACTCGGGGATCTTCTGGGGGCCCCACAGGAAGAAGACTATGATCACCGCAGCGATGGTGGCGAGCTCTAGGGGGTCTAAGGCCATTCTCGTTCTCTCCGGTTAACCCTTCTTTGGAAAATGCCGGCTGTCCGTCTTATTAAGATTGGCCGCGAGTGCCCTGCACGGCTAGATCGAGCGGAGCAACAGCCAGATGTTGCTCGGGTGCTCCTTTACTCTTCGCATGGAGTATGCATACCACTCTTCGCCATAGGGCATGTAGTCCACCATCCGGTATCCCTTCTCTGCCAGCCTGAGCTTCAGGTCGTCCCTGATCCCCCTCAGCATCTCGAACTCGAACTTTGTGCCGGGACTCGATTCATGGAGCCTCTCGGCCTCCTCGATCGGCCTCGAGTCGTGGGTCGCGACCGCGAACCCCTCTCCCCTCTCGAAGAGAGTCTTCATCAGCTTCAGGAAGTTCTCTGTGATCTGCTCGCGCGAGTGGAAGGCGAGGTCCGCGGGCTCCCGGTACGCCCCCTTCACCAGGCGCACCTTGCCTCCTATGTCCATGAGCATCCGCAGGTCGTCCTCGCTGCGCTTGAGGTAGGCCTGGAGGGCGACGCCGACGTTCTTGTGGGCCTCGAGCAGCTTCGAGTAGATCTGGAGGGTGCGCGTGGTCACCGCCGAGCCCTCCATGTCGATCCACAACATGCGCTTCATGCCTTCGGCTTCCTCCACCAGCCGCCCGGCCTTCTCCAAGACCGCGGAGTCCTCCAGGACGCCAAGCCCGAACTGCGTGAGCTTGACGGAGACGCACCCGTCGATGCCCGCCTCCCCGATGGCGCGCTGGAGCTTGGCGTACTCCTCGAAGTGAGACCCGGCGACGAGCGGGTCCTTCACGTCCTCGCCGAGGTAGTTCAGGATGACCCCCAAGCCCTTCGCGTTGGCCTCCTTGGCCTTGGCCAGCGCCGTCTCCATCTCTTTGCCGGCTATCCAGCGCTTGGCGGCGCCGTACACCATGTCTTGAACCAGTCCCAAGGCGAGAACGAGCCGGCCGTTTCTATCGGGAGCTAAAAGCCTGCGCTTCGGCTAACGGCGCACGGGCGCATGCGGTCGCACGTCGCTGGCTCGGCCCTGACTCTTGCCAACAAAGAAGGTTCGGGGGATCAAGGCACCCTAGCCCTAGTTGCTGACGTAGGGACACTCACGGATGCTCTTCCTTTCTGCCGCGCACTTTAGCATATACTCAGCCATATCGCCGCGCGAAATCCTCAGCCCGGCGCCGCTTCCCATTCGTCCGACGCGGTACTTGCCCGTGGGAGGGGCGTTCGTGAGGAGCGACGTGCGCACCATCGTCCATTCTAGGTCGCTGCCCCGTATGACGCGTGCTTTGCCAAGCGAGTCGTCGTAAATCTCCCTCCTGAATATCTTGAGCAACCACCGAGAGAAGGCTTGGCCTAGTGTGGGTTGGTCGGCCGAGTCGGTCACGACAGTGTTTGCGAGCACCACGAGCCGCTCGACGCCGTTCTTGCGCATCGAAACGACTATGTTTCCCATGGCGATCGTCTCCACGTCTTTCGGCGAGCCCTCCGCGTGGCCCAAGGCGCTGAGCACCGCGTCTGACCCTGCGATGGTCTTGTCCACCGCGGCCGGGTCGAGCACGTCCCCTTCGACGACATCCACACGGCTCGCTAGCTCGCCGAGTTTCGCCGAGCTGCGGACCAACGCGGTGACGTGACTGCCTCCAGCCAGCGCCAATTCTACCATCTTCCGGCCTGTGAGCCCGGTGCCTCCAAAGATCGCTAGCCGCCCCGGGACAGGCGCTTGAACGGAGTCCAATGCTCGTTGTTTTTCTCAGCGCTCTTCTTAACGATTGCCTCGAACCTTGACACGGGTCATATGGGGCATTGAGCTCGCACGCGAGTGACGCGACCTTATGACCTGGCGGGCTCTCGGGGAACGAAGGGCAGACAAATACAGCTAAAGCCGAGAGATATTAACTCGGGCAACCCAGTCAGGTCGAGTTGGCTCCCGCATCGAAGGTCTCGAACTTGGAGAGGCGAGCCGGAAGGCTTGCCAAAGAGCTCAGGTCCGCGGGGCTCAGCGGAGCGATAATCGCCCCCGGCCCGAACCTTGCTTACTATACGGGCGTCAGGGCACACCTCTTCGAGCGCCCCTTCCTCCTCCTCGTCCAGAGCGACGGGGACGTGCATCTCCTCGCCCCCAAGCTCGAGGCCGGGCCCTTTAGAGGTTCGATCCCCCTCACGCTTCACGCGTGGGACGACACGGAGGGGCCTTCCAGAGCCTTCGGAGACCTCCTGAAGAGCGTCGACACCGCCGGCACTTGGGGCTGCGACGGGAGAGTCCCCTACGGCTTCCTGAACCACCTCCTTAGCAAGGGGCTGAAGGTCAAGCCGGCCGACGACGTCCTTCAGTCGATAAGGGAGGTCAAGGAGACTGCGGAGCTCGAGCTCATCAGAAAGTCCGCGGCCATCCTGTCGGGGGCAATCCTCAAGGTGCCTGGGGTGCTCCGCGAGGGCATGGCGGAGAAGGAGCTGGCGCGCTTCATCGTCGAGGACGAACTGGCGAACGGGGCCGACGAAGTGGACCCGATGGTCCAGTCGGGGGCGCGGGCGGCCTATCCGCACTCCGCGACGTCAGCCAAGAAGATCGGGCGCGGGGAGAGCGTGGTCGTCGACGTCGTGAGCAGCTACGGCGGCTACGCGGCGGACATCACGAGGACGTTCGTGTTGGGGGGCGACGGCGCGGTCGAGAAGACCTACCGGAGCGTGCTGTCGGCGCAGCGGAAGGCGATCGCCTCGGCGAAGGCCGGGGTCGCAACGGGAGAGGTCGACGCCGCAGCCCGGGACTCCCTTGAGAAGGACGGCCTGGCCAAGTACTTCATCCACAGGACGGGGCACGGGCTAGGCCTCGAAGTGCACGAGTCTCCCTACATAGTGTCGGGGGGACGCGAGCGCCTTAGGCCTGGGATGGTCTTCACCGTGGAGCCAGGGGCTTACATCCCTGGGAAGCTGGGCGTGAGAATCGAGGACGACGTCGCGATATCGAAGGACGGGAGCCCCGAGGTGATGACCGACAAGGTCCCGAAGGACTACGGCTGGTGGAGGAAGTGAGGGGCGCATCTTGAGGAACCACGAAGTAGCAGAAATCCTGGACAAGCTGGCTCAGCTCTCGGAAGCCGCCGGGGAGGATAGGTTCAAGGTGATCGCATACCATCGGGCATCCACGAGCGTCCGGAACCTCGAGGAGGACGTGGAAGACGTGTGGAAGCGCGGGGAACTGGAGGAGATCAAGTATGTGGGAGAAGGGATCGCGAAGAAGATCGACGAGTACCTGAGGACGGGGAAGCTCGGAGCGCTCGAGAAGATGGAGAAGAGCGTCCCCACCGGCGCGCTGGAGCTAATGACGGTCCCCGGCATTGGCCCGAAGACGGCGTTCAAGCTAGCGAAGAGCTACCACGTCAAGAGCATAGACGACCTCCGGGTGGGCCTCGCCTCCGGCAACCTCACTGACGCGGTAGGGCAGGTGATGGCGAAGAAGCTGGCTGAGGAGATAGAGAAGCTGAAGAAGGGGGGCTCCAGGATGCTCCTCGTCGAGGCGTTCCAGCTCGGCGCTCAGCTGGTGGCCTACTTCGAGGGGAGGGGGATCGACGTCCACCCCGCGGGGAGCCTAAGGAG
>VFSW01006393.1_pt1 | contig 17340 bp, 16 predicted proteins | sample 5358111 | NCBI WGS metagenome assembly VFSW01 (sample SAMN11554181, study PRJNA540505) | mine drainage metagenome | isolation source: sediment from site ElyBrook_90M | place: USA: Ely Copper Mine, Vershire, VT | collected 2017
TGAGGAACTCGAAGCAGGCACGGGGGTGTCGCTCTTCTTCTTGGGGTTTGACCCCGAGGGCCAGGTCGTCGGCGGGATGAGAGTTCACGGTCCTCTCGAGAATCGCTTTGACTCGGCCATTATGGGCGAAATGGCCGCGTCGCCCGAGATCGAGCTCATTGGCGAGACCATCGACAAAGCCTGTCGACTCGGTGCCCTCGAAATCAAGGGGGCCTGGTCGAAGGGAGAGGCGGCAGTTGGTCGACGCTTGCTCGCCACCTTCGGGCGCGCCACCATTCACGCGCTCAACTGGCTCGGCGCCGAGTTCGCGGTCCTCGCCGTCGCGGACCGTATGATCCCCACCGGAATTCTGGCCGGTTGTATTCAGATCGGGACTACCTCAGTCGCCTTTCCGGACGAGAGGTACCGTACCGTGGCGCTCTCGTTTCGACGCTCGCAGAGTTACGACCTCGCCCACCCCGACGAGCAGCAGAATCTGCGTCGCGAGGCGGAACAACTCGCTCGGGGCCCCGAAGAGGACGCCGGCGCGGTGGCCCTGCACTCGGCCCAGTACCAAGCGTTTCGCCCCCTCGTTCTCGACGTGTCGCGGCGGGCCGAGCGAGAGGTCCTACGCACGCTGCGTGAGGAGGACTCTCTCCAGGTGCTCGACCGTTTCGAGGAGCAACAGACCCAACTGGGCTCGTTAGTGGACGTCAGCCCCGCGGAGATTGCCCACGACGGTCAGCGCTGGGTCTACTATCCCTGGCGCCGAGCGGTTGTTCGTCTACTCGGTCCCCGGGGTTTCGAAGTACTCCGACTTAATCGCAACCACAACAAGATCACCAAGCGCGAACAGAAGCGCCTGCGGGCGTTGCGAATCGGGGTCATTGGCGCTAGCGCCGGCCACTCCATTGCCCACGCCCTCGCGATGGAGGGCTTGTGCGGTGAGTTGCGATTGGCCGACTTCGACCACCTCGAACTGCACAATCTCAATCGCATCCCGGCGGGCGTGGTGGACCTCGGTGTGAACAAGGCCGTGTCGTTGGCCCGAAGAATCGCCGAAGTCGACCCGTACCTGCGCCTCGAAGTCTTCCAAGAGGGCGTCACCAACGACAACGTCGATCACTTCCTCGACGGCCTCGACCTCTTGGTGGAAGAGTGTGACTCCCTCGACGTGAAGGTGATGGTTCGCGAGCGAGCCCGGGCCCGAAAAATTCCCGTCATGATGGAGACCAGCGACCGTGGAGTACTCGATGTGGAGCGCTTCGACCTCGAGCCGGAACGCCCCATTTTTCACGGACTACTCGGGGACCTCGATTCGGCCAGGTTGGCTGGTCTGAGCACGGAGCAAAAGAGCCCGATCGTTCTGCAGATCTTGGGGGCAGATGACGTCTCCGCTCGAGCCGCCGCGTCGGCGTTGGAACTCGGCTCGACGGTGACCGGATGGCCCCAACTCGCGAGCGAGGTCACCCTCGGTGGTGCGACGGTCGCGACAGCGGTGCGACGGTTTGGCCTGGGTCTGGACCTGCCCTCCGGTCGAGTACGTATCGACCTCGACGAGATACTGGCCACGCTGCATCCGGTGCGCGTCGACGGGTCTCTCGCGGAGGGACTCTCGACCCCGCCACCGATTGATCCCCCGCTCGTGAGTTCTGACCCGGTGGAGTTGATTCTCGACGCGGCCCGGCGCGCCCCGTCGGGAGGGAACGTCCAGCCGTGGCGCTTCTCCGCCGAGGGCGATACGCTGCACTTCTTCGCGGACACCCACTCGTCGAGCGTGATGGATATCCAGCACCGGGGAACTTACCTCGCCATCGGGGCGGCCCTGTTTAACGCTCGCGTCATGGCCGCGAGTTTGCGCCGGCTCGGTTCGGTGCAGCTTTTTCCCGACCGCGATCGACCGACTCTCGTCGCCTCCATGACTCTCGGCCACGGAATGGACCCGGAGATCGAGCAGCTTCGTGACTTGGTCCACACCCGTAGTGCGAATCGGCGCATGGGAATTCCGGGTGTGGTGAGTGACGAGACGATGACGCTGATGCAGCGCGCCGTCGAGAAGGAGGGCGTCGGGGTCAAGTTGGTGTCGTCCCGCGAGGACCTCCTCGCCCACGCGACCATGCTCGGTGAGGCCGATCGGTGGCGCTACCTCTTGCCCCAGGTCCACGGGGACATGATGAAGGAGCTAAAGATTCCCGGGCGGGACGAACTAACGACGGGTCTCGACGTACGGACGCTCGAACTCGATCCCATGACCCTCTCGATGATGTCACTTTTAGGCCGTCGAGACGTCATGGACAATCTGCGCGAGTGGCGCGGTGGCAAGATTCTCGAAATGCGGACCAAGGTGGCGGTCGCCACTTCGAGCGCGTTGGCGATGGTCACCGTTCCTCGCACCGAGCCCCTGTGGTACGTACGCGCCGGCGCGGCGATGGAGCGTCTGTGGCTCGTCGCTGAGGGAGCGGGGCTCGGCGTGCAACCGGTTTCCCCGCTCTACCTCTACGCGAACGACGAGGCGGACATGGTGGGACTGGCGGGGGAGCGCCGGGCTGACGAACTGATTCAGCACTCGGAGAACTACCGGGCGCTCTGGCATCTCGGCCCCTTCGACGCCATGGCGATGGTTCTACGCCTCTTCTACGCCCCGCCACCCTCGGTGCGCAGTATTCGACGACCGCTTCACGAGGTTCTAGAGGCGCCCCACGAGGAGCCGTCGACTAACGGAAATCACCGAGTTCACCACTACGGCTAGAAAATTCACCTCAAAAGGGACACAACAGGCTAATTTTCGGGGTTTCGCTAGTATTTTTGAGCAGTGGCGGTGCGATTCTCGGGCCGGACGATGAGGCGGTAGGCGAGTGGATTCAGGGCAGGACACCCGACTGGTCGGTGAGACCCTTCTGAAGGTGATCCCGGGCGTCCATATTGTCGCCACCGTCGCTCTGATCTTCCAAGGGATCGAGGGGCTCTTCGACGAGCCGATCACGACGCCGGGCTCAGAAGTCGCCGTCGCACCCATCTTGGCCGCGGCCGAGGCCTTCGTGCGCTCCGCGTCTCAAGGTCACGAGATAGAAGTGGTCGTGGAGGATAAGTCCTGGCACGCGCTCATCTATCCGATTACCGTGCGCGACGGAGATATCGTCGGAGCTCTTCTCGTCGCCGGACCCAGGGGTGACTGGCAAGACCACGATCGAGCCCTCCTGCAAAGTTTTGCTGGAATGTTCTCTTATCGCATCTCCCAGGCCATGCGGGAGAGTCAGATGGTGCTGCAGCGTCGACTCGACTCTCTCGTCTCGCGGGTGGCCGAGCGCCTAATGTCCACCTCCTCTCAGAACCGTCAGAAGGCCTTCGACTGGACCTGTGAGGAGCTCGCCAGATTCCTCGAGGCCGACGTTGCGTTCATACGTTCGAACGATCTGGAACGCGGATTCTCCGTTCTCGAAGCCGAGTGGCCGATTCGAGAAGATAAATCGGATCCGGACCCGCTGGGCGAAGTTCCTTTCGATTCGGACCCGATTTTCATGGCCATGCGGGACCTGAAGGGCCCCTACGTGGCGGGGATCGACAACTACGAAGAGTACGCCCGCCACGTCGAAGAGGCCGCCGGGGTCGAACCGATGGGTGGGGCGGCCGTTCCTCTGCTCATGCACGGCGAGACCTGGGGCATTCTCGGCTTTCTGCACTTCAATAATCACGTATGGGTCCCGGCCGAGGTCAACACGTTGCAGGCCGTGGCGGCGATGCTGGTCCAACTCCAGGCGCGTATCGACGCCGAGCAGCAAATCGTCTTTAACGCCACTCACGACGATCTCACGGGGCTGCCCAACCGGCGGGCCCTGATCCAAGAGTTAGTGGAGCGAATCTCGGCGGGCCGAGACACCGCCATCATGATTATCGACCTCGACCGTTTTAAGGTCATGAACGACTTTCTCGGCCACGCGAGTGGCGACCGCCTGCTCGTCACGATCGCGGACCGACTGCGCACCTCCATTCGGGCGAACGACTTCGCCGCCCGCCTCGGGGGTGACGAGTTCGTCTTTCTCGTCGATCAGATCACGAGTGAGATGGAGGTCCTCGCGACCGCCTACCGCCTCCTCGAGGTCATCTCGGAGCCGGTCGATATTCACGGCCAGTTCTTCAGCCACACGGCCAGTATCGGGATCGCCATGGCCGGGTCGGAGCAGCCCGACGCGCTCGAAATGCTTCGCTGGGCCGACGTCGCGCTCTACAGCGCGAAGTCGGGGGGGCGTAATCAAGCCATCGTCTTCGACGAAGGCTTACGCCGGGCCGCGCACGAGCGCAGTCAGTTGGAGCTCTCCCTGCGTGACGCGATCGACGCCGGTCAGCTTCGCCTGCACTTTCAGCCCGAAGTGAATCTCGAGACCGGTGCCCTCCTCGCCTGTGAGGCACTGGTGCGTTGGGAGCACCCGGATCGGGGGATGATTCCGGCGGTCGACTTCATCTCGGTCGCCGAAGAGACGGGGCTCATCGTTAATATCGGTCGCTGGGTCTTCGCGGAGGCCTGTCGCACGCTGGCCGATTGGGATCGTCGCTACGGGCCCCAGGACCTGGTGATGCGTATCAACATGTCGCCGGCGGAGTTCTTGATGGAGGACATCGTTGAGTTCGTCGAGGGCTGTCTCGTCGTCAACGGCATCGCCGGAAATCGACTCTGCATCGAGATCACTGAGTACACCGTCCTCGATAAACCGGAGAAGACCGCCTCGATCCTGCGTGGTTTTCAGGAGTTGGGCGTGGAGGTGGCACTCGACGACTTCGGAACCGGTTTCGCCTCGATGACCGAGTTGAAGAACCTCCCGGTGAACGCGATCAAGCTGGACTTGAGCTTCGTGCAAGGAATTAACCGAGACCCCTACGACCGCGCCATCGTGGAGTCGATCATTCTGCTCGGACGGGCCCTGCACTTGACGGTGATCGCCGAAGGCATCGAGACCCCCGACATCACCGACACCCTGGTCGAGTTGGGCTGTCACCGGGGACAGGGTTACCTCATCTCTCGTCCCGTGCCGAGTGAGCGCCTGGACGATCTGTTGCGTAAGAAGGTGCTCGACGTGTCGATGCTGCGCACGAAGTCGGCGCTCGGTCGAGGAGTACGCGGATGACTGAAGTCACCTCCCTCGCGGAGAGTATTCCCACCGACGGGAACTACGAGCCCTGGCTCTTTCGAGCGATGCTCGAAGAACTCGGCCACAACGAACTCGGCATCGGGTTCATCTACACGGTGTTGAACGCTCTCGCCAAGCGTCACGAACTTTCTGACGTGGTGGTGGTGCTCGAGCACGAGAATCTCTCGACCCAGGAGTTCCGACTCTCGGGGGCGCAGATGAATGGTGATACCGCCCAGTTTCTCTCTCGCCAACCGGGCGTCTACTGCGTGCCCGACGTCGTCGGTGACACCGAGAAGCAGGCGGTGCAGACCGCCTGCCAGTTGGCCCTGTCTCTTCACCTGGCCCGCTTCACCGCGGCCCACGACGCGCTCACCACGATCGCCAACCGTCGCACCTTCGACATCGCCCTCGCCAACTCCGCGGTGCGCTCGGCGCGCTACGGCTGGCCCTTCACGCTCGTGCTCATCGACCTCGTGGGCTTTAAGAAGATCAACGACCAGTACGGACACGACGCGGGGGACCGACTGCTGCGCCAGTTCGGGTTCTCGCTGCGCCTCTCAATCCGCCAAGGGGACCTGGCGGCCCGGATCGGCGGCGACGAGTTCGCCGTGATTTTGAATAACGCCGAGGGACACGAGGCGATGGGCTTCGTGGAGCGGCTCCGGGCTGAGATGCTGAAGTCCGGTGAGAACATCGCCTTTACGACGGGTACGTCGACCTCGCCGCGCGACTCGACCGATCCCCTGGAGCTCACGAGAGTCGCCGACGCGCGGCTCTACGCCAAGAGAGGAATAATCCACCAATGATCTCCCCCACCGAAGAAGATTTCGAACTCGAACTGCGAGCCCTCCCGGGCGTCGTGAACGTGGGCTTTCGTTACTCCGAGAAGGGCGACGTGGAAGCGGTGTCCCTCGTCGTGCGCGGTACCGACACCGGACCCCTTCGGGTCGTCGCCAAACAGATCGTCAGCCTCTACTACCCCGAGGCCTCGGTGACAGTGGAGGAGATGAAGACCGACCTCACGCACGACGTGCGCGCCGAGGGAAGTCGCGTCATGCTGGTGCGCGCCGAGTTCAACTCCCACGAGGGGTTCTGTGAAGTCCAACTGAACTACGACGGTCGAGTCGGCGTGGGACGCTCCGAGTCGGGTCCCCTCATCGGGGGGGCCGAGGCGACCCTCGACGCCCTGAAGGATCTGGGACTGAGCGTGCCGTTCTATCTCGTGAGCTCGATCAACGTGGCGACGGTGCGGGGCTGGCCGGTCGTCGTGACGCTTCGCCCCCAGACCAACGAGCCGGACCGGCACGGCATCGCCCAGGCCGAGACTGAGTTGCTCTCCTCCTCGAAGGCCACCCTCAACGCGCTCAACCGCTACATCGCGCGCCTGGTCGATTAGGCGGATAGCGAGTCGACCTGTAAGCGGGGTTCTGTACGCCCTTGACGGGCGTGGTGGCCATCCATCTGAGCAACCTACCTTGGGACGCTCTTTCGAGCACGCGGGCCGCGATCCCAGTTTTGGTCTTGCTCCGAGTGGGGTTTACCGAGCCGTCGCGGTCGCCCGCGGCGCTGGTGCGCTCTTACCGCACCCTTTCACCCTTACCTGTGCTAACGCCATCGGCGGTCTTCTCTCTGTGGCACTGTCCTGCACGTCACCGTGACTCGCCTTTCGCGAGCACTCCGCCCTGTGGAGCCCCGACTTTCCTCGCGCGTTGCCGCGCGCGACCACCCGGTCGACTCACTATCCAGCCTCATTCTGTCACGGAATCGCCCGAGTGTCACGCGGTCGCCCGATAGCCTGCCTGCGTGAGTCTGCGTGAGTCCGATCCGGTCATCCTCGACGTGGGGCAGTTCTACGACGTGCTCGAAGCCCACCTCGAGGAGTCCTTCGGCAAGCGTCACCCCCTCTGGGTGCGCGGCGAGATCACCAAGGTCTACGAGAAGGGCCACCTCTACCTGGACCTCGCCGGATCACTGCGCTCCGACGGCAAGCGTCCCACCCTGAACGCCCACTGCTGGACCTCGGTGTGGGGACGCCTCAAAGCCTCCCTCGCCGCCGAGGGGGTGCGTCTCAGTGAGGGCGCCGTCGTGAGCGTCCACGGCTTCGTCGACCTCTACGCACCCTCGGGGCGCATTGGCTTCACGGTGACCGGGCTGGACCTGAACGGACTCGTCGGGGACCTCGCCCGGCGCCGGGCCGAGCTCATCCAGCGCCTCGGAGCCGAGGGTCTGCTCGAGGCCCAGCGCGCTCGCGTTCTCTCGCCGGTGCCCCTGCGGGTGGGACTGGTGGCCAGTCCCGGGACGGAGGGCTACAACGACTTCACCGGACAACTCCTCACCTCGCGCTACGGCTTCGACGTGCGACTGGTGCGCAGTCTGGTGCAGGGAGACGAGGCCCCGGCGCAGATCGTGCGCGCTCTGCAGCAACTGGGTGACGAGAACTGCGACGTGATCTGCGTCGTGCGCGGGGGAGGCTCGCGGGCCGACCTCGCCTGTTTCGACGACGAGCGGGTCGCCCGGGCGATCGCCACTCTCTCGACCCCCGTCTGGACGGGCATCGGGCACACCGGGGACGAGTCGGTCGCCGACCTCGTCGCCCACACCCGGGCCATCACCCCGACCAAACTGGGTGAGGAGTTGGTGACTCGGGTGCGTGAGGCCGAACTGCGCGGGGTCCTCCAGCCGGCCGGAGCGCTCCTCACGGGGGCGTCCGCGGTGCTGGAGGAGGCCGAGACGACGCTCGCCGAACGGCGCCGCACCCTCGTCTACGCGGTGCGCGACCGTCTACGGGGCGAGTCTCGCCACCTGAACGGCGTGAGAGAGCGACTGGTGGTGGAGTCTCGCCGGGTCCTCGACGGAGCCCGCCGGGACCTCGAGACCCGTCGCCAACTACTCGGCGCCTACGACCCGGCCCGGCGCTTCGCCCAGGGCTGGGCGGTCGTGGTGGGAGAGTCGGGACGAGCGGTGACCTCCACCACGGAGGTCGCGGTGGGTGAACCGTTACGAGTTCGAGTCGGAGACGGCGCCTTCGGCGTCGTCGTGAGTGAAAGGGACGACGCGTGAGTCAGAGTTGGAACGAGGCGACCGAGGAGCTGAACGCGATCGTGGCCTCCTTCGACCAGGGTGAGGTATCGGTCGACGACCTCTTCGCCAAGTTGGAGCGAGCGAGCGCCATCATCGAGGAGTTAGAGGAGCGTCTGCGGGGTACGAGTGCGCGGGTCGAGGAGCTGACCCCCCGTCTCAGCCGGGTGCTCGACGGTGAGTGATATCTACTTTCGCCAGTGGCTCTCCGGGCGCGACTTCGCGCTCGACAACCCCCTCGCACGAGAGATGCGCAACTTCACCTACGCCCTCGGAGACCCGACGAGTCGCGAGGCCGTTCTCGTGGACCCGGCCTACGACCCCGAGATGCTCCTCGAACTGCTCGAGAGAGACGGAATGACCCTGGTGGGCGTCGTCGCGACCCACTACCACGCCGACCACATCGGGGGCAGTCTGCTCGGTCACCCGGTCGCCGGGATTAAGGAGTTGACCGATCGTCGCGAGGTGCCGGTTCACGTGAACGTGGAGGAGGAGACCTGGGTCCATTCGGGCACCGGTGTTCTCTCACCCCCCGTGGTCGCCCACGCCGACGGGGACGTCGTGCGGGTGGGCTCGCTGGAGTTGCGTCTTCGCCACACCCCCGGACACACCGCGGGATCGCAGTGCGTCGAGGTCGAGGGGCGCCTCCTGACTGGAGACACCCTCTTTCTCGACGGCTGCGGACGTACCGACCTACCGGGATCGGACCCCCGCGAGATGTACCGCTCCCTCCAGGTGCGCTTAAGCGACCTCGACGACGACCTCGTCGTCTACCCGGGTCACTTCTACTCACCCGAGACCAGCGCGACCCTGCGCGCGGTGCGCGCGAGAAACCAGGTGCTCGCCGGACGTAGCTCCGAGGAGTGGTTGAGGATCTTCTCGTGAGTGTGACGGCCGACGACCACGTCGTCGTGGTGGGGGCGGGACTCGCCGGGTGGCGCTTCTGTGAGGAACTGCGTCGCCGGGGCTACGCGGGAGAACTCACCTTGGTTGGAGAAGAGCCCCACGAACCCTACGACCGGCCCCCCTTGTCGAAGCAGGTCGCCGAGGGCAAGTGGGGACTCGAGAGAACGAACCTCGTCACCGACGAGCGTCGCCGGGCGACGCCTCTCACCTGGCGCCTCTCCGAACGGGCGGTGGAACTCAAAGCCGAGGTGCCCCTGGTTCGTCTCGACTCCGGGGAGATGCTCTTCGCCACCCGGGTCGTCATCGCGACCGGCGTCCGGGCGCGCACCCTGCCCTGGGCGAGCGCCGAGACGATCACGCTACGCCGACGAGAGGACGCCGAACGACTGAACCGGGCGCTCTCAGTGATGGACACGGGTGACCAGGTGGTCGTCGTCGGGGCCGGTTTCATCGGGGCCGAGGTCGCGACCGCCCTCGTTCGTCGAGGAGTCCCCGTTACCGTGCTCGAGTCGAGTGACCTGCCCTTAAGGGGGGTCCTCGGAGAAGAGGTTGCCCGGGCGGTGCTCGCCAAGGCCGCCGAGGCCGGCGTGAGCGTGCGCACCAACGTCACTATCCTCGATATCCAGAGCGAGGGCGGCTACTCCCACGTTCACCTCGCCGACGGCACCCAGTTACGGGCCCGGGTGGTTCTCGCCGGGGTGGGGGCCGAACCCGCCCTCGAGTGGATCGCCGGGTCGGGCCTGGCCCTTTCCCAGGGAATTCTCGTGAACGAGCACTTCGAGGCGCGCGCCCGGGTGGGGGCCCTCGGAGATATCGCGCGCTTTCCCTGGCGCGGTGAGCCCACGAGGCTCGAGCACTGGCAGGTGGCCCACGACTCGGCGATGACCCTGGCCGCCTGGTGGGCGAGTGGCGAAGCGCTGGCCCCCCTCGTGCCCTACTTCTGGTCCGATCAGTACGGGCACAAGATTCAGGTCCTCGGTCGACCCCGCGCGAGCGCCACCGTGCACGTGGTGCGCGGAGAACTCGGCGAGGGGCGCTTCGTCGCCCTCTACGAGGAGTCCGACGAGGTCACGGCGATCGTCACCCTCGATCACCCCCGGGCCCTCATGCTCTCGCGGGACCTGCTCGTTCAGCCCACCTCCCTCGACGAGGCCCTCTCCCGCGCTCCCTGGGAGCGATAGGAGTAGGTTCGTTCCCGTGGACTTTTCCCTGAGTGAGGAGATGGAGGGCCTGCGCGACGTGGTGCGTCGTCTGGCCCGCGAGGTGGTGGCCCCCCGGGCCCGCGAGATCGATCGGAGTGGCCAGTATCCCGCGGAGGTCTTCGAGGCCCTGCGCTCGGCCGACCTGCTCGGGCTCTGTATCCCCGAAGAGTACGGGGGATCGGGCGCCGGGATTACCGGCCTCGTTCTCGCCATCGAGGAGGTGACGAAGTACTCCAACGTGATCGGCCTGATGCTCTTGTTGACTCGGCTACCGACGGGCCCGATCATGATCGCGGGCACCGAGGAACAAAAGCGGCGCTACCTACCGGGTATCGCGCGCGGGGAGACCCGGGCCTCTTTCTGTCTCTCCGAACCCGGCGCGGGTTCGGACGTGGCCGGGATGACGACCCGGGTCGAAGAGGACCCCGAGGTCGAGGGGGGATTTCTCCTCTCGGGGACGAAGTGCTGGATCTCCGGGGCGATGCAGGCCGACTGGTTCGTCGTCTTCGCCAAGCGCGGTAGTCCCTCCGAGCGCAGTCACCGCGACATCGGGGCCTACCTCGTCGAGGCGGATCAGGCCGGGGTCTCGCGGCCCCGGGTGGACCACAAGATGGGGGTGAAGGGCATCGACACCGCCGACGTCGTCTTCGACCACGTGAAGATCTCCCCGGACCAGGTCATTCCGGGGGACTTTCGGCTGATCATGCAGTCCCTCAACGCCATGCGACCGGTGGTGGCGGCCCGCGGACTCGGACTCGCTGAGGGGGCCCTCATGTACGCCACGCGCTACGTGAAGGAGCGCCCGGCCTTCGGGGCGACCATCGCCGACCTGCAGGGAATTCAGTGGGAGATCGCGAAGATGGCGACCGAGATCGAGGCGGCCCGGCTGCTCACCTACCGGGCGGCCTGGCGAGCCGACCAGGGTCACTACCTCAAGGCCGACGTCCCGGAACTCTCGATGTCGAAGTACTACGCGAGCGAGGTGGCGGTGAAGGCCTCGGGGCTCGCCGTGCAACTCCTCGGGGCGGCCGGGTACATGGAGGACCACCCCACCGAACTCTTCTACCGCGACGCGCGTCAACTCACCATCGTCGAGGGGACGAGTCAGGTCCAGCTCGGTTTGATCGGTCGCGGGGTTATCGCCGAAGACCTCTGGTGGGACTAAATCTCCCCAGAGGTCGTCGAACCTAGATGTTGACGACGGGACAGGTGAGGGTCCGGGTGATGCCGGGGACCTTCTGGATCGCGCCCACGATGAACTTGCCGAGACTGTCGACGCTCTCCGCCTCGCAGCGCACGATCACGTCGTAGGGTCCGGTCACCTCGAAGGACTCGATAACGCCGGAGACGGCCCGCGTCGCCATGACGACCGCCTCACTGGAGCCAATTTCGGACTGAATCAAGATGTACGCCTGCACCGACATGGGGGTCCCTTTCGTGGAAGTCCCCTCTATTGTGCCAAACGCGGGCCCCACGGGGGAGCGGGACCCTAGTCGCGCCGGCTGGAGCCGCCGATATGCCACTGGTGGCAGTAGTCGCAGCGGTAGGCCTCGAGGTCGGCCCGGTTTATCGTCCAGGCCAGTTGGGCGGCCGAGAGGGCCTCGGTGCGGGTCCGGTAGGCGACCTTCGGGCGACCCTCGCGGGTGACGTGGCCGTTCCAGGGACCGGCGCCGCTGGGGGTCGGGGCCCGGCGTCGTCGCTGCGTCACGGGAGTGAGGTTACAGGTTGGGACTTAGGTCCTTGCGAGAGGGGTGAAATCTCATATACCCTGGGGGGTATCAAGTTTGTCCAGTGAAGGGAGTGCCCATGGCACGCGTCGTGATCTTGGGGGCCGGCATCTCCGGCCATACGGCGGCGCTGCACCTGCGCCGCCAGTTGTCCTCACAGCACGACGTCATCGTCGTCTCGCCGAACTCGAAGTGGAACTGGATTCCCTCCAACATCTGGGTCGGGGTGGGAAAGATGAAGAAGGACCAGGTCACCTTCGCGCTCGCCCCGATCTACCGGCGCCAGCACATCGAGTTCCACCAGGCCCTCGCGACCGAGATCCACCCCGAGGGCACTTTCGAGACCAGCCAGCCCTACGTGAGCGTGCGCTACACCGATCCGGCGCGCGCCGGAGAGGTCGCCACCCTCGACTACGACTACCTCGTCAACGCCACGGGTCCGCAGTTGAACTTCCAGGCGACCCCCGGACTGGGGCCCGACGGGGGGCACAGCGTCTCGGTGTGTAGCGCCGAGCACGCCACCGAGGCCGACGCGAAGCTGCGCGAGAGCATTCAGTTGATGCGCGCCGGACGGCGCCAGACCCTGGTCATCGGGATGGGTCACGGAACCTGCACCTGCGAGGGGGCGGCCTTCGAGTACGCCTTCAACGTCGAGCACGAGCTGCGCGAGGCGGGAGTTCGAGAACTGGCCGACGTGGTCTACTTCACCAACGAGGCCGAGCTCGGCGACTTCGGCGTCGGGGGGATGACCTTCGGTCAGCGGGGCTTCGAGACGACCTCCAAGCTCTGGACCGAGTCGCTCTTTAGAGAGCGTGGGGTCCGAGCGATACTCGGCGCCCACGCCGAACGTATCGAGGAGGGGCTCATCACCTACGAGCAACTCGACGGAACTCACCACGAGTTGGCCTTCGATTTCGCGATGCTCCTACCCCCGTTTCGGGGCGCCGGACTGAGCGTCTTCGACCGGGCGGGAGAGGACGTCTCCGAACGGGTCTTCTTGCCGAGCGGGTTCATGCGAGTCGACGGACACTACGAACAAAAGCCCTTCGAAGAGTGGCGCGCGAGCGACTGGCCGGAGACCTACGAGAGCCCGGCTTACCCCAACGTCTTCGCGGTGGGCATCGCCTTCGCCCCGCCCCACCAGATCTCTCGGCCGCGCACCAGCCCCTCGGGGACGGTAATCACGCCGGCCCCGCCGCGCACCGGTATGCCCTCGGGGGTGATGGGTAAGACCGTCGCACTCACCATCGTCGAGCGCATCACGAAGGGGGCCCGGGCCTCGTCCCACCGCGCCTCGATGGCGAGCATGGGGGCCGCCTGCGTCGCCAGTGCCGGGACCGGACTGCGCAGGGGCTCGGCCGCCGCGATGACGATGTACCCGGTCGTCCCGGACTACCAGACCTACCCCTCCAGTGGACGAAGCCTGAAGGACACCACCGGAGAGATCGGTCTCGCCGGTCACTGGATTAAGTACATGCTCCACGTCATGTTCATCTACAAGGCCCAGGCGCGTCCGCTCTGGTTCCTCATCCCCGAATAACCCTAAGGAGTCACCGTGATCAACCTCAACGCCGAGCAGGCCATTAGGGAAGCCCCCCTCCCCACCGAGCAGACTCTGCGCCGCCGGCGCAACCTGATCTTTCAACTGTGGCGCTTTATCTCCCTCAACACCCGGATGTATCTCATGGTGCTGAAGGGCCACCACTAGGCCGACGAGTCGTCGAGCCCCCTATCGAGTACGTGAGTAAGGACCTGAGATGAGAGTCGTGATTATCGGAGGCGTCGCCGGCGGAATGTCGGCCGCCACGCGCCTACGGCGCCTGAGCGAGGAGACCGAGATCGTCGTCCTCGAGCGCAGTGGTTACGTGAGTTACGCCAACTGCGGCCTGCCCTACTTCGTCGGGGGAGTGATCGAGGACGAGTCCGATCTCTTGCTCCAGACCCCCGACTCACTCCACCAGCGATTTAATCTCGACGTGCGGGTGCGCTCCGAGGTCACCGCGATTACGCCGGCGACGAAGTCACTCACCGTGCGCACCCTCGACGAGGGGGCGGACTACACCCTCACCTACGACGTTCTGGTCCTCAGTCCCGGGGCCCAGCCGGTCATCCCACCCCTCCCCGGCATCGAGCGGGCCCTACCACTGCGTACCGTCGAAGACGTGCAGCGCATGGTCGAGCACTTGGCGAGCCAGCCCTCGACGGTGGGGGTCATCGGGGGCGGCTTCATCGGCCTCGAGATCGCGGAGAACCTGGCCCACCGGGGTCTGAAGGTGACCGTCATCGAGGCGCTCGACCAGGTTCTCGCCCCCCTCGACGCGGAGATGGCCGGAGCGGTCGTCGACGAGATGGAGCGCCACGGAGTCGCCGTGCGTCTCGGGTCCTCCGTCACCGCGGTGGGAGCGTCCAGCGTGGAGTTGGCGAGCGGTGAACAGGTCCCGGCCGAGTTAGTGGTGGTCGCGATCGGGGTGCGCCCCGACGTGAGTCTCGCTCGCGGGGCCGGTCTCGAGATCGGAACCCGCGGCGGAATCACCGTCAACGAGTTCAACCAGGCGTCCGACCCCTTGATCTACGCCCTCGGAGACGCGGCGGAGAAGCGCGACGCCCTCGACGGCTCGGCCAGTCTCGTGCCCCTCGCCAACGTGGCCAATCGACACGGACGGGTCGTCGCGGACCACATCATGGGTCGAGAGATTAGAGAGGTCCCGACGATCGGGACGGCCATCGTGAAGGTCTTCGACCTCACGATCGCCACGACCGGCTGGAACGAGAAGCGCCTGCGCGCGGCCGGTCGCGCGGTCGCGGTGGTGCACTCGCACCCCGCCCACCACGCCGGCTACTACCCGGGGGCCGAGTCGATGACCCTGAAACTCATCTTCGATCCAGAGTCCGGGCGCATCCTCGGGGCCCAGGGCGTGGGACTCGCCGGGGTCGACAAGCGCATCGACGTCATCGCCACCGCCCTCTACGCTCAGCTACGCGCCCCCGAACTCGCCGACCTCGAACTGGCCTACGCGCCCCCCTTCGGGTCGGCCAAGGACCCCGTCAACATGCTCGGCTACATGGCGGAGAACGTTCTCGAGGGACCCTGTCGACCCATCCAGTGGTCCGAACTCGCCGCGTGGCGAGAGGCGGGAGCCCTGATGCTCGACGTGCGCACCCCCGAAGAGTTCGCCGAGGGCACCCTGCCCGGCGCGATCAACATCCCGCTCGACGAGCTGCGTGATCGAGTGAGCGAACTCGACGGTCACCGGGTCGTCGTCACCTGCCGAGTCGGCCAGCGCGGCCACACCGGCACGATGCTCCTGCTCGATCACGGCATCGACGCCGTGAACCTCGACGGCGGCTACCTGACCTGGCGTTCCTCGCCGGCCGGGCGCCCCCTACACCCAGTCTCATAACGAGAAACACGAAAGGAATCACACCACTATGTGCTCACGTACCACCTGCCGTAAGTGCGGCAAGCCGACCTGGTCGGGCTGCGGGAACCACATCGAGCAGGCCCTCGCGGGCGTGCCGAAGGCCGACCGTTGCTCGTGTCGCGAAAGCACCTCGGCGGCTCCGGCCTCCGGTGGCTTTCTCGGCAAGCTGCTCGGTCGTTAGTTCATGGTCGCGACCTGATCACTGGCGGGTCGCGACCACCTTCGAGGTGGGCCCCGGTCCGAGCGACCGGGGCTCACCCATCCCCTGGGAGAAGCACTGTCCCTTCACCATTCGACACGGAGGTGGAGTGAAGCGGTTGCCGCGGCGCCACGAGATCCCATTTCGTCGTCGCCACGTTCTCTCACCCGATGGCGGTTCGCTGTCTCGATCATCGTTCTCTTACCCCACTGTTCTTCTCACCATCGGACGGGGATAGTTCGTCCTGATGCTCCCGACTCCGACCTACCGAATGAAGGACCCGACCCGGGGCCGAATCTGGTGCTGCTCGACGGGCCCTACGCCTCCCTCCATGACGAGAACGCTCGTCGGGTCGTCGAGACGGTTCTGCACCTCGTTGGCGCCCGGGTGGTCCTGACCCGCTGAACCCTCGAGGGAGACGACACCCTTCGCCGGTCTCGGGTTGCTCGGGTCGATAAAGTCGACGTTCGCGCGAACCCTCCTCCAGATCGTCGACGCCGGTGACGGCGAGGCGGCCCTCGGCGAGGTGCCCTACGCCTAACCCCGTGAGAGCGAACTTCGGGCCCGAACCGAGTTCGTGGAGGACTCCTTCCACGTCATTTCGACCACTTTTCGGGGCCGTTCTCGATCTCGATCTCGCTCGCCCCGGGGCTCGCGACGAAGGACTGGAGGGGATTCTCGACCCCGTGGTCTCTACTCCCGGAGATCACGTCTCTTCGAGGTCCGTGACACCGGATCGCTAGCGTGGGTCCATGAGCACTCCTCGCCGCTACCTCGACCCGCGCGTTCTACAGCGACTCCTCGCGGAACTGGACATTCCCATGGACGAGCACCCGGCCATGATCGAGGCCGTCGACTGGTACGCCGAGTGGAGCTTTCGTCGTTTGGTCGAGCGTGACCCCGAGGTGCGCGCCGAGTGGGAGGCCTTCTTGATGTCGGCTCCCGCCCCGCTCGGACCCCTGACGGGTGACGTCGAGGACGGGTCCGGGTTTGACTTTTAGCTCCCGGGTGACGGTGGACTCCGCACCGACCCCAGGGGCAGATCCCCGAGGGGGACATTCTCCTGCCGGACGTCGCTCGCGAGGTCGAGCGGCGCCACCGGTTGGGCGGAGCACCACTCTTTAGGTGGGCGCCGCCTGCGGTCCTGGCGATGTGGGTCACCGTCGGGTGATACGGAGGGTCACTCTGGCGCTACTCGCGGTACTTCTCCACGACCGTGTCGAGACGGGTCCGAGAAGCGCGCTGGATCTCCCCGAGGCGCTGGTCGATGAGGGCGAGGGGACCGTCGACCATCTGTTCGGCGGTTCCGTCGAAGGCGTCGACGGTCGCGAGCGTCCCGGCCCACCACTCCGCCTCGTCCTCGGTGTAGCCCTGGAGGAGAGACTCCGAGAGTTGGCAGACCAGGCGAGCGAGGAACCGGACCTCGCCAGTCTCCGAGAGTTCTCCGCGCTGGTCGAGAGAACAACTTTGTTTGCGCTCACCATAAGCCATGGGGGAGGAGGTGATGAAACTGGAGAAAGCCGCCAAGGTGATGCAAAACCATAACTAGGTCCAATATTTTTGGGATGAAATGGACGTGCTGGTTGAGTTTCCGGCACCACGAACGCGTGTGCACCGAATCGAGCGGACCAGGTGCTAGGGCGGGAAACTCGATTTGCGTTTCGCCACCCTCCGAGCCGTCGTTTCCCGAGTCGCGCACGA
>VFSW01006394.1_pt1 | contig 17339 bp, 17 predicted proteins | sample 5358111 | NCBI WGS metagenome assembly VFSW01 (sample SAMN11554181, study PRJNA540505) | mine drainage metagenome | isolation source: sediment from site ElyBrook_90M | place: USA: Ely Copper Mine, Vershire, VT | collected 2017
CGACGAGACCGCCGGGAATCAAAAGGTACAGCGGCTTGCCCGGCTTGGCGTCGTCGTAGTGATGATCGACTACATGGTTTGCTCTGGCGCGTACCTGAAGCGCGCCGGGTTTCGAGGTTGTCACACGGTCTCCATTCGATACTGGTGAATCTTACTCTTATTATATCGCCGCCACAGAACGAGGTCAACCACGCTATGCGTCCAACCGCGCGGCGATGAACGGCACGAGCATCTCTGATTCCGCCAGTCCGCCGTGCCGTCCCAGCATCGGTTTCTTGTCCTCGCGATAGCCCCAGTAGTGATCGCTGATCGGCAGCGCGAGCAAATCGCCGATGCGGTGCTTGACCTCCGGCGCTATGTTGCCCGATCCGAACAGCCCCGCGTCCAACGCGGCGCGCGAATCGATCCCGAAAACCTTGTCGCCGAGCCGCGCCGAAATATAGTCGCGCGCCGCGTCGATTTCGCCGTTGCGACAGTACAGATACGCCGCGCGCGCCTCGCCCGCAAAATCCATCAGCAACTGCTCGCGCAGCTCAGGATAATCGGTCAAATACACCGCGCGCTCTTTGGGCGTATCGATTTGCCCGTGATCGGCGGTCAACAGGAAAAGCGTGCCGGCGCGCGCGGCAGGCGAGAGTCTCCGCAAGAATTCGCGCTCGAACGAGTACGCCAGATTATCGATCTCGGCGGTCACGGCATCGGAGGAAGGACCGTACGTGTGCGAAATCGTGTCGACCGCGCTCCAGTACGCGACGAACAGCGCGCGCTCGGCGCGGCGCGCCTCGACGACATCGCGCAGAGTGACCCACAGATCGGACGACGTGACGAATCCGTACGTCTCGCGTGCGCCACGAATCTGCACGCGCGAGAGCGCGCTCTTGACGTACGGCTGCTCGATGAGTTGGTAGACTGGCGCGCCGAGCGGCTCGAGCGTTTGCGGCAGCGACGGCACGGCGAGAAATTTCTCCGGTTCCATTCCCGCCTTGACCAATTGTTCGCCCCCTAACTCGCGCGTGGCGACCGGATTAAAGCCAATCATCTCCGCACGCACGCCATACTCGCGCAGAAAAAGTTGATAGCCGACGAATCCGTGCTCTGCCGGCGTATAGCCCGACCAGAGCGCCGTCAGCGCGGCGGTCGTCGTCGATGGAAAGGTGGAGGTGAGCGGCGCAAAGCGTGCGCCGGCGCGCAGCAGCGCGTGAAAGCCGTTTTGCGGATTCGCGTCAAGCGCGTTGAGCCAACGCCGATAGCCGGTCGCGTCCGCGATGATGAGAACGATACGCCGAACATCGGCGGACAAATCGCCGATGATTTCAGGATCGAGCGGCGGCGTAGATATACTGCCGCCCAGAATCCGGACGATAGTCGCCGGAATGTTCACGATGGACCGCCCGCCGTAGTTGGGCGCGATGAGATCGACGGGTAGGTTCAGTCCACTAAACCGCGCGGCGCGTTCGGCGCGGATTCGTCGCTCGATGGTTTCGGTAAGCAGCATAATTCACCCTTTTTCCTCCGGCGGTTTCATCGCTCGAAAGCTGCGGTACAGCAAAAGGTCGTACACGATTTTCAATCCGCCGGCGACGAAGAACGGCGCGCTGAGCAACGGTCCACCCAACAGCGCGCCGGCAAGCGACGGAGAGACCGCCGCGCCGATCGATCGCGCGATGGATGTTACGCCGGACGCGGCGGAACGTTCGTCTGGCTCGACGACTGCCATGGTGTAGGACTGGCGCGTCGGCACGTCCATCTGCGAAATCGAAAAGCGCGCGAGCAGGACGAGGATCGCCAGCGGCAGGTTCGGCATCAGCGGCACGAGGATCAGCAGCAGGTTCGACGGAATGTGCGTAAAGACCATCGTGTTGATCAAGCCGATCCGCGCTGCGATGCGCGCGGCGGACAGCGCGGAAATGCCGGCGAGAATGTTCGCGCCGAAGAAGATGCTGCCGAGCACCACCGGTGGAACGCCAAAGCGCGTCTGGAACCAGTACGCCACCAGACTCTGCACGATGAACCCGCCGGCGAACGCGTCGAGCGAGAACAGCGCGCTAAGTTTGAGGACGATGCCGCGCGAGCGGTGCAGACCGATCCTTGTCGTGACGACCTGCCGGGTCGTCTCGACATTTTTCGACAAGCGGCTGAACACCAGCGCGAGGACGACGCCGAACGCGGCGTAAATCAAGACGATCGCGCGGTAACTTGCCAACGGCGTACTGCCGGTGGCTTGCAGCAACTGCGCGAGCGCGCCGCCGCACAGCGCGCCGGTCGCCGTCGCGAACGAGCCGACGAGATTGTACCACGCAAAGACGCGCGTGCGCTGCTCGTTGGGCACGATCTGCGTGAGCGCGGCTTGCTCGATCGACAAGAAGGGTCCGATCTCGTTGCCGCTGGGGCTGATGACGCCAATGATCGCGGCGATGACGAGCAGCACGTAATTCTGCGTGACTGCGAAAACGACGCCGGCGAAGAGCATCAATGCCGCGCCTGCCATCAGCATCTTCTGGCGACCGATGCGATCCGCCGAGGTGGTGATCCAGAGCGAGACGCCTGCATCGCCCAAGAGAGTGAACGTCAGCAGCGCGCCAATCTCGGCGGTTGTCAGCCCAACTTGCGCGAGGTACAGCGCGAGCACGACCGACAAAAAGCCGTACGCGAACAAACGCACGATGCGCGTGGTGAAGAGGATTCGTCCATCGGCATTGAGAAGACTGACAAATCCCGGCGATGAGGCAACGGTCATTGTTCTCTCGCGGTCTGCACGCGACACCACGCGTACAGCGCGTCGTACACCTCGAACTGATGCAAGAGGTTTTCCTCATCGTTGGGATATCGCAGACTGTAGCCGACCGCGATCGCTTCCAGTCCGCGCGCCATCGGATCACTATCGATGTCTTCCGCGACGTCCGCCGCGTGGACGATCTTGGCGAGCCGCGTCAGCGCGGGGTCTTTCAAATCGTACTTGAGCATGATCGATTCAAACGAGCAGCGACGGTCGTGATGGCTCAGCTCAACGCCGGGCGCATCGAACGGAATGGCATCCTCCTCTTTCGCGACGCGCTCGATCTGATTCTTGGGAACGAATCGGAATTCGGCTTCGTTGTCGACAAAGCGCGTGATGAGCCATGGACAGGCGACACGGTCGACGTGAACGTGTGAGCGGGTAACCCATTTCATTTTTTGTTAATAGGGTCGAAACCCGCGCCTTATGAATTTTGATTCTCAATCTCGGTAACGCTTACCGCGAAAAATGCCTTGTTACAGAGTATCTTTTGACGCCTCATTACCGATTTTGAGCGTCAGAATTCATTAGGCGAGCCGCTTCAAGCCCTCTCCTTTCGTGATGTAAATATTGCCAATGTGTCCGTAAGTGACATTTCAGGTGCAATCGGTAATCTCTGATCAGCCTCCGTTCTTCCTAGTACGGCGACCTGCTCAAAACATTGTAGCACAACCCAGGCGGGCTTACAAACCGAACGTGAAATACTTGGCGAGTTCAGATTTGGCACTTGGGAGCAAACACCCGATTGGAAGGATTTCTGCGGTCCCTGGAATTAGCCGCGCCGATCTCGGAAAAAGACCTGCAGCCATGCCACGGTCGCTTCGCTCGGAATGACCGCCCATAAATCAAACTGGAATTTGCTCTAGGTGGAACTATCCAACTCATCCGCGCCTTTGGGAGGCGATTCGATATGACCGATCACGTCGTCCGACGTTTGCCCTTTGACAGGTTGATCGGTCACCAAGGTCACATCGCCGCCGGCTTCGAGTCGAATTTGGCGGCGTCCGTCGCCGATGATGCCTTCCCAATAACCGCCGAGGTCGTCCACCATGATCTTCGCATTGTCCAAGTCGCGAATGTAAAAGCGCAGATCGCGTCCGGCGGAAAACTTGACGTTATCACCCGCGAGCGTTTCGCAGTCCAAGTCCATTGCGCGACCAGCGGAGGCGTGGACGAGGGTATGGACATTGCGGACGCGCACGTCCCAACCCGCGTCAACCGCCACGCTGCCGCGAACGTTGCGCACCTCGGCGCTTAGCCCGGCGGATACTTTCACCGTGCTGTCATAAGGAACGCGCACGGTCGCATTCCCGCCAACATTCACTTGAATGGCGTCGTCGGGCATGTCTTTCTGTTTGCGCTTGAGCAAATCCGTACTCACGTCGAACAGGACGCGCTCGCCGACTTTGGCGCGGGCGCGGAGGTGACCGAGCGCGGATTCGCTGCGCCGTTCGATCTTCAAGCCCCACTTGTGATCCGTGCTGGCGAGGACCCGCTCGTCGTCCCAGCCCTCGACCTGAATGCTCATACCCGCGTGGACGATCACCGTCGGGGTCTTGCCGGCTTGGATGGATCGTTGTGTCATACTTGCTGCTCCTATTCCCATTTTACCACGAATGGAGGGGCAAAGCATTTCGTTGAACTGTACGACATGCTTTGCCCCTGCGCCTATTTTTCAAGCCAGACTTCAAATCCGATTCCGCTCAACTGGATCCGAGATTTCGGAATTCCCGCCTCGGACAGGAATTCTCGCAGCTGCTGCTCGGTGTAGGCGTTCTTGAGAAGCATCAGCGAAAAAGCCGATTTTGTGAAAAAGCGGTTGATCCAATTCAGCCCCATCCCGTCAACTTCCCGGTCGATCTCGGCGCGCGAAGCATCGTGCCGCAGATCGATCACAAGCGCTTTGCCTTGCAATCGCAGCACCCGATACATTTCGCCGAGCGCCCGCGCGGGGCGAGTAAAGTTCTTGAACGCCGCCGTGCAGATCACGAAATCGAAGCTGGCATCCTCGAACGGCAGGTTGGCGGCATCGCCCTGTCGAAAATCGATCTTGACGCCGGCGTCTTTCGCATTCGCGCGTTCGATTTCAACGAACGTTTTGCTGATGTCTACGCCGGCGACCTGATACTTGCTCATCTTGGCAAGCTCAATGGAAAGAAAACCCGGGCCCGGAGCGACTTCGAGCACACGACCGCCTGCCGGCACGATTTGGGAGACTCGCTTTGCCAGCACGTCGAACTCCCGACCCTGGCGCGTGTTCTGGGCGTACCAGCGGGCGATCGGTCCTTCCATCGCCATGCCTTTGTACGGTTTGGAAGATTTGGTCTGAACGTTGTTACTTGTCATTTTAGATTACTCCTTTATTCCGTCGTTGATCTCTCGGTCAAATGAAGAATCGACATGGTTTTTGCACTATCGTCTCTCTGCATTCAACTGGAACGCTTCATTTGAAAAGATAAACGTACAAATTTATTCCAACATCTTGAATATCATGCTTTTGAAAAGGTGTGTTCTTGATTAATTCAACGAATTTACTTTTTGAGTAGGCACCGCTTCTCTGAATTCTGAAAGCCAATTTCATGAAAAGTGCAGTCATTCCTTTGAGTCCCAAACTTGAAGAATATCTATTCCATTCTTGACTGGCAGCATCATGGTTTAAATCAATGATTAATGCTGTCCCTCTAGGTTTCAGCACTCGGTACATTTCATTTAGAACTTTTTGCGGCTCCATGAAGTTCTTGATTGCCCATGAGCAGAAGATAAAATCGAAGGACATGTCTGGAAATTGGATGCTGGATGCATTTCCTTGTAGGAAATCCACCTTTACCCCTGCTTGCTCAGCATGAGTGCGAGCGATCTTAATTAAATCGTTACTAATATCCAGCCCGGTAATTTTGAAGTTGCCTAACTTTGCCAATTCGGTGCAGAAATATCCTGGACCAGTTGCAATTTCCAAAACAGATCCGCCATTCGCGACATGACTAGTTGCCAAATTGGCGTATTCCTTTAAATCTTTTAGCCGATATTTGCGTGAAAAACCATCATACTCGTGAGCCTTCTTGCCTTGTATCTCAAGATCTTTAAATTTTCTGACAAACTTCATCATAACAATACCTCCATTGTGTGGCTCTTAACTTTATTTCAAACAAATCAACGTTACTTTTATTTATTAAGCAAACCTTACTGCGCTCGCGACAACAGCGCACTAGGTAATCAGGAGCCGCCCAACAGGAGTTGGCTCAATTCCGATCATGACCTGCTGCTGATAGGCGTTCCACGAGGTCATCCCTTTCCAAGTCCATTTCGACGTAGCGGATCTCGCGGGCGCGAGGTGTGAGATCGCGCGCACACTGCCGCTTGATGGTTTGCGTGTTCAGCTGATCGACCTCGAAAACCGTTGCATTACTCAAACAATCGAGTCGATAGGCGCGCCCGTCCAGCCCTGCTCCAAGAATCACCAGTTGCTCTACCGGCTGCGACTCGGCGATTGCGCGATCCAGCATCACGGCGCGAAACTGATTGAAGACCGCCATGCCGCGCCGCACCCAGAAAGGGCAAGGCGAACCCGAACGTCTGGCGGCGGCGCGTTGTACTTGGTCCCGCCACCGCGGTGAGAGCAGATGTTCCGCAACGGGGTCAGAAAAACCGGGAACTTCGGGCGAAAGGTTTCCGAGTGCGCGATTCAGCGCAACAAACCGAGCGGTTCTGCTAGCTCTAGCGCGACGCATGGGATTGACCTCCGTTCTTCTCCTGTTCAAGTTGCCAGGAGAATAACACGCGGCAGGGTGAATTGGCATCACCCAGGGCGGGTGATTCAGTGGGTGATATAATTAGACGCGGACAAACGCAGACGAACGCGGATTTTTGTTCTTAATTTGCGTTTGTCTGCGGCAATCCGCGTCTGATTCTTGAAGGGGAAAGAGGAGGGCTAGAGCAAATTCAACTGCCGCGCGACCTCGCGTGCCTCGTCGCGATTGCTCACGTTGAGTTTGCGGTAGATGCTCTGCAACTGGGTTTTGATCGTGTTGGTCGAGACAACCAGCTCGCGCGCGATTTCGGGGTTGGACATTCCCGCGGCGAGCAGACGCAGCACACGCTGCTCCTGGGGACTCAATGGCTCGAAGGGGAATTCAGATTTAGGATTTAAGATTTCTGATTTAGGATTTGCAAATGCTGCCAACAATTTGGTAACGTAATCGCGGAGGCGCGGCGACTGTTCTTCAATCCTAATTCTTAAATCATAAATCATAGATCGCATCTTCTCGCCTTCGTCCAGGAAAAGGCGTTGGTACCCTTTTGAGTATGCGATGGTCAGCGCGCGGACGAGCGCTTTGCCGGCTTGCGTTTCCCTGGATTGGACTGCGTACGCCAGTGCTTTGAGAGCCAGGGTCTCCACTTCGCTGGAGGTCCGCCCATGCTGCTGTGCGTCCGCGCGCCACCGTTCGAGCAACTCTTGCGCGGCGTCAACTTTTTCATCTTTAATGAGCATCCGCGCCACGATCAAATCTTGCCGCTCTTGCAGCATCCGCGGCAGGTCTGTGGCGCGTTGAGCGATGCTAACATACCAGCTGTGCACCGCCTCAGTGTCGCCTACCATGAGCGCGAGACGCGCTTGGTATGCAAGCACCTCCTGCACCAAATGCAGCTGCCGCGTTTGGGCGACCAGGGCGCGCAGTTTCTCTTGCGCCTCAGCCGTATTGCCACGCGCGTGCAACACACGCGCGAGCATGAGCGTGGCATGGACCATAAGTTGGTCATTCGCGCGCCGCGTGCCGAGTTCGAGCGCGCGGGTCGCTTCACGTTCGGCGGCGTCGAGATCGTTTCGCTCGTAGGCAATCGTGCTGAGACCGAGCGCGGTAGTTCCTTGATCGTCTAGCATGTCCTCGCTGCCAACTGCTACTTGTTGTACCTGCTGATAGAGTTGAATCGCCTGATCGAACTCACCCTGGCGAACGTACACATCAGCTAACCAACCGGTCGCGGCGAGGACGCCCTGAATATTCAGTGCCGCTCCAGACAAGGCGCGCGCCTCGATCAGCGCATTCTGCGCCGTCTCCATTCTGCCTGCCAGCGACTCGTCAATCCCGACGATAATCAAATCGCTGCCGCGCCAAAACACATCATCCTCGGGAAGCAATTGGAGCGATTCGCGCGCCAGTGTAAACGCGCGCGCGAAATCGCTCTGCCATAGGGCGCTGAGGGCGCGCAGAGCCAGAACTTGACCGAGACCAGCGCTGTTGTCTTCGCGTCGCCAGGTTTCTTCGGCGACGCGCAAAGGCGTTTCCAGTTGCGCCGCGGTCGACGCGGCATATCGATCCGAAGTGAACAGCAAAGCGAGCGCATACTCAAAGCAGAGAGTTGGGTGCGCGCCAAACACCTCTTGCGAAAGCTGCTCGACCCAAAGTCGAAAGGTGTAGAATTCGGGCTGTCTCCGCCGATCGAGCGACCGTTCGATAAGCGCCGCCGCGCGCGAAAATTGTTGCGCGGCAATGGCGGTCTCGATGGCTTGGTCGAGCAGACCATGTTGCTCGTACCAGGCGCTCGCACGCGCGTAAAGCGCACGCATGCTCTCCGCACCGAAATGTTCGCGCGCCGTGTGACGCATCGCCTCGGCGAACAGCGCGTGATAGCGATACCACTCCGGCTCGCCGAGCGGCAGCAGGAATAGATTGGCGTGTTCGAGTTGAGCGAGGAGACTAGCGCTGTCATTTCGATTCGTAACCGCATCGCACAGCGACGCGGTTAGCCGGTTGAGGATGCTGGTTTGAAGCAGGAATTCTTGTAATGCTTCCGATTGCGCGGCAAGGACTTCTGTCGTCAGGTACTCGATCACGTGCCGATGTCCGCCGCCGGACGCGCTGCGCGACGCGAGGAATTGCTCGATCGCCGACGGATCGCGTTTTCCCTCCAGCGCCAGCGCAATCAAACGCAAGCCCGCCGCCCAGCCCTCGGTCTGCGCGTCAAGACGCGCCACCGTCTCCGGTTTGAGCGAGACCCGGAGAATTTGCTCAAGAAAGGTGCGCGTTTCTTCCCGCGAAAACTGCAAGTCGGCGGCGTTGATCTCGACGACTTGGTTACGCGCGCGCCAGCGCGCCAGACCGAGCGGCGGCTCACTCCGCGTCATCAAAACGAGATGGAGTGTGTCGGGGAGATGATCGAGCAGAAACGCCACGCTCGCGTGGATTTGGGAAGATGTGATGACGTGATAATCTTCGATCACGAGAATGCCCGGCGCGGGCAGCGCTGCAAGCTCATTGATGAATGGGGTGAGGAGCGGTTCAAAGGAGGGCGTCTGGGAAGTCCGCAGGTCTGCCAGCGCGGATTTGCCCAAGCCCGGATCGAACGCGCGGCACGCCGTGATGACGTAGGTCCAGAATCGAACCGGATCGTCGTCGCTGGGGTCGAGCGCGACCCACGCCGCCGGCTCGCGGCGTGTGGCTAACCATTGGGCGACGAGCGTGGTCTTGCCATAGCCCCCCGGGGCGGAGATCAGAGTGAGCTTGGTTGCCGTGCCCGCGTCGAGGCGCGCGAGCAAGGAGGGACGGGATACCAGCGCGGAAGGGAGGCGCGGTGGCGCCAACTTGGTGCGTAGAAGTTGATTGGTACTCGTTTGATGTTTGCGACGGGTCTCAGCCATCGTGCTTCGACTGCATTGTAGTGCGGAATACCATGCCTGTCAACGAAGTGTGCGCCGATGAAGCGCTGGGACTTGCCCTGTTCATTTTTTGGCGCAGTGCTCACAAGATGCGCTCCTCGATCTCCCAGGCATGATCGAGGACATGCCACGCCACGCGGCGGACGAAATAGCGCGGTGTCCAGATGACGCCACCGCGCGGTCCGTGTGCGGGTAATTCTCCGCGCGTCGCGGCGGCTAGCGCGTTCAAGACCTCTTGCCGAGTTCGATGGAGCTCTTCACTCAGGTCATGTTCTTCGCTCGTTTTTTGCTTCCAGGCGAGCCGTGCGAGATAGCTCTTGTCGGCACCCAGCACATGCCGGACGATTCCATCGAGGTCTCTGCCTCCTCCGCGCGGTCCCTTCCGCAGTTCCTTTCCTGCGGCTTTTCTCACAGCCGCGTCGAAGGCTTGCCAATACGCCGTCAGCAACTTGCGAGATCGCTCAAGCTCGGCGCGATCCATCGAGCGTGTGTCACTTGATGGAGCAACGTCAGGTGCGCCGAAATCGGTGGTGGTGTTGCCCTTATGCCGCTCGACTACGATGAGCGCGGTCGCATCGGCGGGCGACTGAAACTCGACGTGTGCCGTGCGGAGGATGTGAGCGTAGCGCGGTCCATAGTCCAAGAGAGCTTGCAGCGCCGAATCTTGGTCACGTCCGCTCCGACACCATCCCAGCCATTCGATCGCGCCGGCGAATGTTCGTTTCTTTCCTATCTCGAGGTAAACAGCGATTTTGTTCGACGATAGTGCCATTCGTAGTACTTCCCTATGTTCCCGAATCTGACATGAGCAGTTGGAGTCAGCCGCCTGCCGGCGCAGTTGGCAAGTCCCTGATCTATCGTTCCAAGAATTTGTTCAGAGCCGTCAGCATCATCTCCCAGTTCTTCTCAGAATGGGCGCGCTCTTCTTCGGTGGCATTATGGTCTTGAGATAGCGCGACACGGGTTTGGTTTCCATCGGCGGACAGCTCGATCGTGACCGTGTGATAGTTTTCCGGTTGATCTTCAAGTCCGGAAAGCGGGCTGAAATGACTGTATTGAATTACGCGTCCCGGCTTGAACTGGAGAATCACGCCCTTGTCCTCGTACGGCTTGCCTTGCCATTCCCCTTTCCAGACAATCGGACGTCCCTCGCGCCAATCCGAAACAACCTGGGTACCGAACATGTACTGCCGGATAGCGTCGGGGTCCACCAGCGCCTTCCAGACTTTTTCGCTGGGGGCATTGATACTTATTGAAGCCCTGGCGATTAGATTTTTGTCCATACGAAACTCCTTTCTACTCTTTCCGAGTTCATCTACATCAGCACCACGGGCATTTCAAGGAACTCGCTATACCGCCGGACTGCCAAGGCGACGGCTCGGTTTTCAGTTTTTCCCAATCGAGCGAATGGATCGGTCTCGATGACCACGGCACCCTTCTTGAGCGTGCGCTTCCATGTACCTACGATTTGACCATTGATGACGAGAGTGTGCTGGAAAAGGGGATTGTTCCGCGCATCCAGTTGGTTGGCGTAGGATGAGTCAAAGATAGCGCTGCGATCCGTATAACCGACCACATATTCGTCATAGTTCGGCAGCAAGTATGCAGCCGGCGAATTGGTCTTGGCAGGCGGCATGGACGCGGCAAACCAACAAGTCTTTCCATCTATCCCGTCATGCGCCAGTTGGCGTTTGACCATTTCGATTCCGCTACGAACGTCGACGCGGTTCAGCCCTGACCACCACATGAAATCTTCTTCGGTTGCCGGTCCGTGACTGGAGAAGTAGCGGCGCGTGAGTTCAGCCAGCGCCGCGTTGCGGTCCCAAGTTTTGGTCGCGGGCACGCGCTCATCGAGCAAGGCATAAGTGAACTGTTTGCCGCGTCGCGCGCCGCTACAAATCACACCATCCAATTCTGCGCGCATGAGGAGATGGCTTAATCGCAGGTCGCTTGTGTCGATGCCGGCTTTCTGGAGTACCGACGCAAGTTCCGCGCGAGTCAACTGCTCGCCATCCCGTAAGGCTTTGGTCAGTGCGGCGTTACTGCGCTTGAAAGTGGCATGGTCCAATTCAAGCCGGCGATATTGATAGGCGTTCGCGGCATGGACGCGTGGCGCCGTCAACGCTAGTAACCAGCGAATATCTTCCGGCGCGACGAAGTGCCATGTCGGACGCATCACGTGTGTGCGCAGGATGGCGCCGTCGGCAAGCGCTTGATCGAGAGCGGAATCGGTGAGACCGTGCGCGCGTAGAGCGATTGCCCATTTTGCCGCCGCATAATCCTGCGACTGGACCGCGCCCAGCCATCTGACTACTTCGCTTGGCTTCTTGAATGCAGCGGTGGCAATACGTTGGCTTTGGAGTCGATAAGCGGCAATTTCTAAACGGGTCATTGTTGCCCAATGTTACCCAGATTGGTGCACGACCGCCACCGCGTCAATTCCTACCAAAAAGTCGGGTGGAGTGAAAGCCGGCACGAAGATCACAGAGTTGGCTGGTGGATTCGGTCGGTTGCCCCACCAACGCATACCCGCTTCAAAAGCAGGTTGAATGGGCTGTCCTTGTGCGATGTAGATATTCCAATGAACGATATGTTCTCGTTTTGCGCCAGCGGCATCGAGACATGCTTGCACGTTTCTGAGAACCTGCTCCGTTTGCGCCGCGATGTCGCCTTTGCCAACGATGTTACGCGACGCGTCCACCGCGTTTTGCATCCCGATGTAAACTGTCTTCACCGGTCCGGTAACTGCCACAGCTTGGGTGAAGGCAGGATTCTTAGGAAGATTGTCAGGGTTGATGTATTGCACAGTTCCGCTCATTGAGGAGCCTCCCCGGCGATGCCGATTGCATTCCCTTCCGGATCAAAAAACTGACTGGTCGCGACAATCCCGGGCACCACGCGCACATCATCGCACCGAACGCCGCGCGCTCGTAGCTCAGCCACGGTTTGGAATGCATCCTTCACGTAAAAGATGCCGACGACGCCGCGATCCCCACCAGCGACCGAACGTCCCGGCTTCGCCCGTTCAATTGCAATGTGGCAGCCATCCTCGGGTCCAAACTCCGCCCAGCCCGCCTCATCACTCGCCCAGACAACGGGAAGACCGATCGTCTCGGTCCAGAACTGTTTCGCCTCGTCCCATTGGGTGACGTTGTAGCGGATCGCGCCGATTTTTTCAAGCACTGCCATCGTACACCCCCTTCGGCATAGAACGTTTGTGCTTTGCATTGTAGCACGAAAATGAGGCGTGGTCAATCAATTTTTCGTTAACCGTCACAACTTGAGCCCCTGCCCACCTCGTTTCAGATTTGGCATTGGAAGCGCAGGTGAAAGAAGTGAAGGCACGGCACGCGTCAGGGAATGGGGGTGGCGTGCCCCCAAAAGCTGGCGAATTCAGTTTCCATTTGCGAGGCGATGTCAGCTTGGCGCGTGAGAATGCCGAGTTCGCGGTTCTTGTCCATCGAAGTTGCCGTATAGTTGATCGAGCCGATGTAGACGAGCGTGCTGTCCACGATGGTTGCTTTGGCGTGTTCGTACGGCTGCGACAGAACGCGAACTTGCCCGCCCGCGGCTTGGACGGCTTGCGCCGATTTCGTGTTGCCGGAAATGTTCGGCGCGACCAATCCCCTGACCTCGACGCCGCGGCGTGCGGCGGCGACAACGGCGTCCACGATCTGCGTGTCTTCAAATTCCTGCGCGAAGAAATGGATCGAATGCGTCGCGCCTTGGATCTGTGCGAGCAGTTTCTGCCGCGAGTTGATCGGGCTGATGACGAGCGGTGTGTCGGCAGAGGGGGTGTACGGCTGAACGTTCCAGTCCGCGTTGAAGATCGCTTCGGCTTGCGCGACATCCCCCGCATTCGGATCGTCCAAGCCAAAATTTAGACTGATCCCCTGCGGATCGAGTTTGCCCAGATAGCCCGGACTGAGGTTCATCGTCATAATCAGGACGTGCTGGTTGGGCTGGCTCGCATCGACGATGATGGCTTTTTCGTGCGTGTAGGTGTACGCCGGATTGGCGTACTTGACCGAAACGCCGGCGGCTTGGAGCTGCTGGAACGTCGCCGCGTTGTGATTGCCGCCGGAAAAGAAATTTTCGTTGAGCAGCACGCGCACTTGCTTGCCCGCTTTCTGATCGGCGATCAGCGCGCCGATAACGTCGGGATCAGCCATCTCGTATACTTCGACATCGACCGCGCGCGTTGCGCTCGTGATGGCGTTCAGGATCGGCGTGGGACCATCGCGCGGCGTCTCGAACAGCGTCAGCGCGCCGGCGGCTGACGGCGTGCTGACGGTCGTGGGCGCGACGGCAACCGGCGTGAAGGTCGCCGGCGCAACCGTGGGCGTAGCGCCGTTGCAGCCCGCTAGAGCGAACAGAAGAATGACAAGCGGCGGGACGCTCCGTCGTGTTAATGAGAATTTACTGCGCGCATCGATTTGTGTAAGCATTGAGCGACTCCTTGTTTTACGATTCAGTTGAGCCGAGACCAATTCACTCCGACGCCGTGACTGCTGCCACGCCGTTCATCGTCCCGATGAATACGCGGTTTTGGAACAAGGTTGGCGTGGCAAAGCGCGAGGTTGCGCCAACTGGCAGCGCGGCGCGCGCTTTGCCGGTTGCGATGTCGAGCGCGTAAAGCGTGCCGCCGCGATCGAGACTGTAGACCGTGCGCCCGCCGACGACGGGCGAACCAGGAATGCCGTCTGCGCGCCAGCCCAGCGTCAAACTTGCGCCAGGTCCAACCTGAATTTGTTGCACGCCTTCGTTGCAGGGAATGAAGGCAGTCGCGCCGACAATCGCCGCGCCGCCGTACGCGTGACAGACCGGTCTCGTCAGGACTTGCCCGCCGATCCCTCCCAGCGCCGCCGAACGCAATAGATAACCGATGCCGGCTTTGCCCGCGATGAAGATCAAACCATTTGGCATTAGTACTGGAGCAAGCGAACCGAGGTCGGCATCGGTCAGATTGTCCTGCCGCCACTGGTCGGGCGCAAAGCCATCCTCCAATTGCAGCGTCGGCGACAACCGCAGCACTGAATCGCTGTGGTCCCAGTTTCCGATAACCTCAGAACCATTGCCGGTGGAAACATAGACTTGACCGGCGGAATCGATGGACGGACCCGCGGCTGCCCAGACGCCGCCTTCGCGTTGCGTCGGGACTTGATACGCGATCAGCGCGCCGCTTCCATCCGTGCGCGCGGCGACGACCCAGCCGTGATAATCGCCGCAATCGCCAAAGAGACCACCGTAGCCGATATAGACCATTCCCTGGGACAGTGCGAGCGCGGCGCGCTGTTGCTGCGCCAACGGCGCCATCCCCGCCGGGTCGGCGGAACGGCGGACACGCACTGCGCCTGTGCGCGCATCGACTCCGACGAGTACGTGCGCCGGTCCGGTCACTTCGGCGACGGCGAGGATAAGACCGCTGGAAGGATCGTACACCGGCGTGCTGGTGATTCCCAGCGGATCGATGTTGCCGCACGGAAGCGCGGCGCGCGGCACCGGCTCGCCGATGTGGGTGCGCCATTCGATCTGTCCGGTCTGCGCGCTCAGCGAATACAGCGTGTCGTTTTCAGTCGCGACGATCACGTGCCCGCTAACGACCAACGGCTCGGCGTACACCGCGCCATCCAGCGCGGTGTTCCACGCTAGAGTCAGCCGCGCGGGGTCGGGTAGATTGGGCAAATAGCCGGTGCGCGTGTTATCGAGGTGGTACGTCGTCCAGTCCGTTGCCGGCAAAGCCGGCGTTGACGTGGCGATTGGGGTTGGCGTGCGAGGCGGAGTAGTGGGTGACGGCGTGCTAGGCGCGATGGTGTTGGTAGGAGTGAGCGGCGGCGCGGTTGGCGTCGGCGCGGCAACGCATCCGTTAATGGCGAGGACGAGCGCGCTTGCCGCAATCCGCACAAGGCATTGGCTTGATTCCCAGCAAGTGACGCGAGCAAAAAGATTCACTACAGCGACTTCCGATTTGATTTATTGTACGACGACCGCATATTACGCCAAGTGAATTTTTTTGTCTACTCTGCGATGATACGGTATAATCTTCGCCTATGACACCTAACGATTTTTCTCGACGCCGGAGTTTTCCGGGCACCAAGACCAGCACTTTCGATTGGCTCGTCCGTTTCGCTGATGCCGTCGATCGCCTGCCCGCGCCGGTTGTGGCGTTCATTCTGATTGTGCTCGCACTGATCGTGATGCGCGTCGATTTGCCGCGTGCCTTTGGCTTGGCGCTGTTTTTCTTCGCCGATTGGATTCTGATCGCGCTGCTGCCGCGCGCCGGTAAATCGTTTGGTCCCGCGCAGCCGCCGACGCTGCTGCTGGCGATCTTGCGATTGATTCCCGCCGCGCTGTTGCCGCTGCCGTGGATGTGGCTCGCGCAATTGTTCGGCAGCGGGCTCGTCGTCTACGCGTTCTGGATTGAGCCGCATCATATCCGGCTGACGACGCAAACGCTTCGGTCGCCCAAGCTTGCTGCCGCGCTGCCGCTGCGCGTCTTGCATCTCGGCGATCTGCACGTCGAGCGCGTCACGGCGCGCGAAAGGCAGCTGGTCGCGATGGTCAAGTCGATTGCGCCGGACGTGATCCTCTTCTCCGGCGATTTTCTCAATCTCTCGAACATCGACGACCCGGTTGCGTGGGAGCACGCGCGCGCGATCCTGCGCGAACTGAGTGCGCCGCTCGGTGTGTTCGCGGTCAGCGGCAGTCCGCCAGTCGATCAGCCGCGCGTCATCGCGCAGCTGCTGGATGGCTTGAACATTCGCTGGCTCCAGAACGAGCAGGTCACGCTCGACCACCACGGTCAGCCGGTCGATGTGATCGGCATCACCTGCACGCATCGACCGCACATCGACGCGCCGCGGTTACGCGCGACGCGGGATGGCAATCTGAATCGATTTACGATTCTGCTGTACCACTCGCCCGATCTCGCGCCGGAGGCGGCGCGCGTTGGAATCGATCTCCAACTTTCCGGACACACGCACGGGGGACAGGTGCGGCTGCCTTTCTTCGGCGCGCTGTACACCTCGTCGCTGTACGGCAAGCGGTTTGAGGTTGGGCGCAAGCAAATCGACGACTTGACGCTTTACGTGACGCGCGGGATTGGGATGGAAGGCAAGGGCGCGCCGCGCGTGCGGTTCCTGTGTCCGCCGGAAATAACCTTGTGGGAGATTTCCGGAAAGGATCAAACTCTGCATTGACCTGTGTAAGCGTAGGTGCTACAATCGCGGTGAGAGCGCGGATTGCGGCACCCGGGGTGCGGGAAACCACCCAAATTGGCATGCTTCCTGCATGAGTGCGGGAAACACGGCGTTTGGCGTCATCTCCTTGCAGACCATCGCTGTGACCTAACCGCAAGTTGGTCATTTTTAGCGAACAACGAATTAACTTGGAGAATAAATGGCTTTCAAGAGATGGATGTATCGTGGAGGACGCCCAAATAAATTAGCCAAAATACAAAATAGGTTCTGGGCAATACTTCACTCACTCGGAATATTTCCTGACCGCTTCGTCACTTTAGAAGTAGCCGGGAGAAGATCAGGGAAAATGACAAGTTTTCCACTTGCGATGACCGTAATGAACGGGGAGAGATATCTCGTGTCCATGTTAGGAGAGGAAACGAACTGGGTGCGAAATGTTAAGGCAGCAGGGGGAGAAGCGCGGCTTGTACACGGAATCACCGAGCAAGTGCGCTTGGAAGAGGTCGAGGTCGGACAGCGAGCGCCAATCTTGAAGGCATATTTACAACTTCGCCTGGAGCGCGACCACATATACCAATCAGTAAAGATGCACCGGTCTCCGAGTTTGAAAAAATAGCGTCGAAGTACCCTGTGTTTAGACTGGAAATAATGAAAAGGTGTTGACCGACAGAGCATGGCTGACCAACGAAAGTCAACTGGCACCGACAGA
>VFSW01006395.1_pt1 | contig 17338 bp, 15 predicted proteins | sample 5358111 | NCBI WGS metagenome assembly VFSW01 (sample SAMN11554181, study PRJNA540505) | mine drainage metagenome | isolation source: sediment from site ElyBrook_90M | place: USA: Ely Copper Mine, Vershire, VT | collected 2017
GCGGCTCCCATGGTGTGATCCACAATGGCGACATTGGTGCTGCGGTCCGCAGGAGAGACAATATCGAAGGTATCCCCTTCAGCCACTGCGACCCCGTAGGTTTGCATTCCATACAGTGTGTTTTTTGGATTGCCGTTGATATAGACGCGCTCCCATATCCCGGCAATGGGATGCAGTGCCACGGGCATGTTGATATTGGCATTCACGAAATAGATCCGCACTCTTTCACCGGGCTTGGATTCGAGTACCTGAGTGGCGTTTGCGTCATGAACCGGATCATAGTGGAGAATCTTTCCATTAATCAGCGAACCGGCCCATCCCTGGTTCTCCAACATGGCCTTGTAGTTCTCCGCATCCGGGAAATACTGGCTCTGCACCAGGAGATATTCACGGTCCGGTTTCGGATAGGCCTTGCTGTACCCTCCCTTGGGTTCGACCAGAATTGCTCCGTACATCCCCCGGGCAATGTGCTGTACCATCGGGCTGGCACCGCAGTGATACATGAAGAGCCCGGGAACCTTGGCCTGGAAAATGAAGTGCTTTTGTTCACCCGGCTTGACAGGGGCAAATTCATTCAACACATCCACCTGCGCCGCATGAAAATCCATGGCGTGGGAATTTTTGTTTTCCGGGGGATTGATGAGGGTAAAATCCACCGTATCTCCTTCCTTCACCCGTACAAACTTTCCAGGCATCGCTCCATCGAATGTCCATGCAGGATATTTGGTCCCCTTGTTATCGATGGTCGTATCTGCTTCCGTGGCCGTCATGGTGACTTTGACGGTATCCGCCAAGGCGGCCTGGGTGGATATCAAACCTGCGGCAGCCACCAGTGCAAAACTTGTTTTTCTGAGTAAATTCATCGTCCTCTCCTGTTTATTAGGTACCATACTTACATCTGCAAAGGGTGCGTAAATGCTGCACCATGTCGCGGATCTCATCATCACTCAACACCCCATCCCAAGGCGGCATGAGCACGGATTTGTCAATGGAGGCGCCACCCTCCTTGATCACCTTGAACAACGCATCGTCCGAACGCGCCGACATGGCCTTGGCATCCGTATGGTCACGGGGTTGAACGGACATGTCACGCACGTTGATTCCCTGTCCATTGCCCTGAGAACCATGGCACTGGATGCAATAAGTCTTGTAGTTGTTGACCGCCAATTCCCGCGCCTGAACCAGATTGGTCATCGCTGCCAGAATCACCCATCCTACCCATCGGTTATTTTTTCCCATCGCTTTTCTCCGCAGACAGATTCTCCAAGTACTGCACCAGTTTCTGGATATTCGGGTCAGAGACATGTTTATTCGGCATCCAGGACTTTGGGTCCCAGGCCTGAGGGCTGCGGATATAACTCGCCATGTATTTGGCCTGCAACCGACGTCCTGCCGTATAGAGTTCCGGACCGGACAGTCCACCATAATCGGGCTCGATCAAGTGGCACGCCATGCACCCCAGGAATTTGTCGAAGGCCATTTCACCCATTTGTTTGGACAGGGTAAGTGGCGTAATCGTCTCGCGAGCAATCAGGTCATCGTGAGGATGACGTTGCATCAGATTATTGGCCACCGCCACGGCATCTTCGCGGGACAGCGCCACATGGGGTTGCAACGTCGACGTATCGATTTCGTCTCCCTTGGGAGTCGAACGAATGTGCAGGCCATAAAACTCCCCTGCGGGACGGATTCTGTAAGGCTTTTGCAGCCATTCAACCAACCAGGGTTGCAGGTACTTGTTGCCCGCATAAAAAAGATCGGGGCCCTGGCGGTTCCAAATCTCCTGAACGGTTTGAGGCGCCGGGCCATTCAGGTTGTGGCAGGTTGCACACTGTTTTTCCAGGATGGCCTGTCCATCCGCCGCCAACGCCTGATTCGTAATCAGCAGGAATGAAATACCAGCCAACAGGGTGTGGGAAATCATTTTCATCGGCTTCTCCGAGTTTGTTCCACCGCGGTTCCCATGAGGTTTGGATTGTTGAACAAACCGTATCCCTTGGCGAGTGATTCGGTGTAGTAAAAATCGGGGTCATAGGCGTGATCCTTCCAGACATACCAGTCTTCCATCGGGATCCCCTCATATTCGATGACCGTGATCGGCCCACCGACCATGCCCCCCATGTTGATGTGACTGTCCACATGGTCATGAAATATGAACCGTCCGGGGTTATTCATCTTTACGATGGCGTCATAACGTTCCCCCGGTCCCACAGGAACCGTATCGACAAAATTGGGATTGTTTTGTGCATAACCATCCTTATGGGTAATGAGTTGGTCATGACCATGCAAATGCATTTCGTGAATTTCGTCTCCAGCACCGATCATGCGAATCCGCAATACATCTCCCTCCTTGACGCGGATGGGTTGAGTAAGCGGGAAAGAGCGACCGTTGACGGAAAAATAGTCTGTCACATCGGTCGGATTGCCCCCTTTTCCGTAGCGATCGGCATAGGCGGACTGCCAAGTGCTCATCATCATGATGACCTGACGGGTGACCTTTTTCTCCAGAGGCGTTGGATTTTTTGGATCCACGATCAGCGGTCCCCACATGCCGCGAATCGCCACATGCTCCCAGACATTCACATGACAGTGATACCACAGCGTCCCCGGACGGTCCGCGATCCAGTGATAAGTAAAGGTATCTCCGGGCTCTATTGGTTTTTGCGTGATTCCCGGCACGCCGTCACTCTTCCATGACCCTATCTGATTGACCCCGTGCCAATGGATCGTATGGGGGAGCGTCGTGTTATTGGTTACGTGAATCGTCACGTCATCCCCCTCGCGCACATGAATCAATGGGCCGGGCACCTGGCCATTGAAGGCGAACACCTTGGCGGTCAACGTGGGGGCCACATTGATGGAAACCTCCTCGATGGTCATGCTGAAATCGCGTTGCTCCGCGTATCCCGGAGAGGGCAACATGAGACACATCCCGATGGCCATTATCAAGCCAATGACCGAGCAAAAAGTTTGACGCATTTGAGACCCCCTTTTTATGAGTGGGACATGGTGATGCATCATGCCATGCATAACCGGGCGCCCACCAGTTGGGGTTTGGCACTAAATCGTGCGGTTCTACCAATTTCTGGGTACGAAAAAATCAAGATACATTGTCATTTATTCGATATATTTCATATTGATATAGAACTTACTCCTGAAGCATCACGGCGTTGAAAAGAGAATCCACACAAAATGGGTACGCCCTAATCGTCACGCCAGGAGATTTCCGTCGAAGACGACATAAGAGAGGCTGCTCTGCCGAATTCAATATTCCAATGTCACCTTTCTGTCCTGGTATTGAAAATTACGGTATTGAGAAAGAAATGGGCGGTGGTAGAATCGTCCGGATCTTCATCCTCTTCGGAAACGGGAGTCAAATGTCAACGTTCGACATTAATCTGCATGAAACCCTCTATTCCCTGTCCAATGCGCTGGATCTGGTCGGTATCACCCATATCCGGCACGGGAAACGTGTTGCATTCATCGCCTCAGAGTGTGGCAAATACCTCCACTGGTCGGGACAATGCATGGATGATTTGTTCGAGGCCGCTATCCTGCACGATATCGGGGTAGCGAAAACGGTCGTTCACTCCCGGCTTGCCCAGTTCGAGTGGGAAGAGGAAATCGAACACTGCAGGATTGGCGCCTCCCTGTTACAGTCCAGCCCCTTGCTGGAGAAACTTGCCCCGATGGTGCGTCATCATCATACCCATTGGTCCGAGTTGAAAGACCTGGCCCTGCCCATGGAAACCAAGTGGATCGCCAACTGCATTTACCTGGCGGATCGAGTGGACATGTTGTCTCTCTCTTCCCAGATCGATAACGCCAATCTTTTGCTTTTCAAGGATGAAATCCGGAAGAAAATCCAGGGGAAACGGGGCGACTTTTTTTGTGACGAGTTGGTTGAAGCCTTCCTGTCCATTTCCCGATCCGAGGCTTTCTGGTTTTCTCTGGAGAACGAACATGTGGACGGCTATTCGAGTACCTGGTTATCCGAAACACCCGTCCAGAAAATTGATTTTCAGGATCTCCGCAGCATCATGCTCATCTTCTCCTATGTCGTCGATGCCAAGAGTCCCTTTACCAAAGCGCATTCCGATGGTGTCGCCAGGTTGGCAAAATTTATCGGCAGTCTGTGGAATCTGCCGCCAGAACGCTGCGAAATGCTCGAATTGGCCGGATTGCTGCATGACATTGGCAAACTGAGATTGCCGGATGCGTTACTGGAAAAACCAGGCAAACTCACCCCGGAAGAGCGTGCCCAAGTCAAGAGACATAGTTTTGACACCTACAGCATCCTCAAGAATATCAAGGGGCTGGAAAGAATCAGCGAGTGGGCGTCGCAACACCACGAACGCATGGATGGTTCGGGCTACCCCTATCATCTGGACCGGAGTACCCTTTCCCTGGAGGCACGCATCATTGCGGTCGCCGATGTATTCCAGGCGCTGGCACAGAAGCGACCTTATCGTGATCCTCTCCGTCCGAATGAGATCATGAACATATTGAATGAGCAAGCCGATGACGGGAAACTGGATCGGGACGTGGTGAACTCTGTCGACCGCCAGTTACAGGCATGCTGGGAGGTAGCCATTTCGGCGCAGCAGGTTTGACCCGGATGGGCTGATCTGCAACGATCACCAAAACTTTTTCTGGATGGCCTCATCGAATGCCGGCTTTTCCTGTTCGATGTCGATACCCGTCTTCAGGAAGGCTTTAACCCGTTTGCGCGACAGTGAAACCGCTTTCTCGGAGGTGTCGCACCCCACGAAACGAGATCCTTGTCTCAAGGCCGCGATGGCCGCACTCCCGGATCCGACAAAGGGGTCGCACACCACAAAATCCGTGTCACCTTCCGCTTTACTTGAAGCAATCATGGCTTCAAAAAGTTCAACCGGCTTTTGCGTTGGATAGGATGCCCGGTGAAGTCTTTTGATTTTCCAGATATCGGGAATATCCCGCCTTGTGACCGGGCGCTTTCCCTTGGAAGCAAACAGGATGAACTCGGTTTGTCTGCGGAAATAATGTCCCATCCCGATGTTCACTTTATCCCAGGTGATGATGTTCTTGACATTGAAGAAATCCCTGACCAGAGCCCCGAGGGACAGCATGGAAAATGAATCGAACATCAGAAACAGATGCCGGTCGTTTTTCAGCACCCGCCGGCACTCGGATAAAAACTGACCATAGTTTTCCGGGGTGTCATGAAACTCTTCAAACCACCGGTTTCCCTCTTTTTCCTGATAGTTACCGACAATTCGCCCTTTCCCCAACAATAAATGCTGGTTCATTCCACTGTAAGCCGGGTCGGTCACGATCAAGTCGACGCTTTCTCCCGGCAACGCTCTCAAAAACAACAGGACATCCTGCTGTGCGATGCTGGCTTTTGGTATCGCCCTGACCTCGGGAGTTGGCTCGTGGAGGGGGGGGGCGATGTGGGGACTCCGGCTTTCCTGGTTGGCGAAAGGGAGCCCGTGGTCCAGACTGCCCTCCAGTGCTTTCAGCGAATCCAAACTCATGCGCTTGCTCCTACCTTTTTGATTTTGTCTTTTTCGAGGCTCGTTGACTCGCCTCATGCATGAAGGACGACAGGTCGCCCTTGCGGCGCACGGGGCGAAATGCCCAGGAATTCGGAACCTGCCAAGTGGCGGCCCAAGGGGCAATCTTGTCGACGGGCATGGGACGTGCAATGGCATACCCCTGTGCGCCCTCGCACCCCAAATCCAGCAACATCTCTCCGTGGTCCAGCGTTTCCACCCCCTCCGCAATGACCTTCCTCTGAAAAGCTTCGGCCAGACCCAGCACACCCACCAAAATCGCCAGATCTTCCGGGTCCTCCAGCATGCCGCGTACGAAACTCTGATCGATTTTCAAGGTATGTACCGGCAGGCGTTTGAGATAGGAGAGCGAAGAATAGCCGGTTCCAAAATCATCGATCGAAAATTGGATCCCCAGACGTATGCAGTCGTGGATAACCTTGGTCACCTGAGAAATATCCTCCAGCGCGCTGGTTTCCAGTACCTCCAGTTCCAGATATCGGGCCACGTCCTTTCGACGTTGCGCCAATGTGTCGCGTAGTTGTTGGGTAAATCCCGGAGTCTGAAGTTGCTGGCCGCACACGTTCACGCTGACAGCAAGGGGCAATCCCTGGGTCATCCAGTCCTCGATCTGATTCAGCGCCGTATCCAGTACCCAGTCTCCCAGGGATAGGGCCAGGGGATGGTTCTCGATCAGGGGCAGAAACTGGTCGGGCAACAACAGTCCCCTGTGGGGATGTTGCCAACGAATCAATGCCTCCAACCCAAGGATGGCACCGGTCCGAAGATTGACCTTGGGTTGATAATGAAGGACAAACTCCCGATGTTTCAGACCTCGCCGGATATGTTCCAGATTTTCAAGACGGCCCCGAACCTCATGATCATGGACCATATCGAAGACATGATAGCAATTTTTTCCCGCCTGTTTGGCCTGATACAGGGCCTGATCGGCCTGACGAAACAGTTGATCCGGGGTGATTTCCTCATTTTGAGGATAAAAACTCACCCCCAGGCTGGCAGACAAATTCAGGGTACGACCCGCGTCGATGGGGATGGTCTTTCTCGAGGCTGCCAACAAACTCGCCAACCACGGGATACAGGCATCCAGTTCGTGAATATCACGAAGCACCACGATGAATTCATCGCCGCCCGGCCGGGACACGATGTCCCGGCCTCTTACGATGCCCTGGATTCTTTCCGCCATGGTGATCAGGACGCGGTCGCCCATTTCATGACCGTAGGTATCATTGATGACTTTGAAGCCATCCAGTCCCAGATAGACGACGGCCAGAAAATGAGGCTCAGCCTGATCCATGATTTCCTGGACTTTTTCGGTCAATAGCACGCGATTGGGCAACCCGGTCAAGGCATCGAAGCGCGCCAGATGCTCCATGCGTCGTCTTTGTTCCCGATAGGCTTCTTCCATTTTTTGATGCTCATCCAGTTTTCGCATCAAATGCAGGGTATTGGAGGAAAGTACGGAGTACAGCGACAGGATGATGTCGATCAGGTTTCGTGTCACGCCTTCCATCTGACGATGAGCCCGCGCCTTGGCCTCTTCCAGGGGCAAACCTCCCTGCATGGCCAGGACGGTATAGGCCATGAAGCGATCTTTTTCGAGGATATGAGAAGCGAGCCAGCGAGTCAGAAAGTCCAGGGCATCATGGGCCACCTGGTCGAAAGGGGCATTCTTCCGGGCCACCTTGAGTGTATTCAGGGTCTGTATGAAATGCTCGTGGACCGCCAGGTGCTCTGCCATCGAGTGATCATCCGCAAAAACGTCGGCCCAGATCGCCTCCTCGCTTTTGAAGTGATAGATCGTATAATCGGTCAACGCATCGAACACTTCCTCCAGGGAAAGCGTTCCAGACCGAAAGGCCACATGACTGGCCAATTTATTGAGAAGAGAGACCAGAACACGGTGTTGGTCATCGATCTGAGGCAAACCGGTCTTGAAATTATCGTCCCACGGAAAGATGTCGATCGAATTCTTGAGCGGATAGGAAGGTGGGTCGGCAGGTTCCATCAACGCGCGCATGGGGATCCTCATCTCTTCATGAAACCGGTCGAAACCAAACCCGCTCGAACCGCGGGGATCCCCGGCGGAAGGCATCATCAGGTTTGAGCGTGAAAACTCTTCAAGCGCGTCCACCCGCACCACGCTTCTGGTGGAAGGACCAGAACAACCAAAAGTAGTTCCCGGATTCATTCAATGACCATGAAAACACGGCGCCGAACCCTGTCTTCGATGGTCGGGGTGAGAGGATTCGAACCTCCGACTCCTACGTCCCGAACGTAGTACTCTACCAGGCTGAGCTACACCCCGAACTGTTGAGTGCAGGGATTCTACTCTTCTTTTTCCTCACTGTCTCGAAACAACCACAATAACCTCGGGCTTTTCTTCTGCATGAAACCGTGTCAAAATAGTTCGTCTTCGTACTAATTCAGGAGTTTTTTCAATGACCACTTTGTTATCCCCCCTTGTCATGGGTGATCTTTCGTTGCCCAACCGGATCATCATGGCCCCCCTGACACGTTGCCGTGCCAGCGCCGGCCGGGTGCCCAATGCATTGATGGCCGAATACTATACCCAGCGGGCCAGTGCTGGAATGATCCTGAGCGAAGCCACCGCAGTTTCTCCTCAGGGCGTCGGATATCCCGACACACCCGGAATCTGGTCCGAAGAACAGATCGTCGGCTGGCGTCGGATCACGGAAGCCGTTCACGCCGCAGGGGGACGCATCCTCCTGCAACTTTGGCATGTGGGACGAATTTCCGATCCTTATTACCTGGAGGGGGCGTTGCCCGTGGCTCCCAGCCCCGTGACCCCTGCCGGGCACGTCAATTTGTTACGCCCGCACCGTCCCTTCGTTACACCTCGCGCTCTGGAGCGATCCGAATTGCCCACCGTGGTGGAAACCTATCGGCAGGGAGCACTCAATGCCCAACGAGCCGGTTTTGATGGCGTGGAAATTCATGGAGCCAATGGCTACCTCCTCGACCAGTTCCTGCAGGACAGCACCAACCAACGGACAGACGACTATGGAGGACCGGTGGAAAACCGGGCTCGCCTCCTGCTTGAAGTCACCGATGCGGTAGTATCGGTGTGGGGCGCAGGGAGAGTGGGAGTCCATCTCGCCCCACGCGGGGATGCCAACGATATGGGAGACAGCGATCCCCTGCACACCTTCGGCTATGTCGCCGAACAGTTGGGGAAACGACACCTGGCCTTCCTTTGTACCCGCGAGTCCCTGGGAACGGATCGTCTCAGCCCGGAACTCAAGCGTCGTTTCGGTGGAGTCCTCATCGCCAATGAAGGTTTTACGGTAGCCAGTGCCGAGGCGGAGGTGGCAGAAGGCAAGGCTGATGCCGTGGCCTTCGGAAAATATTTCATCTCCACGCCGGATTTGCCTCGGCGGATTGCAGAGGGGCACCCCTTTGCCCCCTTCGAGGCAGAGAGTTTTTATGGTTACGGTCGTCCCGATCCACGCATCGGCTATACCGACTACCCTACCCTGCCCTGACGGTGGAACAGGCGCCCGGTGGTCAGAAAGGAGAGAAAGACCACCAGGGCGAAAAGCAGGCTGCTGTCAGCCAGTTGCATGCCTCCGGAAATGATGTGCCCGGACGTGCATCCGCCGGCCATGCGTGCGCCAAACAGTAACAGGATCCCGCCCACGAAAGCCCAGAAAAAACGGCGGGAGGAACTGTTGCCATGGTATTCGCGCCAAAGGTCGGGCACTGCCCTGAAACGGAACTCTTTCTGAATCAGAGAAAAAACCAGCCCTGCCAGAAAGGCTCCGATCAAAAAATGGAACTCCCAGGCACCGGGTTCGGCAATCTTGTGCCAGTAGCTTGGCGCACCCATCCCGGTCAGTGTCATCGCCAACCAGGGAAAGGCAGTGGAGGCCCCCATGGGGTGACCGGCAATGGCGGGTAGGTCGAGCACCACATTGAGCAGGGCCAGGCCCACGGCGGCATACAACCATGACCACCCCCGCGGATCGACCCGGTGGAGTGCAAGGGCTACCCCCATGAGACCTCCTCCCAGCAGCACGAGGGTCATCCAGAAAGTGGGCGCGGAAAGGCTCCCTTTCAGGGAGATACTACCCAGATCCGGGCCCAGCAGAGGAGAAAGCAGAGGAAACACCACGGCGAAGGATAACGCCCCCGCCAGTCCGCCCAAGATCCCCACGAGCGCATCCAGACTGCCCTGCCCCAGGGAAATGGCGAGCGTACCCGGACAATAACCCAGAATGGCCATTCCCATGCCAAACAACACGCCACCTCCCACAACCCCAACAAGGATCAAAGGCTTGACGTGATCGCTGGCCCATCCCATCTGGATTTCCGTTTGCATCAACAACATGCCCAATCCGATGGCAAAAGCCATGGTTTTGGCCACGGACAGATCTCTGAGAAGCGCCATGCCGACAATGGTATCAAAACGGTTGAGGCGCGCGTACTGCAGAAAAGTACCGAATAAAAAACCCAAGAGTAGCGTGGTCACAGGCGATTTCCAAGGTGAAAGGAACAGTGTATTGGAAAGTTTCCCGAGTGAAAAGTTTTCCGTCATTGCGCGTATAATCCAGGGTCCTGAATTATTTCGACAACCATCCCGACTTCCCTCCATGCAAACCACCGGCAATTCCACGGTGCGGGTCCTGATTGCCAGTCTGGCCGGCACCACCATCGAGTTTTTTGACTTTTACATTTATGCCACGGCAGCGGTTCTGGTGTTCCCCAAACTGTTTTTTCCTTCTTCGGACCCTGCATCGGCCCTCCTCCAGTCTTTTGCCACCTTCGCACTGGCCTTTTTTGCCCGCCCCGTCGGCGCCATACTCTTTGGTCATTTTGGTGACCGCATCGGACGCAAGGCCACGCTGGTGGCCTCTCTCATGACCATGGGCCCCTCCACCGTCGCCATCGGTCTGCTCCCCACCTATCACACCATCGGAATCGCCGCCCCCATTCTCCTGGCCATCTTCCGCTTTGGCCAGGGCCTGGGTCTGGGAGGGGAATGGGGAGGGGCCGTCCTGCTCGCCACGGAAAATGCACCGCCCCACAAAAAAACCTGGTACGGCATGTTTCCCCAATTGGGTGCTCCCCTGGGTTTCATTCTGTCCAGTGGTACCTTTCTGGGGCTGAGCGGACTTCTCACGGAGGAGGACTTTTTGACCTATGGCTGGCGGATCCCCTTCATTGCCAGCGCCCTGCTGATCGGAATCGGCCTGTATGTCCGCCTCAAACTGACTGAAACTCCAGTCTTTCTGGAAGTGGCGAACCACCACCAACAGGTGGCTCTCCCCATGCGCACGATTTTCACCCAACATGGTCGTCCCCTGTTGCTTGGAACCCTGAGCGCCCTTGCCCTTTTCGTTCTGTTCTATCTCATGACGGTATTCACCCTCAGTTGGGGCACAACGGCCCTGCACTACCCCAAGGGCGACTTCCTGCACGCCCAACTGATCGGGATCCTCTTCTTTGCTCTGGGCATCCCGCTCTCGGCCCTACTGGGTGACCGTTTCGGCAGGTCGCCGGTCCTGCTCTGGGTCTCCGTTGCCATCTTTCTCTTCGGACTGGCCTTCGGACATCTCTTCAAGGCAGGCAATTGGGGAAATACCGTAATTTTCCTGAGTCTGGGACTCTTTCTCATGGGGGGAACGTATGGCCCCATGGGGACCACCCTGGCCGAACTGTTTCCCCCGCCCGTACGGTACACGGGCGCCTCCCTGTCCTTTACCCTGGCGGGTATTCTGGGCGCTTCCCTGGCCCCCTATATAGCCACTTTCCTGGCCAAACAATGGGGTCTGGACTTTGTAGGCTATTATCTCTGCGCCGCCGCAACGCTCACATTCATTGCTCTGTGGACGGCCCGTACCCTGATGCGAGAACCTTCATGATCACCCTCAAGAAACTCACCCTGCGCCGGGGTCCCAAGATTATTCTGGACAAAGCCAGCATCACCATCAACCCAGGCGAAAAGGTGGCCCTGGTGGGACGCAACGGCGCTGGCAAATCCACCCTGTTTCGCCTGCTCGACGGCACCCTGCGGGAAGACGGTGGGGATTTCAGCATTCCCCCGGCCTGGCGTCTGGCCCAGGTAGCCCAGGACATGCCCGAGACCGATGCCAGCGCGACCCGTTTCGTCATGGAAGGGGATACGCGCTGGCTGGAGGCGCAACGGGAAGTGGAAGCGGCGGAGGCCAGTGAAGACGGCATGCGCATGGCCCATGCCTACATGGCGTTGCAGGAAGTGGATGCGCATACGGCCGAACCCCGGGCCCAGACCCTGATCCTTGGTTTGGGATTCAAAACGGAACAATTACACCAGCCGGTCAACAGCTTTTCTGGGGGCTGGCGGATGCGTCTGCAACTGGCCCGTGCGCTCATGTGCCCTTCCGACCTGCTGCTTCTGGATGAACCCACCAATCACCTGGATCTCGATGCGCTGGTCTGGCTGGAAGCCTGGTTGCAACGCTATGAAGGCACGCTGCTGGTCATCAGCCATGACCGCGATTTCCTCGATGCCGTGACACGGGTGACCCTGCACCTGAGCGGAGCCCAACTGACGCGGTATGGAGGCAACTACAGCACCTTCGAAGACCTACGTGCCGAGAAACTTTCGCTTCAACTGGCTGCCCATCAGAAACAGCAGGATAAAATCGCTCACCTGCAGGATTTCATCAACCGCTTCAAGGCCAAGGCCAGCAAAGCCAAACAGGCCCAAAGCCGGGTCAAGGCACTGGAACGGATGGAACGCATCGCCCCCGTACTGACCGAAGCAGAATTCACTTTCGAATTTCAGGAACCGCTCAATTTACCCAACCCCATGCTCAGCCTGCGTCGTACCGATCTGGGCTATCCTCCCGCCACCGATTCCCTGGAAGAATCCTCCCTGCCGCGCACCATACTGAACAAGGTCAGCCGTTCGGTACAGGCCGGAGAGCGCATCGGCATTCTGGGGGCCAATGGTCAAGGAAAATCCACCCTCATCAAGACACTGGCGGGGGTCCTTCCCCCCCTGAACGGAGAGATGATCCAGGGAAGGGGTCTTACCCTCGGTTACTTTGCCCAACAGGAACTGGATGTCCTGCAACCGGAAGACACCCCACTCGCCCATATGATTCGCCTGGCCAAAGCGGCCATTGCCCAGGGCAAGGGAGGCTGGGTTCAGGGACGGGAGCAGGACTTGCGCAACTATCTGGGTTCCTTCAACTTTACCGGCGAGATGCTGGCGCAACGGGTGGGAACCCTGAGCGGCGGTGAAAAAGCCCGCCTGGTTTTGGCCATGATCGTATGGCAACGGCCCAATCTGCTCCTGCTGGACGAACCCACCAACCATCTGGATCTGGCTACACGCGAGGCATTGAGCGTGGCCCTCAACGAATTTGAGGGTACCGTACTGCTGGTCAGTCATGACCGCGCCCTCCTCCGAGCCGTCTGTGACGAGTTCTGGTTGGTCACCGGGGGCGGAGTGCAGGACTTCGAGGGCGACCTGGAAGATTATCAACGCTTTCTGATGGAGGAAGCCAAACGTGCACGTGCCGCCTGAATCGAACCTGCCCCGCCTTTCGTTCGTCGTGGCCCATACCGTGCCCGGACGAGTCATCGGGAATCAGGGCACCATGCCCTGGCATCTGCCCGCCGACCTCGCCCATTTCCGTGCCGTGACCCTGGGTCACCCCGTCCTCATGGGAAGACGCACTCAGGAATCCATCGGACGTCCCCTGCCGGGGCGTCTCAATCTGGTCATCAGCCGCAACCAGGACTACCGACCGGAAGGATGTCTGGTTTACCCTTCTCTGGAAGCCCTATGGGCGAACCTGCCGACCGTCCCCGAGGTCTTCGTGATTGGTGGCGGAACCTTGTATGAGTCGCTGCTCCCCCGCGCGACGCGCGTGTACGTCACACGGATCCACGCAGATGTACCGGGAGATACTTTTTTTCCAATCCTGGATCCCGCGCAATGGCGAGAAATCGATTCTCGTCCGTACCCGGCAGATGCGCACAATGCCTACGATCTGACCTTCGCCACTCTGGAACGCATCAACCCGTGAAGGGGGGTAACGTGCGCGCCACCGAGACCAACTGGAGACGGGCGTAGTCAGGCACTCCCTTGCGATAAGGCGGATAGTCCTCACCGGCAATGAGGGGTTCGAGATAACGGCGCGCCTCTGCCGTGATGCCATACCCTTCCGGTGTGATGAAATGACGGGGCAACGGGCGTTCCTGGTTGGCCACGGCTGCCAGGGAAACCGAACCGATGCGCCACCGATAGGGCTCATCGCTCAGACGCCGAATCGTCGGCATGACGGCATTGCGCCCGCGCAAAGCCAGTTTGACCGCTGCCTGCCCCACTGCGTAGGCCTGCCGGACGTCGGTCCGGGAAGCCAGATGGCGCGCTGCCCGTTGTAAATAATCCGCCACGGCCCAGTGGTATTTGTAACCCAGCCGATCCCGCACCAGTTGGGCCAGATGGGGCGCCACGCCACCCAACTGGGCATGCCCGAATGCATCCCTGAGACCGCTTTCCGCCAAAAATTTTCCGTCGGGGGTTTTGATTCCCTCCGATACGGCGATCACACAGTAGCCTTTGGTTTCCACCGTTTCCTGCACCCGCTTCAAAAAATCCTCTGCCACAAAGGGCAGTTCGGGAAACAGCAGCAGGTGAGGCGCCTCTCCTGGTCCGTCGCCAGCCAGGCCGCAACCCGCCGTCAACCAGCCAGCATGCCGCCCCATCACCTCCATGATGAATACCTTGGTGGAAGTCTTGGCCATGGAGGCCACATCGAGGGCAGCCTCGCGCAACGAAGTGGCCAGATACTTGGCCGCCGAGCCGAACCCTGGGCAGCAGTCCGTCAAGGGCAGATCGTTGTCCACGGTCTTGGGAATACCGATGCAGATCAGGGGATAGTCCATGGCAGCGCCCATCTGGGAAACCTTGTGCGCCGTATCCTGGGAATCTCCCCCTCCGTTATAAAAAAAATAGCCGATCCCGTGGGCGCGAAATACCTCGATCAAACGCTGATATTCTGCCCGGTTCTCCTCCAATCCCTTGAGTTTGTAGCGTGCCGACCCAAAAGCACCCGCCGGCGTATGGCGCAGCGCCCGGATGGCCTCTGCCGTCTCCTTTCCGGTATCGATCAGGTCCTCATGCAGGGCCCCCAGGATCCCGTTCCGACCGGCGAACACGGTACCGATCTGCGCAGGGTAGCGCCGCGCCGTTTCGATGACCCCGCAGGCACTGGCATTGATCACCGCCGTCACGCCTCCGGATTGGGCATAGAACGCATTGGTCTGGCTCATTATTATCTCCCTCGTCGTGTTTGATCCCCTACCCTGCGCAGGCTCGTTTCACCCGATCCCGGTCAGGCCCCCAGTTGGGCACGCAGGGCTTGTCTGACCTCTTCCACCGGCCGCGTCCCATCCACTTGTACCAGACGGGGGGCCTGCGCCTCTCCGCTGGTTGCCCAGTTCGAATAGTAGGCCACCAAAGGACTGGTCTGGGCATGATACACCGCCAAACGTTTTCGAATGATGTCCGCGCGGTCATCTTCCCGCTGGATCAGGGGTTCCCCCGTCACATCGTCCCGATCGGGGGTGCGGGGCGGACTGTGACGCACATGATAGACCCTGCCTGAATCCAGATGAATCCGCCGCCCCGACAGACGTTCAATGATGTCTTCATCCGGCACCTGAAATTCCACCACCACGTCGAGCGCGATCCCGGCTTCCTTGAGCGCTTCTGCCTGGGGCAGGGTACGCGGAAAACCGTCGAACAGAAAACCCTTGGCACAGTCCGGGGCCTTGATCCGGTCACGCACCAGTCCGATGATGATCTCGTCCGACACCAGCCCCCCGCTCTCCATGACCTGTTTTGCAGCCAGACCAAGCGGTGTCCCGGCCTGCACCGCAGTCCGCAGCATATCGCCGGTGGAGATCTGTGGAATGCCGTAGTATTCCCGGATGAATTGGGCTTGTGTCCCCTTTCCAGCGCCCGGAGCGCCCAGTAAAATCAACCGCATGTTTCTTTCTCCCTTGCTCACTTCGATGATTGGATGGTCTCACGCCACCCGGGCGGCCCAGACCGCACGCAGGCGTTGCAGATCCTCCGGTGTATCCACCCCGGGCAGGGGGGCCGCCGCCAGGCGGACGACCGCAATGCGATACCCGTACCAGAGGGCGCGCAACTGTTCCAGCGCTTCGTGACGCTCGAGCGGCGCCGGGGACAGGCAAGCGAAAAGACGCAGGAAAGAGACTCGATAGGCATACAGTCCCACATGGTGCCAGGCGGGCAAATCTTCCGGCCAGAGCGCGGCATCCCGAGCCCAGGCGTCACGCGCCCAGGGAATGGGGGAGCGACTGAAGTAAAGGGCCAGATCCTGGTGATCCAGCACCACCTTGACGGCATTTTTCTGTTCCAGATGCGCACGGGAGGTAATGGGATAGGCCGCTGTGGCAAGCGCACAGTCGGGTCGCTCGTGCAAACGCCGGGCCACGGCGCGAATCGTCTCGGGGTCGAGCAACGGTTCATCGCCCTGCACGTTCACCACCAGGGTATCCGGTGCCAGATCCAGTTGTGCCACGGCTTCGGCCAGCCGGTCAGTGCCTGTTTCATGGGAGGTTGCCGTCATGACCACGGACCACCCTGCCGCTTCGGCCACCTGCCGCACTTCGGCATGGTCCGTCGCAATCACGACACGGCTCGCCCCACTTTCCCGGGCGCGTTGGGCACAATGCAGGACCATGGGAGTCCCCCCAATCTCTGCCAGAACCTTTCCGGGGAAACGGGTCGATGCCATGCGGGCAGGCACCAGCGCCACAAAGGGAGGAACGATCACGGGGTTTCATCCTCAGCCAGACGACGCGCCTCGGTCTCCATCATGACGGGAATCCCGTCGCGCACCGGATAGGCCAGACGACAGGGGGAGCAGACCAACTCATGACGGGAGGGGCGGTGAAGCAGGGGGCCCTTGCACAGAGGGCACACCAGAATTTCCAGAAGACGGCTATCCATGGGGTTCCTTGGAGGTCAGTAGGGTTGCGAGATGATCTATGAGGGCCGTGTCCACGAGAGCCTCCAAAGGGAGGTACCACGCATCGTCCAGCCCCAGCCTGCGCCATTTTATCGCATCTTTCTCGGTCATCAGTACAGGATTTCGTAAATCTGCGGGCAAATCGGTGCGCCGATAAGGATGATGGTCAGGGAAGGGATAACGCTGTACCTGAATGCCCCAACGGTCCAACTGACTGAAAAAACGCTCCGGATTACCGATCCCTGCTACGCCAATGCAGTTCTGTCCCTGAAAATACGTCCAGGGAACACGTCGTTCCGGGTGTTGCACATGCACCCACTCGGACGCGCGCAAGCGCATGGCGTAACTGCCCTCCAGGGAAAAGCGGGGCGGCGTATCCGGATCACTGCCTTGATTGACCACGACGGCATCCACCTGCGCCAGACGAGACAGGGGCTCGCGCAGGGGGCCTGCCGGCAGGAGTCGACCGTTACCCCAGCCGCGTCCGCCATCCACCACCACCACCTCCACGCTCCGCATCAACGCCCGGTGCTGCAAGCCGTCATCGCACAGCAGGACATCCACATCCGGATGCGTGCGCAGCAGTGCCTGGCCTGCGGCGGCACGGGCTCGCCCCACCCAGACCGGGGCCAGGAGACGCCCCGCCATGAGTACGGGTTCATCGCCAACTTCTTCAGGAGAAGAAACGGAGGTGACCTCCATCGGCGTCGAGTGTCGTCCCCCATACCCACGGCTGAGGATGCCAGGATGCCAACCCCGGGC
>VFSW01006396.1_pt1 | contig 17338 bp, 12 predicted proteins | sample 5358111 | NCBI WGS metagenome assembly VFSW01 (sample SAMN11554181, study PRJNA540505) | mine drainage metagenome | isolation source: sediment from site ElyBrook_90M | place: USA: Ely Copper Mine, Vershire, VT | collected 2017
CGACTCCCACTCCGGTCCCAAACCGCGCGCCACCACGCCTCATGCCGGCGCCGCGCCTGCTCGAGACTCACGCGGCTTTCGCTGGCGATCATCCGGTCGAGATCCGCCTGCCAGTCCTCGGCCGTCTTCGCCCGCCCGGTCATCACGTACAGATCCACTCGCCCCGAAGTCGTCGCCTTCGCCGACCGGATCTCCCGGTCGCCCGCCGCCGTCATCCCCGGCCCCTCCATCGCCGCGCCAAACGTCCGGTCGAGCAATGGGTCCGGATACTTCGCGAGCAGCGCATCCAGGTGCTGGTTCTTCAGCACCTCGGGATAAATGCTTCGCGCGTTGTGATGGCACCACTCCACCCGCCCGCCCCGCGGCGGAAGCACCGTGTCGGCGTCGATCACCACATCGCCGCCGCCCGGCTTGTCCTCCAGTTCGCGTAGCCCTCGCTCGAACTCGACGCTCTTCGGTCCCACGCGGCGCGGCGCAAGCCGCCACAACTCCGCCGTCGCCCGCGCCACCACCGGGGTCGTGTTCCGGAACTCCGCGTGAATCACCGGCCGGTTCGCATCCACCCAGATCTCAACTCGCGCCCCGGCCGCGGTCTCGATCTCAATCACCCCGCGCCGCGCATCCAGCGTCTGCCGAAACCCCGCCGCGCCTACGAACGGATTCGGCTCGAGCCGCAGCCGCACGCGCCCGATCTTGAGTAACTCCCCGTTCTCGCTCCAGGCATCCGTCTTGGCGACGAGCATCACCACATCGCCGTTCGCCTCCGTCCAGACATTTAGCCCGACATCGCCGTTGCCGATCGGCATCGAATCCCGATGGTCCTTGCCCAGCGAGTTCCAACTCACTTGCTCCCCCGGCGCCGCGCATAACACCGCCCCGGCGGCAAACGCCAGCAGCCAACTTACCAGTCCGCGCCGCATTTCACATGGCTCCTCTACTTCACCGCCCCTCACCCTATCACGCCGCCCGCCGCGCGCGCCGCGGCTCGGCCCGGCGAAGCGCGACGAAGAATCGGGAACCAAGGGCGTTCTTGCCCGCGGCGCAGCCTGACGAGGCGCCGCGTGGAAGCGGAGGGCTGCGGCGCAACGATCGAGAAGCGTGCGCCCGTGGCGGCACTCATCGGCTCGCTGCTTCCGGGCTTGCTAGCCTTTGATTCGCTCGGCCCGAACGATAAACCGGTTCGGGGCGGACCCGACGTAGTAGAACGGATAGCACGTAACCAGTGTCAGGACCTCGCTGCGGGTCGGACCCAGAACGGCAACGTCCGTGGGACTTACAATTTTCGTGGATACAACCCGGTATTGATACTCACCGCCGAGCGTCGTCAGAGTAATCACGTCGTCCACGCGGATGTTTCGTAGCGGCCGGAAGAATGTATCCCGGTGCGCGCTGATGCCCACGTTGCCGTCCTGGCCGGGCAGCGCCGTCCCGGGAATGTGGCCCGCTCCCCGCCGGAGAGTTTTTTCATCGGCGCCTTCGGTGACCATGACCGACAATCCAAGACGCTCGATTTCCATGCGGCCGATCAGGCCGTTCATTGCGGACGGCGCCGGGACCGCGGGCGGAGGGGGCAGATTAACATGCGGCAGCGCGCGGCCCTCGGCTTTTTTTTCTTTCAGGAGAATTTGCAGCGCGCGGCTCTCGCGCTCCTGGAACACGAAAGCGTCCACCATCACGTATGCGCAATAGCCCATCAGCACCACGCCGCACGCGAGAAGCGCGCGCTGTGACCACCGCAAGATTCCCTTCAGGGGCCTCCTCGGCACAATCAGCCTCATTTGCCTCCCGGGTCCGTCTGTCCTTTTGCGCCGCTGATGTAACCGTTGCGGGCGCGAACCGATAACTTCCCATGCTCCTTGGATTGTGCGGTCACCCGAATGGAATGATAGACGCCCGGCTTCCCGCTCGTCGACGCGTAACCGATGGTGTACTGTTCCCGCACGTCGGCCGCTATGCGCCGGCAGATGCCGACGGTTTCACTTACTTCCAGGGGGAAGAATGCTTCGCCGCCGGTTTCACGGGCCAGGCGCCGCAGCACTTTCGGGTTCCAGTCCGGATCATGCTTATCCGCGAGTCCGACGGTGTAGATCGCAGCGCTCGACAGGCCCGCCATTTTGAGCACGTCGTCCAGACGGGACCGGCTCGCGTTATCTCCGCCGTCACTGATGACGACCAGTACTTTCTTGTCCCGCTCGCCTTTCTGCAAGCCCCGCAGACCCAGGGTGACGGCGTCGTAAAGTGCGGTTTCCCCGTCCGCGGGCGCATCGCCGATGGCGCTTCCCAACTCACGGGCGCTGTTGCTGAATCCCTGCCCGGCGGGGAGGCCCAGCGACGCCTTCTCGTTGAAATTGACAACGAACATCTGGTCGTCCGGGTTGCTCGCCCAGACCAGAGCGCGGGCCGCGGTGGTGACCTCGCCAAGCTTCCCCCGCATGCTGCTACTGTGGTCGACCACCAGTCCGACCGTCACGGGCGTGTCTTCATGCCGGAACACACGGATGGTTTGAAGCGCGCCGTCCTCGTAGACCGAGAAATTCTGCTGCTGGAGATCGGCGACAGAGCGACCCGTGCGGTCGCGCACGGTCGCCTGAAGCACCACCAGATCCACTTCCACCGACATGCGGAAATCTTCCTGGGCCGCTTCCTTGCCGGGCGGCGCGACCTGAGCTCCGGCTGCGCTGCTCAGCATCAAGACAAAAACCAAAAGCACGAACGTCCTTGCGGCGTCGTGCCTTCGGTCCCTGAGTGGTTTGTTCACAGCGGTCTCCCGTTCTGCCTCGCCGGGCGCACGCGTGGTGACCTGTTGCGGAGACCAGCAGTGACGCACCGGCGGGCAAATCAGACGGTTACCGAACGCGCGTTTCCATCATGCGAAGGGTGAGGCTACCTCCCAACGCGAGAAGCCCGAATAGCGCGATCAGCGGCAACGGACTCGCAGTCTTCGGCATGGCCGCCACCATCGGCTCACGGGCCAGCGGAGGAGTGACGATCTGACTCAGTTCCACCTCTTGTCCGGATGGCTCAACTGCCTTCACGGGCGCCTGCTCCAGCTCCGCGACCACAGCCGGTTCTTCCGGCTTCGCCGCTATAGGCGCCGCCATCTCGGGAACCGGTGTCCCGCTCGCTTTGGCGAGCTCAGTGGCCTGGACTTTGGGGTAGACAAATTCAGAGCCCCATGTTTCGCCGGGGTAGAACCACGCGCGCACGGCAGCCGGCTGGCCGGCCGGTTGTTCTTTGAAAGTCATCACCGTCTCGTCGGCGGGTTGCAACTGAGTATTCGGTATCGCGAGGACTGTGGCATAAATCGTCGTTTCGTCCTCACTGAAAATCTGGACGACGTGACGGTTGCCCATCGTTCCCGCGAGCTTGAACACGTACGTGCCGGCGGGCAGCACATCTTGACCCGCCCTGTGAACACCAGGGGTTCGCACCGGTTGGCTAAAGGTAACGATGGTTTTCTTGTCCCAAGCATCCGCTTTGGCGCCTGGTGAGAACGCTGCGCCTATTAGCGCAATACAAAACAGCGTTACAACTAATCTCAAAGGTTTCATCTTCTTTCCCTCCTCATTGGTTCCACTGGCGATCCGAGGGAGACCGGATTTCCTGGTTACTCGAAGGATCTTCTCCAGTAAGTTCCACGCTCAGTCACTTGCAGTTTGAGGCCCACGATCGCACCGCTGCGCTGCGCCTATACGAAAGTGGTTAGAAGCAAGACAACGAAAGAGCACCACAACGCCCGGTGATCGCGGAATGGGTATTTTGACCTAAGCGCGCCAGTTTGATAGCGATTCCACCATCTTTTGGATAGGGCGAACTGAGAATCGTTCAAAAGCGATGCAAGCCTCACAGCCGCCGGCGTCCGCTCTTTGCGCCTGACAGTTCTTGCGACAAGCTGCACGCTATGCGCGAAAGCGCGCTAACAGCGCCAACCCGCATGATGGACGCTGTAACGTGGCCTCGAACAATCCGGATTCTTCCGACGACGGACGCGATCGACGGCATCGAGTCGAGACCGGCGCCACACCCAATCCCCCGCCGCTGCGGACACCCGCGGAATTTTGGTGGTCCGAACTCCAACGCCACCGATCCGCGAAGCTGGAACCTTGCCAACGAAGAACCCCGACACGCTCGCGCCCTGATCCATCCCAACACCACCGTCAACAACACCACCGTCATATTGACGCGGCCGCGGCAGCCGCTATACACTCATCGCTTCCTGGCGTATTCGCAGCCAGGCCCCACACTCTTTTCTCTGTGCCATCATCTGAATCCAACCAGAGGCTCCCATGAAACGTCAACTGACGCTGATCCTGCCCGTCGCCTTCTTACTCCACGCAGCGCCGCCGCCCGCCGCGCCCGATCTCAACCCTACGGCGGAGCTTCTCACCGAAATCATTCGTGTTAATACCAGCAACCCGCCCGGCAACGAGAAGGCGCTCGACGACTTACTCGCTTCCAAGTTCAAGCCGCTCGGCTTCGAGGTCGCCATCGTTTCCACGCCCGCTCCCGGCAAGGCCCACTTCATCGCCCGGCGCAAGGGCGACGGCTCGCAAAGGCCGATTCTTCTGGCCGCGCACGCCGACACGGTCGGTGTCGAGCGCGAGAAGTGGTCGGTCGACCCCTTCGCCGGCGTCGTCAAAGACGGCTACGTTTATGGCCGCGGCGCCCTCGATTTCAAGGGCGGCCTCGCCGTATTCGCCGAAGCCGTTCTCCGCCTGGCCCGCGAGAAAGTGCCTCTGAAGCGCGACGTCATCTTCCTGTCCGAAGCCGACGAGGAAGGCGGCAAATACAACACCGAGTGGCTCGCCACCGACCACTGGGATTTGATGAACTGCGAATTCGCCCTCAACGAGGGCGGGTGGATCATGAAAAACCCCGGCGGCGGCGTTCGCTATGTCAGCATCTCGACCGCGGACAAGATTGGACTTACTCTCCTCATCACCGCCCACGGAACCTCGACTCACTCTTCGCTCCCGCGTCCCGACAACGCCATCTTCCGGCTGGCGCGCGCGCTGGAAAAGATCTCCACTTACGAAACCAAGCCCAAGCTCATCCCGTCGACCCGCGAGTTCTTCCTGACGCTGGCCAAAACCAGCCAGCCGCCGATGTCCACTTACTTTCACGACCTCGCGACAAGCACGGATGGCGCGGTTCTCGACCGGGCCAGCAAGGCGATCAGCGAGGACATCCTTCTCCACGCCATCATGCGCAACACGATCGCGCCCGTCTTCCTCCAGGCGGGCTTCCGCGGCAACGTCATTCCCGGCTCGGCCACCGCTACCCTCAACTTCCGCACTATCCCCGGCACAAAGCCCGAAGAAATTATCGACGAAATGAAAGCCGTTATCGGCGACCCGGAGGTCGATGTCGGCATGCCTCCCGCTTCCACGCCCGAAGGCGCCATGTTCGCCCGGGATGTCGCAATGGCGGGAAAAATCCAGCCGTCGTCCACCGATACCTTGCTCTATCGCGCGCTGGCATCGAGCGCTCAAAAAATCTGGCCGGGCGTTCCCGTCACGCCGTATCTTTTCCAGGCCGGCACGGACGCCTTCGCGTGGCGAAGCCGCGGCGTCCCGGTCTATGGCATCTATCCCTATCCGATTACCGACGACGACCTGAGCCGCATGCACGGCAACGATGAACGCATGTCCATTCAGTCGCTCAAAGAGGGCACCGACATGATCTACAAGACGCTGATGGAGGTGGCGGCGAAGTGAAGTGTCAGGCCGCCCCGGCGTTTTCTAACGCCCCTCCACCAGATCCCACTCGCGGGCGGCGCGTTCCTTGATCATCGCGATGTCCTGCTCCAGCAGATAGCCTTCGCGCACCAGGGCCTGCGCCGCGGCATCGATTCTGCCCAAATAATCCTCGCGGCTGCGGTAGCGCTCCTCGACAGACCGCCTCGGATCGCCGGTCTTCTCGCGGCCGGCCTTGGTCCGGGCGAACGGAATCCACGATCCCGCCATGCTGTAGAGCTCGCCCTCGCCTCCGATGGCAGAGGTGCGGAGGTTCCATCCGGTGTTGGTGGCCAGGGGCGCGGCGATTTCCGGGAGGCGGATGCCGCTGCGGTCGTTGCCGTCCTCGTCCACCTGCGGCACGAGGGTCGGGTACGGAGAGCCGATCTTCGGCGGTTCGCCGCCGAAGTCCAGGCGGTAGGCCTCGCGCTTGCGCGTGGGCTTGGCCACGCCGGGGATGGAGGGGAATTTCAGATCCGCCAACGCCACCGCGTCGCCGGTGGCGATGCTGGGGTAGCGCGACGGGGGCGGCTCGGCTCCGGTTTCCAGCCATGCCTCCATCGCCGCCAGCAGAGCGCGCATGCCGGGGCGGTAATCGTTGGCGCTGGTGCGGTTGGCGGCTCCGGCCACTTCGCGCGGCGGCATCGACCCGGGGCCGTGCTGGGCGCCCGCAAAGAAGTAGATCCTTGTCCCATCGCCGGGAGGCACGTCCTTTTTCCCGTCGCGGGTGGTGTGGATGAGCGAGGCGCAGCGGCCCCAGTACTCGTATGCGCCGTTGGACAGAAACAGCTTGGGCGCCGTGCCCGCGGCCCGCTCTTTTTCGAGCAGTTCCTCCGGCGTGAACGGCGGCACGTCCACCGGATACAGCACGTTCAGAAACGGATGGCCGTCGCGCGAGGGCTGTGCGAACCGCTCGTTGAAACTCCCCAGGCCGGCCCCGCCCACGTGCGCCCAGACGCCGTCGAATACCTTCTTCCCGTCCTCGCCGGTGTTGAAACCCTGCTGAAGATACGTCCGCAAAAATCGCCCGTCCTGCGAGATGCCAAACCCGATGGCCCGCTTCACCGCGCCGTTGTCCACCACGCCGGCGCCGCCGCTCTTCAGATAGGAAACGAAATCCCGAATGGCCGCGAAGCCCAGGCCGGCGACGACCGGATCCTTGGCGCGGTAGACGATTTCGTAGATGCGGCCGGGCTGAAAACCGGCGTCCATGCGCACGTGCCGCGAGCCGGCGAAGCTCCAGGCACTGCGCGCGATCTCGGTGCGCGGGCCGTCGACGCGGTCCCGCACGTACATGCGATTCGCCGCGTCCGCCTCGTCCGCAACGGCGTACCCGATCTGCACGCGGTCGCCGAGCGGAATGGTGGTGACGGGCTTGTCGCCGGTCCACTCGGCGCGCACGATGCCGGTGATCGTCTTGCCGTTTTGGGTGGCGACGGGCGCGTTCAGCCGCATCATTCCCGCCTGGTCCGGCACGTCGAACTCCCAGCCGATCCATACGAGAGTGAACCCGCGCTTCATCAGAAAGCCGTCGCCGAACTCCTCCGCCGTCCGCGGATCGGGCGAGCCCTTACCGAAATCGAAGGTCTGCAGCAGGCCCTTGCCGCCGCGGTTGGAGATCTCCACCAGCGCCGTCCCGTTCGCCTTCGTGCCGCCGGCCGGCTTCAGCACATAGAAATTCGCCGTGAACTCGACCTTTCCCTGGGCGTTTTTCGGCGCCAGAGCGAGATCGACGATGCCGCGGTTGGCCCGGGCCCGCGGATCGACGGCGAAGCGCACAATTCCTATCTCGCGTTCATAGCCATTCAGAGCGGGCGAGCGTTCCTCGACACTCACCCCCGCCACCGCCGCCCAACCGCGCGCCGCCAGCGCCAGCGCCCCGACAAAACCGCTTACCCGCGTCCGCATAAGACTTTCATCGTACCCCGCGCTGGTGAAACGGCGCCGCACCCTTGCGTCACAATGTTCCGGAAGCGGAGTGCGCAGACACAATGGCCAAAAACTATCTCCAGATTCGTCCCGTGCAGCAGTTTGACCCTACGGCCTGCTGGGCTGCGTCACTGGAATGGTGGGCGCGGGCCATCGGCGGCCGGCCCGTCATACGCCAGATCGAACTCCTGAACCTGTACCTGCGCTACTGGGACTCGAGCAATCCCGACACCAATCCCAACTACGGAACCATTTCCCGCGCCGGCCTGATCGCTGTCCTGAACGATACCCGCTGGGGTATGTCGGCAGAGGCGATGCCGGGCGTCCGGCTCACCACGACGCTGATCAACCAGAAGATGCGCCGCGGTCCGGTGATTGTCGGCTACTACGAGCCCGCCGTTCAGGGTAATCACGTGGTGGCGGCGTACGGGGCTTCGAACACGCATATCGCCGCCATGAACCCCGATGGCGGACGGTTCATCGGCCTTCCCGCCGCCCATTACTCCCACTCCGCCGAAGTCATCCTGGGCGTCCCCACGCGCTGACCGCGTTTCGCTTTACTCTGGAATCATGCTCCGGAGCGTGGCCGCCTTATTCGCGCTCGCGCTCGCCGCCGGCGCCTTAACCACCGCCGCCGAACCCACCTGGGGTGCCCCGGTCAATTCGCTTCGCCTCGGCCTGTCCCGTGACAGTCCCGGTTCTCCCGATCTGCTGGTTTCCTTCTCCAACACCGCGCCGGTGGGCTCGCCGCCTCTGCTCGTGTTGCTCGGCGGGCGCTCCGGTTCGGGCCCGCACTACACGATCGAGTTCACCGCGATGCATCCCCATGGCGACTCCTGCCGCCTGCTGAACTCGCTCGGCGGCGTCGGCGTGGCCGGCTATGTTGCGCCCATCCTGGTCTCGATCGCTGCCGGCGCCACCTACGCCATCCGCATTCCGTTCGAGAACTTGTTCTGCGTTCGCGACGGGCAGTCCACCGGCCTCGAACGCCTGCTTGCTCTCGGTTATTCGGTCCAGGCAACCTTCACCACAAAGCCCGACGACATCGGCTGGGCTCGCGCCCCAACGGCCTGGGTGGGCGAAGTTCGCTCACGGCCGTTCGCCGCCGGGCCCCGGGCCTCCCAATAAAAAGAGGCCCTGCCGTTCGCCGGGAGAGCCTCACTCGATTCCCACCAAATCGGAAGGGGCGCTATTCGGCCGCCTTTGCCTCTTCGATATTCAGGGCGCCGTCGCTCATCGTCCCGGTGATGGTGACTTTCTTGCCCACCAGGTCGGCCACCTTGCTTTGCGAGTCCGCCGTGAACTTCATTACTTTGCCGTCGGTCACCAGCACCGGCGACGCCCCGCGCTTGATGCAGGCTTGCGCGCATTGGGTGTCCTTCGCCGTCGCCCCGGTGTGCTTGGCACCGCACATAGAATCGGATATGAACCCGGTCCACGTATCCGCCATCGCGCCCGCCGCCATCAGGCCGCCGAGCGCTATAACGCCTATCAGTTTCTTCATAACGGACTCCTTCCTTTCCTCCAGACTCTAATCTTGCGAAACGCCGGTGGCGCTCCCTGTCTGAGTGTACGCCTTCCGCGGCGTTCTTCTAAGGCCAGTTGCCCTGAAACGCCGCTGCTCCGTTTCTCACTTGTGTCCAGGAGCAGTTCACCATGGCCGATCCGACAAACGATTCCAGCGTTGCCGATATCTTTCAGAAAACGGTAGTTCTCGCCTTCGACCTTGCAGGCAAGCAGCTTGCCAACTCGCCGAATCTCCTTGACCAGGCCCTCAAGGACGCCGATGTCAACAATGCCATTCGCCAGGCGCTGAGCAATTTCGCCCTCCAGAACGCCGGCAAAACCCAGTTCGGCGGCGACGACGCCAAAAAACTCGGCCAGGCCCTGCTGGACCAGGCCGGGGGCAAACTCTCCGACGCCGTCCTGAAGAAGATCCAGGAGTCGCCGGAATTCAAGTCGCTCCAGAAATCGGTTGATAACCTCGAAAACGCACTGAAGGCAACCCCGAGCGGCGCCTGGCTCGATAAGAACAAAGGCATCCTTTATATCGCGGCGGCGGTGGTCGGGATCGGCGGCGCGGCGCTGCTCTATATCAAACAGCCCAAGAGCAGCGTTATCGATTTCGCCGCGGGAAAGCTCGGCGGCCAGCAGGTGGACGTCATCACCATCGCCGGCGTCAAGCTGGGCGCGAAGATCCTCAAGTTTCAACCGTCGACGCAGACCGTGGGCGGCGCGGTGACGGCATCGGCAAAGCTGTCGAAAGTCGACCTGACCTTTTCGGCCGGCATCATCGCCGTGGGCCCAAAAGTCGACCAGGTGCAGGCGCAGGCGATCGTCAAAACGCACGAGGGCATCTCGATCACCATCGACGGGTCGGATTCGCCGTCCACCCGCAAACTGGATCTCGGCCTAAGCGTGACGATACCCGGCGGCGGACTGCCCGGGCCGTTCAGCCTCCGCGCCGGCGTCGTGATAGAGCCCGATAAACGCCCGGCTGCCAATCTTTCCGCCGCGCTCAAGACGCCCGTCGGCGACATCGGCGCCACCGGTTCGACGGACGGCAGGAATTTTCAGGGCCTCGCCACCTGGACGGTCCGCTTCCCATAGCCGCGCGTTTAATTGCCTACGGCGATGGAGAGCGTCTGCGTCCCCTTCGCGCCGCCGAGGTTGACCGGCAGTGGCGTGGCGTTGCCGGCAGGAACGCCGGGAATCGCCACGTTGAGCGTTGAGCGGCGGCGCCAGCCCGCGGAATCCGCCCCGCGAAGTGGCCGAAGAGTTTCTTCTCCCGCGCCGGCTGAACTTTTGTACATACTGAGGGCAGATGCCGCGGCGCGCCCTTCTCGCTCTTGCCTTGTCCCTTGTCTCCGCCATGGCCGGCGATCTTGCCGAGGACATCCGTGCCGCGCAGGCCGCGGGCAATTACGGCGCGGCGGCCGATCTCTACGCGCGGCTCGTCGCTTCGGGGGCGGACTCGCCAGAAATCCGGAGCAACTGGGGCATCATGCTTCACCTGGCGGGGCGCAACCGCGAGGCCATCGCCCAGTTTGAGAAAGCGCTTGCGCGGCAGCCCGGCCTGGCCGGCGCCAACCTGTTTGCCGGTCTGTCGGAGATTGATCTCGGCGAGCCGCGCCTGGCTCTCCCTTATTTACAGAGGGCCGCCCGCCTGGATGCGCGAAGCCCGGCGCCGCATCTGGCCCTGGCGAAAGCTTACGTCGCGCTCCGCGATTTCGCACCCGCGCGCGACCACTACGCCCGGGCCGCCTCTCTTGCGCCGACGCTCGCCGAGGCCTGGTATGGCGCCGGCATCACCAGCCGCTCGCTCGCCGAGGAGAAGCTCAAGAAGGCCGCGCTGTCGGACCCTTCGCCGGAGCGGGACCAGCTTCGCTCGCAGGCGAAGAAACTTCTCGAGGAAGCCCGGTCGGCGCTGGGGCGCGCCATCGCGCTCGACCCCGCTTCGCCGCGCCCGCATCTCATCCTCGCCGAGTCGCTCGCCGAGTCCGGCGACCTCGTCGAAGCGATCCCCGCGGATCAGGCCGCCCTTAAGCTCGACGCTCATCTGGCTGCGGCGCGCCACGGCCAGGCCACCCCGTATTGGCGGCAGCGCCAGTTTGACGACGCAGTCCCGCTGCTTCGCGAGTACCTGGCAGCGGCGCCGCGCGACCCCGAGGCCAACGCCATGCTCGCCGACATCCTGGAACAAAACGGCGACCCCTCCGCGGCTTTTCCTCTGGCGCGGCTCGCGCTCGCCGGCAACCCTTCGCTGATCCAGGCCCACGTCGTGCTCGGCCGCATCTATCTGGCACGGAAGCAGCCCAAGCTGGCCATCGCCGAGCTCGAGCCGGTGGCGCACGCAGACACCGACGGCAGCTCGCACTATCTGCTGTTCCGCGCTTATCGCGATGCCGGAGACACGAAATCCGCCCAGGCCGCCCTAGCCGCTTTCGAGCGCCTCCGCTACCACACCAAGCAGCCCTGAGCCGCGGCCCGCCTCAGTGTCCGGACAGCATCCTCTCGTCCCGCTCGTGCGCCGCCTGCCGCAGCTCGGCCGCCTTCCGCGACGCCTCCTGCGCCTCTTTCTCGCGCCCGAGCTTGCGTAGCGCGGTTGCAAGCTGGAAGTGAATGTCGCCCCTCTCGTCGGCGCCGCCCGCGCGGCTCAGCTCGGCCGCTGCTTCGCCGTAACGCTCCATGTGCAGGTAGGCCCGCCCCAGATCCGCCCGCGCGGCCAGAGCGTCCGGCCGGGACGCCAGATATTTTGTCAGCAGCGGCACCGCCTCCGCGTTTCGCCCCTGCCGCACCGCGATGTTGCCCAGCTCAAACAGCGCTTGGTCGCAGTTGGGCAGCAGGCGCAGCGTCTCGTGCAGCATGGCCTCGGCCTGGTCGAACTGGCCCATCTCCCAGTACACCGTGCCCATGCCCAGCAAGGCCGCCGCATTGCCCGGCTGAGCTTGCGCCGCTTTTTTGTAATCCTCCAGCGCCGCCGGAAGGTTTCCCCGCTGCCGCTCGACGTCGCCGGAAAACAGATCGGCCTTCCAGGAGCCGGGCTCCAGCGCCACGAATCGTTCGAAGGCGTCGCGCGATTTTCCGGCGAGCGCGCGGGCCTCGTCGTACTGCGCCTTAGCCGCGGCGGCCTCCGCGCCGGGCTCGCCGGCGGCGCCGAAGGCCTCGCGCGCCATCCGCGCGTCGCCGACGCTCAGCAGATACTCGCCTAGCAAACGCCCCGAGTAATAAGCGCCGCCGGGCAAGCGGGACAGCTTCCGCGAGGCTTCCTCCGCCAGCTTCTCGTAAGAGATTCCCGACGCATACCAGGCGTCGGCGTCGGCCGGCGCACGCCGGGTTTGCGCCGTATACAGCGCCGCCGCTTCGCGCGTGCGTCCGAGGCCGAGATAGGCGCCGGCCAGCGCCAGCGTCGCGTCGCGGTTCTCCGGCTCCCTCTCGAGAAGGCTCTTCAGGGGCGCCACCGCCTCTTCGAGCTTTCCGCACTGCACGGCCGCCATCCCCGTTACCAGGCTCGCCGCTCCGATTTCCGGATGCTGTTTCCACACCGCGGAGCCCGCCCGCAAAGCGTCGTCGTAGCGCCGGGCCGAATAGTACATCACCGCAAGGTTGCTCAGCGCCTCGGGTGCACCGGGGCGAAGTTTCAGCGCCGCCTGGTACTTTTCAATCGCCAGTGCATAGTTGCCCTGGCTGCTCAGCGCCGCGGCTTGTTGGAACAGGTCCTCGTATTCGCCGCCGTAAGCGCCGAGCGCCGCCATCGCCAGCGCCCAAGCCGCCTTGGTCCAAACGTATCGCCCGCGCCCGCCGTTCCGCATTCTCTCTCCGCCCGGCGAGCGCGGCCGCGCCGGCGCGCGCTCACCAGTAAAGCTTCAACCCGAGCTGCAGCGACCGCGCCGGCAGCGCCCCCGGCACCACGCCGAAGCTCGACGTGCCGAAGGTAGTGTTCGGAGCGAAGAACTGCGCCCGGTTAAACAGATTGTACGCCTCGGCCCGGAACTGCAACTGCGATGTCTCGTTCCACAGCCGCCAGTATTTCTCCAGCGTCGCGTCCTCGTTGATCGTCCCCTGCGACCGTAGATATCCCATCGTCCGCGGCACGTTGCCGAAGGTGAACGGCGCCGGCTGCACGAAGGCCGCGGTGTTGAACCACTGGTAGATGCTCGGATTCGCGAGGCCCGGATTCCCGGCCAGGTTCGGACGCTGCCCGCCGCCGAACGAATTGGCGTTGTTGGTCGCGTTGGTGACGGCCAGGGGAAATCCGTCTTTCAACGTCGTGATGCCGGCGATCTGCCAGCCGCCAACCACGGCGTCGACAAACTTGTTGGACGGCTGGATCAACTTGCCCTTGCCCACCGGAAGCTCGTAAATGTAGCTGGCCACAAAACTCTGCGGGATATCGTCGATCATCAGCGATTTCTCGAGCGACGTGTCATACCAGTTCTGCACCGACTGCGCCTGACCCTGCGTCCAACCCTCCGGGCCCTCGCTGTTGGTCAGATACTTCGACCAGGTATAGGTCAACAGGAACTGCAGCCCGTTGTTGAAGCGCCGGTTCATCGACACCGTCATCGCGTTGTAGCTGCTCGAGGCCGACGGCGGCTGCACATTCTCGACACCGGTGTATTGCGGGAACGGCCGCAGCAGTTGCCCGTAGGGAACGGTCGGCCCCGACAGCGCCCCGGATGTGATCACTCCATAGAACGGGTTCGTCACCGGCGCCAGCAGCGCGTTGCCCAGCGCCAGGTCCTGAGGCGGCAGGGCGTTCATCTCAAACGCGCTCCCGTAGAGCAGCTTCAGCCCGTGATTGCCGGCGTAGCCCACCTGGATCACGGTATTCTCAGCCACCTGATACTGAATGTTCGCCGTCCACTCCTCGACGTAAGGCGTCGGCCTCGTCCGCAGCACCGCGTTGATGGTTTGGCCCACGTTGGTGGCTCCGCCCTGCGACTTGCCCGGCGGCTGCAGCAGCCCGGTCGGAAACGGATTGCTCAACAGGTTCTGGGGCGTCACGCCATTGAGCGTGCCGACGTAGGGCGTGGTCTCGGAGAACCCGTTCAAGGATAGTCCCTGGTAGTCGCCGAACTCCATCGCCGGCGTGTAGAACATTCCGAATCCGGCGCGGAACACCAGCTTTTCGATCGGCGCGTAGCTCAGCCCCAGCCGCGGCGCGAAGTTGGTGTACTGCGGATCGTAAACGCCGCGCGGATTCCCTCCGCCGGTGTAAACCAGAGACCCGGGGAGCGTCATTCCCACCTGGCTGCTCAACGGACTCACCGCGGTCGGATTGAAGTAGGACAGGCGATTGAAGCGGTCCGTCGGCGCGGTCTGGAAGTCATAGCGGATGCCCAAATTCAGCGTCAGCTTCCGCGTCACTTTCCAGTCGTCGTTGAAATACCATCCCATGAACTGCTTGCTGAAGGCGGCGTCGGCGTTCAGCGTGATGCCGCCGCTGTCGCCGGTGCCCAGCAGAAACGACGCCAGCCCGTAGCCGGTGAGTGCGTTCGCCGCCGTTGGATTTGGCCCCTGCGTGAAGTCGGGCGAGAAGTTGAAGCCGGCCTGCGAGGAGTTGAATGTGTTCAACACGAGGTCGATTCCCATGAAGCCCATGGAAAACGTGTGCGTACCGTGAATCTTGGTGAAGTCCACCGACACCGTGCGCGCTTCGCGCGGCGTCGCGTTCAACACGCCGGAGCCGAGCGAGTTCTCGCCGCTGATATTGACTGACGGAAACGCTCCCGGTCCGCCGAACCCATCCAGCGTCGCCGGCAGCCCCACGGTGGACGGACTGAACGGCACTCCCTGCGGCTTGCGTCCTTCCACCCAGCGGCCCCATCCGAAGTTCGCCACCATCACGAAGGTCGGCGAGAAAGCGTCGGTGAAACCCATGCCCCCATCCCAGCGGTTGTCCGGCGCCAGCGTCCCATTGCCGCCCGGATCGTTGGTGCCGAAAAACGCACCCGCGAGTTGCTTGAACTGCCGCTTCTGCGACCACCGCACGAACATGTGCTGGTTGTCGCTGATGTTGTGATCCACCTTGATCGTGTACTGGTCGCTGTCGGTAGGCAGGCCGGCGGTGCCGGCGAAATTATTGGCCCCGGTCAGCGGGTTCCCCGGCACGTTCGCGTTCGGATAATAGGCCATCAGCTTCAGCGCCACCGGGTCCAGCATCGACGACGGAATGGTGTTGTTGGGGAACGGATCCCGCACGTACTGTCCGTTGACCAGCCGGGTGGTGAACGGGTTGAAGATCGTCGCCAGCGTTCCGCTCGAATTCAGCGTCTGCGAAAAATTCCCCTGCCGCTGCAATTGCGTCGGAACCGTTGTCAACAGCGTCGTCGGCGTCTGCTGACGCAGCCCTTCATAAGTTCCGAAGATGAACGTCTTGTCGCGCTGTTTGTAAATCCCCGGTATGTACACCGGTCCGCCGGCGGTGAGTCCGAACTGGTTGCGGTGGAATCCGGGCCGCGACAGGCCTTCCAGGTTATTGAAGAAATTGTTGGCGTCAAAAGCGTCGTTGCGCAGAAACTCGAAGGCGCTGCCGTGAAAGTCCCGGGTGCCTGTTTTCGTAATCGCGTTCACCACGTTACCCATTCCCCAGCCATATTGCGGCGAAAAGGTGTTGGTTTGAATCTTGAATTCCTGTAATTCATCCACCGACGGCACGTAGATGATGCCGTCCCAGTCGCCGGCGCCGTCCCAGTGGCCGTCAAAGAGAAACACCGTCGAACCGAAGCGGCCGCCTCCGAAATTGAAGAACGCGATGTCCTGGTCGACGTTGCCCTGCGAGCCCGGCGGATTCAGCGCCTGGAACTGCTGGCTGTTGTTAACGCTCGAATCCAGGCTCACCAGGCCGAACACGTTGCGGATGTTAAGCGGCAGCTCCCGCGCCAGCTTGGTGCTCACCTCCGACCCTACATCCGCACTGCCCGTTGACAGCACCGGCGCCGCCGCCGCCACCTCCACGGTCTGCGAAACTTCGCCCACCTGCAGTTGCAGATCGAGCGTCGAGGACTGTCCCACCTCCAGCACCACGCTCTCCATCCGCGCCGTCGTGAACCCCTGTTTCTCCACCGTCAGATCATATCGCCCGGGCGGAATCAGCGTGATGGTGTACTGCCCCGAATCCCCGGTCGTGAAGGAGCGCCGGAACCCGGTCGAAGGATTCGCCAGCGTCACCACGGCCCCGGGAATTACCGCCTTCCCCTGGTCGGTCACGGTTCCGGACAGCTGCGCGTTTACCGCCTGCGTCTGCCCCCAAGCGCCGGCAGAGCACACAAATCCCACCACGAAAGCCAACAGAGCTTTTCGCACAACGCCTCCGTAAAGGACTAACTTAATGGATTTGTATTACGTATACGAGAATTTTTGAATCGTGTCAATCCTAAAAATTCAGTCGCATTGTAAATTTCTAGCCCTGGTGTATTCCCGCGCACACCGCCGCCAAATCGCGCACCGCCGTCGCCGCTTCCTGCCGGTCGGGCTGCTCGTTGGCGTCGTTCCACCCCGTGTCGTCCCCTAGCGGAAAATACTGCACCACGATCCCGTCCCGCCGCCCCAGCATCGCCGCGTCCCGGTACATCAGCCCGTAGTTCACTCCATCCTGCGGAATCAGCCACGCGATCTGCCCTCGCACCGGAACGATCGACTCGTCGCCCCACAGCGTCCGCGCCCCATACCCGGTCGCATGAATCACCGTCCGCTCCTTCAGCTTCTTCAAATCCCCCGGCGCATGAAACTCCACCGTCTCCATCTTTCCTCCCGCCATCAGGAACTCGCTCGTCAACTGCTTCGAGTACGCCGCCACGTTGAACGTCAGCGAACTCGTCCTGGCCGCATACCGCGTTGGAAACGGATGGCACCCCGCCGGCAATTCCTCCCGCGGCGGAGTCAGATCGGCAATCCGGTCCCGGTAATGCACAAACCGGATCTTCTCGTCCCGCACTCCCCCCGGCCCGTTCATCGGCTCGTCGCCCAGCATGTACCGCTCGGTCCACTCCGCCGGATTTCCCGCCACGCCCAGATAGCTCTGGTACATTGCAAACGACGCCCGCGCCATCTGCTCCCATCGCGCCGCAAAATCCGCCCCCGCCCCCTGCTGCGTCGCAATCCGCGAATCCGGCGTCCACCCTCCGGTCGCCCGCGCCGACCGCACCTGCGGAAACCACTCCCGCGCGTAG
>VFSW01006397.1_pt1 | contig 17338 bp, 29 predicted proteins | sample 5358111 | NCBI WGS metagenome assembly VFSW01 (sample SAMN11554181, study PRJNA540505) | mine drainage metagenome | isolation source: sediment from site ElyBrook_90M | place: USA: Ely Copper Mine, Vershire, VT | collected 2017
ATTGCTCGTTTTCTGCGCCCAGCCTACGTCAGCGCTGTAGTATTCCGTCGTCGGATCGCCCGAGGTGATGAACGGGACATCGGCGGTAGCCCCTAGCGGGGTTTCCGGGTAGCCCGGGTAGGTGGAGTCCTCCACAATCGCTTCTCCGGTGCTCAGTGCGGGGAAGGCGGGGTTGGTGATGGTCACGACCCACTTGTTGTACGGGCCGGCGTCGCGCATCTCCATGGTGTAGCTGAGGCCCGAGCGCGTGACGCGGATCTGAATGGTGTCCCCGGTAGAGACCCCTTCGTTCGGGCCGCAGCTCTGGTCAGTGTCAGGCCAGAAGGCACAGAACGTGGCCCAGGCCGGGTGGCCGTTGTTGTCGTAGCTGTAGATGCCGGCCTGTGCGATGTGCCCGTCACCTGGCTGACCCAGGCCGTCCCAGATTGACACGGCAGTTTGATTTGCCTGCATCGCAGGCGTCTCCCCGATGTTGGGCACGAGGAACTGAGCGTCGGCAACCGATCCGCCGTTCCATATGTAGCCCGCATAGTTGCCGGTGTTGATCGCAACTGGCGGCGGAGGCGGCGCGGGAGCAGTGATAGCCGGGGGAATGATCATTACGGTGCCTTCCATCCGTGACTGGTCAGGAACTCCCTGAACTCGTCATTTAGTATCACACGCCCGGTGGCTGTGTCTACTTGAACCGAGTTCGGCAGGAGATCCAGGAGAAGTACAGGCCGACGACGTTCGGCATCGTATGTGAGCTTCATGGAGGTGACGTGCTGCTCGATGCGGAACCCGTCGATGTCGATCTTTTCCTGCCCGGGTGTGAGATCGATACACACCTTGCCGGGCCTCTGCGGAGCTGCGTTAGGATTCGGCACGCTTCACGCTCTCTAGCTTGCACTGACACGGACAGGTGGTCGGATGGGGGCATTTTTCGTGCTGCATCTTGACTTCGACTTTAGAGTAGCCGACCGTCAGCATAGCGCCGCCCCTACGGCATTCAGGGCTGATCACAGGATTCCGATCCTTTCCATGAGCTTGCATACGTCCTTGGCCCGCGTGTCGAACGTCCAGTCCTGAATCGCGCCGAATGCTTCGGCAGCCAGGTCTTCGCGCTCGTCGTCATGGCTGATGTAGTAGCGCAGCAGCTCCTCCGCCTCCTGGGGCGTACTGAAAGCCGGGAGGATATTGCCGAACATCTCGTCCGATTCGGGACGCGGGTCACGGACGAAGAACAGGCCGCAGGCTGCCATCTCTACCTCGCGCGGACCCATGGCCCAGCCCTCGCCCTTGTGCTCGTCCTCGCTCTCGCGCCGGTAGAAGTTGATGCCCGTCTTGCTGATGCGGTAGACGCGGGCTGTCTCGTCGTTGTCCACGCACTCGTCCGGCCGGTGGCCCAGGTAGTCGTACAGCTTACGGAACTTCGGGTCGATCGTGTCCCAGCCGTTTCCGCCCAGGGAAACTTCCAGGCCGTTGAAGTTCATCTGTGAAAAGAATTCACACCTGCTGTAGAACGCCGTGCCCACGAACGTGAAGTCGCTCTCGTACTGCCGGGGCTTAGGAGCTGGATAATGCACGTCCGGGTCGTAACTGTGCGGTACGTATGCCACCGGGCCTAGCTCAGCCCAGCGCTGGATATTCACCGGATCGTTGATCAGGTTCAGGTTGGGCAGGCTGCCCCGCGCCATCTGCTCGTCGTCCTGGTAAGGGCTCTCGGTATGAAGCATGACCACCTTGAGGCCCCGCTGGCGCAGGAGGCTGAGCGCGTTCATGTTCTGGAAGAACCCGGAGACGAAGAACACGATGTCCGGGCCGAAAGTGAAGCACTCTTCCATGACCCCGGCCGTGGCCAGCTGAGCGATAGCCAGAGGGTCTTCTACGGCCTTCCGGGTATCCAGGCGCCCACAGTGCTCGCACGCCGCCTTCTCGTAGTCGGGAAATAGCACCCGACCATAGAAGGTCAGCCTGTCGTTGGTGTTGTACACCATCACGTCGTGTCCGAGCTTGCGCAGGGCCTTGACCCAGCCCCGGTATACGTCCGCAACGCTAAAGTCCGGACCTAATCCGGGATGCACCAGAAGAATCTTAGCCATCCCTACCCCACCTCCAGGTTGGCTGTTGCACTCACAGCCTGCCGGGCCTTGCGGCGCTGATACATCTTCCGGTAGTGCTCCTTACGCCCGCCGTTCTTGTTCCGGGCGTTGACAGCGCTCATTATTCGGTCATCTTCCCTACGCTGGCTTCCCAGCCCCAGCCGAGGACGAGGATCGGGAAGTCGCTCGGCAGACCCAGGGCGATACGGACCTGCTTCTTGATCTCCCAGGCGATTTCCGTGTCGATCTCGTACTCAGTGTTCCGGAGGATCAGGCTATCGCCCGGCTCCGGGTGGAACCGAAGGATCTCGTGGATCTCGTTCGGAAGTTTCACCGCGCACTCACATCCCACTCGAAGGTTGCGCCGAAGTACTGCGTGCCGGACCATTCTATCGGACCGTAGCTGCTGATTATCCGCGTCTCGCAGAACTCGACTGTTCCCCCGAGTGTAGGGTCCATGGCAACGGCCATCGCCACGGTGACGGTCGTGCTCGTACGCTGGAAGCCGAGCCACTGGTCTAGATAGTCCTGAACGTTTGACTCCACGTCCGCCTTGGCCACCAGGAGTACGCCCTTGATGCTGAACTCGGTGGGGCTGAGGGGCCTTCCCCCGGCATCCAGCTGGCCTTCCCCGAGGCAGATCCCGAACTTCGCGACCGGAGGCCGGGGGATCACTACGAGCATGGGCGGGCTGACTAGGCCCTGGGCTTCCGCTGATGCCGACAGCGCCGGCAGTGCGTTAGCAGATACCTGGCTAGCTATCGCTGCCCTGATCGCTACCAGGTCCGCCATTGTCTACTCCTTCGGTAGGATTAATTGCGCCCGGGGCGATTGCCTGCCGGAGTACGTTCAGCTCGGCGTTGATGTGCGAGAGGCCCCCCAGGATCTCCATCTGCCGTTCCTGCAAATCATGGATCTTCCGGGTGATGTCGGTGTTCATCGTCAGCTCCGCCAGCTGAGCGTTAGCCAGTTCCTCCCGGTGCTTCGCATCAGCCGTTTCTGCGGCCTTATCCCGGGCGGCAGCCCTTGTCTGCGCGAGCAGGATCAGGGGAGCGGCATAAGCGGCCTGCGTGGAGAACAGGAGATTGAGCAGAATCCACGGGTACGGGTCGAACGGGTGACCATGGATCACGCGCAGCGCGATGTAGCCGTTGTAGGCCATCCAGAGGGCAACGAACAACGACTGCGATGCCAGGTACTTCGGAGTCCCGAGGAACCGGGCGAACTTCTCTGCCGCTACGCCGAACTTGTCGTTGCCGAAAGCGCCGTGCGCGTCCTCGTGCGACCGGTGGTGCCGTAGTGCGTCTATACCCGCCACGTTAGCTCCCAGGCTTCCTCTACGGGGGTTTCCCTGTCCACTTCCGCGCCCCACGATACGACCTTTTTATCGGGAAGGGAAAGGGCGCAGTGATCGCGCCAGCCGTCATCGGTAAGAACCGAGAACCCGATCACCAGGTCAGGTTCCTCTATCTTGTCCGAGGAAGCGGCCTTGTAGTCAGCCAAGTGCGCGTGATGGCCAGGCCAGCCGGTGAGGTAGACCTGCCACAGAACTTCTTCGATCACAGGGGCTTCGCCCGCCAGCTCAGTAAGTTCTTCCAGATCCTTCTCGGTAGCCCGGATACCCTTTTCGTGCAACAGGCTGTTGACTACCGCCATCACGACGCAGTTCGGGGTCTCCTCGTCGCCTATCCACTCCTGCCGAGAGATTTTCGGCTTCAGCTGAGTATCGGGACCGGAGTAGCCGGTAAAGTGCGCCGCGTGTGCTGCGGCAATAGCTTCGGGAGTACTTACTGCCGGTGCCCGGCGAGGAGCTGTACGCGTCTTAGCTGCCTTGGGAGTTGCCTTCGCGGAGGCGGCTGCTGCCCTGGCGTTGTACTTCCTGCTGGCCGCCGCTGCCCGCTGGGACTTCGGAACCCTGCTAGCTGCCGCCGTACCCGCCGCCTTCGCCCGAGCTGCGATAGCCTTGGACAACGGGGTGCCTGTCGCCCGAGCTGCCTTCTTGCCTGTCTTGCGGGCGTTCTTGACCACCTTATTCAGGAACTTGGCTTCGATGCTGACGGCTTGCCGCTGGGTCAGTGTACGCATGACCGCCCTGTGCGCCCATTTCTTCTCGCCTGCCTGGGCGAACTGCGCCCGTCCGAGAAGCGTGGTATGGCGGAAGGCGTTTTGGCCAATGCGCTGCTGAAGCGCGGCATTCTGATGAGCAAGGATCGACTGCTTACGCGACATGAGCGCGGCATGGGCCGCCACTGAAGCAGCTTGCGCGTTTCCACGGGCAATGGCGTACTTCTTGAGTGTCGCATTAGCTGCCTGGAGCCGGTATTTGCGAAGACCGGTGGCGAACGCTTTCAGGGTGGCCGCTTGCTGGAGCTTCTGGGCTGTGGCGCTGAACGCCTTGTTGTACGCCTTGAACTGAGCGGCGCTCATCTGCAAACCCCGAGGCTGCGCCTTCGCCTTGTTAGCGGCCCGGGGATTCGCGCCCTTCTTGGCTACGGCTGCGGCGTTAGTCTTGGCGGCCATGGAACCCGAACCTCCTGCTCATCACGTCGCTAATGTAGGAGTCGGCCCCCGGCCCGTGCTCGATCAGTCCGCCGCCGACGCTGTGCGGGTCAACAGGAATGTGGTCGAACTCAGGCTGTGAAGTCTCTTCACAGTCTTCGCCGTCAGAGAGCTTGGCCGCTTGGAGGCTGAATACGACTATCCTGCCGAATGCCTCAAGTACTACCTTCATCGCCGCCTCCTTGTTCCAGAGCCCTGTTTACCGCCTTCACCACGTCGGTCAATCCTCCGGGCGTGGAAGTATCCAGGCGATCAGCTATCGTAGCCTGCACCCTCTTGTGCTTACTCCAGGGGAACCAGGCCACGGCAGCGGTGAGCACAGTGAACACCAGCCAGCCAACGACTGACTGCCACAGATTGTGATCGACAAGCCACTGCCATGACTGGTACAGCATGGCTACTGCCGGTTGCCCTTCAGGGCGTTAAGGGTCTTCTGGCCGCCGGCGTACAGGCGAGGTGCGTGCGCAGGGAAGTGCGCGGTCGCGCCCGGATCGATGTCCGTGAGCCCGGTCTTCTGAGCCTCCACGGCAGCGTCGGTGTCGATCGCCGTCTCGACTTCCAGGTCCAGTGGCTTGGGATCGATGTTCATCGGTCCTTCAGGCATGATGTTCACGCAGCTTTCGTTAGTGCGGCTTGTACTTCCCCAGGGCAGTACCGGTAGTCTACCCGATTAAACTCCTCCCAGTTAAACACCTCACACTCCCCCTTTACGCCTATAATTAATGTACGGGCGCAAGAGTTCCACGATGAACGGGTTGGCCTGGATGCGGGTGATGCCGGTCGCGGCACTGCCGGCCATGCCCCAGGGGGCTTCGCGGGACTTGTAGATGTCCACGCACATCATCAGGGATGCCTGCTGCACCTCGGGGGGCACGTAATCCCAGCCCCATGTCGCCGTGACCTGAACCCGGTTGAGGTGGGTGTACGGCCACACGAAGGGCAGCCAAGCACCACTAGTCCCGCCCCCGCTAGTAACCATGAGCGCCTGAAGCTGGTTGAACGGGCGGGGCACGCCGCCAGCGGCATTGACGTTGTAGTTGTCTTCGTAGTTCGACTGATTCCCTAGCTTCAGCGTGTAGTACTGGTAGGCAGGGTTGGACCCCAGAGGCGGCGCCGGGGTGCCCCAGTTAGTGTCGTAGGTGCCGGTGCCGTTGTAATCGAGTGCTACGGTTGTGCTCCCGGCCGTGCTCGCCACGATGTCGTCAACGGGCAGCTCCCAGATGTTGTCCGGCATGTACGTCCGGGCTTCCTGAAGCTGGTAGAAGTGGCGCCCGCAGTACCTATTGATCCAGTTCGAGACGGTGTGGATCGCAAGCTGCATCTCGTAGTCGAACGTGTGATAGTTCGGGTCCGACGTGCTCAGGCCCAGGCGGGACTTCAACTCTATCAGGCCCGTGTACCAGTACTGCATCCCATAACCAATATTGGTCAACGGGATGACGCGGAAGGTATTAGGGTAAATCTGCTGGCCGCCGGCAAGAGAAGTCCCCACGCCAATCCACGTGTAGGTGTACAGGCCGGGGACGGTAACCGTACTAAGCGTCAGCGCGTAAGTGCCCGTGGACACGCGGGTGATGATGTTGTTCGGAGGCGATCCTCCGTAGTTGTACGTGGTGATCGTGCCGGTGGGGTCAATGACCACGCAAGTAATGGAAGTAGGGTCCACAGGACTGCCGGTGGCATTGGTGAACGAAGCGTTCAGCAAGGCAACTGCCTGGTCTGGGCTGTCGTACAGAACCTGTGAACTCATTTCACACTCTCTTACAGGGCCGTGTAGCTGATGCTTGGAGAAGCAAGAAACCACGGCTGTTCGTGTTACCAGGCTACACAGTGACTACGCCTGTTGGAAATAGCTCTCCCCGTGCTCTACTATGAGGTTGTGTACAGGCTAGGAGTCTGACGTGCCGAAGGAGCCTCGTCCTCGTTGCGGCAAGTGGCTGGTCCGCGCCAAGACCTACTGTCCGCTGCCTGAGAACCATACCGGCCGGTGCCGCACGCCGAGGGGCATGAAGGCGAACTACGCCGCCAACAGTGCGCGTAACCGCAGGGCTGCCGAGGAGCGGTACAGGTGGATGGACTCCTACAAGACGGAGCATGGTTGCGCTAACTGCGGCTACAACGCCAGTCCCCGGGCTCTGGACTTCGATCACGAGGATTCCAAGACCAAGGTAGGCAACATCTCGCGCCTGATCCGGCACGCTCCCTGGGTGGTGGTGGTGGCCGAGATGGACAAGTGCACGATCCTCTGCGCCAACTGCCACCGGGTCAAGACCTTCTCCCCCGAACGACGAAGGCCCGCCAGCAATCTCAAAGAGACTGATGACGGGCCTAACGACGAGATAACAGGATCACCTCCCGGGACGTAGTAGCGCTACGGTTCTTCATAGTCACCACCTCCTCTGGAAGGTACCGCTGCTGCCTACATTCTGGACTCCAAGCGCCAGGAGCGTTCTACCTGACGGCAGATATGGTCCCTTACGCTATCGGACTGAGGCCGGGCAACGGCTGCGAACCACAGTGACACCCGGTGCTGGAGGTCCGGATAGCACAACCTGTCAACGAGGGTGGCGTATTCCGCACACTCCCCGCTGGTCAGTTCGACGCTCTCCACGTCGTTCACGAAGGCTCGCATGGGATCAGATTACCCGAGAGTACGGGTCAGCTCTACGTCCCTGTTGTAGAGAGACAAGGGTGTTACGTAGCCGGGCCACCGCCCGTCCCTGAAGATGTGAGCCCTCAACCGCAGGTAGAACTCGTCGGCCATCTGCGAGCAGATCATGTGCCCGGTATCCCCGATGTACGCCTTTAGTCCCGGGACTGGGATGTGCAACCGGTGAACGACCAGGGCGTCGTAGTCCAGGAAGCTGTACGGGATGCCCTTCATCGACTCACCGATGTGAGCGATCTCGGTGTCCGTGGTGGTCGGGGGAAGTAGCTTCCGCAGGCCGTAGCACCAGCGCACGCTCGAATAGTGGAAAGGCCGGATCTTGGCGCCACCGGGTTCAGCCTCAAGGATCAGGCCGCCAGGCAACGTGATGAAGGCGTGCTCCCACTTCCGGAAGCCCTCGCCGTTAAGGAACATGCCGATCTCGATGCCTGCACCTACCAGGCCGGAGACCTGGGTCAGGCCGATGAGCCCTGCCGGGAAGGGAGTAGTCATATCCCCAGGGTAACTTCACGCCTTCCGGCAGGCGAGCAGTTTACGGCTTCTGCCAGGCGCCCCGCCAGATGCAGGCCACGCCGTCAGGTGCGATGAGAGTATCGTCCACGATGGCTTGCCACCCGAGCGCGGCGAGGTCAGTCTCCCACGAGCCTCCAGCCAGGATAGCCCCCGACCGCATCTCGTCAATGATGCGAGCCTCCAGGGCGCGCTCCAGGTTGGCGTCACGGAATGGCCGGTACAGCCAGATCAGGTCGAAGTTCCCGTAGTAGCCCTCGGGCACGTGAAGGGCATCGCCTTCTTCTACCTCAGCGGTGGGGATAGACGCCAGGTACTTCGCTGCCTCAAGGGCCATGGCCGAATCGATCTCGATACCAGAAACTACCAGGCCGAACAGGCTCGCGGCGATCGCCATCTTGGTACCCGGACCGCAGCCCACGTCGAGGAACCCCGGCGCATAATGGCTGTCCTGTTCCTGGGGCGTGATCTGCGGCATGCACTCCCAGATGATTCCGATGAAATCGGCCGGCTGGTAGGGCATCCAGGGCGTAACCCGGGGATTGTGCCTGTCGGTGCCGTGCAGGAGGTACTTGGCCTCGGTCTCCTGAACGTCACTCGCCAGGGCACCGACGTGCTGTGCGTGCGTGGTCACTGTGAACTCGCTTCACTCTTAGGGGCGGCTCCCTGGACAAGGGGCCTGCCCTTGTTCAGGGATTCCTTCGTGAAGGCGTCGAACGGATGGAAGTCGGGCTTGAAGGCGTAGCCGGACAGGATCATCGAAATCATGGACGCCTGCTTGCCCGTGATCTGCGTCGTGCTGCCGGTCTGGGCGTTAGTCGCTCTCCAGTAGCCTTCCTTGAACGGCCCCCGGACGGCGTATTCGAGGGCGATCACTCGGGGTCATCCCCGCCGTAGCTCTCCGCGCCGTCTTCCAGCTCGGAATCCTCGTGGGCCACGGGCCACTCGGTGATGTAGTCGTCGGGGCGGTTGCCTCCGCGAATCTCGGGTTCTGGCTTCTCGGCCACTGTGAACTCCTTTCACGCCAACCAGGATTGATTGGACAAGGACCACTCAACCGTACGACGTAGTGATTCGTCAAATGGCACAGGCGGCGACCAGCCCAGATTGAGGATCTTGGACGAGTCCAGGCCGTAATGAGCGTCGTGACCGGGACGGGCAGCGTGGAAGTCCTCCCACTTGTACTTCAAGGGCTTGCCGACGATCTCCGCGATCCTGGAAGCGAGTGTGAAGTTGTCGATCCGGTCGGGCGGGGCGATGTTGTAGCGGTCAGGACGGTCGGTTATCAAGGCGTCGTTGGGGACTGGAGCGTCTGCGGTGTAGGCGTGCTCACGGAACCGAGAAGGGGTTGTGCTCTCCAGGAGGAAGACAACGGCGTCCGCCAGGTTACGGGCGTGCAGGTAGTGCCTCGTGCCGGGCTCGGCCGGGGAGCCGTGGATCTTGACCGTCTCGTCCTTCAGCACCTTTGAGAGCGCCAGCGGGACGAACTTCTCCGGGTCCTGGCGCTCACCGATCATGTTCATGCAGTTCACGATGATGACCGGGACGCCGTACGTCCGCCAGTAGGAGATCGCGATGTCTTCCTGAGCGGCCTTGCTGGCGCTGTAGGGGTTGCTCGGGAGCATGGGAGCCCACTCGGCATGACCCTTAAGGTTGTCGGCCTCTACCGGCCCGTACACCTCGTCCGTGGAGATCCAGATGACCGCCTTCGGCTTGAGGGTCCGTGCAAGCTCCAGGGTGTTTAGTGCTACATCCACATTGTTTCGCACAAACGGCACCGGGTCATCGATCGAGCGGTCCACGTGGCTCTCCGAGGCGTAACACACCATGTAGTCCACGGCGCCGATATCGTAGATCTCCTGCCGAGTAGTAAATGGCGCAGTCAGGTCGTGGGTGATGACGCTCGTGCGGCGGTGCCAGTACTCGGGGAAGCCCGCTGGCTGATCACGGGCTTCTAGTACCTGGGAGATGCGGTCGGTAGTGCCCTTGTGCCTGAAGGAGTCGGTGGCGATGACATCCCAGTTAGTGTTGACGAGAATATGTTCGAGAGCGTGGTGGCCCGCAAAGCCGCCGGCACCCGTCAGGAATACCGTGGTCACTTCCATACACCCCCGGCCACGGCTTCTCCACCCTGGGCGTGCCAGCGCTTCTCGAACGCCAGCTTAACCGCCCAGGCCAGGTCTTGCTCTCCCTTGGTGGGGATGGCCTTGTGCCCGTCTTCGATGGCGCGGTTGTACGTGCGGTAGAGAATTGTCAGGAGCCCTTCGTCCATGGACGCTACCTGGTTGTCGAAATTCCAGCTCATGTCGTCCTATCCTCTGAAAGCACTCGGCCACACGTCGATCGTCTCGGCGTCCACCCGAGCATACTCTACTCCGGCTTCGATCCAAGCGTGCACCAGGTCCCAGTCCTCGGTCGCGCTGTCATAGCCCCAGTCAGCCACGGTCAGCAGTTCGCGGCGATGCGTGATCATGGGGGTTCCCACGTTGCCTTCACGAGGCGGTCCCCAGCCAATGATGAACTCCCCGGCCGGGTTGTGGCTGACCATCCTGCTGATCGTGAAGCCGCAGTTGGGGTTGGACAGGAGAGACTGTGTAGCCAGTTCACAGTGCTCAGGCCGCAGGAAGTCATCGTCATCACAGTAGGCGATAAAGCTGCCCGTGGCGTGCTCCAGTGCCAGTGACCTGGCCGGGCCTCCCCAGTGCCGGTGCGTTGCGTGCTCAGCGACTTCGAGGTACTTCACCCACGTGAAGTGCTCGTTCAGGTACTCGCGAAGCTCAGGGTCAGGCCCGTCCGATACGACGATGTGTTCCACGTACGGATAAGTCTGGGCTTCCACGGACGGGATGCACCGGTCGAACAGGTACTCATGGCGCTGCCAGGTTGGGGTGATGACGGTGACGACCGGAGGGATCGTCTTAGTAGTCGTAAGGACCATTATTCACCCCGGGATGAACAAGTTGCGGTTGAACTCGGCCAGGGACTCGGAGGAATAGGGTGTGCCCCCTAGCTTCTCGATGTCCGCGTTAAGCCGACCGCCCTTGCTATATGCATGCCAGTTGGCGAGATCGGGTGGAATGAGCGCCTGAGAAGCGTTATAGGTAGCGTCGTTGTTACCTTTGCCGACCGTGAAGTGCATGTGCTCCACGATGACCTCGTGAAGGTACTTCACGCCGCATGCCCGCCCCCACGCCATCCAGGCTACGTCCACGTACATATGCGCGATCGAAGGCGGCCCGACGTACCCCAGCGTCTCCACGACATCGCGGCGCATGAACATGTGACAGCTCAGTGAGCCCGGCGCGCGAGGGTAGAGGTCATTGGCGAAGGCAAAGGGCTGATCTTCCAGGGCCTCCAAGATCGCCCCGTCCCAGTCCTGGGTGCGGGGCAGGTTGTCGTCTCCGATGCCGGCGGCGACCGCGCGATAGCCCCACAGGCGTCCCTTGACCAGTTCGTTGTTCCAGCCCGTGACGTAGCGCAGGTTCTCGCGTACCTCGTACTCCACTCCCGGGATGCGCGGGTAGTTGTGCTCGTCATCGGCGTCCAGGCCCACCACTAGCTGAGTATCCAGGCTACACGTCTGGAGCATGGCCCGGTGAAGGCGTTCGATGTTCCCTGGCCGACCACGACTCGGCACGACGACGAGCAGGTCCCTCACTGGTAGCTCCCTATCTTAGTCAGCCACGGATAGTCCGGAAGTTTAGGCAGAGGCTCGTGCCACTGCTGCTTAGGCCGCTGGAAGCCGTTCTCGGTGTTCTCCCGGTAGTAGTACAACTCCTCGGGAATCCATGCCTCGGTCTTGCACTGGCCCGCATTCCGCACCTGGTCGCCCCACTCGCGCTCGGCCCGCCAGCCACCTGTCCACCGGCCGGTAAGGGCGACCTCGCGCCGCATCGGGTTGAACTGAGCGATATCGCGGATCAGCATATCGTTCTGATCTTCCCACTTCCTGTGGGCCAGGCGGTGTTCGACCGGGCGCATAGGGCTGCCGTTGCGCGTCCACTTCACCTTGAAGCCCACGTAATCCGGGCGTTGCTCGTGCTCGGCAGTATACGTCTCGATCGCGTTAAGGATCGCACTGACGAAACTGGGGGCCGGCCAGTCATCGTCGTCAAAGCTGGATACGTAGTCGGCCGACGAGGAGTTGATGAGCGCCTGGGTCTTGTCCCCGTATGAGGTCTGCAAGTTGTCGTAGAAGATGCGGACGCCTACCGTGGGGTACGGGCTGATCTGCTTGTCGAACTCTTCCAGCAAGTCGCATAGCAGCAGATGGCGATGAGGAATCGCGGTGATAAGAATGTCCCAGGTAACGTCCATCACCCGAGCAGCCTATCATCACCTGTCAGCCTGATCACGTCGTCCTCGTAGTTCTCGCCCGAGCGTGGCCCCTTGGTGAATACCAGGACCAGCGTGTCTTCCAGGGCCTCCCATGCGTGAGCGACACCCGGTCCTTCCACAAGCAGGTCTCCGGCTCCGTACTCCTGATCGAAAGTACCTTCCGGTCCGCGATGTACGACCCTTAGCTTGCCCCAGACGATATACGCCCATTGGGTAGTGAACTGGTGGGTGTGGTTGCCCCGGATAGCCCCCCGCTTGGTGAAGATCTTGGTCACGGAGTCCACCGGTCCGAGGATATCCTGAATCACCCCGCGCTCATCCTCGAAACGCTTAGCCATTGTAGATCTTGACCTCCGGTACGGGGACGATGAACTTGCCCTTGTAGCCCCGCTCGCGGAGCTTCGGGATGATCGTATCAGCCAGGTGGTAACTGAGCAGCAGGGCGTACTCCGGCTGGTTCTCGATCAGCAGCTTCTCGTCACGGACCTTGATGTCCGTACCCGGGATGCACGTGCCGATCTTATCGCTCTGCGGGACCTCGCACACTAGCGTGATGTAGGGTGCTATACCTGAGTAGTGGATCAGCGGGGTTGCCCTGGTCGTCGCTCCGATGCCATAGATCTGACCCGTTAGCGTCAGCTTGTTCAGGAGCGTATTCAGGTCGGTCGCGGCCTTCTGAATGTTCTTGGGGAAGTCCCCGCGAACCTTCTTCGCGGTAACCCGGAATGATCCGCCGTGCGTCGGCACGGACTGTGAACTCACTACACGGAAGCCGTGCGTCTCCAGGATGCGGGCGAGCGTGCCCAGGGTGTAATACCGCAGGTGCTCGTGGTACACAGTATCGTACTGCGCGCCCTCGGTGATCGAGTAAAAATCGTGGTTCTCGGTGATGAACTCCCCGTCGTCCGCCAGCAGCTCGTGCACGCCGTACAGGAAATCGTCCAGGCTCGGCACGTGGGCGAGGACGTTCGTGGCCGTGATGATGTCTGCCGGGCCGTGTGCGGCCTTGATGCGCTTGGCTAGGTCGTAGGAGAAGAATTCCCTGAACGGGATGATGTCCTTCGGGGCCTTGAGGATCTGGTCGGTGGGCTCAACAGCTATGCGCTTGTACCGGCCCGGGAGCATGTTGAGCAGCGTGCCGTCGTTAGCCCCGATGTCCACGACCATCAGTTCTCCGAAGTAGGAGGGACGCAGGCTCTCGCCCAGCTCGCGGAAGTGCCTAACCAGCGCCTCGGTGTTGCCGGTGGAGTACGGGTGCTCAGGCCGGAAGATGTTCGCCTGATCCGGGATGTAGCTGAGCTGCACAAGAGAGCAGCCCGTGCACCGGATGAGCTTCAGCGGAAACTCGCCCTCACCGCCCTCTGCGAGCGGCTGCACGCCCATATCCAGGATGGTGTAGAAGTCTGGGTCCGAACAGGACGCGCAGCGCGTGACCTCACTCATCTGGCTGAGCCTTGTACCACTTGACGGCCTGCTTGATACCTTCCTCGAAAGGCGTACGATCTGCCGGATTCCAGCCCAGGGCCTCGATCTTGGAGGTGTCCGGACAGCGACGTGGCGGCGAGCCCTTGGGGAGCTTGCCTGGCTGGAGGGTGATCATCCGGTTGTAGCAGGACGCAACCCACTCAGCGACCTCCGCGATCGTCTTCTCGTCCTGGGTTCCCAGGTGGTAAACGCCGCTGGGCGTCTCCGGCTGGAGCAGCAAGTTCATCTGCGCAATGAAGTCGTCCACGTAGCAGAACGAGCGGGTCTCCTTACCGCTCCCCTGAATCGGGAAGGGAATCAAACCCTCCGGGTACTCCTTGATGAGCTTGTTCATGCGATTGGCGAACTCAGGAATGACGTGCTCGTTCCCCATGTCCGGGCCGTAGACGTTGTGCGGACGCGGGATGATCAGGCGATCCAGGTGGCCGGCCTCAAGCCACGCTTGCGCTGCGATTTCACAGGCGATCTTGCCGCCGCCGTAGCTATAGCGCGGATTGAGCACATCGGGCACTGAGCAGGGAACCGTCTCCGGAGTAGGCACGGTCGTAGCGACCTGATACGCCTCCGACGAGGACATCATGATCAGCTCGCGTACGTTCAGGGCCTCACACGCCTCCAGGACGTTAATGATGCCCTTGAAGGCAACGTCGATTACGTCCTTGGGGTGGGAATAGAACGTCTGGGTGCCCTGTACGTAGGCCAGGTGGATCACCGAGTCTACGTTCTGCATGGCCCGCCACACGTCATAGGGCTTACGCACGTCCCCGTCTACGAGGTGGAGCTGACTGTAGCCTGCCCAGCTGTTCAGGCGCGTTGTACGGCCCCTGCTGCCGTTGTCCAGGACGTTCACCGAGTTCCCGGCCTTCATGAGCGAACGCACCAGCGCTGACCCGATAAAGCCCGTGCCTCCGGTTACCAGGTACCTCATGTTCCTACCTCCGCTTGACTAGCTGATCGACGTTGACGCCCTTGCGTTCGAGCCACAGGAGCACGCCCATGACCTCACTGCCTGCACCGCCCGGGTAACCCCTGAACATTTCCGGGTCACGGTAGATCTCAGAGACTATCTCGTGCTTGTTCATGAACCGGCCGTCGTAAGTTCCCTGGCCCAGGCCGAAGCCCGCGCCGTCGCCGTTGACTTCCAGCGACTCGTAGATCACCGGGCGGCCGAACTCGGCAGGGACGTGATCGAACTCGGGGTAGAGGATGCTCTGGCGAAAGTCCACGGTGGTCTTCGCGATCTTGGGAGTCTGCTTACCCGGGTGCCTGAGCACCCACTTCGGGAACAGCACCAGGAACGGCCACAGCAAGACCATCCACGGCGGCACTCCCAGGTCGGTCTCGCCCATCCAGCGCTTGTCCATCTTGGCCCGCCACTTCCACAAGGCGTCCTTGAGGTGGTCCCACCAGGAGGCGTACTCGAACCAGGTGAAGGTGACCTCGGGGTGCTCGGTGACCGTCTTGCCGGATATTACCTGCATCGTGAACCGGACAAGCATCTGGTCCAGCATGTACGCGTGGTCTTCGGTGGGCGTGGCCTGGAGCGTGGAGCGGCAGAACGATCCCACCTGCCCGAACTTCTCCGGGGTCAGGGTTATCCGATTGAATACGTAATCCTGGACAGGGAAACCGAAGTCGGCATGTCCGTACTCGTTGTTCAAGAACTCGGGAATCTCCATCAGCCCTTGTACTCCCATCCGACCGGGAACAGCATCTTGTACGCGTTGACCCACTCCATGTAGTGTCCCTCGATCGTGTGCTCACGGGCCTTAGCCTTGGCCGCCGCCTGCATGTTAACGCGAAGTTCAGTATCGCCGGCCAGCTCGGACAGGTATTTAAGCCACTCGTGCTCGCGCTTAACCAAGAACCCGTTGACGCCGTGGTCGATAAAGCGCCTGTAGGGCTCAACGTCAGAGGCTATCACAGGTATTCCGCGCGCCATGTACTCCAGGGCCTTGATGTGGGTCTTGGACCGGGCGAACTGGGTGTCGAGCAGGGGGCAGATGCCGATGTCGAAGTCGATCATCCGGTAGAACATGTCCGGATCGTCGCAGACGTGAATCCACGGCACGTGGTAGGCGCCCGGTACTTTGAACGCGCTCCTGTAGTCCGTGCCGTTGATCACCAGGTCCCAGTCGGGAAACCGCTTGATGAAGCGCCTGACGGAAGAGGCTACGAGGTGGATATCCCGGGCGTGGCTCGCGCCGCCCATCCAGCCGATCCTTGGCCGGCCCTTGCGGTCGTCGTGCTTCATGTTCAGGACATACTCGGGTATGTAGTTCGGCAAGACCGCGACGTTGGTGTACGGTGCTAGCTCCCGTACCATGTCACCGAGGTAAGGCGATGAGACCGTCGCAAGGTTCGAGGTGGAGATCAGGCGCAGGACTACCTCGCGCGCAGCGTTGCCCTCTGCGTAGCCTTCATAGGCGGGGTTGTCTACGCCGATATTCCAGATGTCGTCATCGTTCTCGTACACGGTCCTGCAAGTCGGCGTGGAGAACCGGCGCCAGACGCCAAGGCCCTCGATCGAGTTGGCCCGCTGAGCGATGATCACGTCTGCTTCGGCGGCCTCATTCATCAAGAGCGCCGGGTGTTGCTCCTTCATCAGCTTGGGTCCGCCCGCACGGAAGTGGACGGTTACGTCGTCACACAGCCTGTCTACGGCCCGCAGAGGGGTGAGGACCCGGTACCAGGCACAACCTGAGCCACCGTCGTGAGAGGCGTATACGCGCATGCCGACATACTACACCTACTCGTAGGGGTGTTTGTTCCCGTACCAGATCAGAACGAAGCCGACGCCTACGAGCACGACGGGAATCGACAAGAGGATCAGCGCGGTCATGCCGTACTAGACCTTAAGCTTACCGAGGTCGGCCACGAGAGCGGCCTTGTTGAACCCGGCAATCGTGTTCATCTCGTCCCAGATGCATGCCCAGGCTTCCTCAGCCATCAGGTGCCATGCACTGTACTGAATCGCCTGGATACGTCCCCAGGTGACCGCGTAGAGGTTCTGGCTGTCGTACCCGACGAGCGGGATGCAGTGGCCGCCTTCTACCTGACCGTTCTGGAAGTCCGTCGCCGTCCACGGCTGCCCGTTCTGGAACGCCTGCATCATCAGGTCCGTTACCTGGATGCCTGTGTAAGCGTAGCCGTAAGCGCTAACCGCGAACCGGAGGGTCGCCAGGTCGTTGATCGATACCGGGGCGTACGCGTCCAGCTTGCGAATGAAGAAGCCCGTCTTCCGGACGTACGCGAGGAAATCCGCGAGCACGACGCCCGTGTCCTGGCCGCCTGTGTACTTCAGGTAGTACTGGACGATCTGCTCAGCAGTCACCTGGAGCTTCCCGCGACGGCAGATCAGGTCCACGGTCATGTCGCCGTGATGTATGCCCGCGACGCCGCAGTCACCGTACTGGTCGTTGCCGTCCACGCCCCACAGCGTGCCGTCAGCCGCCTGATCCGGGACGGGAGGGTGTACTGACAGAGGAGCAGTAGGCAGCGCCCCAGCTACGTACCAGGTAAAGTCGCGAAGACCATTCGGTACGTGACCGGGGAGCCGACCTAGCTTCACGTCTGCCGCCAGCGACCAGGCCCGTCCTCGAACTTGCCGTGCGCCTTGCCGTCCTCGCCCACGTTCGTGCCGGAGTTGCCGTCGATCGAAGGCCAGCCGCCGTGGTCGGACTTGCTGTGCCGTCCG